>Ga0302157_10002381_pt1 | contig 21908 bp, 23 predicted proteins | sample I_Bog_N3_3_FD_193502 | JGI IMG/M metagenome (GOLD analysis project Ga0302157, IMG submission 193502) | Peat permafrost microbial communities from Stordalen Mire near Abisko, Sweden - I_Bog_N3_3 | ecosystem: Environmental > Terrestrial > Soil > Wetlands > Peat | place: Sweden: Abisko, Stordalen... | reverse complement strand
CGGGGGCGAGCCCCTTCATCGCCTTGGCGGTCCTCACGATCGGCATCGGGCAGAGAAGCCCGCGGGCGTCGACGACCACCGTCGCCTCGATCTCAGTCTCAGCCATCGTTTCCTTCCTCACGCTGTTCTTTGTTCACGGGTGCGCCCGGCCTACACGAAGAGGGTGACGTGCGCCGTGCGCGCCTCGGCGAGAAAGGCCGCAGCGCCGGCGAACTCGACCCCCTCGATGAAGTCTTCGGGCTTGTAGCCGAACACGTCCATGGTCATCTGGCAGGCGATGAGGCGGACGTCGAGCTCACGAGCGGCTTCGAGGAGCTCGTGGATGGTGGCGACGTTCTTGCCCCGGAACTTCGACTTCATCATCTTGGTCGCCATCGGTCCCATCCCGGGCAGGCCGAGGACGAGGTTGGGCATCGTGATCGGCATCGGCATCGCCGGGTTGCCGAGGGGCGAGACCTTGAGCAGGCGCTCGTAGTCCCGGTGGATGATGCTCAGGCCGTAGAAGGTGAAGAAGACCGAGGTCTTCATCCCCGACGCCGCCGCTGTGGTGGCGAGGATCAGTGGGGGGTAGGCCCAGTCGAGGGTCCCCTTCGAGGCGATGATCGTCGCCGTCTTGGTCCCGGGGTCACGGGTGCGCGCACGCTCGATCTCGAGACGGACGATCTCTCGGATCTCCGCCTCGCTGAGCGGCGCCGTCCGCGGCGCCTCCGCGACCGTCCCAGGGCTTCCGTTCGTATCCGCCATCTGCCCGGTCACCTCCAGCCGGCACCCCGGGGATCACCATGGGCCGGGTGCCTGGTCCATGAGCGTGCCGGCGCCCAGGAGCTTTGTTGCGTCCTTGCGCCTATAAGCAAGCACAGTCTCCGCCGTCGCCCACCCACGAGCCAGGGCACAAGGTCCTCGTCGTCCCAGGGGCTTGCGCCTGCCGCCATGGGCCCATCGGCCCCAGCCTCAGAGGGGCATCCATAAGTAATTGCGAAACCATGCAATGAGATGCAATGGGGTGGTATGATGACAGCGTGAGCGGTGCACCCACGATCCCCGAGCGGGCGACCGACCCCCTGGAGGCCGAGGCATTCCGGCTCCATGCCGAGTTGTGCAAGGTTCTCACCGACCCCAAACGCCTGATGATCCTCCAGGCTCTCCGGGCCGGCGAGAGGTCCGTCGGCGAGCTGGCGGACGTGGTCGGGATGAGCCTTCCCAATGCCAGCCAGCACCTCTCGGTGATGCGGCATGCGGGATTTGTCGCGACCCGCCGCGAGGGGACCACGGTCTTCTACTCGATGGCCGAGCCGCGGATCGCCCAAGCGTGCGACATCGTTCACCAGATCGTCCTGGACCGGATGCCGGAGGCTCGTTCCCACCGGCCGGACTAGGGGCTCGACGTGCCTGGTGTTTGCTCTCCTGTGATTGGACGACAGGAGCCGACGGAAAGGTCACCCACGGATTGGGCGAGAGAGCCATAAGCGCTGGCGCACTTCACCGTGGTCGGAGACGTCGTGCCGGCCAAGTCCGCCTCAGGCGCGGATGAGAGCCTGCTGGATCGCCTGCGAAACCGCGCCCATGAGCTCCGAGCGGAGGCCGAGCTGAGCGATGCGGATCTCGACGGCATGGGCGCTCGGCGAGAGGGCGTAGCGGTGAATGGATTCCTGGACCCCGCTCAGAAGAGGTTGGCCGCTGGTCCCCAGCTCACCGCCGAGGATGATGGCGGCCGGGTTGAGGAAGGTGCACAGATCGGCGAGGACGCGACCGAGGACCCGGCCGCCCTCGGTGATGATCCGAGCAGCCACCGGATTGACACTGATGGCGGCGAGAGAGCCGCCGGCTCTGTAGGCCAGACCGGGAAGGCGGAGCTCGTCGAACTCCCGGTGCACCTCGGTGATGGATACGACCGTCTCCAGGCAGCCGAGATTGCCGCAACGGCACAGGCCGCGGGCGCCGGCCAGCTGGACGTGACCGATCTCCCCGGCTGCCCCGGTTGCGCCCCGGTACACCTCGCCGTTCAGCACCAGCGCGGCGCCGATACCGTGCGACGCCTTGACGTAGATGAAGTCACGGCATCCGCGAGCGGCACCGAAGCGGCGTTCGCCGTGGGCGCCCATCTCGGCGTCGTTGTTCACATGCACCGGCCGGCCGATCCGGCGGGCGAGCTCCTCTCCCGCGTTGAGACCGGCCCACGTGGGGTGGTCGCCGAGTGGGCAGGTCCGCCCGGTGGTCAGGTCGAGAGGGCAGGGGATACCTGCCGCGATGCCGAGGACGTCGGTCATCAGCATGTCGTGATCGGTGACGAGACTGTGGACAAGCTGCGCCGCGGCGTCCAGGGCGGCTCCGGATCGGTCATCGACGTCCAGCGCCTCGCGCTGTTCGGCGAGGACCTGACCGTCGGTTTGCGCGACGGCGACCGCGATGTGGGTGTGACCGATGTCGACCCCCACCACCACCCCCGGGGGTGTCGCCGGCACCAGCAGCGTCGAGGGGCGTCCGCGGGGGCCCCTCGGACTGCGCACGTCGCCCCGTTGCTCGACGACCCGCCCGGCGGCCAGGAGGTCCTGGACCCCCTCTGCGACAGCGCTTCGCGATAATCCGGTGGAACTACTTAAGTAGCCACGCGCGACGCCCTCCGGATGGTTGGTGAGGACGTCCAGCAGTTGCTGCCGGGAGCGCTGCCGGCGAGCGGAGGGAGGCAAGGACACGATCAGCCCCTGGTTAGACCGTTCAATGGATAAAATTGTAGGTCACAAATCACCCTGGTGGGGGATTTCAGGGCTGCCGCGGCGACCCTAGACTGCCCCTGGTGGCCTGCGGGGGCCCTTGGGGGTGTCGTGAGGCACCTCGGCAGCTCCTTCGCCACCATCCGACGGTTTTCCTGGTCTAGCTCCGTGAGGGGCGGCCGCCCTGTGCGATCGGGGCGGCCGTTTCACGGGTCTGCCGGGGGAGCGCCCGGTCAGCCTGGCGAGGTCTGCCCCCACCGGTGGAGATGGGTCTCCCACGCGGGATCCTCCGGTCAGCGGATCAGGGCAGCGGGGTTGCGACAGGGTCATGCCATCTGTGGCATTGACGTCACCCCACCTGCTGACGTCCCTGGTATTCAATCTCTCGACTCCGGCATGGCTGCGCGCTCCACGTGCGCATGACGGAGCCCGGAGCCAAGCCATATGCCGCTGCGTGTCGCCCGTCTCGCCGTCCGGCGACTGACCCTGCTCAGCCACCGCTTCTTCATCCGGCTGCTCGCCCCCACTCTGGTCGCCACGGTCGGGGTCATGGCCATCGTGGTGTACGTGATCACCTCCAGCTCCGCCGGTGCACTCTCAACGGCGACCAGCTCCCATATGGAGGACCTGGCGCGCGCGGCCAGCGCCCGTCTCGACGCCTGGGAACAGCTGGTCCAGGCCGAGCTATCGGGCTATGCCGCGGCCCTGGAGGCCAGCCCCACCACCCTGAGCGGCGCCGACGCCGAGCTGCAGCGCCTCTTCTTCGCCGAGAGCTCGGCCTTCACCCAGATCGACCTGGTGGACACCGAGGGTCAGATCGTCGCCTCGAGTGCCGGCAGCGTCGCTGGCGCATCTTTCGAGGGAAGTGACTGGCTCGCCACCGCGGCCCAGCAGGGGGTGATCAGCCCGATCCAGAGGCAGGTCGGGCAGCTCGACTGGTATGCGGCCCGACCGGTCACCACCGGGAACCTCAGCTTCAACGGCATCCTGGTCGGCGTCATCAACACGGCCCAGCAGCTCGGGCCGGTGTTCCTCAGCGTGACCGACAGCACCTCGTCGTCGATCGGGCTCCAGGCGGTGGGGCCCGACCACCTCCTGATCTTCAGCTCCACCATGAGCGCCGGATCGGACGCGCAGATGATCCAGCAGGGCGCCCTCGTCGAGAGCGTGGACACCCCGGCCGTGAGGGCGGCTCTCGCAGGCAGCGGTCAACCCGGGACGGTGAGATACGGGCAGGGGAAAGCGGACACCATCTCCGGCTATGCCCGTGACCTCCCCCTCGGCTGGGTGATCGTCGCCGCCGAGCCCGCCGACGTCGCGCTGGCCTCGGTGGGCACCCAGCAGGAGATCGCCGGCCTGGCACTGATCGGCGGCGCCGCGGTGCTCGTCGTCCTGCTCCTGCTGGTGTCGATGCTTCTCACGCGGCCGATCGGGAAGATGGCGGCGACCGCGCGTCGCATCGCGAGCGGTGATCTCTCGGCGCGGGTGCCGCGGGCGGGTACGGCCGAGGTGGCGACCCTGGCGGAGAGCTTCAACCTCATGGTCGAACGCCTCGGTGGCCTGGTCACCCGGGTGCAGCGAACGAGCGTTCAGCTGGCGGAGTCCGCGGCCGGGCTGTCGGCGGCCTCCAGCCAGCTGGCGGCCAGCACGGCGCAGCAGAGCTCGGCGGCGAGCGAGACGTCGGCGAGCATGGAGGAGCTGGCCCGCACCTCGATCCAGATCGCTGAGACCGTCGACCAGGTGGCATTGCAGGCGATGGAGACGCGGGAGAGCCTCGAGCATGCCCAGCAGGATATTCGCGCCAGCAGCGACCGGACCCTGGCCCTGGCCAAGCGCGTCCAGGAGATCACCTCCATCCTGACGGTCATCAACGACATCGCCGATCAGTCCAGCCTTCTCGCACTCAACGCCGCCATCGAGGCGGCGCGGGCCGGGGACATGGGGCGCGGGTTCTCCGTCGTCGCCGACGAGGTTCGGCGCCTCGCCGAGCGGACCAAGGGACTGGCCGGTGACATCGCCGGGATCACCCGGGAGACCAGGGCGGAGACCAGCGCCACGGTGATGGCGATGGACAAGGGGGTGGCCGAGCTCGAGGGCGGCCTTCAGCTCATGGAGAAGGTCGCCGAGGCGAGCTCCCAGGTGCAGCTGGCCACGCGCGAGCAGCGCAGCGCCTCGGCCCAGGTGGTCGACGCCATGGAACAGGTGAGCGTGGCCAGCCGGCAGGTGTCAACCACGGCCCGGGAGATCGCGGTGGCGGCCGGCGGCCAGGCGACCATGGCCTCCGACCTTCGCCGGGGCGCGACCGTCTCGGCAGACCGCACCGCCCGGGAGGGGGGCGCGGCCGTGGAGCCACCGCAGCTTCGGACGCTCTCGGAGAGGCGCACGGCGTAGCTACCGGCGCGGTGTGCCATCGTGGTCGTGCTGGCCTCCCGGCACCACGTGTACGACCACACCACAGGAGCAGCCCTGGTCATGAGCGATCCACCGCCCTCCGATGCACCGTCGCGCGGGCCCGACGGCCTCTCTCTGGTCGCTGCCTTCGAAGCGCTTCCCGGCGCGGTCCAGCGTCTGCTCCGCGCCTTCAAGGTCGATCCCGAGGCGCGTCATGCGTCCCCGTCGGGGATTCGCTGGCTCGCGGCGCTGATCGTCGCCAACGCTGGCTCTCTGATCTGCGACGCGATCCTGGTCGCGCTCGGGAAGTGGGTCTTCCCCTCGACGCAGAACTACGCGCATTTCCAGTTCTCGGACTACGCCAAGCTCACCATCGTGGGCGTGACCATCGCCTGCATCGCCTGGCCGGTGGTGACCTGGATCGCGTCCCAGCCGCGCTGGCTGTTCCTGCGGCTGGCCGTGCTGGTGACGCTCGTGCTCTGGCTGCCCGATCTCTGGATACTGGCTCAGGGGGAGCCGATCCGCGGCGTGGGAGTGCTGATGCTCATGCATCTCGCCATCGCCTTCGTCACCTATCCCGCGCTCGTCCGCCTGGCGCCGGAGGGACCCGTGGTCAGACGGCGAGAGACCTGAGGCTGGCCAGGGCCTCGTCACTCGTGCCGTCGGGGAGAGAGCACCCGGGTGCGACCACGAACCGCGTCCCGAACTCCTCCATGAGGGCCGCGACGTGTGCCTTCGCCGCCGCGTCCGCGGGGCCGGCGCGATCCTCCCGGATCCCACCCATGACGAACTTGCCGGCCAGGAGCCGGGACCCCTCGCTCAAGGTCACCGAGCTCTCCACCTCGCTCCAGCCGACGGCCTGGACCGGGTATTCGACGTACCGTTCCAGGCCGCCGTCCACCGCGCCGTGAAGGTGGAGGAGGCGGAACTCCGCACCGGCTGCTCCGCGAAGGCCGGCCAGGTCATAGGGGACACCGAGCTCGGCGTATTGATCCGAGCTGAGCACATCCTGCCCCCAGCACGAGTAGTAGACGCCATCGGCACCCGCCGCACAGCACGCCGCGGCGAGCCCGTTGACCACGCCGGCGAGGGCCCAGAGCACCGCGTGGGCGACGGAGCGCTCTCCCTCCGCCAGCTCGCGCAGCCCCGCCGGGCCGCACCAGAGGCCGATCAGGGCGAGCGGCGAGAAGAGCGTGACCAGCAGGACGTCGTCGGTGTCCAGCTCCCGCCTCACCAGCTCCACGGTGCGCACGTACTCGGGAGCGCGGCCGACCGTCTCGATGGGGCCGAAGCGGCGGAGGTGGGCGACCTGCGACCAGGACGACAGCGCGCCGTCCGCGAAGAGCAGGGGAATGTCGGGCATCAGCTTGGCCGCCGCCAGCCGGTGGTCGCGGTAGAACCGCACCGTCCGGCGCGCCAGCTGGTGGGGTTCGTCGATCCGGAAGTGCTTCCAGAGCAGGACCGGCGGATGGTCCAGCGGTTCGGACCGGATCAGCGAGCGCAGCGGGCTCTGACCGGCCGGGATGTTCATCTCTCGAATCCTAGTCATGCTGCGGCTCGTGCGCGATGGGGGAGGGGCCTGACGCGAGCGGCGCGTTGACCTGTTGCTGCGGTCGTTGCGGGCCCTCCGACAGAGTGGGTGTCACCCGGCGCCACAGGTTCAGAGGGCCTCGGGGTCGAGTGACCCAAAGGAGGGAATCCCATGACCGATGTACAGGTGCAGGACCGGGTCGCCAGTGACGGGCAGAGCCCGCACCCCATCACCACCACGACACCGATGACGCCCGTGGCGCCGTACCGAGTTGCCCCCCGCACCCCCTGGCCCCACACGTGGTCTGGCCGTTCGGTGATCCGGCTTGTCGAGCTGGCCGCCGTGGTCGCGCTGGCCTTCCTCACGCTGGACTTCGTCTTCCATGCCATCGGAGCGCTCAACGTCGGCTTGGCGGCACTCACCTTCACCGTCGGCTCCTTCCTCTCCTCGCCGTTCGTGGGCATCCTCAAGACCACCTCCGCTACCCAGGGAAACGTCTTCGTTTGGGCGGATGTCCTGGCCATGGGCGCGTATGCCGTGGCGGCCGTCATCGTTTCGAGCGCGGTGGCGAGGCTCAGCCGCAGCGCCGCTCGCAGGGCGGCTTAGCTCTCATCGCCGCTGCTCGGGGTGGGCAGGGGGCTAATCGCTGTTCCGAAACGTCAGCGAGTAGCCGCGACCGGGCCGGTTGATCAGGTCGCAGGGAATGCCCAGGCGGGCCAGGATCCTGCGGACCCTGGTGACGTAGTTGCGGACCTCCTCGGGCAGCAGGGCCGCATCCGACCACGCGTAGCTCGCGATCTGCGCCGTGGAGTAGAAACGGTGAGGGTGCTCCAGCAGGAACTGCAGCAACTCGAACTCGCGGGTGGTGAGCGCCGCCTCCTCACCTTTGTGGCGCACGACCCGGCCGTTGGGATCGAGCCAGAGGCCCTGGAGCTGCCACACGCGCCGGTACCAGAGGTCGAGCCGCGCCTGGTAGCCGGCCATCTGGGCCTCGATGAAGGCGACATCGACGTCGGCGGCCTTCTGGGCCACGGGGTGCAGCTTGGGCAGCTCCCGCTTCACGCGCTCGAGGAGACCGACCTTGAAGCGGATCAGGTCGTCGTAGATGCTCATCCAGTGGCGTGCGTCTTCCCAGTGCTCGGTCTCGAGGTCCTCGCCCTCGAGGGGGCCCCGATCTGGCGTGTTTGGTTCGCTTGTCACCATGAGGTAGTTATAGCCTACTGCCGGAGAGCCCCGGGGAATCGGAGGCCGGCGGGGTGAACCTCAGAGGGCGGATGTGGTCAGTTGCTGAACTTCTTGCACCCCCGGGTGTATCTAAGGACCATGAACGCCAGCCAGGCAGATCAGGACCGCCCCGACATCGTCGCGGCGGTGCGCGGGGGAGACACCTCAGTCCGCATGGAGGGTGAGCCCGACCCGGCCAGCGCCTCGCTGGAGCTCGCCCTCTTCTGGCGGAAGGTCTACACCGAGATCCTCACCATGGAGGAGGCCGTCTTGGCGCGTATCCGCACGCTGATGGCCGACCAGTCGTCCGAAGCCCGGCGGGAGGTCGAGCTGACCAACGTCCCCGTGGTCGTTGCCCAGGCTGACCGCTTCCGCGTGAGGCTGGGCTTCTGGGAGGAGTGCGTGCGTGCATGGCAGAGGCCGCCCTCGTCCACCGGCGGACACGTTGCTGCCGTTGTTGCGGCCCCGGGCACAGACTGACACCAAACGGAGCCACAGATCCAGAGGCTTCGGGGGGGGCAACCCCAAAGGAGGCCCAGGTGGTTGATACGCATGTGCAGGACCGGGTTGTGAGCAACGACGGTCCGACCTACAGCGGCGTGACGAGTACGACGCAGACCACGTCCGACCCGGTCACCGGGGCCGCGGTCAGTCGGAGTTCGACGTTGTCGTGGTCAGGGCGACCCCTGGCCAGCCGCATCGTCGCGCTCGCCGCCGGCATCGTCTTCCTCTTCCTCGCCTTCGACTTCATCTTCCATGCCGCCGGGGCCGCCAACGTGGGGTTCGGAGCCTTCATCTTCGGCATCGGCGGGGCGCTCGCGGCGCCCTTCGCGGGCATCTTCCGGACCACCCTCACCGCTCCAGGGACGCTCATCGTCTGGGCGGACATCCTTGCCTTCGTCGTGTACGCGATCGCTGCGGCCATCGTCCTCAAGGTGATCTCGATGAGCACCGACGAGCGCGCCAGGAAGACGGCCTAGTTCCAGCCCCCCCCAAAAAGGTCACGTCTCGGGACCGCGCGAGGTCCCGGCGTGACTGAGGGGACCGAGGTTTCGTGTACTGGGATGCGACCCTCAATCCAACCGTCAGGAAGGCTCTGGTCAGACACGGGTGGAGAGGGGCAGGAGGTGTGTCATGACTAAGCGACAGGCTGAAGTCGCGCGGCGGCGCCAGTTCCGGGGAACAGGTCTCTCGTGGACCCTGGTCCTCGCCCTGGTGGTGGCGGCGGCGATCGTGGTGGGCGTCATCCAGAACTCCCACGGCGTCCGGCTGGACTATCTGGTCTGGCACGGGAGCGTGCCCCTGATCGCGGTCCTGCTGGCGACGGTCGTCCTGACCGTCGCCCTGACCAGCCTGGTCGGGGTGATCTGGCGCAGCCGCCGCCGGCATCAGATGACCGACTCGGCAGAGCTGGACGAGCTGCGCGGGCAGCCGAAGCCGCAGGCGGGCGCAGACCGGCCGGAGGGCGTGCCGGCGCACGCAGAGGTGATGGGAATTCACAACCCGGGAGCAGGGTCACGCTGAAGGCTGCGGTGACGCCTCGCGCAGCGCAGACGGCGGCGGGCGGATCGGTAGTCGAAGCCGCGACCGATCGGGCGGGCGGTGTGCCCCTGTATCCACTTCTCTTTGCGCCGATCCTTCAGTACCGCCTCTGGGGCGGCCGGCGGCTGGCCGAACTGCTGAGCGCTCCTCAGGGCGTCGATGGCCCGATTGGCGAGGCGTGGCTGCTCAGTGACCGGCCTGACCATCAGAGCCGCGTGGTCGCGGGACCCCTCGCCGGGAAGACCCTGGGCGCCTTGCTGGAGGAATACCCGGAGCAGATGCTCGGGGAGCTGGCCGGACGGTTCCACCGCTTCCCCGTGCTTCTCAAATTCCTCGATGCCCACGAGCTGCTCTCCGTGCAGGTGCATCCGTCCGATGAGCAGGTGGAGCATCTGCCGGCGGGCGAAACCGGAAAGACCGAGGCGTGGGTGGTCCTGGAAGCGGGGCCGGAGAGTCGCATCTACGCCGGCCTTCGACCGGGCACCACGCTGGGCGAACTGCGCAGCGCTCTGGCCGCGGGAGCGATCGCCGGGCAGCTGGTGGGCTTCACCCCCAAGCCCGGAGATGGGCTCCTCCTCCCCGCCGGGACCGTGCATTCCCTCGGTGGCGATCTCGTCGTCCTGGAGGTCCAGGAGAACAGCGACGTCACCTTCCGCCTCCACGACTGGGATCGTGTCGACCCCGCGACTGGGCTTCAGCGTCCCCTGCAGGTCGAGGAGGCCCTCGATTGCATCGACTTCGACCAGGGCGTGCTGAGACCAGTGCTGCCGGTGGTGGAGGCGAGCGCACGCGTGCGGCGCGAGCGGCTCTTCGATTGTGGGCAGTTTCGCCTCTGGCGCATCCAGGGTGAGCTGCCGTTCACCGTGGGCGCCGCGGGTCTTCCGCGGGTCCTCGTCGGCATCGCGGGCTCCGGCGACGTCCTGCACGGCGGCGCGTCTCACCCGATCGGATTCGGGGATGTCATGCTTCTACCGGCGATGGTCGGTGAATGCACGGTCCGCCCGCGCGGGCTCCTCAGCGTCGTGGAGGTCGCGCTCCCCGAGGTACCCACCACCTCTGTGGTGGACGGTTCGTCGTGCTCCGGAGCGCGCCTCGGAGGCGCGGCTCCCCAGGCATGAGGCGGAGATGAAGCGACTGATCGTCTTTGATCTCGACGGCACGCTCGCCCCGAGCAAGTCACCTCCCGACGACGTGATCGCCGCGCTCGTGCACGACCTGCTCGGGATCGTCAAGGTCGCCGTCATCTCTGGGGGGAGCTGGCCCCAATTCGAGAAACAGCTGCTTGCCAAGCTTCCGGGCGGCCAGAGCCTGGCCAACCTGTACCTCCTTCCCACCTGCGGAACGCAGTTCTACCGGTACGATGAGGAGTGGGTGAGGGTCTACTCGGAAGAGCTCAGCGCCGACGAGCGGCGCAAGATCGTGAGCTCCAGCCAGAGGGCCCTCGACCTGACCGGCCTGGCGCCCAAGAAGGTGTGGGGCGAGGTCATCGAAGACCGCGGCAGCCAGATCACGCTCTCGGCTCTGGGCCAGGCTTCTCCCCTGGAGGAGAAGGAGAGATGGGATCCGGATTTCTCCAAAAGGAAGGAGATCACCGCGGTCCTGGACACGCTGATACCGGAGTTCTCCGTCCGCATGGGCGGCGCCACCTCGATCGACGTCACCAAGCCGGGGATCGACAAGGCCTACGGAATCCGGAAGCTCCGCGACATCCTGGGCATCCCGCTCAGCGAGATGGTCTTCATCGGAGACGCGATCTTCGAGGGAGGGAACGACTACCCGGCTGAGCAGGCGGGGGTGGACTGCATCCCGGTCCGCGGGCCGGACGAGACCCGGCTCGTGATCGAGACGATCATCGCGTGCCTGGGCGGGACCGGGGAGAGGGAGGCCGGCCCGCCGCCAGAAGGGTGATGAGCGCTTTCCAGATGCGCCGGCTGTGGCCCATCATGACTCCCGAGCCGGCGAATCCCCAGGAGGCCGAGGGCGTCCTCAACCCGGCTGCCGTCCGCGGCCCGGACGGAGAGCTGTACCTCTTCCCGCGACTCGTGGCCCAGGGCAATTACTCGCGCATCGGCGTGGCGCGGGTCCTCTTCAATGGCGATGGCGATCCCTTCGGGGTCGAGCGGCTCGGGGTGGCCCTCGAACCCGAGACCGAGTACGAGAAGCGTCCCGACGGCGGGGGCGGCTGCGAAGACCCCCGGGTCACCTTTGTCGAGCCGCTGGGGAAGTACGTGATGACCTACACGGCATTCTCGCCCGCCGGCCCGCGCATCGCCCTGGCGGTGTCGGACGACCTGCACCGGTGGGAGCGGCTGGGGCTCGCCCGCTTCGGGCCGTATCAAGGCGTCGAGCTGGACGGCGTCGATGACAAGGACGCCACCCTCTTCCCCGTCTTCATCCCCAACCCCTCCGGCCGCCCGCAGCTGGCCTTGCTCCACCGGCCGCTCTTTGCCGGCGCCCATGCGGCCGAGAGCGTCGCTCCCCAGCCACCGGGTGGAGCGGATCTCGATCGCGAGAGCATCTGGATCTCATACAGCCGGCTGCTCCAGGAGGGCGACGGGTCCCACCGTCTCGGGCGGTTCACCTCTCATCACCGGTTGGCCGCTCCACTCAGGTCCTGGGAGCGGCTCAAGATCGGTGTCGGGACCCCGCCCGTCCTCACCCGTCACGGCTGGATGGTGATCTACCACGGGGTGAGCGAGGCGGAGGCGCCGGCCCAGAACGGAGGGTCGCGCCGCTACTCGGCCGGCGTGATGGTGCTGTCCAGCACCCACCCCCGCGTGATCCGCTACCGATCGCCGGATCCGCTCCTCGCCCCGGAGCTGCCCGAGGAGCGCCTGGGGACGGTCGGTAATGTGGTGTTCCCCACCGGCATCGACCGCCGCGACGATCTCGGCTCGCCCGACCGCTTCGACGTCTACTACGGGATGGCCGACGACCGGATCGGGGTGGCGCGCCTCGACGTGCCGGAGCAGTTGCCCGAGGTGCGCCCGCCGGACCCGCGTCCGGACCTCGCTCTGGTCAGGCCTGGCGTCTGAGCCCGGCGACGGCGTCGTCGACCGAGGCGAAGAGGTGGTCGGCGCCGAGCTGCTCGATGAGGGAGCCGTGCTTGAGATCGTGGTGCACGATGTGGGAGGCGCGGGCGATCCCCAACGCTACCCCGCTCAGGCCCAGCTCGGTCGCCAGGCCCCGCAACGCCTGCAGCCCGGTGTAGTCGATATCGGACATCGCGTCCGCATCGATGATCACCGTCCGCACCCGGCCCGCGTGGGCACGCAGGAGCTGGCGGATCCGCGAGCGGAAGTAATCGGCGTTCCCGTACCAGAGCGGCGCGTAGACCAGGTAGACGAGCACCCCGGGGACCTCCTCCGTGGGCCTGCCGATGTCCCGGGGGATCCAGTGGTCGGTCCCCGGGTCCCGCCCGAGCAGGGTGTCCCGAGGGCGGAGCGTGCGGCGGGTGCGATCGGCGAGGGAGAGGATCATGGCCAGGAGCACCCCCTGCTCGATGCCCACCAGCCCCACCACCAGAATCGTGACCGCGGCCAGGGCAAACTCGAGCCGATCGAAGTGGAGGATGGTGTGCAGCTCGTCGACGCGGAAGAGCTTGGTCGCGACGAAGACCAGGGTGGCGGCGAGGGTCGCCTGGGGGAGGTCGGCGAGTGGGGCGGTCAACCCCACCGCCGCCACCACGACGACGAGCGCAGCCATGACGTTGGCGAGCTGGGAGCGCGTCCCTGATGCGGTCGCGATCGCCGTGTTGGGCGGGCTCGCGTCGACAGCGAGCGTCCCGATCAGCCCGGCCGCGACGCTGCCGGCACCGACCGCGATCAGATCTCGATTGAAGTCCCTCGCGGTCGGCTCGGAGGCGGCCCCCGATCTGCGCACCGTGGCCGCGGTCTGTGCGATGCAGAGGAAGGCAACCGTCAGCACCGTGGGGATGAGCGACTGGAGCTGTGACCACGAGACGGTCGGCAGCGCCAGGCCCGGGAACCCACCGTGGATGGAGCCGATGACCGCCACGCCATGCTGTGCCCTGAGGGCGAGGGTATCCACGGCGACGATGGAGAGCACCAGGCCGAGGAGCGCGCCGGGCAGGCGGTGGCTCAAACGTTGCGCGGCGATGATGAGGGCGAGCACGCCGAGCGCGATCCCGAGGGACCAGAAGTTGATGTGGCCGAGCTGCCGGAGGAGGTCACCGATCTGATCGATGGTGGTGGTCCCGCCACCGGCCACCCCGAAGACGATGGGGAGCTGCCGGGCGATGATGCCGATGGCGATCCCGCCGAGGACCCCGGTGATGACGGGTGTCGAGAGCAGCTCCGAGATCCACCCCAGGCGGACGAAACCGACGGCGATCAGGATGACCCCGACCACGATCGCGGTGAAGGCCATCGCGGAGTCGTAGCCGGTGGAGCCCACCGCGGCGACCGACGCCACTCCGACCGCGAGTACCGGGGCGATCGTCGAATCCGCGCCCACCGAGAGGTGGGGGTCGGTGCCGAGCAGGGCATAGAGGAGCGCGCCGGCGGCGAAGGCATAGAGGCCCGCGACCACCGAGAGGCCGGCGAGGCGCGCCGTGGCCATCTGTGATGGCACGACCACCGCGACGAGTGTCAGGCCGGCGAGCGCGTCGGCGGCCAGCCACGAGGGGCGGTAGCCGTGGACCGTCGGCAAGAGCCCCCAGCCACGCCGTGCCGCCCGTCTCACGCCGTCACACCGGGTGGCGGCATGGCCGCGAGCAGATCCGCCAGGGCGCCACCGAGGTCCGGCCGGACGCAGTAGGCAGTGCTCGGCTCGTCTCCGGTCGCGACCAGCGCTCCGGTGGAGGAGAGACGGTCCAGCTGGTGACGGATCTCGAAGGGCGGCTGTCGCGTGAGCGTCGCCAGCTCGGGAACGGTTCGCGGCTCACCGAGCAGCAGGCTCACGATGCGCAACCGCTGGGGGTCGCTCAGCGAGCGCATCAGCTCGGTGGCCGGGGTGAGATCCTCGCGCGTCCAGGAAAGGAGGGATCGGGCGGTCCTCAGCGCGGCGCGCGGCTGGAGTGCCAGCCGCTGGCCGGTCGCGTAACTGGTCTGGAGCAGCGCCTCGCCCACGGTGGCGCCGCCGCTCCGGCGGGCGATGACGACATAGAAGACGGCGACGACGAGGAGCGCGACCACCGCATCCACCCATCCGGCCTGGATACCGAAGCCGAGAAGCCGTCCGAGTGCGACCAGGCCGGTGCTGACGCTCGCCACCACGCCGATGTCGAGGGCGGCGGCGATCACAACGCGCACCGGACGGGGCACCCGCACCAGCCCGGCGCCCGAGGAGGCGGGGGTCTTGCGGATGACGAAGTAGCAGCCCGCCCCCATGACGACGAGGATGACGCCCTGGACCGCCAGCTTCTGGACAGCGGTGAAGAAGTGCTCGATGGGGACCCCCACCAGCACGCCGAGGGCGACGTACACGGCCATCCAGACAACCGTTGCCGGAACCATGCCGAGCACAAAGGTGCGGCGGCGCACCCTGAGGGCACCGGCCACGAGCGTCGTGTAGATGCGAAGCCCGGGAATGAGGCGGCTCACCGCGATGCCGCACCATCCGGCCGACTGGACCCTCCCCGAGACCCGCTGGAGGGCGTGCTGCTGGTGAATCCGGCGAGCCAGGGCCTGGAGGCCACCATCGCCGACCGCGCGCGCCCAGGTGTATCCGACCAGTGAGCCGGCGACGCAGGCGACCAAGGCCACCGGGACGAAGACCAGGGGGTCGAGCCCGCCGGCCGCGATCAGGAGGCCGGCGGCGAGCAGGGTCAGCTCCCCGGGCGCGAACGGGAGTGGGACCCCCGCCTCCTCGGTGAAGAGCAGCCCGCCCAGCAGGGCGATGGCGACGGCGCCGTGCAGGCCTTGGAGGAAGTTCAAACGGGGTGGCCACTCCGATCTGGCAGGCCGCGAACGATGGCTCTTCGCCGCAGGGTACACCGGCCCCCGGTCTATCGCTCTCCTCAGCGCGCCGGCGGGGGCGTGTAGCGGTTGATCACGGCCGTGATGTCGAGATCGGGGCCTTCGGCGGCCGCCGCCTCGACGATCGTGCGAGCGCGTGCGGTGAGGGGGGTCTGCGCCCCAGATTGACCAAAGAGCTCCCGCGCCAGGTTGAGGTCCTTGAGCAGGTCGCGCACCGCGAAGAGCGTCGGCTGGTGGCGGCGCTGCAGGTAGCCTGCGCGCCGCATCTCGAGTGCGGGTGCGAGGCGGGCGAGCACCCAGAAGACATCTTCACCGTCCAGGCCGGCCGCCTCCCCGGCCACCTGCAGCTCGGCGGCGGCCGACGTGACCACGGCGAGCATGCTGTTTGCCACCAGCTTGAGGCGGGCACCGCTCCCCAGCGGACCGACGTGGCGCACCTCGCCAAGGAGCTCCAGCACCGGCCGTGCCCGCGCGATGTCGTCGGGCGCACCACCGGCGAGGATCGCCGCCGCGCCGCGGAGCACCACCGCCGGAGCGCCCATGATGGGCGCGTCGATGAGGGCGGATCCGGAGGCGTGGAGCTGCGCCGCGAGCTCCTCGACCACGGCGGGCCCCGACGTGCTCATTTCGATGAAAAGCTGCCCGTGCGCCGCCGTCAGCGCGCCGTCCGCTCCGCCCAGGGCGGCGCGGACGGCATCGGCGCCGGTCAGGCTGAGGACGACGAGGTCGGCATCGCGGGCCGCGTCGGCGGGGGTCGCGGCGACGCGGCCCACGCCCACCTGCTCGGCGCGCGAGCGGGTCCGGTTCCAGAGTGTGGGCTCGAATTCGGCGAGGCCCCGTGCGATGGCCGACCCCATCCGTCCCGTGCCGAGAATGGCGATCCTCGCGCTCATGGCACAGCCCCTCCTGTGATTCCGCGTTGCGAGCCAGTCGCGCCACGGCTGTCGCGCGCTGACTCGCCCGACCGAGATGATCGTATCAGTCCGCTCGTGGACGCCTGACTGCACCGACAGCCCCCAGGTCTCCAGGACGGCACGCCACGGAGCCGCCCCGGGGGGCCAGGACGACCGGTGGATGTCGCTGGGCGCTCACCGGGGAGCGACGTCTCGGTGGAGATACTCCGCGCACGATGGAGCAGGCCGATAATCGCCCCGTGAAGGTCCTGGTGGTCGAGGACGAGAAGGGTGCCGCGGAGAACCTCCGCTGGGGTCTCGCCGAGGCGGGTATCGTCGCCGACCTCGTGTTCACCGGGACTGACGCGATCGAGCGGGCGCAGGGCAACGCCTACGACGCCGTCCTCCTCGACGTGATGCTCCCTGACGGTCCGGACGGGTTCGCCGTGTGCCGGCGCCTGCGTGAGCTTCGGGTCACCAGCAGGATCATCATGCTGTCGGCGCTCTCTGGGATCCCCGATCGCGTCTCCGGTCTGGACTCGGGAGCCGACGACTACCTGACCAAGCCTTTCGCCTTTGCCGAGCTGCTCGCCCGGATCCGCGCCCTCTCTCGTCGGGACGGCGGCGCTCGCGACACCACGCTGTCCGACCTCGTCATCGACGAGTTGGCCCGGGTCGCCACCATCGCCGGCACCGAGATGCCCCTGACCCGCAAGGAGTTTGACCTGCTGGCCCTGCTCGCCCAGCATGCCGGGCGGGTCGTGACCGGAGAGCAGCTCGTCGACCGGGCCTGGAGCTACGAGAGCACGCCGCACTCGGGACTGGTCGACGTCTACATGAGCCGGCTGCGCACCAAGCTCGCGCGTGCGGGGTCACGCGTCCGCGTCGTCTCTGTCCGAGGCATCGGATACCGATTGGAAGTGGCACGTGTCTGATAATCCGCACCGGGCGCCGCTCACCGCCCTCTTCAGCCGGGCCCGCCCCGTGCGCGGAACTGCCGGCGTCGTGGGAATGCTCCTCTGCACGCTTGCGATCATGGGCGGCATCACCGTCTTTGAGTTCGTCACACCGCCAGACGAGACCTTCGGGGGGATCACGCTGCTCTGCGTCGTGGCGGCGCTCTGGATGCTCCCCCCGTGGCCGGCGCTGCTGGTCAGTGCCGTGGCCCTCATCCAGCCTGCGGTGCTCGTGGTGACCGGCCAGTGGCCCCCGCTCACCGCCGACTTCCAGTTCATCGCGGTGGCGGTGGTGACCGTCTTCGGCATGGTGGCCGTCAACGCCCTCAATAGGGTCGGGGCCGAGCGGGAGGCGCTCATCGCGAGCCTCACGCGCTTCACCGCGGATGCCGCCCACGAGCTCAACTCACCGCTCAGCGCCATTCGGGTGGCGGTGGACGTGACCCTGCGGCAACCGCGGGAGCCCGCAAGGTACGTGGCCAGCCTCGAGCACATCCGCGACCAGGCGGGCCGGCTCAGCGTGCTGACAGAGGGCCTGCTGCTCCTCGCCCGGAAGGACGCCAGGTCGCTCGTGCTGCGGTGCGTCCCCCTGTCGGTGGACGACCTCCTGGAGGAGCTGTACGACCGCTGGCAGGGCCCTGCCAAGCGGGCTGAGGTGACCCTCGAGGTGGAGCGGGAGGCCGGCACCGAGATCTTCGGCGACCCCGTGCTGCTTGGACGCCTCTTCGACAACCTCGTGGAGAACGCGCTGCACCATGCCAAGACCCGCGTCGCCGTCTCCAGCAACCTGGAGGGCGGGGTCTGCGTGGTCTGGGTCGAAGACGACGGCGGAGGCTTCCCACCGGGCCGTCAGCCCGCGACGGTTGAGCAGCTGCGGCGAGGGGACAGCGTCCCTTCGCGGAGCGGCGGGACGGGGCTCGGGCTCTCGATCGCTCTTGCCATCGCCGCTGAGCACGGGGGCACCATCAATCTGGAACACCCGGTGGGCGGTCTGCGAACGGTTGTCAGACTCCCCGTCACATCGAATTAGGGTTCCGTACAGACTCGGAGGTCACCCTCTGGGCATGAACTCATGGAATTGGCCCGGAGAACTCCGGACCCGGATGACCTCGACGTACCTCAGCCTTCGAGAGGTGGCGCGCCGTCCGCTGGACCGCGACGCCTCCCGTCGTGAGGAGGGTCAGGGCATGGTTGAGTACGCCCTGATCCTCGTGCTGATCGCCGTTGTGGTGGTCCTCATCCTCACCACGTTGGGGAAACAGGTCAAGAACGTCTTCTCCAACGTGAGCAGCGTTCTCGGCACCTGAGGTCGGGTCGCCGGGGTCGCGGCTGGATGCTGCTGCCCGGCCCGAGCCGGGCCGCACCGGGCGGAGCCTGATGCACGGCATCTGCGATCGACGGTGGCCGGAGAGGGGCGCCCCGGCGGCGTCCCGGCCCGGCTCGGCCTGAGCGGCCGCTTCGCGCGAGGGCCGCGCTGCCCGTCCTGCCGGAGAGTGACGGCGAAGGGGAGGAGCCGCGAATCTGGCAGAATTCAACTCGACCCCCCGCGCAGGACCATGAGGAGGCGAGACCGTGGCCGTCCTCGACCCGTGTGATAACTGCGGCCGCCCGACGCCCATCTACCGGCTGGCCGCCGTCATCCTCGACGGCGGGGTGGCGCGCGTCTGCCCTCGCTGTGCCTCCACGGAGAAGGAGCGGACCGAGGTCCCCTACGCTCCCCGGGCCGACCAGGGGGCGATCCAGCCCAGCACCGCCCGCGACGTCTGGTGAGCCGAGAGCCCTTCGCCGTTCGCCTGGCCGCCGCCTGCCGCGAGCTGGGGTCGGCGTTGTGCCTCGGTCTCGATCCCACCGGCTGCCGGGATGCCGCCGAGCTCGAGCGCTTTTGCACCGAGATGCTGGAGGCGGCGCTCCCCCACGTGGTCGCGGTCAAGCCCAACCTGGCCTTCTTTGAGCAGCACGGCTCGGGGGGGCTGCGGATGCTCGAGCGGGTGCGCGGCATGGTGCCGGAGAGCCGGCTGCTGATTCTCGACGCCAAGCGGGGCGACATCGGCAGCACCGCAGACGCGTACGCCCGGGCCCTCTTCGACGTGTGGGGAGCCGACGCCGTCACCGTGAACCCGCTGCTCGGCCAGGATGCGGTGGAGCCCTTCCTGGCCCGTGCCGGGACGGCCGTCCTCATCCTCGCCCGCACCAGCAACCCGGGTGCCGCCGACTTCCTGGAGGCGCCGCTACGGGATGGCCGGCCCCTCTACCGTCTGATCGTGGAGCGGGCCCTGGGCTGGTCGGGCGCCGCCCAGATCGGCTTCGTGGTCGGGGCCACCTCCGCGACCGCCATCTCCGAGGTCCGCGGCCTCGCTCCGGCCGCCACGCTGCTCTTGCCCGGGGTCGGCGCCCAGGGAGGCGACCTGGAGGCCGCGGTCAGCGCTGGGCTGGACGCGACCGGGGGCGGCATCATCGTGCCGGTCTCCCGGGGCATCACCGGGGCTGCCGACCCTCGGGCCGCGGCCGCCGAGCTCCGCCGCCGGATCGAGGTGGTGCGGGCGGCGACGTCGAGAGCATGAGCGCCCGCGCCGTCATCGAGCTTTCCGGTCACATCATCGACAGCATGGTGCTGCCCCGGGTCATGGACAGCGTCATGGACATGGGCGCGACCTTCCATGTCGAGGAGTTCCGGGTCGGCACCCGGCTCGACGAGTCCTCCTTTGCGCGGCTGACCATCGAGGCCGAGAACGAGGAGAAGCTCGCGGCGGTGATCGCCGCCTGCCAGGAGCATGGCGCCACCGTCGTCGGCGCCGAGGATGCGGTGACCCTGCCCGCGCCCGCCGACGGCGTCTTCCCCGACCTCTTCTACACCACCACCAACCAGCCCACCTCGGTGCTCATCGGGGGCGAATGGGTGACGGTAGACGATATTGAGATGGATTGCGGCGTGGTGATCGCCACGGGCGCCGCCCGCGCCGTCCCCGTGACCGACGTCGTCGCCGGGGACCAGGTGGTGGTGGGCCGGGCTGGGGTCCGGCTGATTCCGGTGGAGCGGGGGAGGGGCAAGGAGGTCTTCGGCTTCACCACCAGCTCGCTCTCGCCGGAGAAGCCCAAGCATCAGGTCATCCGCGAGCTCGCCGACACCATGCGCGAGGTTCGCGCCAGAAATGGCCGGATCTGCTTCGTCGGCGGTCCGGCCATCATCCACACCGGGGCGGGACCGCATCTGGCCCGGCTGATCGCGCTCGGCTATGTCCAGGTGTTTTTCGCGGGCAACGGCCTGGCCGCCTACGACATCGAGTCCCAGTTCTTCGGCACCTCTCTCGGGATCGGCCTCGAGAAGGGGCTGCCCATCGAGTCCGGCCACGAGTTGCACATGCGGACGGTCAACCGGGTGCGGGCCGTGGGCGGCATCCGGGCGGCGGTGGAGTCCGGGATGCTCCGGCGTGGCGTGATGTTCGAATGCATCGGCAGCGGTGTCGAATACGTGCTGGCCGGATCGGTTCGTGACGACGGCCCGCTCCCCGACGTGGTGACCGACATGGTGGAGGCGCGGCGGCGGATGCGCGTGGCCCTCGCCGGGGTCGACCTCTGCATCATGTGCGCCTCCATGCTCCACGCCATCGCCACCGGCAACCTGCTTCCCGCGGCGACCCGGACGGTGTGTGTGGACATCAACCCGGCGGTGGTCGCCAAGCTGGCCGACCGCGGGTCCGCTCAGACCCTCGGTCTGGTGACCGATGTGGAGTCCTTCCTGCGCGAGCTGGCGGAGGCGCTGGCCGGGGAGCCGGGATGAGCGTGATCCTCGTCTCCAGCGGGCCCGAGCCCGACCACGCGGCTCCGGGCCACCCGGAGCGGCCCGAGCGGGTGGCGGCGATTCTCGATCACATCGCGGGTCAGGAGGACCTGGCCGGCCTTCCGCGCCTCGACCCGACCGAGGCGGACGGCGCCGCGATCGAGCTGGTCCACACCCCGGCCCATGCCCTCGCGGTTCGGGCGATGGCCCAGCGTGGGGGGGGCTGGTTCGATGGCGACACCTTCTGTGGCCCGGGCTCGCATGCCGCCGCGCTCCGGTCGGTGGGCGCGGCCCTGGCGGCGGTCGACGCGGTCTGCGACGGCCGCTCCGATCACGCCTTCTCGATCAGCAGGCCGCCTGGCCACCACGCCACCGCCGGGAGGGCGATGGGTTTCTGCATCTTCAACAACGTGGCCATCGCAGCCCGCCACGCTCAGCTCCGGGGCAGGAAGCGGATCGCCATCATCGATATCGACGTCCACCATGGCAACGGCACCGAGGAGATCTTCTGGGACGATCCCTCGGTCCTCTACACCTCCCTCCATCAGTCCCCCCTCTACCCCGGGACCGGGCACGAGAGCGCCCACGGAGGGCCGGGGGCGCTCGGTCTCAACATCAACGTGCCGCTTCCCTCGGGGACCGGCGGGGACGAGTGGCTGGCCCGCTTCGAGGCCAACGTGCTGCCTGCGGTGATCGCCTACGAGCCGGAGCTGGTGCTGGTGAGCGCCGGCTACGACGCTCACGGCGCCGATCCGCTCGCCACCCTGCAGCTGAGCACCGCCACCTACGCCGCGGTCGCGTCACGGGTACGGGCTCTCTGCGCCGAGGCTGGCAGCGGCTCGGTCTGGGTCCTGGAGGGCGGCTATGACCTCGAGGCCCTCGGGGAGTCGGTGGCCGCGACCCTGCGCGGGCTGGTCAACGGAGATGGCGATCCCACCCCGGG
>Ga0302157_10002380_pt1 | contig 21914 bp, 19 predicted proteins | sample I_Bog_N3_3_FD_193502 | JGI IMG/M metagenome (GOLD analysis project Ga0302157, IMG submission 193502) | Peat permafrost microbial communities from Stordalen Mire near Abisko, Sweden - I_Bog_N3_3 | ecosystem: Environmental > Terrestrial > Soil > Wetlands > Peat | place: Sweden: Abisko, Stordalen... | reverse complement strand
CATCGTCGACATGGCGGCCGACTCCGGTGGCAACTGCGAGCTGTCGGTGGCCGGGGAGGACGTCGTGGTCAACGGCGTCACCGTCGTCGGCCTCACCAATCCGCCCTCGTCCATGCCCACCCACGCCAGCTTCCTCTACGCCCGCAACATTGCCAACTTCCTCGGCCTCCTGGTCACCGACGGCGAGCTCTCGCCGGACGTCGACGACGAGATCGTGGCCGGCACCTGTGTGGTCCGTGACGGCACGGTTCTCCACGCCGCCACCGCCGAGGCCCTGGGGATCACCCCGCCCCCGGCGCCCACCCCGGCCCCGGCCGCGGCCGGCGCCGTGGCCGACGCACCAGCCGACCCCGGTGCCGCAGCCGACCCCGGTGCCGCAGCCGACCCCGGTCCCGCAGCCGACCCCGGTCCCGCAGCCGGACCGGACCCCGACCCGAGCACCGAATCGAAGGAGACAGGAGCATGAGTACCGGCATCCTGGAGTTCCTCACCGTCTTCGTCCTGGCCGCGTTCGTCGGGATCGAGGTCATCAACGCCGTCCCCAGCATCCTCCACACGCCCCTCATGTCGGGGAGCAACGCCATTCACGGCATCGTGCTGGTGGGCACCATCCTGATCATGGGTGAGGCGCACGGTGCCGTGCAGATCACGCTGGCCTTCCTGGCCGTGCTGCTGGCCACGCTCAACATCGTGGGCGGATTCGTGGTGACCGACCGGATGCTCGAGATGTTCAAGGCCAAGCCGGCCGAGCGTCCGGCCAAGGACGCCACGCCCAGCGACGAGTCCGGTGGTGACCGGTGAGCCTCGACACCTTCATCGACCTGGTCTACCTGCTGGCGGCCATCGGCTTCATCCTGGCCCTCAAGGGGCTGGGCTCGCCCAAGTACGCCCGCAACGGCAACCTGCTGGCCGCGGGCGCCGCCGCCGTGGCCGTGGGCATGACCTTCGCCTATCCCTCGGTGCGCACCCACAGCCTCAACCTGATCCTGACCCTGGTGGCCATGGTGATCGGCGCCACCATCGCCGTGCCGGCGGCCCGCAAGGTCAAGATGACCGCGATGCCACAGATGGTGGCCATCTTCAACGGGGTCGGCGGCGGGGCCGCGGCGCTGATCTCCATCGTCGTCTTCCTCATCGAGGCCCCGGCCAAGCCGGCCGTCTACCGGATCGCCGAGGTGCTGTTCGGCGTGCTGGTGGGGTGCGTGTCGTTCGCCGGGAGCGCCATCGCCTTCGCCAAGCTCCAGGAGCTGATGACCGGTCGACCGGTGACCTACCCGGCCCAGCAGGTGATCAACGCCGTCGTGGCCGTCGCCATCGTGGGCCTGGCCGTGGGCACCCTGGTGACCGGCAGTGTGCCGCTGCTGGTGGCCACGGCGCTGCTGTCCCTGGTGCTGGGCGTGATCTTCGTGCTGCCCATCGGCGGCGCCGACGTGCCCGTGCTCATCTCGCTGCTCAACTCGTTCACCGGGTTGGCCGTGGCCGCCTCGGGGTTCACCCTCAACAACAACCTGCTGATCATCGCCGGCACCCTGGTGGGGGCGTCGGGCATCCTGCTCACCCGCATGATGAGCAAGGCCATGGGACGTTCACTGGCCAACGTGCTGTTCAGTGCGTTCGGGTCCGTGGTCACCGCGGGCGGGGGTGCCGACGGGACGGGGGAGACGCGCACGGTGCGCAGCGGCACGCCCGAGGACATCGGCGTGCTGTTGGCCTACGCCCGCAAGGTGGTGATCATCCCGGGCTACGGGCTGGCCGTGGCCCAGGCCCAGCACACCGCCCGCGAGCTCGCCGACCTGTTGATGGAACGCGGGGTGGAGGTGTTCTACGCCATCCACCCGGTGGCCGGTCGCATGCCGGGCCACATGAACGTGCTGCTGGCCGAAGCCAACGTCCCCTACGACGAGCTGAAGGAGATGGACGAGGCCAACCCCGAGATGGCCACGGCCGATGTGGCCCTGGTGGTCGGGGCCAACGACACGGTGAATCCGGCGGCCAAGAACACCCCGGGGAGCCCCATCTACGGCATGCCCATCATCAACGCCGACGAGGCCGAGAACATTGTGTTCCTCAAGCGATCCATGCGCCCGGGCTTCGCCGGCATCGACAACGACCTGCTCTTCGACGACAAGACCACCCTGCTCTTCGGTGACGCCAAGGACACCCTCACCAAGCTGGTGGCGGCGGTGAAGTCGGCGTAGCGGGGGAGTCGGCTCAGGACCGTTCGGCTCAGGACCGTTCGGCTCAGGACCGCTCGGCTCAGGACCGCCTGCTCATGGCGCCCCGCATCACACCGCTGTTGGCCGTGAGCTTGGCGAAGACCATGATGCCCTGACTGGTCGGTCGGGTCGAGAGCACGGTGACCTCCACCTCGCCGGTCCCGATCAGGTGGATGGCATCGCTGACCACCACCATGTCGCCGTCGGCCAGGTAGCCCACGGCCTGGCGGGGCTGGCGGCCCTCCTTGATCAACTCGATGTGGAGCCGCTCGCCGGGAAGGTGGTCGGGGGCCAGACCGTTGGCCACCTCGCGGAGGTCGACGGCGATGAGGTCCCATTTGGCCGCCTGCTCCATGACGTTGGTGGAGCAGGTCCCGATGCGCAGTCCGGTGCGGCGGGCCACGGTCATCAGCTTGCCGTCGAGGTCGTCCACCTCGGGCACCTCGTCGGGGCCCAGGTGCACCGGCACGTTCATCTCCCGGAGGGCTTCGATGGTCTCGAGCCCCCGATGGGCCCGCCGCGAGCTGACCGGATCGGGCGTTTCGGCCAGGGACCGGAGGTGGTCCAGCACGAACTGGGGCACCACCAGGCCTCCCGGGAGGAGCCCACTCCGGCCCAGGATCAGCAGGAGCCGGTCCATGACGGCCGAGCTGTCAACCAGGAGGGCGTCGTTCTGGGAGTCGCCCGACCGCGGGGACACGATCCGCGACAGCCCGGCGGCCTCGAGGATCTGGCGGCCCTTCACCGACCCGATCCGCCAGCCGAGCGAGGCCAGGATCCACACCAGGCCCGCTGTGACCAGCAGGGTGACGCCGGAGCGGAAGACGACCAGCAGGGGCAGACCCAGCACCATGCCGAGGAGCATGCCCGAGGTCGAGATCATGGAGGAGGCGAAGATCTCCCCGGGAGGGGTGTTGCGCAGGAGGAAGACGGCCTTTTGCAGGCCCTTGTCGATCAGTCGGCCGGCCACCCCCCCGACGACGTAGCTGACGGCGGCGCCGAACAGCAGCCCGGCGAGCGCGGCATTGCCGGCATGGCCGGCGTGGCCGGCGTGCTGCCCGATCTCGAAGCCGGCCACCGAGCCGGCCAGGACGAAGAGGAGGCGGAATCCTTCGACGAAGAGCATGGCCTCAGCGGCCTGCTCGGTGGATGGGGCTGGGGTCGTTCATCTGCAGTCCACTTCGGTTATCGCCACGGGCACGGTCCTGCCGTCTAATTGTCGGAATTTCTGCGAGGATCTTTAGGGCAATTGCCTGGTCTACGGGCAGGGCGCTGGTCTAGAATTCGCTGGCCTGCCGAAGTCGATGTCCTTCGTACATGACAGAAAAGTGCAGAAAGTGGTAGTCTCACTACTCTAAGCGGTCGGTGGTGGCGAGCCGATGTCGCTCCGGCAACGAGAACCTCCCTGATGCGATCCCCTCTGCGATCTTCCGGTGACGGCAGTCCACGTCCCGACACGGGCCTGTCTGCGGTCACCGCTCTGTCCGGCGTGGTCGCCCTGCCCGCTCGGGTGGAGCCCGTCGCTTCCGGCACCGGTGGGGGGCCGGTCCCGGTGCCCGAGGCGTGGTCGCCGTCCGAGCAGCTCGACCTGACCGCCACTGCCGCTGGGCTGGTCATCGACCGCACGACCGATCGCGGCCGGGCCGGCGGTCCCGGCCGGCCCGTGCCCTCGCTGGTCCCCTGGTCGCGGGTCCAGTGCACCGAGGCCCCGGCAGAGGCGGAGGAGCTGGCGGCTCCCGACGGCGTCGCCTCGGTCCTCGTGTCCCTGGCAGTGAGGGCACCGGACTGGTGGGGTGGCGCCGGTGCCTGGAGGTTCGTGGTCCCGGCACCGGACGCCGCGGCGTTCCTCGATGCTGTGGCGCGAGGGCGGACGCGGGAGCGGGCGCGGGGTGACCGCACCACCGTCCGGGCCGGCGTCGGTGGCCGGCTGGCTGCCGCCCAGGCATCCGCGGCGCGCTGGGTCCACTCCCTTCAGCCGGGAGCCGATGGCCCCCGGCACGGGCTCGGCAGCCGTCGGCAACTGGTCCCGGTGATGGTGGGACTGGTGACGCTGCTCCTCCTGGCCGGCAGCACCAGCCTCTCGTTTGTGTCCTCGGCCAGCGGTGCCGGTCGGCACACCCACGCGCCGGTCGCCACCGGCGACGACACCGGCAACCGGTCCCAGGCGGCTGCCGTCCACCTCACCCCGCTCCTGGCCCCCGCCACCTCGACGCCGGCACCGGCACCGCCGTCGTTGGCGAGTTCGGCCCCGCTGCAGCCCCACGAGATCTTCGGCTATGCCCCGTACTGGACCCTGCCCCAGTCGTCGGGCTTCGACGTCAACGGCCTCACCACGCTGGCGTACTTCAGCGTCGACGCCAACCCGGACGGGACGCTGGACCAGAGCGGTCCCGGATGGAACGGCTACGAGAGCCAGGACCTGGTCAACCTGGTGAACCGGTCCCATGCCGCCGGCGACCGGGTGGTCCTGACCGTGACCGACTTCAGCCAGAGCTCGCTCGACGCCATCACCGCGGACCCCGGGGCCCCGGCCCGGCTGTCGGCGGCGCTGATCGCCGCGGTGTCGGCGAAGAACCTGGACGGCGTGAACTTCGACTTCGAGGGGCAGGGGAGTGCCGACCAGGCCGGCCTGACCCGGTTGATCACCCAGGTCTCCGCCGCCCTCCACGCGGCCAACCCCCACTGGCAGGTGACGATGGCCACCTATGCCAGCGCCGCCGGCGACGCGGGCGGCTTCTACAACATCGCCGCCCTGGCCCCGGCCCTCGACGGGTTCTTCGTCATGGCCTACGACATGAACAGCCAGTCCAGCCCGAGCGCCACCGCCCCGCTGATCGGCGGCGGGTTCAACGACACCGAGGCGCTGCAGCAGTTCACCGCGGTGGTGCCGGCCTCCAAGATCATTCTCGGGGTCCCCTATTACGGCTACGACTGGCCCACCACCGACGGGACCATCACCGCCCAGGCCACCGGCTCGGAGGCGCCCCTGAGCGACGCGGTGATCGCGGCATCGGGCCACCCGACCTACTGGGACCCGTCGACCGACACGGCGTGGACCTCCTACCAGGTGGGCCAGCAGTGGCACGAGACGTACTTCGACGATCCGACGTCGCTGGCGCTGAAGGCCCAGCTGGCGGCGTCTTACCACATCGCCGGCCTGGGGATCTGGGCGTTGGGCATGGACGGGAACGATCCGGCCATGTTGGCGGCGCTCCTGGGCAACTCGCCGGCCGTGAAGGACCTGACGACCGGTCCCACCAGCACCAGCAGCTCGTCGACCACCGCCCCCGCCGCTCCAGTGGGCTCGGGCTTCGTGTCCACCGGAGTGTGGGACGGGACGAAGGAGGCGTTGTCGCCCGTGGCGCCTCCGGCCTCGGACGGCACTGCCGTGTACCAGGGCACCATCAGCCACTTCACCACCACCGACCCGGCGCTGACCTGCCTGGAGAGTGGGCCGGCCCTGAAGGTCTGGACGTTCTCCACCCTCCCGGGCGTGGATGTGGTCCTGGCGTCGCCACCGGACTGTGCTTCGGCCATGTGGACCTTCAGCCCCGCGTCGGTCACCACCGGGTCGGGGGGCTCGTCCACGACGACCACGACGGCGCCGTCGCCGTCGACCACCACCACGACGACGACCGAGCCGGCATCCACGACGACCACGTCGTCCACGACCACGACCACCACCACCCCGACCACCGACCCACCCGTCGGGCCCTGAGCCGGAGACGGGACCAGATGCCATGACCACGACCGACGTGCTGGTGGACGCCTTCGAGCGCATCCGCGACGCCGTCTATCCGGCGGCCAGCGGCCTCACGCCCGAGGAGCTGGCCTTCCGCCCCGACGCCGAGTCGAATTCGATCGCCTGGCTGGTGTGGCATCTCACCCGGATCCAGGACGACCACGTGGCCGGGCTCGACGGGAAGGAGCAGGTCTGGACGGCGGCCGGCTGGGCTGACCGGTTCGGCCTGTCCCTGCCGGTTGACGACACCGGCTACGGGCACGATCCCGAACAGGTGGCCGACGTCGTAGCCGACTCGCCATCGCTCCTCGGCTACTTCGAGGACGTCCACACCAAGACGGTGGCATTCGTGCGTTCGCTCGAGGAGGACGATCTGGCCCGGGTGGTGGACCACGGGTGGGATCCCCCGGTGACCATGGGCACCCGTCTGGTCAGCGTGATCGCCGACGATCTCCAGCACGTGGGCCAGGCCGCCTACGTCCGCGGCATCCTGCAGCGACTCGAGGATGACTAGGTCCGAGTCACCGCCGGTCCCGACCGGGGTCCGGCGGCCAGGGTTCCGGGGCCGGGTTCCGGGTCCGGCTCAAGACGGTGGGGCGTCGAGACGGCAGGACGCGCAGGTCCCGATGATCTCGACGGTGTGGGTGAGGTCCGAGAAGCCGTTGGCCGCGGCCGTCTGGTTGGCCCACCGTTCCACTTCGGGTCCCTCCACCTCGACGGTGGCCCCACAGGCGCGGCACACCAGGTGGTGGTGATGGCGGCCGGAGCCACAGCGGCGGTAGCGGGTCTCGCCGTCGTCGGCCCGCAGGACATCGACGTCGCCGGCCTCGGCCAGGGTGCGCAATTGGTTGTACACCGTGGTCAGCCCCACCGGCTCGCCCCGGGAGCGGAGCTCGGCGAACAGCTCCTGGGCCGAGCGGAACGAGTCCGAGGAGTCGAGCACCCCGGCCAGGGCGCGCTTCTGGCGGGTGAGCCGGGCTCGGGACGGGGCGGGGCGGGACGCCTCCGGGGCACGCTCGGTCACGGCGTGCCACTCCGCAGGGCGTGCTGGAGGGCATCGTCCACCAGATGGGCGATGTGCTCGTCGGCCAGCTGGTAGGTGATCTCGGTCCCCACCCGGGTGGTGGTCACCAGCCCGGCGTCGCGGAGCACCTTGAGGTGCTGGGAGAGCAGGGGCTGGCTCACGGCACGCTGACTCTGGCGCAGGGCGACCTGCAGCTCACCGACCCGGCGCGGGCCGTTGCTGAGCTCGGCCACCACGGCCAGGCGCACCTCGGCGGCCAAGGCCTTCAGGAGCTCGACTGCGCCCACCAGCGCATCGGATCGGACCACGGTTCTCATCGCCATATATTAGCACCCCTTTATATAAAGACCGTTCTATGTTCTTATTAGTAATGGTTCCCGTTTCTGATACGATCCTACCGGGGCGGCGCGGCCCGGGACTCAGGCCCGGGACTCAGGCCCGGGACACAGGACTGGGACAGAGGACCCGGAGCCAGGAGCTGGAGGACCAGGACATGAACGAACGACGCGTGCGCCGGGACAGGATCGCACCGGTGCTACTGATGGTGGCCGCCGTGGTCGCCCTCGCCTCGTGCAGCGCCGGCACAGGCAGCGCCGGCACAGGCAGCGCCGGCACAGGCAGCGCCGGGAGGCCCAGTGGCGGCCGGATCGCCGTGGTGGCGGCGGAGAACCAGTACGGCAGCGTCGCCTCGCAGGTGGGTGGCCGGTACGTCTCGGTGACGTCGGTGGAGAGCAACCCCAACACCGACCCGCACAGCTACGAGGTGTCGCCCGGCGTGGCCCAGTCGGTCAGCGGCGCGCAGGTCGTCATCGAGAACGGCATCGGCTACGACGACTACATGTCCAAGATCGTGGCGGCCACACCCGACCCCCACCGCGCCGTGCTGAACGTGCAGCACCTGCTGCGCCTGCCGGACGACACCCCGAACCCGCACCTCTGGTACAGCCCGGCGACCATGCCCCAGGTCGCCGACGCCCTGGCCGCCGAGTACGCCCGGTTCGACCCGTCCCATGCCGCCTACTTCACGGGGAGGGCCGCCGCCTTCGTGGCGTCGCTCGGGCCGTGGCTGGCGGCCATCGAGCAGTTCAAGGCGGCCCACCCCCGGACCCCGGTGGCCACCACCGAGCCGGTCTCCGACTACATGCTGGAGGCGGCCGGAACCGACAACCTCACCCCGTTCACCCTCCAGGCGGACATCATGAACGGCGTGGACCCGTCCCCCCAGGACGTCACCTTCCAGGCCGACCTGTTCGCCCAGCACCGGGTCAGAGTCTTCGTCTACAACGAGCAGGTGACCGACTCGCTGACACAGAGCTTCATCACCGACGCCCACCGGGCCGGCATCCCGGTGGTCGGTGTGTACGAGACCATGCCGGTGCCCGGCTACGACTACCAGTCCTGGATGCTGGCCGAGGTGCAGGCCCTCGAGCGGGCCGTGACCGACCATGCCTCGACCACCCGCCTCTCGTGACCGACGAGCCGGAGCCGCAGCTGCACCCGGCGCCCGAGCCGGCTGCCGCCGAGCCTGAGGCCGCAGCCCCCGTCCTCTCGCTCGACGGGGTGGGCGTCTCCCTCTCCGGCCGCCAGATCCTCCAGGACGTCACCTTCGAGTTCGACGCCGGTGAGTTCATCGGGCTGATCGGATCGAACGGCGCCGGCAAGACCACCCTGTTGCGGGTCATCCTGGGCCTGATCCACCCGACCACGGGGACCATCCTCGTGGCCGGCCGGCCCCGCTCCCGGCGCAACCCGATGATCGGCTACGTCCCCCAGAAGATCGGGCTCGACCCCGACATGCCCATCCGGGCGCGTGACCTGGTGGGCCTGGGGCTCGACGGCCAGCGGTTCGGCCTGCCGCTGCCGTCGGCCACCCGGAGGGCCGAGGTGGACGCCATGCTGGAGGCGGTCGACGCCACACGCTTCGCCGACCAGCGGGTGGGCAACCTCTCGGGGGGCGAGCAGCAGCGGATCATGATCGCGCACGCCCTGATCAGCCGGCCCCGACTCCTGCTCCTCGACGAGCCCCTGGCCAACCTGGACATCCGCAGCGAGCAGGAGGTGGTGGAGCTGGTCGCCCGCATCGCCACCGAGCAACAGGTCGCCGTGCTGATCTCCGCCCATGACATGAACCCGCTCCTGCCCGTCATGGATCAGGTGGTCTACATCGCGGGCGGCCGCGTGGCCAGTGGGACCACCGAGGAGGTGGTCTCCACCGAGTCGCTCACCCGCCTCTACGGCCACCGTGTCGACGTCATCCACGTCAACGGCAGGATCCTGGTGGTGGCCGGCCGGGAGAACGAGGGCCTCCACCACCACCACGGCCCCGACGATCACCCCGGTCGGTCCCGATGAGGATGCCGGTGGCGGCGACCCTGGCGCACGTGGTGTTCGAACCGGGCTTCTTCTCCAGCTCCCCGGTGCGGGTGGCACTGGTGGTCGGGGCGGTGGCGGCGGCGGTGTCCGGCGTGGTCGGGGTGTTCACCGTGGCCCGCGGCCAGTCCTTCGCCGGCCATGCCCTGTCCGACATCGGGACGGCCGGGGGATCGGCGGCCTTCCTCATCGGGATCAGCCCGCTGTACGGGTTCGTGGTCATGAACCTCATGGCCGCCGGTGTGATGGAGCTCATCGGGATCCGGCGCCCGCGCGGCCGCGACGTGGCCACCGGCATCGTTCTCGGGGCGGCACTGGGGCTGGCCGCCCTGTTCCTCTACTGGGACACCACCTCGACCAGCACCACCGGGGCCACGGTCAACGTCCTGTTCGGCTCGATCTTCACCCTGCCCGCCTCGATGGTCCCGGTCATCGTGATCCTGAGCGTTCTGGCCCTGGGGCTGACCCTGGCCCTCTACCGTCCCCTGATCCTCAGCTCGCTGAGCCCCGACCTGGCCGCCGCCCGCGGCGTGCCGGTGCGGCTGGTGGGTGTGGGCTTCCTCGTGGCCCTGGCCCTGGCCGTCTCGCTGTCGGCCATCACCATCGGTGCCATCCTGTCCACCGCGCTGCTCATCGGCCCGGCGGCCACCGCCCTGCGACTGACCAGTCGGACCGGGACAGCACTGGTGGCGGCGGCGGCCATCGGCATCGCATCGACCTGGCTCGGCATCCTGCTGGCCTACGACAGCTACGACTGGACGGCGTCGCACCGGGCGTGGCCGGTCAGCTTCTTCGTGGTCGCCCTGGTCTTCGTGGGCTACCTGGTCGTGGACCTCGTGGTGGGACGGCGGGCATCCGCACCCCGGCGGACCGGGGCCACCGCAACAACCGGGGCCACCGGGGCCACCGCAACGACCGGGGCCACCCGGGCCAGCGGGGCGGCCTGATGTTCTCCTCCTTCATGGTCAATGCCTGGGAGGCCTCCACCATCGTGGCCATCGTGGCCGGGGTGGTCGGGTTCTTCACCGTCCTGCGCGGCTCGTCGTTCGCGGCCCACGCCCTGCCCAACGGGGCGTTCGCCGGTGCGGCGGCGGCCAGTCTGATCGGTGTCAGCACGCTGCTGGGCCTCGGAGTGTTCGCCGGTCTCGGCGCGGTGGGCATCGCCCTCCTCGGGCGCCGGGCCCGCCACGACGTGGCCACCGCCCTGGCCATCGTGGTCATGCTCGGACTGGGCTCGCTCTTCTTGTCCATGACGACCGAGTACGCCCCGGAGATCTACTCGCTGCTCTTCGGCGAGGTCCTCGGTGTCAGCAGCAATGCGCTGGGCCCGACCGCGGCCATCGGGGCGCTGTGCATCCTGGCCGTGCTCCTGTTGTACCGGCCGCTGCTGTACTCCTCGGTGCTCCCCGACTCCGCCGAGGCCCGGGGGATCCCTTCGTTCCGGATGGAGCTCGCCTTCTTGCTGGTCATCGCCCTGACCACCACCATGGCCGTCCCGGTGGTGGGCACCCTCCTCATCTTCACCCTGCTGGTGAGCCCGGCGGCCACTGCCCGGTCGTTCACCAGCCGGCCCACGACGGCCATCGTGCTGTCGGTGGCCATCGCGCTGGTGACGGTGTGGGCGGCCATCGCCCTCTCCTATCTGTCCAACCTGCCCATCGGCTTCTTCGTCGGTGCCATCGGTGCCTCCACGTACGCGGCCGGACGCGGGTGGGCGGCCTGGCGCGGGCGCCGTCCGGCGGCCGGTGCCGGTGCTACCGACGGCAGTGACGGCGGTGACAGTCGGGGTCGCACGGTGTTGGCCGGCGCCTGACCCGTCGGCCCGCCGCCGCTCAGGACCGGCCCGTTGGCGTGCCGACCGGCACCGTCGGCAGGTCGACGATACCCAGGCGCTCCACGAGTTCGCCGATGTCGGGCTCCAGCCTGGACCGAGTGCCCTCGTCGCCCTCGTACCGGGCCAGGGTCCGGAGCCCGATGAGGGTCAGCACCAGCTCGTAGGCCGCGCCGAGCTCCTGGGCGACGCTCCGGCTGGCCTCGAAGGCCTGGCGGGCCCCGGCCGGGTCGCCCCGCTGGAGGCAGGCATACCCGCGGACCCGCTGGAGGAGGGCCAGCCCCCGGGGAGAGCCGGCGTCCGCCACCGCCACCAGCTCGTCGACCCGGTCCAGCGCCTCCTGGCTGCGCCCCTCGAGCACCAGGCACTCGGCCACCATCGAGTCCACCTCCCAGGTGTCGAAGCGGAGGTCGCTCTCGGCGAACTCGGTCCGGGCCGCGTCGAACTGCCGGTGCGCCTCGGCGAACTCGCCGGTCCTGGCCGCCAGCCGGGCCAGCAGCATGGTGGCGTAGGCCACGCCGTACCGGTAACGGGCCGCCCGCAGGACCCGCAGGGCGTCGATCAGCTGGGTGCGGCCCTCCTCGTAGCGCCCCTGGTCGGAGAGGATCTCACCGATGTTGAGGGTGCCGATGGCGGCGTCGACGTCGTTGCCCGTGGCCAGTCGGGCGTCGCGGCCCTGGGCGTAGAGGAGCGCCGCCTCGTCCCACTGGCCCCGGAAGTACGCGAACGCACCCATGTTGTTGAGGACCACCGCCTCGCCACCCAGCCGGCCGATCTCCCGGTAGAGGGCCAGGGCCCGCTCGGAGTGGACGGCCTCGTCGTTCCGGCCCAGCCACACCAGCGCCTGGTCCAGCGTGAACAGGGCGTGGGCCTCGGCGTCGCGGTTCCCCGACCGGCGGGCCTCGTCGATGGCGGTCTGGCTGCAGGTGACCGCCTCGCGGTTGCGCCCCTGGGCCTGGCGGACCTGGGCGTACCAGGACAGGAGCTGGGCCCGGACCTGGCCGGCCCGCTCACCCGGTGTCCCCTCGATCATCCGCAGCCCGCGACGGATCCACCGGACCGCCTCGGAGTAGCGGCCCATCCGCTCGGGCATCCAGGCCTCCTTGAGGCACAGCTCGGCCTGGGCCACCACGTCGGCGGCGAGCAGGGTCCGGGCCCGGCGGTAGGCCAGCGAGGCGCCGCGGTAGTCGCCCGAGCGGTCGCGGACATCGCCCAGGCTCTCCCACGTGGCCGCCAGCTCGGCGGGGTCGATCCCGTCGACCTTCCGCGCCGACGCCAGGGCCCGCTGGTAGAGGGTGGCGGCATCGACGTTGGCATACTTGTCACGGGCCCGGCGGGCCGCCACCAGCGCGTACGTCCAGGCCTCCGCGTAGCGCTGGGCGTAGAAGAAGTGCAGCGAGAGCAGCTCGGCCTCGCTGTCGTCCCCCAGCCGGGCCAGCAGCCGGGTCCCGGCCCGGCGGTGGAGCTCCTTGCGGCGCCGGAAGGGCAGCCCTTCGTAGGCGCAGTCGCGCACGATGACCGAGCGGAAGCGGATCAGCCCGGAGCCCTCGACGGTGAGGAACTCCTCGAGGGAGGAGGGGATGTGCACCTGCTGGTACACCGGCACGGCCACCGTGTCCGTGCCGATGGACTCCCCCCGGAGCAGGTCGGTCAGGTCGCGCTCGGTGAAGGTCGTCCCGAGGACGGCGGCGTAGCGGAGGGTCTGGCGGTCGAGGGGGGGGAGGCGGTCGATCTGCGCGGTCACGGCCGAGTCGACGGAGTCGGGGAGCCCGTCGATGGCGGCACCCCCCCGGCGGGCCCGCCACAGCTCCTCGAGGAACATGGGATTGCCCATGGACCGCTCGGCCAGCAGCCGGACGTCGTGGGGGAGGAGTGGAGCGTCGTCCGACGCCTGCACCAGGGCCTCCATGGACTGGTGGCGGGTGAGCGGCCCGAGGTGCAGTGTCTGCACCTGGGGGGCGGCGTCGGCCCGGAAGCCGGTGGAGGACTCCCGTCGGGTGATGCACAAGAAGCCCGGTCCGCTCCCCAGCTCGGCGGTCAGGTTCCGGGTGATCTCCTGCGAGGCGTCGTCCATGTTGTGGGCGTCCTCCAGGACCAGGAACGCCGGCCGGCGCAGCGCGTCGGCGATCAGCCGGGTCACCGCCCCGGCCACGGCCCGCCGGCGGAACTCCGGCTCCAGCGCCGCCGTCCCGGGTGTGTCGGCGATGCCCAGGTCCAGGGCGGTGGAGAGCAGGGGCAGCTGGGGCACCAGGTCCGGGAGGTGCTCGTCGACGTGGGCCCGCAGGGCCTCGGCCACCTCGTCCCGGTCGACGTCGACGCCCAGGCCCAGGAGCTCCCGGCCGAGCAACCAGTACGGGGCGTACGGGGTGGTGGCCTCGTAGCTCTCGCACACCACGGTGGTGACGGGCACGTCGGCGGTCCGGGCGAGCTCCTCGACCAGCCGTGACTTGCCCGTGCCCTGGTCCCCCACGATCTCGACCACCCGGCCGCCGCCGGCCCGCACCGCCCCCACCGCGCCGACGAGGGCATCAAGCTGGTCGTCGACGCCGGTGAGCGGGAGCCGGTCGGTCCGGTGACCGCGCCAGCGCAGGGCCGGCCCGACGGCATGGGCGGCCACCGGTCGCCGCTTCCCCTTGACCATGAACGGGGGGAGCGGCTCGGAGCCGAAGGGGATGGCCGAGCGGTCCAGCACGTCGCCGGTGGCGATGACCTGCCCGGCCTCGGCCTTGGCCATGAGCCGGGCGGCCAGATTGACCGTGTCGCCCATGACCGTGAAGGTGCGACGGAATTCAGTGCCCACGTCCCCGGCGAACACCGGCCCGGTGTGCACCCCGATCCGCAGGCCCAGCGGCAGCTCGTCGGCCACGATGCGGCGCAGGCACAGCAGCATCCGCTGCTCGTCGTCGCCCACCCGGCGGGGCACGCCCGACACCAGGATGATCTTGCCCCCGTCGTGGTCGATGTCGGTCCCGAGGAACGAGACCTCGTGCTCGTCCACGGCCGACTGCACCGACCGGACGACGGCGTCGAGCCGGCCGGCCAGGTCGGCCGGCCCCCGTTCGGCCACCAGGGCGTCCGTCCCGTCGAAGTGGAGGAACGCCACGGTCGCCGTGCGGTGTTCGGCCTCCCGGCCCCCGTCGAGGAGGTGTCGCCGGATGGCGGTGGGCACATAGGGCCCGAGGTCGATCCCGCCGGGGTCCGAGGCCGCGATGGGCAGCGAGGGGAACGGGCCGGAGGGGGACCGGAGGAGATGGCCACGGCCCCGCGCCGGCCCCCGGCTGCGGGCGGGCAGGAGGGCGGCAGTCGGCGCACTCATCACGATCTCGCCGGCGGTGGCTGATCCCTCCGCCGCCACGGTGTCCGAGGCGGCCGGCCCGGCCACGATCAGCTCGCGGTGCGAGCCCCCCACCAGGAACAGGTGGAACGTGCCGCTGTGGACGCCGATGGAGATCCGCAGCACCACCCGTCCGGCCGTGGTGTCGAGCCGGCCCACCGTGCGCAGGCGCGAGCGCATGCCGACGGCGGCGTGCGCGGCCCGGGTGGCATGGCCCTCGCCGGTGAAGAGCAGGAGGAGGGCGTCGCCGCCGAACTTGATGAGGCTGCCGCCGCACCGGTAGGCGACGTCGAGGAGCTGCTCGAAGCAGGTGTTGATGGCGTCGGCGACCTCCTCGGCTCCGACCTTGCCGTGACGGGCCAGGCGCTCGGACATCTTGGTGAACCCCGACACGTCGCCGAAGACCATGGTGCCCTCGACCTCCTGCCATCGCGGCTCGCCGGGGTCGGCGGCGTCGAGCCACCGCGCCCAGTCCACCCCGGGTCCGGACAGGTAGGGCAGCAGGACCGACGCCCCGTTGGCCGGGTCCGTCGCGGCCCGCTGGCCGGTGAGCGATCGGACCGGGGTGCCCACTCAGCCGGTCCCGCTCATCGGCACACCCGCTGTTGCCACCCGTCGGACTGCTCTCATGGTGTGCCGCTCCTGCCGCCCCGCTGTGTTGGCCGACGCTTCGGGTACCTGTCTCGATCGGCGTCGGCGACGAAGGTCGAACTGCCGGATTCCGCCCCGACAACCCCACCGTCCCGGTTGCTAGTCAACAGGCGGTGTCCAGGGAGCGCAAGGTCGACCCCGCGGACCCGCCCACGAAGGGCCAGGAAGGGCCGCCCCCAGGAAGGACCGGCCGGGCCCGGGCCCGGCCGGCTACCGGCCGAAGGCCCCGGTGGGCACCGTGAGCGGGAGGTCCAGAGCGGTGAGGATGCCGGGCGGGGCGGCGCACACGGCGGGGATGGCGTTCACCACCCGCATGGCCGTGGCGACCATGCCGTGGTGGGCGAAGTCGTCCGGTCCGCCCAACTGCAACTCGCAGGACAGGCTGGGCTCCCCGTCGACCACGACCCGGTAGGTCCCGTCCCGGTCGCCGGCGGGCCACTCGGGGGCCAGGTCGGGGGCCATGCGATTGACGTGCTCGATGACGATGGCGTCCCGCCCGTCGACCACCCCGATGGTCTCGAACCGGACCGCGCCGACCGTGCCGGCCTCGATGGTCCCGGACGCCACCTCCAGAGTGCGCTCGGTCACGCGCTTCTCGTAGGTTTCACGCACCTCGTCGAGGACCACCCCCAGGCGGTCGGCCACGATCCGGATGGCCGGACCCCAGGCACTGTGCTGGACCCCGGGCAGCTCCATCAGGCACCGGTGGTCGACGGCCCGACCGAACCCGAAGACGTCGAACATGGTGAAGGCCACCGGGTAGTCCTCGTAGCCGAAGAGCTCCTGCACCCGCACCGAGCGGATCGACCGCGACAGGGTGGACAGCACCAGCACCAGATGATCACCCACGAAGCCGGGCTCGAGACCCGAGGCGTACAGCGAGGTTCCGCCACGGGCACACGCGGCCTCGAGCCGTGCGACCTGGTCGGCGTCGAATCCGGCCGGGTAGAGGAGCCCGGGGACCGAGGTCGTGACCACGTTGCTCCCGGACTCCAGGATCCGGCAGAAGTCGTCGACGGCCTCGGTGGGGCGCGACTCGCCGGTGGCGGTGTAGCAGACACAGTCCGGCCCGAGGGCCAGCGCCCTGTCGGCGTCCGCCGTCGTGATCACGCCGATCGGCCCGATGCCGGCGAGCTCGCCCGCGTCGAGGCCGGCCTTGGCGGGGGAGTGCACCCACACCCCGGCCAGTTCCAGCCCGGCGCGTTCGGCGAGAGCGGCGATGGCCAACGTCCCCACGCCGCCGGTGGACCACTGCACGACCCGGTAGGGCACCATGGCGGCTTTTTAGTAGCTCGCTACCTATCTGTCAATGGGTCGGGTACAGTGGGACCATGATCGGGGACCTGTTCACCCTGGAAGGGAAGGTGGCCGTCGTCACCGGGGCCGGCAAGGGCATCGGGGCCGACATCGCCCTGAGCCTGGCCGAGGCCGGCGCCGACGTGGTGGCCGCGGCCCGCACCCAGGCCGACATCGACGAGACGGTGGCCACGGTCGGGGCGGTGGGTCGCCAGGGTCTGGCCCACGCCTGCGACGTCATGGTCACCGAGCAGCTGGAGGGACTGGTGGCTGCCACCCTGGAGCGCTTCGGCCGCATCGACATCCTGGTCAACAACGCCGGTGGCTCGTTTCCGAGGCCGGCGCTGCAGATGACCGAGCGGGCCTTCGAGAAGGTCCTCCGCTTCAATCTGACCGCACCGTTCCTCCTCACGCAGATGGTGGTGCCGCGCATGGTCGAGACGGCCGGTGGGGGAGCGGTGGTCAACATCTCCTCGGGTGCCGGGGTGCAGAGCGTCCCCGGCATGGTCGCCTACGGGGCGGCCAAGGCCGGCCTCAACCAGATGACGCGGATCCTGGCCCACGAGTTCGCCCCCAAGGTGCGACTGAATGCCATCGTGGTCGGTCAGATCCTGACCCCCGGTGCCCAGGAGGTGCTCGGCGACGAGCTGATCGCCCAGGCCTCGGCCAACATCCCCATGGGCCGACTCGGTGACGTGCGGGACATCGCGGCGTGCGCGCTGTACCTGGCGTCGCCGGCCAGTTCGTGGGTGACCGGGCGGGTCATCGACGTGAGCGGGGGGGCCGACAGCGCGCCGCTGGCGTTCCCCGTCCCGCCCCTGTGACCGAACCCCGTCGGTGATCGACGCACGAGGGTTCCCCACCCCGGACGCGACGGTCGACCCGCTGGACGGTTTCGTGCCGTTCCTCGACGGCGTGGCGGCAGCGTGGGAGCGGATCGTGGAGGAGACCGACCGCGACACCATCGTGATCTACGGCCTGCTGGACGGGCTGGCCCGGGCCCTCCGGGCCGTGCAGGCCGAGGCCCTGGCCCCCTTCGGGCTGAACCACGCCGAGTGGACGGCGCTCGGCCGCCTGCGGACCTCACCCCGGGGGACCCAGCATTCGCCCACCGAGCTCCGACAGCTGGTGGGCCAGACATCGGCCGGCATGACCCGCGTGCTCACCAAATTGGAGACCGCCGGACTGGTGGTCCGCGAACCCCACCCGAACGACGGGCGCGGGTCCAACGTGGTCCTCACGGCCAAGGGGCGCCGGGTTGCCGACCAGTCCTTCAGGGCGGCGCACCGCCGACAGACCGAGCTCCTGTCGGGGTTCACCCCGCCCGAGCGCAGCGAGCTGGCCGGCCAGTTGTTGGCGTTGCTGCGCGCCCTGGTCGACGGCCCGGGCTGAGGGCCCCGGCTTCCCGGGTCCCAGCCCCGAGCTTCCAGACCCCGAGCCCCGGACCCAGGCCCAGGCCCAGCCCCAGCGTCCCGGCCGAGGCCGTCCAGTCTTGACAAATAAGAAAAGTGTCTTAATCTTGGTCCGGTGGTAGCGACGCTCCCGAGAGGCACCAGTGCCCGACTGTCCATGATGCTCGCCGGTGAGCAGCTGTTCGCCGAGCGTGGATTCCGGGGTGTCTCGCTGCGGGAGATCGGGCTGGCCGCCGGCCAGCGCAACAATTCGGCCGCCCAGTACCACTTCGGCTCGCGCCTCGGACTGGCCGAGGCCATCTTCGAGCACCGGATGGAGACCATCAACGAGCGGCGTGTCGCCCGGCTGGACCGGCTGGACGCCGACGGTCGCCAGGGTGACCTGCAGGGGTTCGTCGAGGCTCTGGTCGTACCCCTGGCCGAGGCCATCGGCAGTCCGAGTGCCCCGAGCTACTACGCCAGGTTCGCATCGCAGTTGGCCTTCGACCCCGAGTTCGATGTCATCGTCGAGCTCGACCGCCCCTTCCTCAGCGGGCTGAGGCGTGTGATCGAGGGCATGCTGCTGTGCCTGGGCGACCTGCCGCTCTCGGTAGCCCAGACCCGGATCCATCTCACCCTCAGGCTGGTCACGGTGGCACTGGCCGACCAGGAGCGTCTGGCCACGTCGCCCGACGGTGCTCCCTGGCGACGGGTGAGCGTCACGGATCTCGTCGACGCCGGCATGGCGCTGCTGACCGGCCCGCGGTCCGGGGCGCCCGGCGACCCGCCCCGAGCGTCACCCGGCGACACGGTGCACGACCCGGACGGCGACCCGGACGGCGACCCGGGCGGCGACAGTGAACACGACAGGGAACGCAAGAGAAGGAAGGTGCCATGACCACAGTGCACGGAGAGCCGTCAGGGGCCGGGCTCGAGACCCGGCCCGAGAAGGTGCGGGCTGCCCCGGCCGGGAGCGATCCTGCCGCCGGCCTGTCCGCCCAACGGATCAGGTTGGAGCCCTTCGACCTCTGGGTCGGGCCGCTGGCCCACCTCGCCGCGGAGGGGGAGCGTCTGGCCGACCTCACCTTCGACCACTTCGACGTGGAGCGGGTGGGCACCACCATCGGGGCCGAGGTCACCGGGATCGACCTCTGCCGTCCCCTGGCCGATGAGGTGGTCGCCGAACTGCAGCGCTGCCTGTTCGAGTTCAAGGTCCTCTTCTTCCGGGACCAGCCGCTGACGGCCGACCAGCACGTGGCCTTCGCGCGCCGGTTCGGCCCGCTCGAGATCCACCCGTTCATCGGGTCCAACTCCACCCAGCCCGAGCTGGTCCGCTTCGAGAAGCACGCCGGTGTCGGCGGGTACGAGAACGGCTGGCACTCCGACGTCTCGTGGCGGGAGCGCCCGTCGCTCGGTGCCGTGCTCCACGCCGTCGAGGTTCCCCCGGTCGGCGGGGACACGCTGTTCGCCGACATGGTGGCTGCCTACGAGGGTCTCCCAGCCGAACTGCGTCGCCGGATCGACGGGCTGGTCGCCGTCCACGACTACGTGCAGGTGTTCGGCCACGGCGTCGCCGAGGCCGACCGCGACCGCATGCGGGCCCAGTTCCCGCCGGCCCGGCATCCCGTCGTCCGCACCCATCCGGGCACGGGGCGCAAGCTCATCTACGTGAACCGCTTCTTCGTCGACCGGATCGAGGGCCTGGACCGTGACGAGAGCAACGCCCTGGTCGAGCTGCTCTCGCGCCAGGCCGAGGTGGTCGAGTACCAGTGCCGGTTCCGCTGGGAGGAGCACTCGGTGGCCTTCTGGGACAACCGGGCCGTCCAGCATTACGCGGCGAGCGACTACTGGCCCCAGCGGCGGGTGATGGAGCGGGCCAGCATCCAGGGCGAGCGACCCTCGGCCTGACCCACATGAGCGACGACCCCACGCAACAGGACGGGCCCATCGGCGGCGGGGGTCCACGGACGCCTCGGAGGCTGCGGCGGAGCGGAGTGCCGGCCGTGTTGATGGTGGCCGCGACCCTGGCCGCAGCCTGCAGCTCGTCTGCCACTTCGACGTCCGCCTCCTCGGCCACGACCAGCACCACCGCTGGCACCTCGACCACCGCCACGTCGAGCACCACCAGCCCCACGGCCTTCGCCACTACGGTCACGTCGCCGGGACCGATCAACCCGGCGGCCATCCCCCTCGGTGACGGGTACGTGTCGAGCACGCCCAAGGTCGGGTACGTCGATTCCTGCGTGACGACCTTCCCCTCGGTGGGCGGGGCGTCGTCGGACGGACCGTGGATCGACACCACCGACAAGACCTGGGACTCACTCACCAAGATCGGAGTGGGTGGATCGGTGGCCTGGCCGCAGGCCAGGTTCTCGGTGACGGTGTCGGGCAACCGGCGGATCATCACCGGGAACGATCTGCCCATCGATCACGACACCGGCATCTTCCCCATCCGGTCGACCGACCCGGCCTTCGCCTACGACCAGAACCCCAACACCATCACCGCGCAGTCGATCTCGTGGTCGCTGCCCCTCGACCCGGCGGCGGCGGCCCAGCCGAGCTGCCTGGGCCTGGGCCCGATCGGTGTCCTCGACGACGGGGTGTACCTATTCGATGCGCTCGACGGCGAGGGACGTGACGCCGCCGCCCACGAGGTGCTCGACGACCAGTGCCAGGAGCACCCGCAGATGGGCGGCGTGCTCCACCACCACACCGTCCCGTCGTGCCTGGTGGCCCAGGCGTCAGGCCGGTCGACCCTGGTGGGCTACGCCGCCGACGGCTACGGCATCTACGTCGAGCGGGACGCCCACGGTGCCCTCCTGACCAATACTGACCTCGATGCCTGTCACGGCAGGACTTCCACGGTCCTGTGGAACGGGCGGGAACAGGACGTCTACCACTACGACGCCACCCTCGAGTATCCCTACACCGTGGGCTGCTACCACGGCACGGTCACGAACCAGTCGGGCTGATCAGGCCGCCGGTGTGATGGTGATGGACAAGGTCCGCTCCGCCGTCGCTCCGGTGGCGCGGATCTTCGGCCCGGCCCCGCCCGCTCCCTTGTGGTGCGGCCGGGCCTTGGCCTTGGTCTTCCCGTCCACCACCTTGACCTCGAACGAGGACGTGCCGGCGGACTTGGCCTTGCCGGTGATCGTGCCCGATCGCGTCAGGTGCAACCCGGCGGGCAGCGAGCCCGACGCCAACGACCACACATAGGGAGGCGTGCCGTCGGTCACCGAGAGGGTCTGGCTGTAGGTGACCGGGTGCGCATGGCTCGACACGGTCCCGGAGGGCAGTGACGAGGTGGTGATGGCGAAGCTGGGCGGTGGCGGAGCCACTGTGGTGGTGGTCGTCGTGGGAGGCGGAGGGGTCGTGCCCCCCGAGTAGCGGACCGCACCCAGGTACTCCTGTCCGTAGTCGTTGTCGAGTTGGCCCATGGTGTGCTCCTGCACGACGGTCCCGGGGACGAGGTCGTCCCAGATCTCGCTGTCACCGGCGTAGATTCCAGAGTGTGCGTAGGCGTCGAGCGACGTGCCCCCGAAGAAGACCACGTCGCCCGGCTGGAGGTTGGTCACCTCAGTGGTGGGGTCGTTGCCATCCGGCGGGATGAACGTTCCCGGGCCGGGCAGGGAGGTGCCCGGGCCACCGCCCGGCACGGTGATGCCGGTGGCCTGGTACACCGCGTATTGGGCCAGGCTCATGCAGTCGTAGCCGGGGGCCCCGCAGGGAGGCATGCCGTTGGTGGGCTGACTGGGCCCGTTGATGCCACCTCCGCCCTCGCAGTAGGGGACGCCCGCCTGGCTCTTGGCGTACTGCACGATCTGGGCCCCCACGGACGATGCCGATGCGGAGCCGGCCCCGACCACCACGGCAGCACCGGCCAGACCGAGCAACGAGGCACCCAGCACCACGGCTAGCGCCACCCGGGCCACCACCGTCGGCCGATCCCCGCCCCGCCGATCCCGTCCGCTCTGATCCCGTCCGCGCCGATCCCGTTCGCGCCAATCCCCACTGCCGTGCATGTGCTGCCCCCCACGTGACCCGGTCGCATCGACCCGG
>Ga0302157_10002379_pt1 | contig 21917 bp, 18 predicted proteins | sample I_Bog_N3_3_FD_193502 | JGI IMG/M metagenome (GOLD analysis project Ga0302157, IMG submission 193502) | Peat permafrost microbial communities from Stordalen Mire near Abisko, Sweden - I_Bog_N3_3 | ecosystem: Environmental > Terrestrial > Soil > Wetlands > Peat | place: Sweden: Abisko, Stordalen... | reverse complement strand
ACAACGGCCCGCGCGACAACGGCCCGCGCGAGCATCAGCGCGAGGTCCAGCCTTATCAGCCGCGCGAGCAGCACCAGCCGCGCGAGCATCGCCCGCAGTTTCAACCGCAGCCGCAACCGCAACCTCAGCCGCAGCCAGTGATTCCGGACAATGTCAGCGTCGATCGGCTGCCGTCGTTCATCACCGGGCCGCAGCCGCAGATCAATGGCGGTCCGGCCGGCTTCGAGGGCAATGGGGTTGGTGAGCGCTTCCCGCGTCGTCGGCGCCGGCCGCATGGTCCGCGTCCCGAAGGCTTGGCCGCGGCTCCGGTGCCGACGCCAGGCGACGATTTCAATCCCGGTAACGAATAGGTCTTAGATCCGATTCGCACAGCTATTTGGCGCCTATGAGGGCAGACCCTTGTGGTCGCCCTTCGCGCAAGGTCTCCCAGCCTGACGAAGGCACCCACAAGGGGTGCCCCTATTTTGGCTGCTCCTATTTTATTGGCAGATTTGCCCTCATGCTAGCGCTGCAGCGATGAGGGAATCAACACCGGCTCCAACGCCGGGATCAGCCGGGTACGCTCGCGCCGGGCGGGAATCGCGCGGTAGACCTGCTTGGTGGCTTCGACGATGTGAACACCGGCAAAGGGCAGCGACAGCGTGGCGCCGACGCGCTCCCATGCCATCGCCGAGCGCAGGAACCAGCCGCCCGTGATCGGCGGCACGAACAGCGCCTCGCTCCACGCCGTCGGCGTGAACCAGGTCTGCCGCAACAGCTGCGTGATCTGCGAGCGCGAATAAGGCCTTCCGTGACCGAACGGCGTGTTGTCGGAGCGGGTCCAGATTCCCCGTCGATTCGGAATCACGGCCATGACACGGCCGGCCGGCGCCAGCACCCGCCACACCTCGCGCAGCAATCCTGCCGGATCATCCGACATTTCCAGCGCGTGAATCATCAAAATGCGGTCGACCGCGGCGTCCGGCAGCGGCAGTGCAAATTCATCCACCAAAGTGGCCAGCGTCGGCCGCGCGGTCGGCCATTTCAGCACGCCCTGCGCCGCCGGCATGAAGGCGATGCAGCGCTCGGAATCCTCGCGAAACAGCCCGAGATAGGGCGTCGGATAGCCAATCCCGAGCACCCGCTGCCCGGTGGCATTCGGCCAGTGCGCGTGAATGCCGCGATTGATCAGCCGCCGCGCCACGATTCCGAGGCGCCGCGAATAGAAATCGCGGAGGTCGATGACATCGATGCTCATGAAACCCAACCTAACATGTCACGGCGCCGCCAACAGTTCGCGATAGGGCATTGCCCAGGCAGCCTTAACGCCATATTTCAGGACGGTTCAAGGCCGTGACCGTCCGGTGCTGCTTGCCGCTGGAGGTCGGCCCTGGCCCCGACGCTGCGGCTTGCCTGGGTACAAGCCTTTTGCCGGCAAACCGATGCCCCTGCCGCGCAATATTTATGTTGACTGGGATCAAGGAGATCACATGGCTGCCGATATTCGCCTGTTCCCCTGCCTCACCGACAATTTCGGAGTTCTGATCCACGACCCGGCCACCGGCGCGACCGCCTCGATCGATGCGCCGGAGGCCGCCCCGATCCGGCAGGCGCTGGACCGCGAAGGCTGGACCCTGACCGACATTCTGATCACCCATCATCATGGCGACCATGTCGGTGGCGTCGCCGAGCTGAAGCAGCATTATGCTTGCCGGGTGGTCGCGCCCCACGACAAATCAGCTCACATCGCCCATGTCGATCTTCGGGTCGGCCAAGGCGAGGTGGTCAAGGTCGGCAGCCTGCTGGCGCGGGTGCTGGAGACGCCGGGCCATACGCTGGATCACATCAGCTACGTCTTCGACAACGAAAAGGCGCTGTTCGCCGCCGACACGCTGTTCTCGATCGGCTGCGGCCGGGTGTTCGAAGGCGATTACCCGATGATGTGGGAGTCGCTGTTGAAGCTGCGCGCGCTGCCGGACGATTTCAGCCTCTATTGCGGCCATGAATATACCGCCGCCAATGTTAAATTCGCGCTCACCGTCGAGCCCGACAATGCGGCGCTGAGGGCCCGGGCCGAGCAGGTGGCAAGGCTGCGCGCCGCGGGTCAGCCGACCCTGCCGGTGCTGCTTGGCGACGAAAAAAAGGCCAATGTGTTCCTGCGCGCCGATGAGCCTGCGGTCGCGGCCAGCTTGCGGATGAAGGGCCGCACTGCCGCCGAAATATTCGGCGAGCTGCGCGAACGAAAGAACAAGTCCTGATGGTTTTGCCGGTTTCCGCCGCCGACATCATCGCCCGGCTTGAACTCAAGCCGCATCCGGAGGGCGGCCATTATCGCGAGACCTTTCGCGACCCGCGCGGCGATGTGGCTGGCCGCGCGGTTTCCACCGCGATCTATTTCCTGCTGGCGCGCGGCGAACGCTCGCATTGGCATCGCGTCGATGCGGTCGAGATCTGGCATTATTACGCCGGCGACGCGCTGATCCTGCAGATCGCCGATGCGAGCGGCCAACGCCTGGTCCGGCTCGGCCCGGATGTCGGCGCAGGCGAAGCGCCACAGGCGGTGGTGCCGGCGCAGGCCTGGCAGGCCGCGGCAAGCAGCGGCGACTGGACGCTGGTGGGATGCACGGTGGCGCCGGGGTTTGAGTTTGCGGGCTTTGAATTGGCGCCCAAAGGATGGAGCCCGAGTACCGAATCGTAGGTGGGGCCATCGAAGCATGCCCACCATCTATTTAGCGATCTAACCCCGCATCGCGAGACGCGCGCGACGATCGCGCGCGTCTCGAATCACGCCGAATGGGTCGCGGATCGGCCCTCATGGTTCGATAAACCCGCTGCCTGTCAGCCTTTCCACAGCATGTCCCTGGCCGCGATCAGTCCGCCGCCGGCGATCAGGATTGCCGCCAACAGCAAATTCGCGCTCGGCTCGGCAAAACCGGCCAGGATCAGGAACGCCGTGGACAGCAGCGGCGTCGCGTAGGAGGCGGCGCCGAGCACGCGGATGTCGCCGCGCTTCATGCCGATATCCCAGGCATAGAAGGCGGCGCCGACCGGCCCGATGCCAAGCGCGATGACGGCCAGCCATTGCAGCTTCGCGTCGGGCCAGACGGTGACCTCGAACAGACCGTGCATCAGTGCGGCAAACATCGCGGTGGCGAGACAGAAGCCGCCGACCGCATCAGTCGGCACCGCCTTGAGCCTTCGCGACAGTACCGAATAGGCCGCCCAGACGAAGGCGGCGAGGAAGGCCGCGGCTAATCCCGGCAGCTCGCCGGGTGTAAATCCCACGCCGGCATTGCCGGCCAGCAACAATATTGTGCCGGCCAATCCGAGGAGGGCGCCGACGAGGTGGTGCGGCGCCAGCCGTTCGCCCGGCAGCAGCGAGGAGAACAGCACGATCAAGAGCGGCCATAGATAATTCAGCAATCCCGCCTCGGCGGGCGGTGCAAAGCGCAGCGCGAGAAAATACAGCGCGTGGTAGCCAAACAGGCCGCCGACCCCGACGATCCAGGCGACCGGCCGCTGCCGCCAGGCGCCGATCGCTCCGCGCCGTCCGATCATGCTCAACGCTCCCAGCAGCGCGCCGATGGCGAAGGTCATCGCGGCCAGCTGAAATGCCGGAATCCGTCCGGTCGCCACCGTCAGGACCGACAGCAGCGACCACATCAGGATCGCGGTCATTCCGATCAGCGTGGCGATGCGCGGGGTCAAGTGGCGGCGCCGTGCCTAGGCTGTGGCGATCGCGCCGGCCCGGCGCAGCATGCCGTAGAGATCCCGGGGATCGTCCGGATCGGCCAGCAGATCCAGCTCGACGAATTCACCGGTGCGCGCGAGCTGGTCGCGGATGTAACGCAGCGCCGAGAAATCCTCGATCGCGAATCCGACACTGTCAAACAACGTGATCTCTCTGGCGTCGCGCCGTCCCGCGGCTTTTCCCGATACCACCTGCCACAGCTCGGTCACGGGATGATCGGCATCGAGTTGCTGCAGCTCGCCCTCGATCCGGGTCTGCGGCGCGAATTCGACAAAGATTTGGGAGCGCAGCAGGATGTCGCGATGCAGTTCGGTCTTCCCGGGGCAGTCGCCGCCGATGGCGTTGATATGGACCCCGGCGCCCACCATGTTGCCGCTGAGGATGGTGGCGGATTGCTTGTCGGCGGTGCAGGTCGTGATGATCTCGGCGCCGAGAATGGCTTCTTCGCTGCTTCGGCAGGCGGTGACGCGCAGCCCGGTTGTCGTGAGATTGGCGACCGCCTTGCGGGTTGCCAGCGGGTCGATATCGTAGAGCCGCACCGCCTCGATTCCGCACATCGCCTTGAACGCCAGCGCCTGAAACTCGCATTGCGATCCGTTGCCAATCATCGCCATGGTCCGGCTGCCGGCGGGCGCCAGATATCTGGCGGCCAAGGCCGACGTCGCCGCCGTGCGCAGCGCGGTCAGGATGGTCATCTCGGACAACAGCAGGGGATAGCCGGTCAGGACGTCGGACAGCACCCCGAACGCCGTGACGGTCTGCCGGCCGGTTCGGGTGTTCTTCGGATGGCCGTTGACATATTTGAAGCCATAGATCGCGCCGTCGCTGGTCGGCATCAGCTCGATCACGCCGTCCGTCGAGTGCGAGGCAATCCGGGGCGTCTTGTCGAACAGCTCCCAGCGGCGGAAATCCTGTTCGATATAGGCGGCCAGTTCGGAGATCGTCTGCTCAATCCCGATCGTCGATACGATCCGCATCATGTGCGCGACGCTGACAAACGGAACCAAGCTGAGAGGCCCCGGGCCGGTGGCGGTCATCGGCAGCTCCTTCGTTGCGGTCCGGCAGAACCTGAAAACGGCAGGGGCGCTGCCGGCAACACGTGCCTGCGGCGTCGACTGGTGCGTCAACCCAACCATCCTTATCTGACTCCTGGCCAGGACGGATAGGCCGGAAAGCAGGGATCGCGGGCTCGATGCCTGGGACTGGACGCCGTCAGGGACGCCACCCTGCTCGAAAGCCCGCATCATGTCCGATCGACCAACCTGCTTTGCCCCATTGATGGCGGAGTTGCCGGCGCGAAGTGCGCTGCGCCGGGCCATCACCGCGGCCTATCTGCGGCCGGAGGCTGAGGCCTTGGCGCCATTGCTCGATCGCGCGGCGTTGACGGCGGAACGGTCCGAGCGCGTGACCGCGCTGGCGCGCGATCTGGTTGAACGACTGCGCGCCAAGACGGGCAGCGCCGGCATCGAGGGATTGATCCAGGAATATTCGCTGTCGAGCCAGGAAGGCATCGCGCTGATGTGCCTTGCCGAGGCGCTGCTGCGGATTCCAGACGCTGTCACCCGGGATACCCTGATCCGGGACAAGCTCGCGCCGGGCGACTGGCGCGCCCATATCGGTCATAGCCCATCGATGTTCGTCAATGCCGCGACCTGGGGTCTGGTGCTGACCGGGCGACTGGTCGCCACCGCGAGCGAGCAACACCTCTCCTCGTCGCTGACGCGGCTGATTGCGCGCTCCGGCGAGCCGGTGATCCGCAAGGGGGTCGATCTCGCCATGCGGATGATGGGCGAGCAGTTCGTCAAGGGCCAGACCATCACAGAGGCCCTGGCCAACAGCCGGGCCGCCGAGGCGAGGGGTTTTGGTTTTTCCTACGACATGCTCGGCGAAGCCGCGGTCACCGCCGAGGACGCGGCGCGCTATTGCGCCGCCTATCAAGGCGCCATCGACGCCATCGGCGCGGCCTCGAACCGCCGCGGCGTCTATGACGGGCCCGGCATCTCGATCAAGCTCTCGGCGCTGCACCCGCGCTATGGCCGGCCGCAGCGCGCGCGCGTCATGGCCGAATTGCTGCCCCGTCTCAAAGCCCTCGCGATGCTGGCGAAGGCTTACGACATCGGCCTCAACATCGACGCTGAGGAAGCCGACCGGCTGGAGCTTTCGCTCGACCTGCTCGAAGCGCTCTCCCTCGATCCCGATCTCGCGGGGTGGGACGGCCTCGGCTTCGTCATCCAGGCCTATGGCAAGCGCTGCCCTGAAGTCACCGACTGGCTGATCGATCTGGCGCGCCGCTCGCAACGGCGCCTGATGGTTCGCCTGGTCAAGGGCGCCTATTGGGATTCCGAGATCAAGCGCGCGCAACTCGACGGGCTGCCGGGTTTCCCGGTCTATACGCGCAAGCTGCATACCGACGTCAGCTATCTCGCCTGCGCTCACATGCTGCTCGCCGCGCCCGAGGCCGTGTTCCCGCAATTTGCGACCCATAACGCGCAGACCCTGGCTTCAATCATGGCGATGGCGGGCGATCATTTTTATCGCGGCCAGTACGAGTTTCAATGCCTGCACGGCATGGGAGAACCGCTCTACGACGAAGTGGTCGGAGCCGCGCGGCTCAATCGGCCCTGTCGGATCTACGCGCCGGTCGGCACCCACGAGTCGCTGCTCGCCTATCTTGTCCGCCGCCTTCTGGAGAATGGCGCCAACTCCTCTTTCGTCCATCGGATCGCCGATCCCTTGGTGCCGGTGGACGCGTTGATCGCCGATCCCGTCGCATCGGTCCGCGCGATGACCGCGCCGGGCGCGCCGCACGAGCGGATTGTCGCGCCGCGCGATCTCTACGGCCCGGAACGACTGAACGCCGCCGGTCTCGATCTAACGGACGAGAACGGCCTTTGGCGGCTTCTGTCCGGCCTGACCGCAAGCACCGGGACGGCCTGGATCGCGGTGCCGCCAGGGGTCTGCGACCAACCCTTGCAACCGCTGCTCAATCCCGCCGATCACCGCGATGTCGTTGGCCATGCGCGTGACGCGACCGATGCCGAGATCGAGGCCGCGGTCGCGACCGCCAGCGCCGCCGCCCCGGGCTGGGCCGCAACCTCCGCCGCCAGCCGAGCCGCCATGCTGCGGCGCGTGGCCGATGCGATGGAGGCGGATATGCCGGCGCTGATCGGCCTGATCGTGCGCGAGGCCGGCAAGACCTTCGCCAACGGAATTGCCGAGGTGCGTGAGGCCGTGGATTTCCTGCGCTATTACGCCACGGAGGCGGTGCGAACACTGGGCCCCAGCCCGCACTTGGCGCTGGGGCCCGTGGTCTGTATCTCGCCCTGGAACTTTCCGCTCGCGATCTTCACCGGCCAGGTCGCCGCCGCGCTGGCCGCAGGCAATCCGGTGCTGGCCAAGCCGGCTGAAGAGACGCCACTGATCGCGGCCGTTGCGGTTCGGCTGTTTCACCAGGCCGGTATCCCGGGCGAGGTGCTGCAGCTGGTGCCGGGGACCGGTTTGGCCGGGGCCGCTCTGGTGGCGGACAGCCGGGTGCAAGCCGTGCTGTTCACCGGCTCCAATGCGGTGGCACGGTCGATCCAGCGCCAGCTCGCCGGCCGGCTCGGCCGGACCGGAAATCCGATCCCGCTGATAGCCGAAACCGGCGGCCAGAACGCCCTGGTCGTGGACTCCTCCGCCCTGGCCGAACAGGTGGTCGGCGACGTCATCGCTTCGGCGTTCGACTCAGCCGGTCAGCGCTGCTCCGCGCTGCGCATTCTCTGTGTCCAGGAGGAGGTCGCGGATCGCATTCTGGCCATGCTCAGAGGCGCGATGCGGCAACTCACGATCGGCCATCCCGACCGCCTGTCGACCGATATCGGTCCGGTGATCACAACGGAAGCGCGCGACGCGATCAAGCAGCATGTCGATAGCATGCGGGCGCGCGGGCACGTGGTGTTTGAACTCGCGCTGCCGCCCGAAACCGCTTTCGGCACCTATGTGGCGCCGACCCTGATCGAGATCGGCGCGATCTCGGATGTCGGTCGCGAGGTGTTCGGGCCGGTGCTGCACGTGCTGCGCTACGCCCGAGAAAACCTCGACCGCCTGATCGCGGACATCAATGCCACCGGCTATGGATTGACCTTTGGGCTGCACACCCGCATCGACGAGACGATCGCACGCGTGCTCGGCCGCATCGAGGCCGGCAATATTTACGTCAATCGCAATCTGATCGGCGCAGCGGTCGGGGTGCAGCCGTTCGGCGGTACGGGACTATCCGGCACTGGACCGAAGGCCGGCGGACCCCTCTATCTCGGGCGTCTTTTGGCCATGGCGCCCGACCCGGCCTTGCGGGGCGCCGAGAGCGCCGGGCCCGCCGCCGCAGTCACCCGCCATTATGTCGATTGGCTGCAATCGGCCGGGCACCATGATGCGGCCGAACGCTGCATCTTCCATCTGTCGCGTTCCGCGCTCGGCCTGCGGCTCGAATTGGCCGGCCCCGTCGGTGAACGAAACATCTATGAGTTGCGGCCACGCGGCCGTGTCGCCGCGCTCGCGCAGACCCCGGCAGGGCTGCTGGCGCAGCTCGGCGCCATCTTTGCGACCGGAAATCATGCGGTGGTGGTCAAGGACAGGCTGGCGCTTTCGGTGATCGCCGAGCTGCCGGCGCTGGTGGCTGCGCAGGTCAGCGTCGTGCCCTCGATCGAGGCCGCAGGCGCGGTTCGCATGGTGTTGTTTGAGGGAGATGCGCAGGCGCTGCTGGCCCTTCAGCGCCATCTGGCGGAGCGCGAAGGGCCGATTGTTTCCGTCTGCTCGGTGGCGCCGGACGGCCTGGCCTCAGGGGACGACTATGATCTCAACCGCCTGCTCGACGAGCGTTCGATCTCGATCAACACCGCCGCTTCTGGCGGTAACGCCAGCCTGATGTCGATCGGATAAGGGGCGATTCACACCCGCTAGACCATATGCTGCCCGCCATTGATCGAGAACGTCGATCCGGTAATGGCCCCGGACTCGTCGGCGGCCAAAAACACCACGGCGCGGGCGATTTCGTCGGGCTCGCCGAGCCGGCCCACCGGTATCAGCGGCAGGATGCTCTTTTCGAGTACCTCCTTGGGCACCGCCTGCACCATTTCAGTGTTGATATAGCCTGGGCAGATCACGTTCACGGTGATGCCGGCCTTGGCATTCTCCAGCGCCAAGGCCTTGGTGAAGCCGATATCGCCGGCCTTCGCCGCCGAATAATTGACCTGGCCGAACTGGCCCTTCTGGCCGTTGATCGAGGAGATGTTGATGACGCGGCCGAACTTGCGGGCGCGCATGCCCTCGATAAGCGGGCGCGTCATGTTGAACAGCGAACCGAGATTGGTATTGATCACCGCGCTCCATTGCTCGAGCGTCATCTTGTGGAACGCGCCATCGCGGGTAATGCCGGCATTGTTGATCAGCACGTCGACCGGGCCGACATCGGCTTCGACCTGTTTGATGCCAGCGGCGCAGGCGTCGAAGGAACTGACGTCCCATTTATAGACAGGTATCCCGGTTTCCGCCTTGAACTTCTCAGCCGCGGCCTCGTTGCCGTGATAATTGGCCGCCACCCGATAGCCCGCCGCCTGCAGCGCCTTGCTGATCGAGGCTCCGATGCCGCGTGTGCCACCTGTCACCAATGCAATCCGTGCCATGTCGTCTCCTCCCTGCCTGCTTATTGAACCACGTTTTTATCTCGCTCTGAATTAACCGGGGCGCTTGACCAACATCAAGAGCAAAACGCCCGGCTTTAAGGCCGGGCGCTTCATCTTTGGGAATAAGCCGTGCGGCGGCCGCGCGGTCAGTCGCGGGCGATGCACATGGCGATACCCATGCCGCCGCCGATGCACAGCGTGGCGAGGCCCTTTTTGGCATCGCGCTTCTGCATCTCGTGCAGCAACGTTACCAGCACTCGCGCACCGGAGGCGCCGACCGGATGCCCGATCGCGATGGCGCCGCCATTGACGTTGACCTTGGCGGTATCCCAGCCCAAATCCTTGTTGACCGCGCAGGCCTGGGCCGCAAAGGCCTCATTGGCCTCGATCAGGTCGAGGTCGGCGATGTTCCAGCCGGCCTTCTTCAGCGCGGCGCGGGAGGCCGGGATCGGCCCGGTGCCCATGATCTTGGGATCAACGCCGGCCTGCCCCCAGGAAACGATGCGGCCCAGCACTTTCTTGCCTTCCTTGGCCGCCTGTCTGGCGGTCATCAACACCACGGCCGCGGCGCCGTCATTGATGCCCGAGGCGCTGCCGGCAGTGACGGTGCCGTCCTTCTCGAACGCCGGCCTGAGCTTGGCCATCGCCTCGAGGGTGGCGCCATGGCGCGGATATTCATCGGTGTCGACGACGATGTCGCCCTTGCGGGACTTGATGGTCACCGGCGTGATCTCGTCCTTGAACTTGCCCGCCTTCTGGGCCGCTTCGGCCTTGTTTTGCGAGGCCACCGCAAACTCATCCTGCTGGCCCCGGGTGATCTGATATTGCCGCGCCACGTTCTCGGCGGTGTTGCCCATGTGGTAGCCGTTGAAAGCGTCCCACAAGCCGTCCTTGATCATGGTGTCAATGAATTCGACCGGACCCATTTTGGTGCCGCCGCGCAGATATTGCGCGTGCGGGGCCATGCTCATCGACTCCTGGCCGCCGGCCACCACGATCTCGGAATCGCCATTGAGCAGCGCCTGATAGCCGAGCGCCACCGTGCGCAGGCCCGAGCCGCAGAGCTGGTTGACGCCCCAGGCCGGGCTCTCGACCGGGATGCCGGCGGCAATCGAGGCCTGGCGCGCCGGGTTCTGGCCCTGCGCCGCGGTCAGGATCTGGCCCATGATCACCTCGGAAACACGGCCCGGCTCGATTCCGCCGCGCTCCAGCGCGGCCTTGATCGCGACGGCGCCGAGATCATGGGCCGGCAGGGTGGCAAACGCACCGTTGAAGCTTCCGACCGGGGTGCGGGCGGCGCTGACGATGACGACATCATCGGTCATGGACATCTCCTGGGCTTGAGGGATCGCGATTGGCGGGCGCTGGATTGGCTGGCCAAACTGTCACTTTATCCTGTTAACGGAGTTGAGGCATGTCAACCAGCAGTCGCGTAAAATATCGCTTCGCAAGCATCGAATTTGGTATTTTTGGCCGTTTCCTGGGCAGCCCGTGTGCGCTGAAATTAACCTTGGCGCACAAAACGGTAGCCGAGCCGCGTTGAAAGTGCTTATTTTGATATATTGCGCTGCTCGCGCCCCCCTCGGCGACGCCGTCGGTTCCTTGTCCTTCGTGTATATCAGTGAGCTCATGGCGAAATCCGACCAACCCACCACGATCAAGAAATACGCCAACCGCCGACTCTACAATACCGGAACCAGCACCTATGTGACGCTCGAAGACCTGGCGTTAATGGTCAAGGACGGCGAGGATTTCCTGGTGTACGACGCCAAGACCGGTGACGACATCACCCGTTCGGTGCTGGCGCAGATCATCTTCGAGCAGGAGAACAAGGCCGGACAGAATTTGCTGCCGACCACCTTCCTGCGCCAGTTGATCCGGTTCTATGGCGACAGCATGCAGATGGTGGTGCCGAAATATCTTGAACAGTCGATCGATACGCTGACCCGCGAGCAGGAGAAATTCCGCAAGCAGCTGACCAACACCTTCAGCGGTACGCCGTTCGCGCCGCTGGAGGAACATGTGCGCCGCAACATGGAATTGTTTCAGCAGACTTTTGCGATGTTCAAACCATTCGTGCCGCCGCGCGGCGGAACGGCGGTTACGATTGCGCCGCCAGATGAAGGACATGCAGGAGCGTCTCGAGCGCATGTCGAAGGAAACAAAAAAGGAAGAATAGGATTTTAAGTCATTCTGGTTTTTTAATACCATCTTCCACGTCAAGACCGTGGTCGTGACGCGGGCCTCGTCTGCCGTTTCCCGCACTGCCCGATCCGCCGTATGCGGGAGGTCCTTTAAGCCGCGAAACAGCACCGCTCTACCGTTCTAGCTTGCCGCCGGAAGCGCTTGCGAGGCCGGCAAATTCCAGGGGCGGTCGAGCGATGCGAGGCCGACCAGGCGGCCCTGGATGAAATCACAGCCCCAGTCCCGCAGCATCGATGCGGCGTCTTCATCCTGAACCCACTCCGCCACCGTTTGGATGTCCAGCCGGCGGGCCAGATCGATCAGCGTCTGTACGAAGGCGCGATCATCGGCAGAATGCGTGATGTTTTGCACGAAAGCGCCATCGATCTTGACGATATCGACGCCGATCTTGCGCAGGTTCCGGAACGAGGTGTAACCGGCTCCGAAATCATCGATAGCGATCCGGCTGCCAAGATTCTTCAGCCGCGTGACGAAGCTGCGGACCTCCTCGATGTCCGGAATCGCGACGGTTTCGGTGATTTCGACGATCAGCCGTTGTGCCACGCCAGGATGTGCGCTCAACAGCGACTCGATGGTCGCCCACCAATCCGGGTCCATCGTGGTCTCCGGCGAGATATTGAGGCTGAGCCGGACGTTTGGCGCGGCCGCGAGTTCGCTCACCACCAGCTCGAGCACGCGATAATCGACCAGACGGATCAGGCCTAGCCGCTCCGCGACGGGAACGATGTCCGGCGCCGACAGCACCCCCCCGTCGCCCTGCCGCATGCGGACCAGGCACTCGAAAAAAGCCTTTTCGCGTGATATCGCCGCTTCTACCGGCTCGAAGGCCATCACGATCCGCCGCTCATTGAGCGCGGTGACGATCTCGTCGGTGACGCGGATATTGACACGGCGCTGGGCGTCGCGCTCGACGTTAGGCCGCCATAACGCGAACGAGCCAGCGCGGCGCTTGGCGATATCGAGCGTTTCCTGGGCGCGGTTGATGGCCTCATCCGCACTGCGCGCGAACCGCGGCAGACTGACTGCACCGATCGAAGCCGTGACGGAGACCGGGCCGGACTCGGTCAGGACCACATCGTCGCGAATGCCGGCAAGGAAACGCTCAGCGGCGATATTCATGTCCTCGACGGTGCTGTTTTTGAGAATCAGCCCGAACTTATTGCCGGAGAAGCGGCCCAGGACGTCGCCGCCGCGCATCCGGGCCCGCAGCCGCCTTGCGACCTCGGCGATCACGGCGTCCGCGACGTCGAAACCGAAGGCGTCGTTGATGCGCGCCAGATGATCTATACCGATCAGCATGAAGACGCAGGAAGCGTGAAAGCGGGCGGCTTCCTCCACGCTCTCAGCCAACGCAGCAATCAGACGCGTGCGATTGAGTTCGCCAGTCAACGGGTCATGGCGGGACAGTTTCAGCAATTGCTCGTCACGGGCGTGGCGTTCGTTGTTGATCCGAATGATGCCCTCGACCCGCTCCGGCCTGCCGTCGGCGCCGGCGTAGCAAGAGCCGGATTCCTCAATCCAGAGCAACGGCTCGGATGCACTGCTGCGCAACCCGTATTCAATTCGGTAGGGCACAGCTTCGTGGTTGTGCCCGGGCGACGACTGGCTGATGGCATCGCCGCGGATCGACCGCTGCGGCTCGATCAGTTTGGCGAACGCGGCGCCGTTCTGAAACGAAAGCGGCGAGAGATCGGGAAAAACCTCGGCCAGGTGATCGCTCCAGGACATCGCATCCGTCCCGATATCCCAGATGAAGGCGACTTCGCCGAGCGAAGCCAGAATGCGCGAAGCCTCGGGGAAAACCGTTGTCACGGATGCCTCGTTTTGGGACACTGCCGCCGACCTCTCACCCGCATATAATATCGCTGTTGTGCCCCGACAGCCCAGCTTGCGGGAAAGTGAGCGGGGTTCTGATTCAAATCTATACGCCACTCGTTAAAAATTGAGCGATATTTTCCCGTAACCCAAGCCGCTTCCAGCGAAAATCCGCGCCCGCAGCTTTGACGGCGGCGTTCCGCAACAGCTCCGCGAGGCCGGACTGCCGAAACCGGCATGCCATTTGCGAGCACCCGATTCATCGGCACCAGACGTCTCGAAACGTGGCAAAAGCGGGAAATTGATCGATGAGGGGAAATCAGGCTCACATCGAGCCATCGAGCCATCACGACGTGTCGGCAGATGCCGCGCCATCCGGCGTTGCGCTGGTACGGTTGACGCCGTGGGCTGGTTCGTCGGGCGTGACTTGCGGGCAACTGTCCCGGGCTGATTTTGTGACCCACCTGCTCGCGACCGCCGAGCATGTTCCACAAACCCGCGTCCTGCGACGGGCGACGCCCGCCGACGCAGAGACCGCCTATGGCGCCACACAACGGCGGCTCCCCGGCCCCGGCATCCGAACCCGTCAGGTGATCTAGCTAGCTCATTTCTGCGATGCGCCGCTTGACGGCAGCAGGCCCTCGCCGGGCTGCAGTCCTGGCGAAGAGACCTGAGGCGAGGGCGGCGTCGGGATAGTCTCGGCGACCTGCGCGAATTTCGGCTCCGGGCGATCCAGCAGCACCGCTTCGGCCACCGAAGCGGCTACCTGAAGCGCCGGCGCCGGCGCGGTTGCGGGCGGCGCGGGCAGTCGCAAAGCGGCGAGCGCGGAATCCAATTCGGCTTCAGCCGATGCACCGGCATAGGCCGTGTCCTGATGGGAGACAGGCTGTTCGACCGCCTTGGTTGCACGGCGGGCGCGCAACGCCAGCCCCGACAGGAAGTCCACCAGGGCCAGCAGCGCAAGCAGGAAATAGGTCGAGGTCCCGAACCGCGGCGCTTCCACGAATTCGACGGCGGCGCCGCCGAAAACCACCAGGGACAGCAGATGGTCGGTCAGGTATTTGGCCCCTGGCCGCGCGCCTTTGATGACCTCGAACATCAAGAGAACGATGCCGAGCGCCAGCATCATGTCACTGAGGGTCAGCTGCCACTCGGCACCCGACATCAGCTGCAGCCGCGCGATCGGCTCCAGCATCGTCACGCCGGGCATCAGGAACACGATCATGTTGTAGATCGCGATCGGAATCAGAAGCAGCGGAAAACCGACCATGGGCATCGGCGAGGCTCTCTCTGTTACGCGGGAACCAAGGCATACCAATGGCGGTGGCCCCAGCCTTGCGGCTCAACCTGTCACCGCACTCGATGGCCGAATTCGGGCGGAAACCGGTCTTTCGTGCCGCTATCCGGTGCCAAATAATTCATCAGACCCTCGTCCATGGTCAGGACTCCGCGTTCCGCGGCGTTGCCCCGCCCTATGGAGATCGAAAACGTCGCTCACAGCAATTGAGCGGCGGCCGAGAACCGCATCAGACATCCTTCTTGGGCTTCAGGACCTGTCGCCCCTTGTACATGCCGGTCTTGAGGTCGAGATGATGCGGCCGGCGCAACTCGCCGGAATCCTTGTCTTCGGCATAGGTTGGCTTGGCCAACGCATCCGCCGAGCGGCGCATGCCACGGCGCGACGGCGAGGTTTTTCTTCGGGGAACGGCCATGTCGGTGTCCTCTAGGGGGTGGTCGGAGGCATCGTCCGAAAATGGACGGCTGAAGCGCGATCAGCGCCAACGGAATGCCGGTAAGGCCGGGCTTATAGAGGATGGACCGACGCAAAGCTAGGTTCAAAATCCGCCAAAACGGTTCAAAAAGCCCGATTTTCCCGCCAGCATCGCTGCAATTCCGCCGACTGCGCCCGCGCCAGATAGGTCCCCGCCAGACGCCGCACCCCGGGCCCGGGATTGCGGGCGCTGCGCTTGACCGGATTGGGCAGGATCGCCGCCAGCGAGGCGGCCTCACGCGGCGACAAGGTGGAAGCCGGGTGGCCAAAGGCGAAACTGGAAGCGGCCTCGGCACCGAACTGGCCGGATGGTCCGAGTTCAGCGATGTTGAGGTAGATCTCCAGAATCCTGGACTTCGGCAACACCCAATCGATCCACAGCGCCAGCGGCAGTTCCAGCGCCTTGCGGACCACATGGCGGCCCGGCCACAGAAACAGGTTTTTGGCCACCTGCTGGGTAATCGTCGAGCCGCCCCGGGTCGCGTCGCCCTCCTCGGCGTCGTCGATCGCCGCGTGCAGGGCGTCCCAGTCGATGCCGTGATGACTGCAGAACTTCGCGTCCTCGGCGGCGACGACTGCGCGCGGCAGCCAAGGCGACATGGCGCCGAGATCGACCCATTGCCGCGACACCGGCGCGCCGGTCAGCCAGCGCCAGGCCATCAGGGTCGAGACCGGGTGACCATACCGGTAGATCGGCGCCAGCAGATAGGGCAGCAACAGCAACGCGACCAGGAGCAGCAGCAAATTCCGGACGATGCGCACAATCGGAGGTTTCCAGTGATTTTAAGCCACCAGCAACCCAGGCGCTGGAATTGACGAAGCCGATGCCATCAACGATTGTCCCGGCCAACCTGATCTGGAGCGGCTTTTGATGACGACCGGCACTGTAGCATCCGATTTTACCCAACGACTGGACCAGACCGCGGACGATACCGAGATCCTGCTCGGCAGGTTGTTGTCCGACAAGCCCCTGCCCGATGAAATCACCCGGCCAAGACGGCTGATCGAGGCGATGCGCTATTCGAGCCTGAATGGCGGCAAGCGGCTGCGGCCGTTTCTGGTGGCCGAGAGTTCCGCGGTGTTCGGCGTGCCGCGCGAGGCCGCGCTGCTGGTCGGCGCCGCGCTCGAATGTATCCACTGTTATTCGCTGATCCATGACGATCTGCCGGCGATGGATAATAGCGATTTGCGCCGCGGTCGCCCGACGCTGCACAAGGCCTATGACGACGCCACCGCGATCCTGGCCGGCGATGCCCTGCTGACGCTGGCCTTCGACATCGTGACCCGCGACGAAATTCACCCGGAGCCAGCGGTCCGGCTGGCGCTGACCCGGGCCCTGGCACGGGCCTCGGGCGTCGGCGGCATGGCCGGAGGCCAGATGCTCGACCTGGCCGGCGAAGGCCGCTTCGGCGACCGCGAGCCGGTCGACGTCGCGCGGCTGCAGCAGATGAAGACCGGTGCGCTGTTGCGTTATGGCTGTGTCGCCGGGGCGCTGCTCGGGCAGTCCTCGCCGCGGGAATATCAGGCGCTCGACGATTATGGCCGTGCGCTCGGCGAGGCGTTCCAGATCGCCGACGACCTGCTCGATGTCGAGGGTGATGCGGCAGCGCTTGGCAAGCAGACCGGACAGGATGCGGCGTTGGGCAAAACCACCTTCGTCACCCAGCTCGGCATCGCGGGCGCAAGGCAGCGGGTCGCCGACCTGCTGGCGCGCGCCGATGCCGCGCTCTCGATCTTCGGCGCCAGGGGCGACACAATGCGCGCCGCGGCGCGGTTCGTCGCCGACCGCAAGAATTGAAGCTGCCGATGGCGGACCAGCCGGCCGACGATCCGGCGCTTGCCCGGTTTCGCCAACTGCCGAGGCCGGTTCGCGTGGTCTATGCGCGGCCGCGCACTTTCCTGTCGATCGTTACGGCGATCCTGGCGTTTTTTCTGCTGCCGGCGAGCTTGCGGCTTTCGACCCGTCTGCTGCTCGGCTGGGATATTTTTATCGCGGTCTATCTGTTGCTGGTCTACACCATGATGCTGCGTAGCCCGCTGGCGAATATCAGGCGTAATGCGGCGCGGCAGGACGATGGTCGCTTCCTGATCCTGCTGGTGACCGCGCTCGGCGCCTTCGCCAGCATTGCCGCGATTGTATTGGAACTCGGCGCCTCGCAACATGGCACGCCGGAGCTGGCCCTGGCGACGCTGACCATCGCCTTGTCCTGGGCCGCGGTGCATACCACCTTCGCGCTGCATTACGCCCACGATTATTACCGCGGCGCCAGGCCCGGCGGCCTGCAATTTCCAAGCGGCGATACCGAGGCGCACGCCGATTACTGGGATTTCGTCTATTTCTCGTTCGTGATCGGCATGACCGCGCAGGTCTCCGATGTCGGCATCACCGACAAGACCATCCGCCGCACCGCGACCGCCCACGGTATCATCTCGTTCGTCTACAACACCGCGCTGGTGGCCTTGATGGTGAACATCGCTGCGAGCGCGATCTGAGCCGGCGCGCCGCCCGAAACGAGGGCGTGTTGCGATGATCTGAGTTGCCAAAACCAGGCCGGGACCGCAAGCTGGCTTCGAACAGACGGGCGCCGCCGAGCGCCCCGGAAGCCTTGGGAGGAAGCCATGACCAATGCCAAGCCCTTTCCGATGAATGCATGGTATCCTGCCGCCTGGGGCAGCGAGGTCGGTCGGAAGCTGCAGGCGCGTACGATCTGCGAGAAGGACATCGTCTTGTTCCGCCGCACCGATGGCGCGGTCGCAGCCCTCGAGGATGCCTGCTGGCATCGCCTGCTGCCGCTGTCGTTGGGTCGCCTGGTCGATGATCAGGTGATGTGCGGCTACCACGGCCTGGTTTTCAACGCGGCGGGCCGCTGCACGCATATGCCGGCGCAGCAGACCATCAATCCGCAGGCCTGCGTGCGCGCCTATCCAGTGGCCGAGAAGCATCGTCTGGTCTGGGTCTGGCCGGGCGATCCGGCGCTCGCCGATGTCGCCCTGTTGCCCGACTTCCACTGGAACGACGGCGTCGACTGGAAGGGCGAGGGCGGCACGTTCTACAGCCTGAAATGCGACTGGCGTCTGGTCATCGATAATCTGATGGACCTGACCCACGAAACCTATGTGCATTCCGACAGCATCGGCCATGATGCGATTCTCGATACGCCCTTCGACGTCACCCATCGCGAGGGGACCGCGACCATGACGCGGTGGATGATTGACATCGAGCCGCCGCCGTTCTGGGGCAAACAACTGGGCAAGCCGGGCAAGGTCGACCGCTGGCAGATCGTGACCTTTCAGGCGCCGGCGGTCGTGATCGGCGACGTCGGCGTCGCGCCGACCGGCGCAGGCGCTCCGCAAGGCGATCGGTCGCAGGGCGTCAACGGCGCCTTCCTGGCCGCGCTCGCGCCGGAGACACTATCGACGTGCCACTATTTCTGGAATTTCGTGCGCACGTTCCGCACGGCTGACGAAGACCTCACCCGCGCTTTGCAGCGCGCTCATGTCAACGAGGGCAATGGCGTTTACGACCAGGATCACGTCGTACTGGAAGCCCAGCAACGCGCGATCGACAAGCATCCGCGTCAGCCATTCTACAATCTCAATATCGACGCCGGCGCGCTGTGGGCGCGGCGCATCATCGACCGCATGCTCGACAAGGAGCGCGGTTCGTCTGGCTCGGCGCAGGCGGCGGAATAGCCGCCATGGCCGAACGGATCGAATGGGGCGAAGCCGTGGTGCGCGCGACGCGCGATCTGAGCCCGGACATCAGACTGATCGAGATCGCACCCGCCAGCGCCTTCAGTTCGCCCGCTTCAGGCAGCCACATCAACGTCGGCGTCCTGATCGGCGACCGGTCGCAGGTCCGTTGCTATTCGATCGTCGGCCCCTGCGCGGACGGTGTGTACCGGATCGCGGTCAAGCGATTGAAGGAGTCGCGCGGTGGCTCGGCCTATCTATGGACGCTGCGGGCCGGAGCCCGGCTTTCGATCTCCCAGCCTGCCAATCATTTCGAACTCGGCCTGGGGAGACCGGACTATCTGCTGCTCGCCGGCGGCATTGGCATCACGCCGATCTTCAGCCATGCGCTTGCGCTCAAGCGTGCGAACGCCAGGTTCAGGCTGCTGTATGCCTGCCACGGCCGGCACGACGCCGCGTTCGCCACCGAACTCGAGCAGGAGATCGGCGACAGCTTGCGCGTCGTCGTCACCGGCGAGGGCGCGCGGGTGAACATCGCGCTGGAAATCGAACAGCTCGATCCGCTCGGCGAATGCTATGTCTGCGGGCCGATCGGAATGCTCGAGGATGCGAAGAAGGCCTGGGGCGAGAGCCGGCGGCCGATCGAAATGCTGCGCTTCGAGACCTTCGGCAACAGCGGTCGCCGTCCGGCGGTTTCCTTCACCGCCAAGATCCCGCGTCTTGGCAAGACCATTACGGTCGGCGTCGATCAGACCCTGTTGGAAGCGCTGGAGGCCGCGAATGTCGATATGATCTTCGATTGCCGGCGCGGCGAATGCGGGCTCTGCGCGCTGCCGATTCTTGGCCTGGAGGGCGAACTCGACCACCGCGACGTGTTCTTCAGCGATGCGGAAAAGGCGGCCAACACCAGGCTTTGCACCTGTGTCTCACGCGTCTATGGGACCTCGATCACGCTCGACACGGCCGACCGCTGAGGCGCACCGTCCGGTCAAGCCGGCGTCGTTCATATTGACCTTGGCCGGCTTCCGGGCGAAGGGGACAGGGTAGAGAGTCACCGTCCGTGGAAGCCGAGTTCCAGATATTCTTGATCCTGCTCGCGGTGCTGGCCGGCACCGCGTTGCTGGCCCGCCGCATCGATGTGGCGCCGGCGATCCTGCTGCTGCTGGCGGGAATAGTCCTCGCCTTCGTGCCGGGCATGACGCGCGTGGCACTGCCTCCGGAACTGGTGCTGCTGGTGGTCCTGCCGCCGTTGATCTATTCGGCCAGCGTCGCCATGAGCTGGCGCGAATTCAGGTCCAATCTGCGACCGATCATCCTGTTGTCGGTGGGCTGTGTGATCTTCACCGCGATGGCGGTCGCCGCGGCCTCCCATTATCTGATCGGGCTGCCATGGAACATAGGCTTCCTGCTCGGCGCCATCGTCGCGCCGCCGGATGTGGTGGCGCCGCTGGCCATCGCCCGCAAGCTCGGGATACCCCGCCGGATCCTGGTCGTGCTCGAGGGCGAGGGGCTGGCGAACGATGCCACGGCGTTGATCCTGTACCGTTTCGCGGTGGTGGCGATATCGACCGGGCTGTTTTCCTTCCCCAAGGCGGCCGGCAGCTTCGTTGGCATCGTCGCCGGCGAGGTGCTGTTCGGCGCCGCCGTGGGCTGGCTGTCGCTGCGGGCGCGCCATCGCGCGCGCGATCCCCAGATCGAGATCACGCTTTCCCTGCTCACGCCCTACGTGGCCTACTGGATTCCCGAGCACTTTGGCGGCTCCGGCGTGATCGCAACCGTCGCCTGCGGACTTTACATGAGCTGGAACGGACCGCTGCTGATTTCCTCGGCGACGCGGCTGCAAGGCATCTTCTTCTGGGACCTCGTGATCTATCTGATCGAGGGTCTGTTGTTCCTGCTCACCGGTTTCCAGATGCGGCTGTTGTACGAGAAATCCAAGGCGTTTCCACTGGCCGACATCGTGACGGCGACAGCCCTGGTTGCTTCTATCGTGATCGTCGCGAGGTTCGCCTGGGTCTACCCCGCCACCTATCTGCCGCGGCTGTTGAGCAAAAGCCTGCGCGCGCGCGACCCCTATCCGTCCTGGCGTACGACGTTCGTGATCGCCTTTACCGGGGTGCGCGGCGCGGTCTCGCTGGCGGCGGCGCTGGCGCTGCCGTTCACGCTGCCGAACGGCGAATCATTTCCCTACCGTGACCTTATTCTGTTTGTCGCGTTCGGCATCATCTTCATCACGCTGGTGGGGGTGGGGCTCGGCCTGCCGCTGGTGGTGCGCTGGCTCGGTGTCGCGAAGGCCGGTCGCGACGAACACCGTGCGGCGCACGAATCGGAAATCGCGGCGCGGCGCGAGGCGCTTGCCGCGGCGCTGTCCTCGCTCGACGCCATCACCGACGACCGCGAATTGTCCGACGAGGTGGTGAATCTGTTGCGCGCGCGGCACGAGATCCGGCTCAGCCAGCTGCCGGATGCGCTCAATCCGGACCAACATGAGGCTTCCGCGGCGGGGATGGCACTGACGAGGGAACTGATCGCGGCGGAGCGAAAATTCATCCATGTGCTGCTGCGCGACGGCAAGATCACCGATGAGATCAGGCGTCGGATCGAGCGCGATCTCGATCTCGAGGAGGCGAGCCTTGCCAACCGCGAATATCGCGCGCTGCCGCCGTGATGGATTGCAGCGAATCAGAGCCTATCCCACCGGGGGCTGCTCGCCATGACGCTGGGAAAGCGTAAAAATCTCGACGCCAGTCGCGGTCACGCCGACCGAATGCTCGAATTGCGCCGACAGCGAACGGTCGCGGGTCACCGCGGTCCAGCCATCCGACAGGATCTTCACATGCGGCTTGCCGAGATTGATCATCGGCTCGATGGTGAAGAACATGCCAGGTTTCAGCGCCACGCCTTCGCCGGGCCGCCCAACATGGATAATATTGGGCTCATCGTGGAACATGCGGCCAAGGCCGTGGCCGCAGAAGTCGCGCACGACGCTCATGCCCTGCGGCTCGACAAAGCTCTGAATGGCGTGGCCGATATCGCCCGTCGT
>Ga0302157_10002373_pt1 | contig 21961 bp, 18 predicted proteins | sample I_Bog_N3_3_FD_193502 | JGI IMG/M metagenome (GOLD analysis project Ga0302157, IMG submission 193502) | Peat permafrost microbial communities from Stordalen Mire near Abisko, Sweden - I_Bog_N3_3 | ecosystem: Environmental > Terrestrial > Soil > Wetlands > Peat | place: Sweden: Abisko, Stordalen... | reverse complement strand
GATGCAACATTCATGGTGCGATGCGATATCACGAGTTCGTGATCAGCCTGTAGATTAGGCGAATTGCCCGGTAATACGGCACCGCGCTGATCAAACAAGCCTCAGTGCTGCACGGCGTCCGGCAGCCCGTAGGCTTCCATCTGGGCCCGGACCTGCGCCACATTGTGCGCGAGCACGACGATATCGTGCTTGTTGCCGGCAAGGTCGCGGACGTGGTCGCGCAGCAGCGCCTCGGCCTTGAATCCCAGCCCTTCGAAAATCGCGATGGCGCCGGTCTGGTCGACCGTCATCTGCACCAGCAGCTTTTCCAGTCCGACGCTCAGGGCCAGTGCGAAGGTTTCCTGCGACAGCGCCCGGCCCACGCCCTGGCCACGCACATCCGGGGAGACCACATTGCGGATTTCACCGACATGCGGCGACCAGGACAAGGGATCTCGCACGATCGTCCCGCATCCCACCACCCTGCCCGATTTCACCGCCAGCAGGCTGGTGATCGAACCGCGCTCGATCTCCTTGATCCAGGCGGCCAGCACCTTCGGCTCGCTGATGTTGCGCGGCAGGAACAACAGATCGTGCACCGGAAGCTTTTGCGCGAAGGCAAGCACCAGAGCCTCGTCGGCTGGTCCCATCATCCGCAGCTCGATGTCGCCGGCCTCGGTGGTGACTTGGAGCGGATAGGTGCGTATGTCGATGCTGCTCATGTCGATCGCTCGCATAGCCATGAATCGAGTTTCGGCCACAGCCGTTTGACCGCGTTGGCGCCGGCGACCAGGCTGACATGGCCGCCCTTGAGGATCACCTCTTGCTTGTCGGTCGAGCCGATCTTCTGGATCAGCGGCTTGGCGGCATCGTAGGGAACGATGTGATCGTGCTCGGCGACCGCGTGCAGGAATGGCACCTTGATTTTGGCAACGTCGGCAGGCCTCCCGCCGACAGTCATCGCATCGTTATAGAGTTTGTTGTCCCACATCAGGTCCTTGGTGATGGTGCGGAAATACTCGCCGGCCAGCGGCAGCGTGTCGGTGGCCCAGCGATCGAACATCCGGTACGACTTGACGTATTCGTCGTTCCAGATGTTTTCCCACAACTGTACCTGGCTGGCGGCGCGCGACGCCGGCCGCAGCATCTCGAACGACGACAGGATCAGCTCCGGCGGAACATTGCCGACGCTGTCGACCAGCCGGTCGACGTCGAAATAACGCCGGTCCGAGAAATTCTGGAACAGCTTCATCTCGCGGAAATCGACCGGCGTGGTGAAGCAGATCAGGTTCTTCATCGGTCCGTCGTCGAAGATCGAGCCGTAAAGCAGCGACAGCACCCCGCCGAAACAGTAGCCGATCACGGTGACGTCGGTCTCGCCGGAATCGCGCTGCACCTGGCGGATGCAGTCCGGAATGAAATCGAGGACGTAGTCCTCCATGCCCAGGCGCTTCTCTTCCGGCTTCGGCGCCGTCCAGTCCAGCATGTAGACGTCGTAGCCGCGCTTCAGCAGGAACTCGATGAAGCTCTGGCCGGGCACCAGGTCGAGAATGTAGCCGCGGTTGGTTGTCGCCATCACGATCAGGATCGGCACGCGGTAGATCTCGTCCGCCACCGGCCGGTAATGGTAGAGATTCATGGTACCGCGGACGCTGAGGATGTCCTTCGGCGTCGATCCCAGCGACGGACCCGACGAGGCAATGTATTCGACGCCCTTGATGCTGCGCTGGATCGCACGCTGCACCTCGGCCTGGATCCGCTCCGGAATCGACGCCAGGTCGAGGCCGGGAGGCGCGTTCATTTCGGCTCTCCCTCCGCGGACGGCGGACGCTTCGTCCGCGGCGGCTTCGGCGCCGCCGGATAGCCACCCGCCGGTGCACCGGAATTGTTGTGAACCTGATTCAGCAGGGCCTTGATCTCGGCGAGTTGTCCTTCGATCGACTGCAGCCGCTCGGCCATATCGACCATCTGCGCCCGGCTCGGCAGGTTTACCGTCAGCAGATATTTCTCCATCATCTCGCCGAGCTGTTTCTGCGCGCCCGCTGAAACCCCGCCGACCTGATTGACGACCTTGCTGAATTCCGGCGACTCCATCGCCCTGGTGGCGAAGGTGTTGAATCCCTTCTCCATCTCGCCGAGCATGTTCTGCCAGATCGCGAACGGATCGTTGCTCTTGTCTGCCATCGGCGTCCTCCAGCCTGACCACGAGGGGATCAGCGCCCCGCCTTTTGACATCATACCACACCGTTGCGGCAGAGTGGTCAACAAGGTGGCCGCCGATTTGTGGCCCGGGCAAGCCTTCTGCAGCGCGGAAAAGCGTGGCATAGAGTTGCCAAAGGCAACAAACTTCCGGGGATCGCCAAAGTGACCGCACTTGCCCACCAGCCGCCGCAGCTCGCCCGCGCCAACGGCATCGACCTCTGTTACGAGATCTTCGGCGACGCCGAGGCCGAGCCGATGCTGCTGATCATGGGGCTGGGCGCCCAGATGGTGATGTGGGACGACGATTTCTGCCGGCAGCTTGCGGCTCGCGGGTTTCGCGTCATCCGCTTCGACAACCGCGACATCGGCAAGTCCAGCCAGCTCTCCGGCGGCAAGCGCCTGACTCCGCTCGAACTGCTGAAGCTGCGTTTCCTGAAGATTCCGCTCGCCGCGCCCTACAAGATCCGCGACATGGCGGAGGATGCGGTCGGGCTGCTGGACGCGCTGGGCATCAAGTCGGCGCATGTGGTGGGCCTATCGATGGGCGGCATGATCGCCCAGGAAATCGCCATCTCGTTTCCGCAGCGGGTGCATTCGCTGACCTCGATCATGTCGACGACCGGCAATCCGAAAATACCGCCGCCGACCCGCGAGGCCACCGCCGTGCTGATGGCGCCGCCGCCGGCCACCCGGGAAGAATATCTCGTCCGCTTCGCACAGACCTGGAAGGTGCTGCGCGTCGGCAGCTTTCCGCAGGACGAGGCGCTCGACCGCGCGCGGGCCGAGCGCACTTTCGAGCGCGGCCTCAACCCGGCCGGCGTCGGCCGCCAGCTCCGCGCCATCCTCGCCTCCGGCAGCCGTAAGGAACGGCTGCATGCGGTCAAGGCGCCGACGCTGGTGATCCACGGCACCGTCGATCCCCTGGTGCACCCGATGGGCGGCAAGGACACCGCCGCATCGATCCCGGGCGCCAAACTCCTGATGATCGAGGGCATGGGCCACGCGCTACCAATCCCGATGTGGCCGCAGGTCATCGAGGCCATCGACAAGCACGCCCACGCGGCGACGGCCAAGGCGATACATTAGTCCAGGCGAAAACGACGGGGTTGCAGCGCCGGGCTACATTCGCGCGTGACGCCTCACCCGCCCGCCCAGACGTCGAGCACGTAGCGATTTTTCGCGCCGAGATCGTCGATCCAGCGCTGCGCGGCGTCGGCATCGGCGCCCGATCGTTCGCGATAGATCGCCACCAATGCGGCCTTGGCGTCGGGCTCCATCTTGCCGCCGTCGCCGCAGACATAGACGATCGCGCCCTGTTCGATCAGGCTCCAGACCCGATCCTTCTGCGCGGTAACGAGATCCTGCACATAGGTCTTCGGACCCTCGCTGCGCGAGAACGCCGTGTGCAGTTCGACGATGCCGTCGGTTTCGAACGCCTTGAGCTCGTCGGCGTAGATAAAATCCTGATCGGGATGGCGGCAGCCGAAGAACAGCATCGCGGGTCCCAGACTCGCGCCCTTTGCTTTTTGCGCGGCGCGCTCCTGCAGGAAGCCGCGGAACGGCGCCAGGCCCGTGCCGGGCCCGATCATGATGACCCGCACCGAGGGATCATCGGGCAGCCGGAAGCCAGCCTTGGTCTCGCGCACCGTGGCCTGGACCGTCTCGCCGACGCGGCGGCTTGCGAGATAGTTCGAGCAGACGCCCCGGTAGATGCCGCGGCCGGAATTCGCCGGACCCTCGACCACGCCGACGGTGACGCTGCAGCGCGCGGAATCGAGCGACGGCGACGACGAGATCGAGTAATAGCGCGGCGCCAGCAGCGACAACATTTCGAGATAGGCATGGAACGGCAATTCGCAGGCCGGGTATTCCTCCAGCAGGTCGAACACCGATTGGCGCCTGCCGAGGATGTCGGCGCGATAGCGTTCGGCCGAGACGGCGTCGTCGCCGAGATAGGCCGCGAGTTTCGGCTTGGTCACCGGACAGCGCGTGTGCTCCGACATGATCTGGATCTGCTTGCGGGTCGCGACCTGCTGCAGCTCGACGAAATCGGTCAATAGCCGCCCGACCGATACCGGCTCGCCGGCCGGCAGTTGCGCGCGGCGGCCTTCGGCGACCTGCAGCCGGATCACGTCGGCGGGCAGGAAACCGAAACGGCGCGCCACCGAATCCACCAGCGCCGGATCGTTGCGCGGCACCACGCTGAGATGGTCGCCGACCCGGTAGCTGACACCGGGCGGCAGTTGCACCTCGATGTGCCGGGTCGAGCGGTCCGAGGGATGCGCGCCGCCCTTGTTTTGCAGTTCGGCATTGGCCAGCACCTTCATCGGCGCGGCGCCGCCGAGGGCTGCGACCGCATTGAGCGCCGACGGCGCCACCGGCTCGATCCGGTACAGCGGCTCGTCCTCGGCGCTGCGGGAGAAACTCGACTCGATGCCGAATTCCCTGGTCGCCAGCGGCGCCAGTTTTGCAAACCAGGATTCGAACTCGCCGTCGAGATCGCCGCGGGCGTCGCCCTCGCCGCGCGCAGTGACGCTGCGCCCGCCATGATCAGCCAATTGCTCGTCGATCAACCGCGGCACCGACTGGTAGGTCGCGGCCCAGTCGCTGTTGCCGCAGCCGAACACCGCATAGCGCAGTTTTGAAAAGGCGTCTTTCGGCAAGTCGCCGCGCAGCCATTTGACGAACTGCGTGGCGTTGTCCGGGGGAGCGCCGTTGTAGGAGGCGCAGAAGATCAGGACGCCGCCCTGCTCCGGCAGCTTGCCGACGAAGTCATCGAGCGGCGCCAGTCTGGTGGCAAACCCGTTGACCTCGGCGAGATCGGCGACGCGGGTGGCGAGTTCCTCGGCGGTGCCGAGGTTCGATCCGTAGAGCACCAATAGCGGCGTATTGTGTCCCGGCCGGGTTCGCGCGCGAGGTCCCGGCGCGGCGGTTGCCGCCGCCGCGGCAGCCGGGCCGGCATGGGTGCCGCGCTCCTGCTCGCCGCGCGCACGCACCTTGATCCTGAACCCGTCCGGCTTGATGGTCAGCGTTTCCTTCAGATGCATCTGGTAGCGGTTGACGTCGATCAGCCTGAAGCGCTGCAGGATCATGCCGATCGCCAGCGCCGCCTCGTGCATCGCAAAGCCGCGGCCGATGCAGGCGCGCTGGCCGTTGCCGAACGGCTTCCAGGCGTTCACGGGCCGCGCCGCCTCGGCCTCGCGGGAAAAGTTTTCGGGATCGAAGGCGTCGGGGTTCGGCCCCCACACGCTGGGATCACGGTGCAGCGCCAGCACCAGCACGGTGACAAAAGTGTTCTTCTTCAGCCTGTATTGGCCGCCGATGGTCTCGTCCTGTAGCGGCGAGATGCCGTAGGCCGGCGCCGGCGGCCACAGCCGCAGCGACTCTTTCAGGATCTGCGTGATGTAGGTGAGCTGGGTGACCTGCTGATAGGTCGGCTTGACCGCCATGTCCGGCCCGAGCACCCGGTCGACTTCCTCATAGGCCTTCCGGAGCACCTCGGGGTGCTTCAACAGCGCATAGAGCGTGCACGACAACAGGCCGCTGGTGGTCTCGTGGCCGGCGATCAGGAAGGTATTGATCTGGTAGCGGATGTTGACGTCGTCGAGCTGCTCGCCGGTTGAGCGGTCGACGCCGGACATCATGGCGCCGAGCATGTCCTTCTTGTCGGAAGCCCCGTCGCTGTTGCGGCGGCGCTCGGCGACGATCTCGTCGACCATCTTGTTCATGAAGGCGACATCGCCGGCGAGGTCGCGGCGGCGCTTCTGCATCCACAGGTTTTCCAGCGGCAGGCCGCGGATCATCATGATGGTTTCGAGCGAGCGCACCAGCGACTCCACGAACGGATGATAGTCGCGCCGGTAGAAGGAATTGAAGCGGTAGTCGAAACCGCACAGCCCGATGGTGTCAAGCGTCAGTGCGGTCATGTCGTGAACGACGTCGATCTCTTCGTCGGCGTTGAGCCGCTCCCATTTCTTCACCAGCTGCTCGGCGATGTCGACCATGCTCGGGTGATAGGACTGCATGGCGCGGTTGCCGAACGGTTGCAGCAGGATGTTGTGCGCCTTGCTCCAGTTCGGTTCCGACGTATCGGCGGTGAACAGGCCGTCGCCGGCGATCGCGCGCACCCGGCGCAACGGGCCGCGCACCGCCTTGTCGAAGCGCTTTTCGTCAGAGAGCTCATGGACGAGGTCGTGGCCGGAAACGATGACCAGCGGCGCGCCCATCATGTCGAGCCAGAAGATCGGCCCCAGCTCCTTGGCCAGCCGGGTCAGGTTCTGCACCGGCGCGGTCGAGTCCAGCGACAGCATGTTGCCGACCACCGGCTTGGTCGGCGGATGCGGGATCGGACTCAGTCGGTTGCTCGACGCCATTGCGATGATTTCCCCTGCTTGACAAAGCTCACATTGCGAGGAGTGAAGCGGCTTCAGCCGTCATTCCGGGATGGTCCGAAGGACCAGACCCGGAATCTCGAGATTCCGGGTTCGATGCTTCGCATCGCCCCGGAATGACGCTGAATTCGCTTCGCTCACAATGACGACGCTGTATCCTACCCGAATCGCTTCCTGCGCCATTCGATCAGTTTGGCGCTGACCTCGTCCGGCTTTTCCTGCTGCGTCCAGTGGCCGCTGCCGTGCACCAGATATTTCTCCAGATCGGGCACGATCTTCTCCATCCCGTCGGCGGAGGACGGCGGCAGCACACGATCGTTTTCGGCCATGATCATCAGCGCCGGCACCCGCACGGTGTGGTCGAGGCCTTCCGCGCGCTGCCAGTTGCGGGTCATGTTGCGGTACCAGTTGATGCCGCCGGTAAAGCCTGATTTCGCAAAGGTGTCGACGAACACCTGCTTCTCTTCCGGCGACAGGATCGGCGTGCGCGGATCGTGTTTGGTGTCGTAGTTGGCGATCATCTGCGGAAACGCCAGATTGAGTCGCGACGAGGCGCCGACACCCGCCACCGGCTGCTCGTCCGGCGCGTCATCGCCGCGCGGGACCGGCTTTCTCATGAAGGCGTCGAAGGTCTGCTCGACCCGGCTGTTGAAGATCCTGTCGACCTCGCGCGCCGGGTTCTGGAACTGCACGATATACATGTGCTCGCCGAATCGCTGGCGAAACAGTTCGATCGGGTCGGCCGGCGCGCGGTCGGTGTGCGGCGTGTTGATGCCAACCACGCCCGCGACGCGATCGATGTGGCGCAGCGGCATCTGCCAGACGACAAACCCGCCCCAGTCGTGGCCGACGAAAATCGCCTTGTCGATACCGAGATGGTCGAGCAGCCCGACCAGATCGCCGGTCAGGTGCTCGATGTCGTAGGCTTCCACCGGCTCGGGCCGCTCGGTCGCGCCGTAGCCGCGCTGGTCCGGCGCGATCACCCGGATGCCGGCGTCCGCCAGCGCCTTGATCTGGTGGCGCCAGGAGAACGCGATCTCCGGCCAGCCGTGGCAGAGGATGACCGGCGGCTTATCGGTTTTCGGACCGGCGTCGTAATAGCCCATGCGGATGCCGTTGGTCTGGGCAAATTGCAGCGGCGGCATTTCGATCATTCTCGACTCACTTTTCCTGATTGTGGATTGACGCCTAGCTCGCGGCGCTCTTGAGCTCGGCCGGCGGCGCGAACGCGGCCTCGAGCGCCTCGAATTCGGCCGGCAGCATGTCGCAGAGCACCTGGACATGGGGAATGATGTTGGCGCCGGCGATGAAGCCGAAATCGAGCTGGTCGCGGTAGCTCTGCACGGTGATGTTGAGGGCGATCCCGTGGGTCGAGATCGACACCGGAAAGATGTGCAGCAATTCCGCGCCCGCCGCATACAGCGTTTGCCGCGGCCCGGGCACGTTGGAAACCGTGATATTGGCCGCCGGCGGCAGCACGTCCGACAGGCTGGAGCGGCTGTACAGCAGCGCCAGGATCTGGACCAGGATCGGCGCGCCCAGCATCGAGAGGTTGGAGACCTGCGGCATCAAGGCGCGCAGCGGATGCGACATCTCCTTGGATTTCGTCGACTGCGCGATGATCGCCTCCAGCCGCGCCTTGGGATCCTCGACGTTCGAGGCGATCGAGCAGATCATGCCGAACACCTGGTTGTTGGCGTCGGTGTTGCCCTCCTCGCGCAGCGAGACCGGCACCGCCGCCGTCATCGACTTCGCCGGCAGCGCGCCCTGCTCCTTGAGATAGCGCCGGACCACGCCACTGGAGACCGCCAGCACCACGTCGTTGAGCTTGCCGCCGGCCTGCTTGGCCAGCGCTTTCGCCCGGCTCAGCGGGATCGATACGCCGGCAAAACTGCGCTCCGACGAAATCGACTTGTTCAGGATGGTCGACGGCGACACCATGCTGGCGATGCTGTCGCGCGACTTCGGATCGGAAATCTTGCCGACCACGTCGGAGACGCTTTTCAGCATGGTGGGAATGGCGCCGGCAAACTTCACCGCGGACTCGATCTGGAACATGGCGTTGTCGAACAGGATCGAGCCGAGATCGCTCTTGCCAGAGCGCGGCAGCTCGATGCCCTTGGCGGCGGCCGAGGCATCGAACGGCTGGCTCCAGAGCTGCTGATAGGAATCCAGCAGATTGGCGGCGATGTCGCGCGGCTCCTGCCCGACCTTGGCCTTGGCGGTCGGCGGCTCGATCTTCCGCGGGATCGGCGTCACGTCGTAGATCATGTTGGTGAGCGCCGCCCCCGCGCCGCCGTCGATGCAGGCGTGATGCATCTTGGAATAGAGCCCGATCTCGTTGTCCTTCATGCCCTCGAAGACATAGAACTCCCACAGCGGACGGGCGCGGTTGAGCAGCTTGGCATGCATCCAGCCGACGATGCGCTCCAGCGTGGCGCGGTCGTGGGGCGCCGGTAGGCTGCCCTTGAAGATATGGCGGTCGATGTCGAACTGGTCGTCCTCGACCCAGGACGGATGATCGATGTCGAGCGGCGCCTTTTCCAACCGCGCTTTCAGGATCGGCGCGACATGCAGCCGCTCGGCGATCATCGCCTTGAAGTCTTCGAAGAAGTCGCCCGTGTAGCCGTCGGGCAGGCGGAAGATCGCCATGCTCCCAACATGCATCGGCATTTCCGGCGTTTCCAGGTACAGAAACGACGCGTCCATCGAGGACAGCTTCCTGGCTTCACTCATTGTTCCCTCCCGCTGCAAATCAAGCGGCGCCTTGGTGGCGCTTCTGCCGTTCAGCCGGTGCCCCGGTTTCCCGGGATACCGGTCAGGATTGTGCATGCTCCTGAGGTGCATATGCAATGGCAAACGGCCCCGACCGGTCAAATTGCCGGAACTGGCCTTCCGGCTGGGCCAGCCGGTCGGCGACCGCCCACAGTGCCGCCGGGTTGACGCCGAGCCCGACATGGCTGGCGAGGTGCACCTCGATATTCTCGGCGGTATCGGAGGGACGCAGCAGGCAGGTGCGCCAGTTCACGATTCCGTCGGTGCGCGAATAGATCGACGTGGTGGGAACCGGCAGATCGCCCGCGATGGCATTGCGAAGCTCGGAATTGTCCTCGACCGCCTCGCCTGACAGCGCCTCGTAGAGCCGGGTGGCGTTGGTCGCGGTGACGTCGCCCGCGAACGGACTTCCCAGCGTCACCACGTAGCGCACTATCTGCGGCGCCTGCAGCGCCAGATCGCGCGCATAGACGCCGCCGAGACTCCATCCGACGACGGAAACCTTGCGGCCGGTAGCGTCGTGGATCTCGGCCAGCCGGTCGCGCAACGCCTCCCGCATGCGCGAAATGCCGCCGATGTTGCGGCCCATCTTCCAGGCGTAGCTGTCGTAGCCGAGTTGCTTCAGGTACCGCCGCATCGGCGCCATCGACAGATCGCTGGCGAGAAACCCCGGCAGCGTCAGCACCGGGTGGCCGTCGCCCCGCGGCGCCATCATCAGCAGCGGCGACAGCATCAGGCTGGCGTTGAATTCGAAGATCCCGCGCGCTTCGGCGAGCAGCAGGCCGAGACCCGGCGGACGCAGCCGGCCCGAAGGCGGTTTGCTGCGGTCAGCCGGCATCGTTATTTCTTGTCACCGGGTTTCTTGCCGCCGAGGCCTGCCATGGTCACGAACATGTCCTGAAACCGCTCGGCGATCTTCGGATCGAAGGTGAACCAGCTCTGCATCAGCGCTTCCGGAGAAACCTTTTCGATGTTCGCCATCATCTGCTTCTGGAGGTTGTCCATGACGGCGGTCTGCATGGGCTGCACGTCCGGAAGCCCGAAGAACTGCCGGGCTTCGAGCGGCGTGCAGTCGATTTCGACGTTGATCTTCATGTCCGCTCCTGAAGGGCGTTTGACGGCTTGCCGCAGTATCGCCACGACAGGCCGTGCGACGCAAGCACCTCTCGGCGAAAGGGCCAGGTCCGGCGCCTGCATTCGCCCCTTATGGTCAACCAAAGCGTTCGGCGGCGAAAGGGCCGGGATCGGCAAATGGCGCCTCGCCGGTCATCATTTCCGCCAGCAAGCGCCCGGTCGCCGGGCCCAGGGTCAGGCCATGGTGCTGGTGACCGAAATCGAACCACAGCCCGGAATGGCGGGGCGCCTTGCCGATCACCGGCAGCATGTCGGGCAGGCAGGGCCGCGCGCCGATCCATGGCTTGGCATCGACCGCGTCGCCCAGCGGGAACAGGGCATGCGCCCGCGGCAGCGCGCGCTGGATCTGGACCGGTGTCGGCGGCGCGTCGCGGCGGGCAAACTCCACCCCGGTGGTGAGACGAATGCCCCGGTTCATCGGTGCCAGCAGATAGCCGAGATCCGAATCGAGGACGGGATGATTGAGCACGGCGTTGCCACGGGACTCAAGATGCAGATGGTACCCGCGCTTGACGCCGAGCGGTATCGAATATCCGAGCCGGCGAAACACCAGATCGGACCACGGCCCCAGCGCCACCACGGCCTCGCGCGCCACCGCGGCGCCATCCCGCCCGACGATCCGCCAGCCGCGCGCATCCTGTTGCAGCGTTCGCGCGTCGCCGACGACGAAGCGTCCGCCCTTGCGCTGGAACAGCGCGGAATAGGCCTTCGTCAGCCCGCCGGGATCGGGAACGAATCCGGGCGCCGGAAGATACACCGCGCCGGCGAAATCTCCGGTCAGGTTGGGCTCGCGCTCCGCGATCGCCTTGCCATCGAGAATCTCACCCGCGACGCCGTATTGTCTGGCGCGTTCCAGTTCGGCCCCAGCATTTGCCAGCGTCGCATCGGAGCGGAACAGCTTGATCCAGCCGGTCCGCCGCAGCAATTCCGGCACGCCCGCTTCCGCGATCAACGCCTCATGCTCGAGCAGGCTGCGCCGGATCAAGGGCAATTCCGCCATCGCGCTGCGCAGCGCCCGCTCCGGCGCGGAGGCGAGGAAGTAGCGCACCAGCCACGGCAGGAAGGCCGGCAGGTCGGCAAACCGATAGCGCACCTGCGGCGCGCGATTCATCGCGTAGCGCAGGATCTGCGCGAAATCCCGGGGGAACATATAGGGGAACACCGAGGCGCACTCGATCAGTCCGGCATTGCCGAAACTCGTCTCCTCTCCGGCAAGCGTATGGCTGTCGACGAGGATGACGTCCCGCCCGCGCTGCTGCAAATGCAGGGCGGCGCTGACGCCGACCATGCCTGCGCCCAGGACGAGGACATCGGCCTTTAGTTCCACCATCCGGCACTCCGAAAGTTGTATGTCATGCGCTTGCATGTACTGCTTAGACTGAAACTAGTCGTTGCGGTATCGCGGCGCAAACCGGCTTGGCCTTCCGGAAATGCCGCTTGCGCGGCGGCCAAACTCTGGCAACAATGGATCGGTCTGGGCCGTCATCATTGCAGCAATGAACGACGCGCCACAGCGCAGCGCGGCACAGTGGAGAACGTGAACAAATGTCGGTACGTCAAACCTTGCTTGCAGCGACCATCGGTCTCGTCGCGGCGGCTGCGATGTCGCCGGCTTCAAGCCAGACCCTGCGCTACGCCAACCAGGGCGACCTCAAATCGCTCGACCCCTACACGCTCAAGGAAACCACGACCATCGCGCATCACGCGCATATTTACGAAGGCCTGGTCTCCCGAGGCAAGGATCTGAAGATCGCTCCGGGACTGGCCGAAAGCTGGGAAACCCTGGACCCCACCCACTGGCGTTTCCACCTCCGCAACAACGTCAAATTCCACAACGGCGACCCATTCACCGCCGACGACGTGATTTTTTCCGCCCAGCGCGTCCGCGCCAACGGATCGAATTTCACCAGCAACGTTCCGGCCGACGCGAAGTTCGTCAAGGTCGACGACCACACCGTCGACGTCATGCTCGGCTCGCCCAATCCCATTCTGACTTCGCAATGGGACGGCTGGTACATCATGGACAAGAAGTGGTGCGAGGAGAACAACTCGGTGGCGCCGACGCCGGCCTCTGCAACCACGCCGAGCTACGCCTCGCTGCACGAAAACGGCACGGGCCCGTTCTTCGTCGAGAGCCATCAGCCCGGCGTGAAGACCGTATTCAAGCCCTATCCTAACTGGTGGGGCAAGCCCGAGCACAATCTGAAGGAAATCGTCTTCACGCCGATCGGCTCGGATGCCACCCGCGTCGCCGCTCTGCTCTCGGGCGAAGTCGACGTCGTCGAGCCGGTTCCGCTGCAGGATATCGCCAGGGTCAATTCGAGCGGAACCGCGACGGTGATGACCGGACCGGAATTGCGCACGATCTTCCTCGGCATGGACCAGAGCCGCGACGAACTGCTGTATTCTAACGTCAAGGGCAAGAACCCCTTCAAGGACATCCGCGTCCGTGAAGCCTTCTACAAGGCCATCGACATCGAGTTGATCAAGAACCGCGTGATGCGCGGCCTGTCGACCCCGTCGGCGCTGATGATCGCACCGCAGCTGTTTGCGCTCTCAAAGGAGTTCACGCGCCCGAAATTCGACCCCGACGGCGCCAAGAAGCTGCTGACCGAGGCCGGCTATCCCGACGGCTTCGAAGTCACGATGGACTGCCCCAACGACCGTTACGTCAACGACTCTGCGATCTGCCAGGCCGTGGTCGGCATGCTCGCCCGCATCGGCGTCAAGATCGACTTGCTGGCGCAACCGAAGCAGCAGTATTTTGCCAAGGTGCTGAAGCCCGGCGGTTACCAAACCTCGTTGTTCCTGCTGGGCTGGACTCCGGCGACGATGGATTCTCACAACGTGCTGCACGACATCATGGGCTGCCGCGGAGATCCCGCGGACGCCGCCCGCGGCGAAGCCAATCTCGGCGGCTACTGCAACAAGCAACTGGACGCGCTCACCGACAAGGTCCTGGTCGAAACCGATGCGGCCAAGCGCGATCAGCTGATCAAGCAGGCGTTCGAGATCGGCATCAAGGACTACAGCTATATCCCGCTGCACCAGCAGGCGCTGGCATGGGGCGTGTCGAAAAAAGTGAAACTGACCCAGCGCGCTGACAATCAGGTGCTGCTGTACTGGGCCACCAAACAGGAGTAGTCAGCTTCGTTACCCGGGTCCCGGCGGCTTCACGCTTCCGGGACCTTGTCTTTTGGGGCACGCGGCGGCGCGCGCCAGATCTCGAGAAACGTGCAACTCTCGAAAAAGAAGTGAAAGGATCACATGCTCGCTTTCACTCTTCGCCGGGCGCTACAGGCCATCGGCGTCATGATCGCGGTCGGAATCATCTCGTTTTCGATGTTCCGTTTCGCTGGCGATCCGGTCAACCAGATCGTCTCGCTCGACACCTCGGCCGCCGAGCGCGCCGCGATCCGCAAATCGCTCGGCCTCGATGATCCCGTGCCGGTGCAGTTCGCGCGCTATTTTGCCAACGCAGCGCAATTCAAATTCGGCGTCTCCTACCAGTTCCGCCAACCGGTCGCCGATCTCTTGAAGGAGCGGATGCCGGCGACGCTGGAACTGGCGACCTGCGCCACGATCCTGGCGATGGTGTTCGGCATCCTGATGGGGATCTTTTCGGCGCTCCATCGCGACTCCGTTCTTGCCAAGATATTGCAGGCGGTATCGCTGATCGGAATCTCGCTGCCGACCTTCCTGATCGGAATTCTGCTGATCTACCTGTTTTCGGTGACCTTGGGCTGGCTGCCGTCATTCGGTCGCGGCGACGTGGTGCGGATCGGCTGGTGGAGCACCGGCCTGCTGACGATCTCGGGCCTCAAGGCGCTGATCCTGCCGTCGATCACGCTCGGCCTGTTCCAGATGACGCTGATCATGCGGCTGGTGCGGGCCGAGATGCTGGAGGTGCTGCGCACCGACTATATCCGCTTTGCCCGGGCGCGCGGCCTGACCACGCGCGCGATCCATTTTGGTCACGCGCTCAAGAATACCCTGGTGCCGGTGATCACGGTCGCCGGCCTGCAGTTTGGCTCGGTTATTGCATTTGCGATCATTACCGAGACCGTGTTCCAGTGGCCGGGAATGGGACTTCTATTCGTGCAAGCGGTGCAGAACGTCGATATCCCGATCATGGCGGCCTACCTGATCATGGTCTCCCTGATCTTCGTCACCATCAACCTGGTGGTCGATATTCTCTACACGGTCGTCGATCCGCGCCTGCGCTCGACCATCGGTCGGACGGCCTGAAGGAAAACCGCATGTCCGACGCAGTCGTTCCACGTCCGGCCGAACCAGGCGCACCGCGCATGCGTTCGCTGCCCGGCCGGTGGCTCGAACGCGCCGTCGACAGCGACCTGTTCTACTCGTTTCGCCGCTCGCGCATCACCATGATCGCGGCGGTCGTGACCGCGCTGTTCTTCCTGCTCGCGATCTTCGCGCCGCTGATCGCTGTGCAGAACCCGTTCGATCCGGCGCAGCTGCAACTGATGAATTCGCGGATCGCGCCGCTGTGGACCGCCGACGGCCAGAGCCCGTTCCTGCTCGGCACCGACGAGCAGGGCCGCGACGTGTTTTCGGCGATTCTCCACGGCTTGCGCATTTCGCTCACGGTCGGCGTACTCGGCGTGGTGTTTTCGGGCGCGCTGGGCATCGTGCTCGGCCTGGTGGCGGGCTATTTCGGCGGCGCCGTCGACGGCCTGATCATGCGGATCGCCGACGTGCAGCTGTCGTTCCCCGCCATCCTGATCGCGCTGCTGGTCAACGGCGTCGCCAAGTCGGTGTTCGGAAATCGCCTGGATTCCATGAGCACGCTGGCGGTGCTGGTGGTCGCGATCGGCCTGAGTTTCTGGGTACAGTACGCGCGCACGGTGCGCGGCTCGGTGATGGTGGAAAAGAACAAGGACTACGTGGCGGCGGCGCAATTGATCGGACTTCCCGCGCCGGTGATCATGCTGCGTCACGTGCTGCCCAATACCATGGGGCCGATCCTGGTGATCGCCACTATCAACCTCGCGCTCGCCGTCATCACCGAGGCGACGCTGTCGTTTCTGGGCGCCGGCATGCCCGATACCATGCCCTCGCTCGGCACCCTGATCCGGATCGGCAACAACTACCTGTTCTCCGGCGAGTGGTGGATCGTCGCCTTCCCCGGCCTGGCACTGGCTGCGCTGATACTGTCGATCAACCTGCTCGGCGACTGGCTGCGCGACGCGCTCAATCCGAAGCTCCGATGAAGGGCGCCGCAACACCGATGCACACCGTATGACCGAACCCGTTCTCTCCGTGCGCAACCTTCAGGTGGAGTTCGTCACCCGCCGCGCCACGCTGCGCGCCCTCGACGGAATTTCCTTCGACATCGCCAAGGGCGAGGTGCTGGGGGTGGTCGGCGAATCCGGCGCCGGAAAATCCGTCACCGGACTTGCGGTGATCGGTCTGATCGATCCGCCCGGGCGCATCAGCGGCGGTTCGGTCTATCTGTCGGGCCTGCGGATCGACAATCTGCCGCCGGAAGAGATGCGCCGGATCCGGGGCAAGCGGATCGGAATGATTTTCCAGGACCCGCTCACCAGCCTCAACCCGCTGTACCGGATCGGCGATCAGCTGGTCGAGACCATCCGGACCCATACCAATCTGTCGGAACAGGCCGCGCGCAAGCGCGCGATCGACCTTCTGGCGGAAGTCGGCATTCCAGCGCCCGACAAGCGCATCGACGCCTATCCGCACGAATTCTCCGGCGGCATGCGCCAGCGCGTCGTGATCGCGCTGGCGATCTGCGCCGAGCCGGAACTGATCATCGCCGACGAACCGACCACCGCGCTCGACGTTTCGGTGCAGGCCCAGATCATCTCGCTGATCAAGCGCCTCGGGCGCGATCACGGCACCGCGGTGATGCTGGTAACCCACGACATGGGGGTGATCGCCGAAACCTGCGACCGCGTCGCGGTGATGTATTCCGGCCGTGTCGCCGAAATCGGCCCGGTGCAGGAGGTGGTGCAGAACCCGCTGCACCCCTATGCCAAGGGCCTGATGGGTGCGATCCCGACGCTCGCCGGCGACGCCGCGCGGCTGGTTCAGATCCCGGGCTCGATGCCCAGGCTTTCCGCGATACCGGGCGGTTGCGCCTTCAATCCGCGCTGCGCCTTCGCATTCGACCGCTGCCGGGTCGAGCGGCCGGAGCCGATCCGGCAAGGCAAGCAGGCCGTCGCCTGCCATCTCTATGACGCCGCCACCAAGGAAGCCGTCAAGGAAACCGCGGCATGACATCAGCGCCCCTTGTCGACGTCAGGAACCTGCGCCGCGTCTTCGACGTCTCCAGGCCGTGGCTGAACCGGCTGCTCGAAGGCGGCGAGATGGAATTTTTGAAGGCGGTCGACGGCGTCACCTTCGACATCGCCAGGGGCGAAACCTTTGCGCTGGTCGGAGAATCCGGGTCCGGCAAAACCACCGTCGCCCGCATGGTCGTCGGGCTGTTGCCGCCAACCTCGGGCGAGGTGGTGATCGACGGCATTTCGATGACCGATATGCGGCAAGCACAGGCGCGCCGGCAACTGCGCCGCCGCATCCAGATGATCTTCCAGGATCCCTATGCGAGCCTCAACCCGCGGCTGCGGGTCGATGCCATCGTCGCCGAGCCGATCCGCGCCTTCGGCCTGATCCAGGGCGAGCGCGACATCCAGGCCCGGGTCGGTGAACTCCTCAACCTGGTCGGCCTGCACGCCGACGACGGCTGGAAATATCCGCACGAATTTTCCGGCGGCCAGCGCCAGCGCATCGCGATCGCGCGCGCGCTGGCGTCTCAAGCCGAATTCATCGTCTGCGACGAGCCGACCTCGGCGCTCGACGTTTCCGTGCAGGCGCAGATCCTCAACCTGATGCGCGACCTGCAGGACAAGTTCGGCCTCACCTACCTCTTCATCAGCCACAACCTGGCCGTGGTCCGCCACATGGCGAGCCGTATCGGCGTGATGTATCTCGGCCGCATCGTCGAAATCGCCGAGGGCCGCGAATTGTTCAGCAACCCGCGAATGCCCTACACAAAGATGCTGCTGGGCGCGGTGCCGGATCTGGCGATGTCCGGCCGCCAGCGGATTCCGGTCAAGGGCGAAATTCCCAATCCGATCGATCCGCCGCCCGGCTGCGCCTTCAACCCGCGCTGTCCGCTGGCGTTCGATCTCTGCCGCCGGCAGGCTCCCGCGCTGATCGGCGGCGTCGCCTGCCACGCCGTCAATACGCCCGCCGAGGCGGCATGATCACGTGGATGGGAGCGCCGCCGCGCCCGGCGCCGGTTGGCAGGCAGCCCCGGCTGTGATCAAGTGCGCGCGCGCCGCGCGGCCTCCTCGCAACGACTGGTTCCCATGAGCAACATCAATCCCGATCCATTCACGACTCGGCCTGAAATCGAAGGTACTTTCGGTGTCGTGACCTCCACTCACTGGATCGCCACCGCGGTCGGGATGGCCACCCTGGAAAAGGGCGGCAATGCCTTCGACGCCGGCGTCGCCACCGCGTTCACGCTGCAGGTGGTCGAGCCGCATCTCAACGGTCCCGGCGGCGACGTGCCGATCATCGTGCACGACGTGAAGCGCGGATGCACCGAGGTGATCTGCGGCCAAGGCCCGGCTCCGGCGGGCGCCACCATCGCGCATTACCGCAGCGAGGGCCTGGAGATGGTGCCTGGCACCGGCCTGCTGGCAGCCTGCGTTCCCGGGACCTTCGAATCCTGGATGCTGCTGTTGCGCGATTACGGCAGCTTGCGGCTGCGCGATGTGCTGGAGCCCGCCATCGCCTACGCCGGCGACGGCTATCCGCTGGTCGAGCGCGCATCGGCGACGATCCGGACCGTCGAGCAGCTGTTCCGCAAACACTGGCCCACGTCGGCCGCGGTCTATCTGCCGAACAATGAAGTTCCCAAACCCGGCACGCTCTTCACCAACAAGACGCTTTCGGAAACCTATGCCCGCATCCTGAAGGAGGCCGAGAGCGCCGGCGGCGACCGCGTCGCGCAGATCGAGGCCGCGCGCAAGGCGTGGTCGCATGGTTTCGTCGCGGAGGCGATCGACCGGTTCTGCCGAACCCAGGAGATCATGGACGTTTCGGGCTCGCCGCATCGCGGCGTGCTGCGCGCCGACGACATGGCGCGCTGGCAGCCGACCGTCGAAGCGCCGCTGACCTACGACTATGGCCGCTACACCGTCTGCAAGGCCGGGGTCTGGAGCCAGGGCCCGGTGATGCTGCAGCAGCTCGCGCTGTTGAAGGGATTTGCGCTCGACGGGCTCGATCCCGCCGGCCCCGAATTCATCCATCTGCAGGTCGAAGCAGCAAAACTCGCCTTCGCCGACCGCGAGAAGTTCTACGGCGATCCGAAATTCAGCGAGATCCCGATCGCGACGCTGCTGTCGGACGCCTACAATGACGAACGCCGCAAGCTGATCTCGGACAAGGCGTCGCTCGATTTCGTCCCCGGTTCGGTCGAGGGCTTCGGCTCGGTGGTCAAGCTGCGCCGCCAGGAGGGCAACCGCGAGGCGGTCGGCGCCATGGGCGCGGGCGAGCCGACGGTCGGCCGGTTCGGTGAAGTGCGCGGCGACACCGTGCATTTCGACATCATCGACCAGGCCGGCAACATGATCTCGGCGACCCCGTCGGGCGGCTGGCTGCAATCCTCGCCGGTGATCCCCGAACTCGGCTTCTGTCTCGGCAGCCGCGCGCAGATGTTCTGGCTCGAGGAAAACCACCCGGCGGCACTGGCGCCGGGCAAGCGCCCGCGCACCACGCTGTCGCCGACCATGGCGCTGCGCGACGGCGAGCCCTATCTGGCCTGGGGTTCGCCCGGCGGCGACCAGCAGGACCAGTGGACCACGCAATTCTTCCTGCGGCACGTTCACGCCAACATGAACCTGCAGGAAGCGATCGACGCGCCGGCCTGGCATTCCGAGCATTTCCCGATTTCGTTCTGGCCGCGCACCGCGCGCCCCGGCGTGCTGGTAGTCGAGAACCGGGTGAGTGAGGCAACCGTCGACAATCTGAAGAGCCGCGGCCACATCGTCGAGACCGGCCCCGACTGGTCGGAAGGCCGTCTCACCGCTGCCTCGAAGGTCGGCCGCCGCCGGCGCGCCGCCGCCAATCCCCGGGGCATGCAGGGCTATGCGGCCGGACGTTAAGGGACGAGATGGGTTTGAAGAACTGAGATGACCTGGTCGATCATCGCCCGCGACAACACCACCGGCCAGATCGGAATCGCGGTTGCGACCAGATTCTTCGCGGTCGGCGCCCGGGTGCCGCATATCGCCGCTCGCGTCGGCGGGATCGCGACCCAGGCGCTGGTCAATCCCTATTACGGCATCGACGGCGTGAAATTGCTGCGCGAGGGACATCAGCCGCGCGATGTCGTCGACACGCTGATCGCAGGCGATGCCGGCCGCGAGAGCCGGCAGCTTCATATCATGGACGCCTCGGGCCGTATCGCCTGCCACACCGGCAAGGAATGCGTCGACTGGTACGGGCATGTCGCGGGCGACGGCTTTTCCATTGCCGGCAACATGCTGGCCGGCCCGCGCGTTCTCGACGATACCGCAAAAGCCTACGCCGCGAACGAGAACCTGCCCTTCGCGCAGCGCCTGCTCGCGGCGATGCGAGCGGGCGAAGCCGCCGGCGGTGACAGGCGCGGCAGGCAATCGGCCGCACTCCTGATCCATGGCGAGGAGGAATGGTCCGATCTCGATCTGCGCGTCGACGACCACGCCGATCCGCTTCAAGAACTGGAACGCCTCGAGCATGTCAGCCGCGAGCGCTGGGTACATTTCCGAAAATTCCTGCCGACCCGCGGCAATCCGGCCGGGATCACCGACCGCAAGACCATCGACGCGTCGATCGAAGCCGCCATCGCGGGCCGGAAATGACCGTCACCCCGTTGATCGAGATCGAAGGCCTGCGGGTCCGGTTTCACGGCGACGACGGCCGCGTCACGCATGCGGTCGACGCCGTCGACCTCAGCGTGGCCAACGGCGCGACGCTTGGCCTGGTCGGTGAATCCGGTTGCGGCAAGAGCGTGACCTCGCTCGCCATCATGGGCCTGTTGTCGAAACATTCGGCCGAAGTCACCGGCTCGATCCGCTTCGACGGCTTCGACCTGCTCGAAGTGCCCGACCAGACCCTGCGCGACCTGCGCGGCAACCGGCTGGCGATGATCTTCCAGGAGCCGATGACCTCGCTCAATCCGAGTTTCACCATCGGCGACCAGATCATCGAGACCATCCTGCGCCATCGCGGCGGGTCGCGGCGCCAGGCGCGCGTGCGCACGATCGAGCTGTTGCGCCGCGTCCACATTCCCTCGCCGGAACAGCGCGTCGACGACTATCCGCACAAGCTCTCGGGCGGCATGCGCCAGCGCGTCATGATCGCGATGGCGCTGGCCTGCGATCCCAGGCTCCTGATCGCGGACGAGCCGACCACCGCGCTCGACGTCACCCTGCAGGCGCAGATCCTCGACCTGATGCGCGAACTGAAGGCGGCGAGCGGCGCGGCGATCATCCTGATCACCCACGACCTCGGCGTGGTCGCCGAGGTCTGCGACGAGGTCGCGGTGATGTATGCCGGCGAGATCGTCGAACGCGCCACCGTCGACGAATTGTTCGCCTCTCCGCAGCACCCCTACACCGTCGGCCTGCTCGGCTCGATCCCGCGGCTCGACCGGCGCACCGCCCATCTGGCCACCATCGAGGGCATGGTTCCCAACATGGCCAACCCGCCGGCGGGCTGCCGCTTCGCCGCGCGCTGCCCGTTCGCCGGTGAAGCCTGCACCGCCGCGCCGCCTCCCTTCGCGGCCGTGAGCCCGGGTCACTGGTCGCGCTGCATCAAGGCGCCGCTCGAGAGGCTGGTGTCGTGATGCCGGCTTGGCCAAAACAGAGTCGCCGCCTCCCACCCCCCCGCGAGCCCTTGCGAGCGGTGGGGATGTTCGGCGCTGAAAGCGCCGGGGTGGGGGGTGATTGCCGCAAAGCAAGTCCCCCCTCCCCGCCACTCCGCTTCGCTTCGTGTGGGGAGGGGAGAAGATGACCGCCCTGCTCGAGGTCGAGGGCCTGGTCAAACACTTCGTCGCCAAGCGATCGGTGTTCGGACGGCCGACCGCCTTCGTCAAGGCGGTCGACGGCGTCAGCTTCAGGGTCGAGGCCGGCAAGACGCTGGCGCTGGTCGGGGAATCCGGCTGCGGCAAATCCACCGTCAGCCGGCTGGTGCTGCGGCTGATCGAACCGGATGCGGGCCAGATCCGCTTCGATGGCCGCGATCTGCTGGCGCTCGATGCCAACCAGCTGCGCGCCTTCCGCCGCGACGCCCAGATCATCTTTCAGGACCCCTACGCCTCGCTCAACCCGCGCATGACGGTGAGCCAGATCCTGACCGAGCCGCTGACGCTGCATGGCCTCGTTCCGGCCGCGCACCGCCGCGAGCGGGTCGAGCAATTGCTGCGGCTGGTCGGGCTCGAGCCG
>Ga0302157_10002372_pt1 | contig 21962 bp, 15 predicted proteins | sample I_Bog_N3_3_FD_193502 | JGI IMG/M metagenome (GOLD analysis project Ga0302157, IMG submission 193502) | Peat permafrost microbial communities from Stordalen Mire near Abisko, Sweden - I_Bog_N3_3 | ecosystem: Environmental > Terrestrial > Soil > Wetlands > Peat | place: Sweden: Abisko, Stordalen... | reverse complement strand
GGTCGATGTCGCGGCCGATGGAAAATTGCAGCTGGATGCTGATCGAGCCCAGCGAGCTCGTCGAGGTGATCTGGTCGATGCCGGCGATTTCACCGAGCCGGCGTTCCAGCGGCGCGGCCACCGTCGCCGCCATCACCGACGGGTCGGCGCCCGGGCGCGATGCCGACACCCGGATCGAGGGGAAATCCACATTGGGGACGGACGCGACGGCTAAGAATTCGTAAGCCACGATCCCGACCAGAGACAGCCCGATCGCCAGCAGCGTGGTGCCGACCGGCCGGCGGATAAAGGGCTCGGAGATCGAAAGCGATGCCATTACTGCATCCCCTCGGTGGCTCCCGCGACCGGCGGCAGTTCCGGTCCGGCCGGCGGCACCGCCTTTTCGATGCCGCGGTTGATCCGGTCGAGCGCGAGATAGATCACCGGCGTCGTGTAGAGCGTCAAAAGCTGGCTGAGTAGCAGCCCGCCGATGATGGAAATGCCCAGCGGAAAGCGCAATTCGGCGCCGGTGCCGCTTTCCACCGCCAGAGGCAGTGCGCCGAACAAGGCGGCCATGGTCGTCATCATGATCGGGCGGAAACGCAGCAGACAGGCCTGCACGATCGCGTCGGTCGCCGACATGCCCTGATGCCGCTCCGCCTCCAGCGCGAAATCGATCATCATGATGGCGTTCTTCTTGACGATGCCCATCAGCAGGATGATGCCGATCAGCCCGATCACGCTGAGGTCCTGACCGAACAGCATCAAGGCCAGGATGGCGCCGACGCCCGCCGAAGGCAGCGTCGAGAGAATGGTGATGGGGTGAATGTAGCTCTCGTACAGCACGCCCAGCACGATGTAGATGGTGACGAGCGCCGCCAGGATCAGCCAGGGCTGTCCCGCCAGCGATTTCGAGAATTCGGCGGCGTCGCCGGCGTAAATGCCGACGATGCTGCCGGGCATGCCGATCCGCGTCTCGATCACCTTGACGGCGTCGACGGCGTCGCCGAGTGCCGCCCCCGGCGCCAGATTGAAGCTGAGCGAAACCGCCGGAAATTGCGCCTGGTGCGAAATCGCAAGTGGCGCGGTGGTGCGCGTCAGCGTCGCGATCGCCGACAGCGGTACCTGGGCGTCCAGCGCGCCCGGCAGATACAGCTTTGAGAGGATCGACGGATCGCGCTGGTACATCGGCAGGGCTTCCAGCACCACCCGGTACTGGTTGGCCTGGCCGTAGATGGTGGAGATCTGCCGCTGCGCGAAGGCATCGTTCAGGGTGTCGGTCACCGCCTGCAGGCTGACGCCGAGCTGGCCGGCGCGCTGGCGATTGATGTCGAGCGACGCGCGCAGGCCGCCATCCTGGGCTTCCGAGGAGACGTCGCGGAACAGGCGATCGCGGCGCAGTTCGTCGACCAGCTTGGTGGCCCACTGCCCCACCAGCACGGAATCGGTGCCGGTCAGCGTATACTGATATTGCGAGCGGCTGGACTGGGTCGAGATCTGCACGTCCTGTACCGGCTGGAAATAGATCGTCATGCCCGGGATCGAGGCGACGCGCTGTTTCAGCCGCGCAACTACCGCGGCGACGTCGTCGCTACGTTCGCCGCGCGGCTTCAGCGTCATCACCAGACGGCCGACATTGGTGGTCGGGTTGACCGAGCCCGCGCCGATCACCGAGACCACGCCGATCACGTCCGGATCGGCCTTGATGGCGTCGGCGGCCCGGGTCTGCCGGCTCCGCATTTCCGAGAAGGATACGTCGGGCCCGGCCTCGGTCACCGCGGTGACCGAGGCGGTGTCCTGCAGCGGCAGAAACCCCTTCGGCGCCACCACATACAGGATCAGGGTGGCGGCCAGGGTGGCGAAGGTGACCAGCAGGGTCGCGCGCTGGCGCTGCAGCACCCAGAGCAGCGTGCGGTGATAGAAATCGACCATGCGGTCGATCAGGCGGCTGATCGCGGCAAGCCCAGGTACCGCGATCTCCTCGCCGGCATGCTTGAGCAGCCGCGAGCACATCATCGGTGTCAGCGTCAGCGACACGATCGCCGACGTCACCACCGCGATGGTCAGGGTCAGCGCGAATTCGCGGAACATGCGCCCCACCAGCCCCGACATGAACAACAGCGGGATGAACACGGCGATCAGCGACACCGTCAGCGAGATCACGGTGAAGCCGATCTCGCTGGCGCCGCGCAGCGAGGCCTGCATCGCGCTCTCGCCGTTCTCCATGTGGCGCACGATGTTCTCGATCATCACGATGGCATCGTCGACCACGAAGCCGGTGCCGATCGTCAGCGCCATCAGCGACAGATTGTCGAGGCTGAAGCCGGAGAAATACATGATGCCGAACGAGGTGATCAGCGACAGCGGCAGCGCCACGCCGGCGATCAGCGTGGCGCGAAGCGAGCGGAGGAACAGCAGCACCACCAGCGTCACCAGCACCACGCTCAGCACCAGCGTGAACTGCACGTCGTGCACGGAGGCGCGGATGGTGACGGTGCGGTCGCTGACCACGGCGAGGTTGACGCCGGCCGGGATCGCCCGCTGCAGTCTGGGGATCTCCGCGCGGATCTGCCGGACAACTTCGATGACGTTGGCGCCGGGCTGCCGCTGGATGTCGATGATCACGGCCGGCGTGCCCTGGTACCAGCCACCGGTGCGGTCGTTCTCCAGTCCGTCGACGATGACCGCGACGTCGCCGATGGTGACCGGCGAGCCGTTGCGATAGGCGATGATGATGGGCTTGTAGGCCTCGGCCGCCGCGATCTGGTCGTTGGCGGCGATGGTATAGGCCTGTTGCGCGCCGTCGAGCGATCCCTTCGGTCCGGAGACGTTCGCGCCCGCGATGGCGCTGCGCAAATCCTCCATCGCGATGCCATAGGCGGCCAGCCGCGCCAGATCGGCCTGCACCCGCACTGCCGGCTTGAGGCCCCCCAGTACCGCGACGCGCCCGACGCCGGAAATCTGCGCAAGGCGCTGGGCCAGAAGGGTATCGGCCAGATCGCTCATGGCGCGCAGCGAGATCGTCTCGGAGGTCAGCGCCAGCGTCAGCACCGGCGCGTCGGCGGGATTGACCTTGGCGTAGGTCGGCGGATACGGCAGGGTTTTCGGCAGCACGCCGGCGGCGGCGTTGATCGCTGCCTGCACGTCCTGGGTGGCGCCGTCGATGTCGCGGTTGAGGTCGAACTGCAGCGATATCTGGCTGACGCCGAACGAACTGGTCGACTGCATCGCCGACAGTGAGGGAATCTGACCGAGCTGGCGCTCCAGCGGCGCCGTGATCAGGGAAGCAATCACGTCGGGACTGGCGCCGGGCAGCTGGGTCGTCACCTGCACGGTCGGGAAATCGACCTGCGGCAACGCCGAGACCGGCAGCGCCCAATAGCCGAGCGCGCCGCCGATCAACAGCGCGACCCCGAGCAGCGAGGTCGCGATCGGCCGGCGGATGAACGGTTCAGAGACGCTCATGGCTGCGCGCTCGTGGTTAGGAAGTCAGACATTCAAGCGGCGACGGGTTGGGTCACGGCTGCGACTTCGCTCCGCCGCCCGACGGCTCGCCTCCCTGCGCGGATCCGGCTTGACCCTTTTTGTCGCCATCGCCTCTCTTGCCGCGGTGTTCGCCGTCCTTTGCAGTCCCGTCCTTTGCAGTCCCGTCCTTTGCAGTCCCGTCCTTGGCAGTCCCGTCCTTGGATTGGCCGTCCTTGGACTGCACGTCCCTGCTGCTGCGCTTCTTGCGCGGCGCCAGATCCGCCGACGGCGCCTGCTCGTCCTTGCCGACGATGACCTTGGCGCCGTCGGACAGGTTGGCAAAGCCGGTCGTCACCACGCGATCGGAAGGCTGCAATCCACTGGCGATCACGGCTTCGGTCTCGTTCTGCTGCGTCACCGCGACCGGCTTGGCGGTGACGATGTCGCCCTCGCCGATCACGTAGCTGAAGGTGCCCGCGGGGCCGCGCTGCACCGATGAGGTCGGCACCACCAGCGCCTGCGCCAGCGTATCGACCTTGAGCCGCACATTGACGAATTGCCCGGGCCATAGCTGAAACTTGCCGTTGGGAAATTCCGCCTTGAGCTTCAATGTCCCGGTGGTCGGATCGACCTGGTTATCGATGCCGGTCAGCTTGCCGGTATCGATCACCGTGACCCCGTCATTGCCGAATACATCGACCGCGAGAACGCCTTTCGCCGAGGCCGCGTTGACCCGCACGATCTGCTGCTGCGGCAGACTGAACTGCACCGCGATCGGCTGCAGCTGGGTGATATAGACGAGCCCCGTGGCGTCGGAGGCGTGGACGATGTTGCCCTGATCGACCTGGCGCAGGCCAGCCCGGCCCGACAGCGGCGCGATGATTTTGGCATAGCCGAGCGTCGCTGCCGCGTTTTCGATCTGCGCCTGGTCGGAATTCACCAACGCCTCCTGCTGGGCGACGACGGCGCGCTGGGTGTCGTACTGCTGCTTGGAGCCGGCGTTGGAGGCGGCCAGTTGCTGATAGCGTATCAGGTCGAGCCGCTGGTTGGCGAGCAGCGCCTCGTCCTGAGCCTTCTTGGCGACGGCCTGATCGTACTGCGCCTTGTAGATCACCGGATCGATCTCGCCGAGCACGTCGCCCTTGTTGACGTCCTGGCCTTCGGTGAAATTCACCGAGATCAGCTTGCCGTCGACCTGGGGGCGCACCAGCACCGTGTTGAGCGCGCGCACGGCGCCGACGCCATCGAGATAGACCGGCACGTCCTTGATGCTCGGCGTCGCCGCCAGCACCGGCACCGACAGATCGGGACGCGCGGCGTTCCTGGCGGCCTGCTTCTGCTGAAAGACGTTCCAGCCGATGTAGCCGAGGCCAACGAGAATCAGGAGCGTGATCGTCAGCGCGATGACGCGGCGACGCGCGGCGCGCATCACGCGGCCGTCGGCGACCTTCGCGGTCCCGTTCAGATCCGGCTTAAAGAGCATCGACCGGTTTCTCCATTCGCGGCTCCCAGCCGCCCCCCAACGCCTGGTAGAGACTGACGAACGCCAGCAACCGGGCAAGCTGCGCCTGCCACAACACATCTTCGGCCTGAAATAGCGTCAATTGGGTATTTAGCACAGTCACAATGTCGGCGGTGCCTGCCCGCAACTGCTGTTCGGACAATTGGAAGGCCCGCCGCGAAGCCGCCACCACCTCGCGCTGCAGCCGCAGCTTCTCAGTGGTCTGCTTGATCGCCACCAGCGCGTTGTCGACATCGGTGAAGGCCGAGACCACGGTCTTGCGGTAGGTCTGCAGCAATTCATCCTGCTTGGCTCTGGTGTATTCGAAATTGCCGAGAATCTTTCCGCCGTCGAAAATCGGCTGGGTCAGGCCGCCGACCAGGCTGAAGAACGCCGCATGTGGCTGGAACAGCGACACCAGCGCCGAGCTCTGGTAGCCACCCTGCCCGGTGAGCTGGATGCTCGGAAAAAACTGCGCGTGGGCGCTGCCGACATTGGCGGTGGCGGAAGCAAGCTGCGCCTCCTGGCGTCGGATGTCCGGCCGCTGCGTCAGCAACTCCGACGGCAGGCCGGGAGTGACCCGGGGGGTAGATATCTGATTCATCGAACCGCCGGCGACGCGCAGGCTTTCCGGCGGTCGCGAAACCAGCAGCGCGAGCGCGTTGATATTCTGCGCCAGCGTCTGGCGCAGCGCCGGCACGGCGGCGCGCTGATTGGCCAGCACGCTCTCCTGCTGCGCGACATCGAGGTCGGTTCCGGTGCCGGCTTTCAGCCGCAGCCTGATCGCATCGAGAATACGCGTCGCACTGGCGATATTGCGTTCGGCGGTACCAATTCGGTCCTGCGAGGCCAGCACCTGGAAATAGGCATTGGCGACACTGGTCAGGGTCGTCAGCGCAACCACGTCGCGATCGAAGCGGTTGGCGACCGCGGTCTCCTCCGCCGCCTGCAGCGCGTCGCGGTTCTGGCCCCAGAAATCGAGCTGATAGCTGGCGCTGAGCGAGGCCGAATAATTGACGACCTCGCGTCCGCCGATGCTCAACCCGCTGGCGCTCGATCCTGAAGTTCGGGAATAGGCTTCCGAACCATTGCCGTTGACACTCGGCAACAGCGCCGCGCCGGCCATCCGCGCCTGCTCGTCGGCCTGGACGAAGCGTGCCACCGCTGCGGCGATGTCCAGATTGACCTTCTGGGCTTCCTCCATCAGCGTGGTGAGTTCAGGCGAACGGAATCCGCGCCACCAGTCCAGCGCAGGCGGCGCATCCGGGTCGGTCGCCGTGCCGGCTTTGTACCCCTGCGGAATATCGAGGGCCGGATCGGGCACATCCTGGGTCAGGACACAACCCGCCGAACCCGTCACCAGGCATAGCGCCACCAGCCACCGCGCCAGGCCGGGGACCGCGGCGGCCAGCGGCGCGAAGGCACCGTCGGGACAACTCTGCTTCACCTCAGCCCCCCGCCATGCAAATGGCGCGGTATCCGACACGGCAGGACCGGTCGGACGGCTTCGCGGCTGACGCTGATGGGAAGAAATGCCGCGATATCGTCACCCTACCCGCCGCTGTGATGCTTGCCGTGAAAGCCGTCCGCCATCTTAGCCGGGGGATCATGACGCGGACAGGGCTGTTGCGGCCCTATCCCCACGCCACATCCCGATCGCAAATGCCGGATCGGGAGCGCGACTGCGCAGGTTTTGCCTGATTCACGGGGCTTTTCGCCGTTTCGCCGGCACATGCGCTGCCGCGAGCTTACCAACATTTCATCCGGCTTTTGACGCCAGGGCCGCCCGAAGCGACCGTTTCACCCCGTGCACGGTTTGAAACTTCCGGCGCGGCGCACCGTAACTTGCCCATCAACACAGGGGGCTGGAATGCGGGTTGCGGTTATCGGGACGGGAATTGCCGGCAATGCCGCCGCCTGGACCTTGTCAAAGCACTATCGGGTGACGGTCTACGACCGCGAAATCCGGCCCGGCGGGCACAGCCACACCGTCACCATCGATTACGACGGCACCCCGATCGCGGTCGATATCGGCTTCATCGTCTACAACGAACTGAACTATCCCGATCTCAAGGCGCTGTTCGCGCATCTCGGGATCGCGACCGTGGAGAGTTGCATGAGCTTTTCGGTCACGGCGGACGCCGGGCGGTTCGAGTGGAAGGGCGGCGGCAACAATTGGCGCGAGACCGCGCGGGGATTGTTCGCGCAGCCGCGCAACCTGCTGTCGCCTTCCTACTTACGGATGCTCCGCGACATCCTGACCTTCAACCGCCGGAGCGTCGAAGACCACGCCGCGGGGAACCTCGCAGGCCTCACCCTCGGCGAGTACTTTGCCTGGCGCAAATTCGCTCCACGGCTGCTGACCGATTACCTGGCGCCGATGGGGGCCGCGATCTGGTCCGCGCCGGCCAGCGAGATGCTGGACTTCCCGGCGGAGAATTTCGTTGCCTTCTTCAGCAATCACCGCCTGCTGCAGTATGACCGTCCGGTCTGGCGCACGGTGGAGGGCGGCAGCCGCAGCTATGTCGAAAAGATGATCTCCGGCTTTCGCGATCAGGTCCGGCTCGGCTGCGCGGTGACATCGATCGAACGGACGTCACATGGCGTTGTCGTTCATGACAGCCGCGGCCACCACGACAGCTACGACCACGCGGTGATCGCCGCGCACAGCGATCAGGCGCTGGCGATGCTGTCCGACGCCGACGCGCGCGAACGCGGCATTCTCGGCGCCATCGGCTACTCTCCCAACACGGTCTATCTGCATCGCGACGTCAGGCTGATGCCGAAGCGCCGGCGGGCCTGGGCGTCGTGGAATTTTCTGCGCTGGCAACGCCAGGGCAGCACCGAAAACGACGTCGCCGTGACCTACTGGATGAACCGGCTGCAGGGCATCGCCGACGACAAGCCGCTGTTCGTCAGCCTCAATCCGCCGTTCGCGCCCGATCCGGCGCTGACCTTCGGCAAGTACATGTGCGAACATCCGCAATACAACGCCGAGGCCTTTGCCGCCCAGAAACGCCTTGGCGAGATCCAGGGGCGGCGCCATACCTGGTTCTGCGGCGCGTGGACCGGATATGGCTTCCATGAGGACGGATTGCGCTCGGGCCTCGCGGTCGCCGAGGCGCTCGGCGCTTCCGCGCCCTGGCGCGAAACGCCGCCCGAACTGGCGCAGGCCGCGGAGTAGCCATGCTGCGACGAACCGCTCGAGCCGAACCGCATCGCGACCGGGACGACGCCGCGGCCGCGCTGTATTTCGGCGAGGTGATGCATGCGCGCCTCAAGCCGTTCGGCCATCGCTTCCGCTATCGCGTCATGAGCCTTCTGATCGATCTCGACCGGCTCGCGGCGGCGGACCGGCAGTCGCCTCTGTTCGGCGTCAACCGGGCAGCCCTCTACAGCTTCAGCGAAGCCGATCACGGCGAGCGCGACGGATCTTCCTTGCGCTCCTACGCCGAGCGCTGCGCGGCGGCGCACGGCATCGACCTGGCCGGCGGGCGGGTGTTGCTGTTGTGCTACCCGCGCCTGCTCGGCTTCACCTTCAATCCCCTGTCGGTCTATTTCTGCTATCGTGCCAGCGGCGAGCTTGACCTGATGATCTATGAAGTCCGCAACACCTTTGGCGAGATCCACGCTTACGTGCTGCCGGTGCAGCCAGGCGAGATCAGTGAGGCGGGGGTCCGCCAGGAACAGGACAAGCTGTTCTACGTCTCGCCCTTCATCGGGATGGCGATGCGCTATCGTTTCCGGGTCTCGCCGCCGGGCGCGAACGTAAAATTGCGCATCCTGGAAACCGACCGCGAAGGCCCCTTGCTCGCCGCGACCTTCAGCGGCCGCCGCAGCAGCCTGACCACGGCGGTGCTGTCGCGCGCGTTCTTCGCGCTGCCGCTCGTCGCCTTCAAGATCGTCGCGGCAATCCATTGGCAAGCCCTCCGGCTATGGCTCAAGGGCGCGCGCCTGACGCCACGCCCCGATGCTGCAGCTGCGAGCCCTGTGAATATAATCTTGGCGACGGGTGAACCGCGTGACTATACTGGGCCGGCGTTGCCCGCGGCGGGTTCGCGGGAAAGCGCTCTGGTCCAGTGAAGTTCGGATCCGGGGTAAATCCGCGAAACTCGGACACAGAGCCACACTTGATGGGTCTGTACATGTCTGCGTTGATTTCCGTCACTCCCGACAATGTGGAGGAAGTGCTTTCGGACCTGCCCCGCCTGGTCCGGCTTGCGCTGGGCTTCGGCTCCAGGTTGCGGCGCGGTACGCTGGACGTGACCTTGCCCGACGGCCGCAGGATCCGGCTGGGCGGCATGGAACCGGGACCGGCGGCGGCCATGACGCTCTACCATTACGGCTTTGCGTCGCGGCTCCTCAACGGCGGCGACATCGGCATCGCCGAGGCCTATCTGAATGGTGAATGGGACACGCCCGATCTGACCCAGTTCCTCTATCTGTTCTGCGTCAACCACGACCTCATCGAGGCGATGCTCGGCGACAAGCCGTTGATGCGCTTCGTCCAGGTCGTCCGGCACTGGCTCAATCGCAATACCAAAAGACAGGCGCGCCGCAACATCTACGCCCATTACGACATCGGCAACGCGTTCTATTCGGCCTGGCTCGACCCCGGCATGACCTATTCCTCGGCACTGTTCGAGGACCACACCCCCGATCTCGCCGCCGCGCAGAACAACAAATACCATCGGCTGGCAGAGGCGATCGACCTGCGGCCCGGCCAGACCCTGCTGGAGATCGGCTGCGGATGGGGCGGCTTTGCCGAATATGCCGCCAAGACCTTCGGCGCCAGGGTGGTCGGCCTCACCATCAGCAGGGAGCAGCGCGATTTCGCGCAGGCGCGCATCCACAACGCCGGCCTTGCCGACAAGGTCGAGATTCGGCTGCAGGACTATCGCGACGAGCGCGACCGCTACGACCGGATCGCGTCGATCGAAATGATCGAGGCGGTCGGCGAGCAGTTCTGGCCGAAATACTTCTCGCAGCTGCGCGACCGGCTGCTGCCCGGCGGGCTGGCCGGCATCCAGGCCATCACTATCCAGGACAGCCTGTTCCCGACCTACCGCCGCGAGGTCGATTTCATCCAGCGCTACGTGTTTCCCGGCGGCATGCTGCCCTCGCCCCAGGTGCTGAAGGCGCTCGGGGAGAAGTTCGGGGTTCCCGTTATCCGCGAACGCATTTTCGGGCAGGATTATGCCAAGACGCTCGCGATCTGGCGAAGCAATTTCCGCGCGGCCTGGCCGAACCTGATGCCATCGGGCTTCGACGATCGATTCCGGCGGCTGTGGGAATATTACCTCGCCTATTGCGAGGCCGGTTTCCTGTCGGGGAATATCGACGTGCGCCAGGTGGTGTTCGCGAAATCCGGCTGACGACCGCGCGCCTCCCCGGCGTCCCCGTCGGCTTGTGCCCCCAGCGGCGGTCCATTAGGGTTGACCGGCGATCAGGCAATAACCGGCAAATTTCCGCACATGAAATTCAACCACGACGTCGTCGAAGCGATCGGCAACACCCCGCTCATCCGACTGGTGCGGGCTTCCGAAGCCACCGGCTGCAATATCCTCGGCAAGGCCGAATTCATGAATCCCGGCCAATCGGTCAAGGACCGCGCCGGCAAGTGGATGATTCTCGAAGCCGAGAAACGCGGCGACCTCAAGCCCGGCGGCCTCGTGCTGGAAGCAACCGCCGGCAATACCGGCATCGGTCTTGCCGTGGTGGCGAGCGCGCGCGGTTACCGCACGATGATCCTGATTCCGGAAACCCAGAGCCAGGAAAAGAAAGACATGCTTCGGATTTGCGGCGCCGAGCTGATCGAGGTGCCGGCGCTGCCTTACAGCAATCCAAACAATTACCAGCACCTCGGCAAGAGGCTCGCCGAACAGCTGCGCAAGACCGAGCCGAACGGTGTGCTGTTCGCCGATCAATGGAACAATCTCGATAACGCCAAGGCCCATTACGACTCCACCGGTCCGGAAATCTGGCAGCAGACCGGCGGCAAGATCGACGGCTTCATCTGCTCGGTCGGCACCGGCGGCACGCTGGCCGGAACCAGCCGTTATCTGAAGGAAAAGCACCCGGGCATCGTCAACGCCTGCGCCGATCCGCCGGGCTTCGCCATGTATGAACTTTTCAAGCACGGCCAGGCCAAATCGACGCCGGGCGATTCGATCACCGAAGGCATCGGGCTGGGCCGCGTCACGCCCGTGATCGAAACAGCGAAGGTCGATGACGCGTTTCTGATTCCCGATGAAGAATCCGTGCCGGTGATCTATGACCTGCTTGAGCGCGAAGGCCTTTGTCTCGGCGGCTCGACCGGAGTCAATGTCGCCGGCGCCATCCGGCTCGCCAGGCAGCTCGGACCCGGCAAGACCATTGTCACCATCCTGTGCGACTCGGGAAACCGCTATCAGTCGAAACTGTTCAATCCGGCCTTCATGCGCTCCAAGAACCTGCCGGTGCCGGAATGGCTGGAGAAAAAGCGCGACAAGATCGAGCTGCCGTTCGTGAAGGTCTGATTACCTGAACGCCGCACTGGTTCCCATCGCACGCGCGATCCGCGCCTCGGTCAGCGACGCCGCGTCGCGCTTTTGCCCTGACCTGTCCGGTTGGCTCGGCGCGTGCCCGGAATCCGGACTTTCATAATCGCCGCCCGGCCAGAACATCAGCGCCAGGAACAGCACGAAGTTGACCAGCGCGCCGACCGCCGTCCCCTGATGATCGTGCCCGAGCGACCACGCCGGAATTCTGCCCGCGACGACGTTATCGACGATGACGAGCGCGATCCACGCCGGAATCACGCAAACGGGATCCCAGCCGATATCCCGGATCCGCATCGCCTGCAGCGTCAAGGTCGCCCAGCCGAAGAACACCATCGCGGCGATCGTCGGCCAAGCCGTCATCAAGGCGGCGCGAGAAAGCATCGCCCTTGGGACGTTTGGAAGCACATAGAACGCGATGGCGAAACAGATTGCCGTCATCACGACCGCGAGGCCAATCGTGGCCAGGAAATAGTGCATCCGGCCGAGACGAGCATTGAACCCGAACAGGAAACCCAGCATCGACGCGCCTTTTTTCGCCAGATGCGCACAACTTGCTTTCCGAGCCATGAAGGGTTTCGGATGCCGAATATCCATGGTTTCCAAGCGCTCTCCGGATTCCTTAAAACGCAACCGTGGCGGCCGTCATCCGGCCCGCCGAATGGCTAGTAGGTCAATGTCGTTCCCGCGACGTTGAACGTCAGGAAAAACCATCCGAGCATGACGCAGCTTGCGGCCATCAGCGTGTGATGGACCCGCGACCGTCGGCTGCCGGCCCCCTTGCGCCAGAACCGTACGGCGACCCAAACGACGAGGACCGCGCCAAAAACGCCGAGCCAGGCGAGGCCATAGATCGCGAGCAGCAGCGGATCCAGCGTGTCATTGAAAATGGTGAGATCCGCGCTCTTCACGAAGAGGACGGCGACCGCGGCGATGACGGCGGCGTCGACCAGCAACACCATCCGTGCTGCGAGATAGTAGTGCCGGTCGCCACCGTCCCCGCTCCATCGTCGTCTGCGCCAGTACCGCCTTAGCGTCGCGACCGGCCAGCCCAGCAGTGTCAGCAAAATCACCCAAACACTCGCGAGAAACGCCGGCGCGATCCAGCGCAGATCGAGCCACCATGGCACGCGCTGGAACCAGATCGCCGGGCGCGCCAAATAGGAGCCCGAACCGCCCTTGTCGATGAAGGCGACACGCTCGCCGGAGGGTCCCTGGTATAGATTTCGTTCGAGGCGCTTCCACGCAAAGCCCGCGCCATACGGCCAGATCGCGGGAAATCCCCTGACATGGCCGGCGTCGTCGACCTTGACGACGATCTGTGCCAGCAGCGTGGACAATCGCGTGAAAGACGAATCCGCGCGTCGACTGGTTTGGTAGATACCGGCCATACCCTCCTCGCTTTTGAAGCCGGCGCCGCCTGCGTCCTCCCATGCCGCCGCTTTGGGCAGAAAGCGCCGGGCAACGACTACCACGGGAGCCGGCAGTTCGCGTGCGGCCTTGATCCTGCCGATACCGTCGCGCGATACGAAAACCCCAATTCCCTGCTCGGGAAAAACTCTCAGTTCACTGACGAAGCCGATGGTGATGCCGTCGTGTCCGATCGAGTCGTGGCCCGCCACCTTGGTTCCGAAGAACCCAAGGCCGAGATATCCCGCCGGTGTCGCGTTGCCTGGCGTCATCATCTCGTCGACTCGCGCCTTGGGCAGGATGCGGACGCCGTCGAGCTCACCGCCATTCATCAGCGCGCGGATGAAACGGCCGATGTCCGCCGCCGTCGCCGAAAGACCGCCGGCCGGCGCTGCGGCGATCGTCTCGAAAAATCCCAGCGGCGGCCTGTCCGACGTACGGTAGCCCTTCGCCATCAGCGGCGCGAGATCGTCCGGCAAAGGCTGCCGGAAGGTCGAGTGGCTCATGCCGAGCGGATCCAGAATATGGCGCTGCATGTAGTCGGCGAACGGTTCGCCGGAAACGCGTTCGACGACATATCCGGCGAGCGCGACACCGTAATTCGAATAGGCCTCGACGTCGCCGTTTGGAAACAGCCGCCGAGGCAGGTTTTTGGCGAGCCAGCGCCCCAGCGGTTCGGGGATGGGATCCCTGGAAAACAGTCCCCTGGCATGCTCTTCGAAGTCGGCGCGGTGCGTCAACAGACGGCGCAGCGTGACGGGCACCCCGCCTTGCGGGGTCGGAACCGCGAAATCGATGTAGCCATTAACGTCGCGATCGAGATCGAGCCGACCGGCATCGACGAGCTGCATGACCGCGATCGCGGTGAACAGCTTCGAGATCGATCCCGGCCGCACCAGCGTTTCATCGGCGGTGAGCGGTCTCTTTGCCGCGATGTCGGCGAAACCATAGCCCTTGGCGAATACCGGGCCATCGCGCGTCACCACCACGACCACCGCGCCGGGGCCATCGTGCTTGCCGGTCCACTCCGCCATCCCGGGGTCGATCGCGTCGGCGAGATTGGCTTCGGTCAGTTCGAGCGGCGCCGCGGCGGCATGTGCTGCCATCGAGCCGAACACGGCCACGACAGCGCCGCGCAAGAACCTGATGATACCAGGGGAGTTCATGGCGACCCCTCTTGATGGCGCGCCAGGCGCGCAACAGCATGCCGGCGAGGACTACCGCAAGATCTGGCTCAGGAACAGTTTGGTTCGCGCATGCTGCGGGTTGGCGAAGAAGTTTTCCGGCGTATTGGATTCGATGATCTGACCCGCGTCCATGAACACGATGCGGTTGGCGACCTCGCGGGCAAATCCCATTTCATGGGTGACGACCAGCATGGTCATGCCTTCCTTGGCGAGGTCGACCATGGTGTCGAGCACTTCCTTGACCATCTCGGGATCCAGCGCCGAGGTCGGCTCGTCGAACAGCATCACTTTCGGGTTCATGGTCAGCGCGCGGGCGATGGCGACGCGCTGCTGCTGGCCGCCGGACATCTGGCCCGGATATTTATTGGCCTGGTGCGGAATTTTCACCCGCTCCAGATATTTCATGGCGGCGGCTTCGGCATCCTTCTTCGGGACGTTGCGCACCCAGATCGGAGCCAGGCTGCAGTTTTCCAGCACGGTCAAATGCGGGAACAGATTGAAACTCTGGAACACCATGCCGACCTCGCGCCGGACCTCGTCGACCCGCCGCAAATTCGGCCCCAGATCGATGCCGTCGACGACGATCTCGCCTTCCTGGAATTCCTCCAGCGCGTTGATGCAGCGGATCAGCGTCGATTTGCCGGAGCCGGACGGGCCGCAGATCACGATGCGCTCGCTCTTGCCGACGTCGAGGTTGATGTCACGCAGCACGTGAAAATCGCCGTACCACTTGTTGAGGCCGGAAATCCTGACGATCGGGGTGTCGGTCATGGTCATTTACTCAATTGCGCCGGTGCGCGTTCAGCCGGTGCTCGACGAACAGTGAATAACGCGACATTCCAAAACAGAAGGCGAAATAGATCATGCCGGTGAAAGCAAAGCCGGTGAACAGCGTGCTCGGAGTGGCCCAGACAGGATCCGAGAACGCGGCGCGCAAGCTGCCGAGCAGGTCGAACAGCGCCACGATCAGAACCAGCGAGGTGTCCTTGAACAGGGCGATGAAGCTGTTGACAAGGCCGGGAATGACGTGGCGAAGCGCCTGCGGCATCACGATCAGCGCCGTGGTCTTCCACCAGGACAGGCCGAGCGCGCTCGCCGCCTCGCCCTGCCCGCGCGGAATCGCCTGCAAGCCGCCCCGGATCACCTCGGCCTGATAGGCCCCGGCGAACAGCGCGATGCCGATCAAGGCGCGCACCAGCCCGTCGAAGTTGAAGCCCGCCGGCACGAACAGCGGCAGCATGTAGGTGGCGAAAAACAGCACGGTGATCAGGGGAACGCCGCGCCAGAATTCGATGAAGACGATCGAAAAGATCCGGATCAGCGGGATCGTCGAGCGTCGGCCGAGCGCCAAGGCGATGCCGACCGGCATCGAGGCGACGATACCCGTGACCGACAGCACCAGCGTCACCAGGAGACCGCCCCAAAGCCGGGTGTCCACCACAGTCAGGCCGCCGCGCTCGAGCCCCATCGCCGCGATTACGACGCCGACACCGGCGAATGTCGCCAGGCTGACCGTGAGCGCACGCCAGCCGGTGCGGATGCCGCCGTTCAGCATGAACAGCAGGATCGATACGATTCCGGCGGTGGCCGCGAAATCCAGCCAAAGCGGATGGCCCGACGCCTGGGTTTGATCGCGCAGCCAGACCAGCGGCCAGCCCAGATACGAAATCGCGGTCGCGAGCCAAACGACGAGATCGCCCAACAGCCGCAGCAGCGGCCCGACCACCGGGGTCGCCTCCCCCGCATGCGCCAGCGCGCGGCCGGCGCCGCCGATGCTGTCCACCAGCCCCGTCAGCAATCCGGCCGCCCAGCTCACGCCGAAGCCGCTAAGGCCGCCGCCATGCAGCAGGAAGAACGCGACGACCGGAAACGCGACGAAGAACAGTCCGGCATTGAGGCCCTTGGCCGGTAACCGCGGAATCAGCAGGGGCAGCAGCAGCAACGCTGCGATAAGGAAGGTCAGGTTGACGCGCCAGCGCTCCTGCTCCGGATAAAACCCGTAGATCAACTGGCTGAATTTTGCCTCCACGAACGGCCAGCAGGCGCCGACCGCGTGCCCGACGTTCTCGGCCAGGCAGGCGTTGCGGTCGATCCCGCGCCAGACCGCGTCGATCAGCAGGAACCTGATCGCCGGCACCGCGACGAACCACAGCAACAGCGCGCTCACGATCGTGAGCATGATGTTGGTCGGCGAATTGAACAGCCGGGTGCGCAGGAAGCCGACGAAACCGGTGGTCTTGATCGGCGCGGGTCGTTCGAGAACGAGTTCCCGACGAACGAAGGCGGACGAAGTGATGTCGCTCATCCGCCCATGCTCCGGCCGATCCGCCATCCGTAGAAACTCATGGCCGCACTGGTCAGCAACGAGATCAGGAGATAGACGCCCATGGTGATGCCGATGATCTCGATCGCCTGCCCGGTCTGGCTCAGCGTGGTCCCGGCAAAGACCGAGACCAGGTCGGGATAGCCGATCGCCACCGCCAGCGACGAATTCTTGGTCAGATTGAGATACTGGTTGGTCAGCGGCGGCAGGATCACTCGCATCGCCTGCGGTATCACGATCAGCCGCAGCACGGCACCGCGCTGCAGCCCGAGCGAGGAGCCGGCTTCCATCTGTCCCTTGTGCACCGACAGAATCCCCGCGCGCACGATCTCGGCGATGAAGGCGGCGGTATAGGTCGACAGCGCCAGCGTCAGCGCCACGAACTCCGGGATGACCCGCGAGCCGCCGGCAAAATTGAAGCCTTTGAGCACCGGCACTTCAAACGTCACGGGGGCGCCGAAGATCAGCGCCGACAACAGCGGCAGCCCGATCAGCAGGCCGAGCGCCGTGGGCCAGACCTTGATCACCTTGCCGCTCTCGAACAGCTGCCGGCGCGCATGACGCCACAGCACGACGCTGGCCAGGATCGCGATCACCAGGGCAATCGCAAAGGGATCAAAACCGGGATCGCCGATGGGCCTTGGAATCACCAGACCGCGGTTGCTGAGAAAGAAACTGCCGAACAGCGAGATGCTTTGCCGCGGATTTGGCAGCGCGCCCAGCACGGCGAGATACCAGAACAGGATCTGGAACAGCAGCGGCACGTTGCGGATCGCCTCGACATAGCCGCCGGAAATCCGCGACAGCAGCCAGTTCGGCGACAATCGGCCCAGCGCCACCAGAAATCCGATCAGCGTCGCAAAGAAGATGCCGATGACGGAAACCAGCAGCGTATTGAGCAAGCCGACGAAGAACACGCGGGTATAGGTGTCGGATCCCGAATACGGAATCAGGTTCTGGCTGACGTCAAAACCCGCGGTATTGTCGAGAAACCCGAAGCCGGAGGTGATCCGCTGCGCCTCGAGATTGGCACGGACATTGGCCACGATCTCGTAGCCGATCCAGGCCACGACGGCGACGAAAACGATCTGCAGCCCGAACCCGCCCCAGCCGGCGCGACCGCCGAGCGCATACCGCAACTTCGCGGTAAACTGCGACGGCGGTGACCGGGCTTCGATGCTCATCGCGGCGGCCGTTCGGCCGGCGATCAGCGGATCGGCGGCGCGTACTGAATTCCGCCCTTGTTCCAGAGCTGGTTGAGCCCGCGGGCGATCCCGAGCTTGGAGCCGGCGCCGACGTTGCGATCGAAAGATTCGCCGTAATTGCCGACCGCCTTGACGATCCGCGACACCCAATCCTTGGTGACGCCGAGCTGTTCGCCGAGATTGCCGTCGGTGCCGAACACGCGTTTCAGCTCCGGCTTGTCGGACTTCGCCATGTCATCGACGTTCTTCTGGGTAATGCCGAGTTCCTCGGCGTCGACCATCGCAAACAGCGTCCACTTCACCAGATCGAACCACTGGTCGTCGCCATGACGCACCATCGGGCCGAGCGGCTCCTTCGAGATCACCTCCGGAAGCACGGCATGATCGGCCGGATTCGAAAGCTTCAGGCGCTCGGCATAGAGCTGAGAGACGTCCGAGGTGAAGACGTCGCAGCGTCCGGATTCATAGGCCTTGACGGTCTCGTCGGCGGTGCCGAACGCGATCACCTCATACTTCATGTTGTTGCTCTTGAAGTAGTCGGCGAGATTCTGCTCGGTGGTGGTGCCGGTCTGGACGCAGACCGAGGCGCTGTTCAGTTCCAGCGCGGAATTCACCTTGAGGGATTTCTTCACCAGAAAACCCTGACCGTCGTAATAGGTCACGCCGGTAAAATTGGCGCCGAGCGAGGTGTCGCGCGACAGCGTCCAGGTGGTATTGCGCGACAGCAGGTCGATTTCACCGGATTGCAGCGCGGTGAAGCGGTCCTTGGCCGACAGCGGCACGAACTTGACCTTGGTCGGATCGTCGAAGATGGCGGCGGCTACCGCGCGGCAGATGTCGACGTCGAGCCCGGTCCAGTTGCCCTTGTCGTCAGGTGATGAAAAACCCGGCAGGCCCTGGCTGACGCCGCAGGAGACCATGCCCCTGTCCTTGACCGTCTTGAGCGTCTGCGCAGTAGCGGCCTGGGTCGAAAGACCGGCGGCGAGAGCTAAGGTGAACACCAGGGATACGCGTTTCATGGCAAAGCCTTTCAAGGGTCGATCGGGGAACTGGGGCTCGTCGTCGCGTCAATCGATGGGCTAAACCCGTGATCCCGCTTCTAAATGCCGGCCTGACGGGCAATCGGGCCCGCATTCGGTGAAGCGATGGATCGAAGGTCGCGGCAAGCCCCTCAACGTGCGGCGACGAAAATGTCTGGCGCGCATCACAGAACGACTGGCGATCCGGGTCAAGGGGTTGACGGCCGACTTCTGTGTCCTGTTAGTAACGAACCGGCCCGAACCCGCCGTCCGGCGGCGCTCGAAGGGCCGACGCGGTGGTCCGCAACGGACCTTTTGGTGGCGACGGACGCATGAATTTTTCAGGGGACGGCAAACCGTCGGACGGGCGCAGGGTCGAAACCACGCTGGTGACGGCAGGACGCGACACGGTCGCGCAAAAGGGCTTCGTCAATCCGCCGGTGGTGCACGGTTCGACCGTGCTCTATCCGACCGCGGACGATCTCCACGCCCATCGCGGCGAATACCAGTATGGCCGCCGGGGAACCCCGACCACCAAGGCGCTGCAGCAGGCGATGATGGCACTCGAAGGCCCACAATGTGCGGGCGTCGGCCTGACGCCCTCGGGTTTGGCAGCTATCTCCACCACCCTGCTGGCTGTGCTGAAAGCAGGCGATCATCTTCTGGTCTGCGACAATGCCTACCGCCCGACGCGGAATTTCTGCAATGGACTGCTCGCCCGATACGGCGTCGAAACCAGCTATTTCGATCCCCTCGCGGGCGCCGGCATCGCCGCGCTGTTCAAGCCCAACACCAAAGCGGTGCTGCTCGAGGCCCCGGGCTCGCAATCCTTCGAAATGCCCGACATTCCCGCGATCGCGTCCGTCGCGCATGCGCGCGGCGCCCTGGTGATCGACGACAACACCTGGGCAACCCCGCTGTACCACCGCTCGCTGGAGCAGGGTGTCGACATCAGCATGCAGGCGGCGACCAAATATATCGGCGGCCATTCCGACATCATGTTCGGCACGATTTCCGCCAATGCCAGGGCCTGGCCACAGGTCGCCGAAGCGATCCAGTTACTCGGGGTCTGCGCCGGACCGGATGACGTATTTCTGGCCATCCGCGGCTTGCGTACGCTTTCGGTGCGGCTGGCGCATCATCATCGCTCGGGGCTCGAGATGGCGTACTGGCTGGCGGCGCGGCCCGAAGTCATCAGGGTGTTGCATCCCGCGCTTGAAACCGATCCGGGCCATGCGATCTGGAAACGGGACTTTACCGGAGCTTCCGGCCTGTTCAGCGTCGTTCTGAAACCCGCCCCGCAAAAGGCGGTCGACGCCCTGCTCGACGCCGTCGAATTGTTCGGCATGGGTTATTCCTGGGGCGGCTTCGAGAGCCTCGTCATTCCGTTCGACTGCGCAAGCTATCGTACCGCCACCCCTTGGGCGCCGGGCGGCCCGACATTGCGACTCCATATCGGGCTTGAGAATGTCTGGGATCTCAAGGCCGATCTCGAACGCGGCTTTGCGGCCTTCAACGCCGCGTAAGGCAAACGCCTCAGAGCGCTCTGCTCACCGCCGCTCTCGTTGCCGCAACGCTTCGGTCGTGCCGTCGCGATCGGCCGGAAAGATCACGCCGGAATTCTACGGATATGTCGTTTTGAACGATAACGCTCCGTTCACCATGACGACAAAACCCTGAATTCTGCCCCGCAAATTTTTCGAGTTGCAAGTTCGCTTATACGTTTACCGCCTAGTCATGCTGGACGAGAGGCTGGCGCCGCGCGCCCTCCGGGTATCGCGGCGCGAACGTAGATAGTAAAGCGTATGTATACCGCACGCATTGTCGTCCTGACCATCGCGCTCAGTGCCGGTGGCGTCGCCGCCTATCTTGCGAGCGGGTCCGACAACAAGCCGGCGCCGGCCGAGCCGGCGGCGCAGTTGCAAACCGTGGACGTGCTGGTCGCCCGATCCGAAATCGGCCTCGGCCAGACCGTCAAGCCCGAAGACACGCAGTGGCAGACCTGGCCGGCAGCCACCGCCAGCAACAATTTCATCCGCCGCAGCGATCGCCCCGAGGCCGCGACCGAGATGGCCGGATCGATCGCTCGATCGCCGTTCCTCGCCGGCGAGCCGATCCGGGAACAAAAACTGGTCAAGGCCAACGGGTCGGGCTTCATGGCGGCGATCCTGCCCACCGGGATGCGCGCGATCTCGACCGAGATCTCGCCGGAAACCGCCGCTGGCGGCTTCATCCTGCCCAACGACCGCGTCGACGTCATTCTTTCGAAACACGACAAGAGCACCAGCCCGGGCGCGGCCGACGTCATCAACTCGGAAATCATCCTGGCCAACATTCGCGTGCTCGCGATCGACCAGGCGCCGAAGGAAAAAGACGGCCAGAACACCGTGGTCGGAAGGACCGTGACGCTCGAGCTGAAGCCGGAACAGGCCGAGACGCTGGCACGCGCGCGCCAGACCGGAACGCTGGCGCTGGCGTTGCGCAGCATCGCCGACATCAACATCAGCGACAGCGGACCTGACGACCAGGCTCCGAAGAAAGGCGCAGGCGTCAGCGTGGTTCGCTACGGCATCGCCAGCACGACGACGACACAGAAGTGATCGAAAGGACGTCCGACATGAAATGCGGAGGAAATCAACCGGTGATGCGGACCTTGTCGATACGTGCCCTGTCATTTTCGGCGGTGATCGCGCTGATGCTCAATTCGGCGCTGACGCCGGTGGCGGCGGGTGATTCCACGGCGACGACGCCGGTTGTCGACAGCGTACCGCCGAGGGTGCATTTCCTCGCGCTTGGCATCGGAAAATCCGTGATCATCGATCTGCCGCAAGAGGTCAAGGATGTGCTGGTCGCCGATCCCAAGATTGCCAACGCCGTGGTCCGCTCGGCGCAGCGCGCCTACATCATCGGGGCCGCGGTCGGCCAGACCAACGTCGTGTTCTTCGATGCCGAGGGCAAGCAGGTGGCCGCCTATGACATCGCGGTCAAGCGCGACCTCAACGGCGTGCGCGCCGCAATGAAACAAATGCTGCCTAGTTCCGCAATCCAGGCCGAAGGCGTCGGCGACGGCATCATGCTGACCGGCTCGGTATCGAGTCCGATCGAGGCGCAGCAGGCCGGCGATCTCGCCGCACGCCTGGTGGGCGGCGCCGACAAGGTCGTCAACTCGATCGCCGTGCGCGGCCGCGACCAGGTGATGCTCAAGGTTACGGTCGCCGAAGTGCAGCGCGACATCATCAAACAGATGGGCATCGATCTGTCGGCCAGCATGAACTACGGCACCGCGGTGGTGAATTTCAACAACGCCAACCCGTTCACCGCAAACAATTCACCG
>Ga0302157_10002369_pt1 | contig 21974 bp, 22 predicted proteins | sample I_Bog_N3_3_FD_193502 | JGI IMG/M metagenome (GOLD analysis project Ga0302157, IMG submission 193502) | Peat permafrost microbial communities from Stordalen Mire near Abisko, Sweden - I_Bog_N3_3 | ecosystem: Environmental > Terrestrial > Soil > Wetlands > Peat | place: Sweden: Abisko, Stordalen... | reverse complement strand
CCCAATTGAACAGGCCGGAGGCGGCGCGCCGCATATGGCGGGCATTGGCTACGGAGGGAACGCCGAGCCTGCCTTCAACGATGTCATTCGACAGCGTCGCGATGTCTCCCTTCGTGACCTCACCGGGGAGCTTCTTGCCAAACCGAGGCCCGACGAAGTTCCGCAAATGGCTCGCGACACCCTTCCAGCTCTCGATCCGAGGCCGCATTTCGCCGTCCCGCTTGAGCACCGGGGTCTTCATCCACTCGACCCGCTCCTCAATGATCTCGCCCACGGTCTTGCCCTGTTTCACCTTCTGCACCTTGTGCTGGCGCAGTGTCTCGGCGATGGCCGTGCCGCCCTTGGCCTTGAGGCCGTAGACCTTGCTGCGGGCATCCTCGACCGTGAAGGTCTCGGGGTTGTGGACACCTAGCCATGCGGTACGCTGCTTGCCGGTCTCCGGGCTGGTGAACTTGTAATTGAACGTCGCTACCCCGGCAGGAATGATGCTGACGTAGAGGCCGGGGCACTTGCGGTCATAGGTCTTGGTCCGCTTGGCGACCCGCGTTTCGCACAGGCGGTCAGTCAGGATGACGCTGCTCTTGCGCCCGCGCTTGCCGGTCGTGAAGGTGTCGGTCATGGTGTCGCTCCTCGGTGGGGTGAGGGCGTCGAGGCAAGAGTGCCCGGCCCTGAATTTGGCGAACCCCGCTGAAACACCAACTGACAAGCTGAGCCAAAGATGCTTGTTTTAAAGGGGTTTCTTAGTTTCGGGGTGTTTCACCGAGTACTAAAATATAGCCGTGTGGTCCTGACACCCCGACGCTGGTGTCAAGTTGGCGGAAACGAGTTTCCGCTGGCGACGGTGGCAAGAAAGCCCGGTCACCGGGGAGATCACGTTATAAGCCGTAAACCATTGCGCGGGGAAGGCCGGATGATTCCGGTTGAACCTTTGGTCCTACCCCCGTGCTTTTTTTTGCACGGGACCCATGGGTGCAATCGGCACCCGGTCTTCCCCGCGCCCTCGTTGTTCAAGGAGGGCGGAACCAGCAGGCCTAACCTCGCGCGAATACCTGCGGCGAGAATGCGGAGGCGTGCCTCGTGTCTCTCAACGTCATTGCGAGGAGCGGAGCGACGAAGCAATCTATTCTTTCTTTGTGCCGCAACATGGATTGCTTCGCGGAGCTTGTCATCGGGCGCGCATTCGCGCGACCCGTTGGCTCGCAATGACGTCGAGGGGTGTCGGTCGCGGTTATGTCACACCACCACGCTCAGCCGTTTCGCCGCCCGGGTGATGCCGGTGTAGAGCCAGCGGGCGCGGCTTTCCTGAAACGCAAAGCTCTCGTCGAACAGCACCACGTCGTCCCATTGCGAGCCCTGCGATTTGTGCACCGTGAGCACGTAGCCGTAGTCGAACTCGTCATAGGGTTTGCGTTGTTCCCACGGAATGGTCTCGATGGCGCCCCCAAAACAGTCGCCGCGCACCGAGACTTTTGTCACCTTGTGGCCGAAATCCTCATCCGGCGACAGGCGCATGGTGATGATCTTGGATTTCGACTGCGCGCGCGACTTCACCCGCCACAGCCCGCCATTGAACAGGCCCTTCTTGCGGTTGTTGCGCAGGCAGACCAGCTTGTCGCCGGCCACCGGCAACGGATCCTCGATGTTCTGCTTCTGCCGCACCCGCATGTTGTAGGCGCGGCGGGTGTTGTTGCGCCCGACCAGCACCTGATCGGCCTGCATCACCCGGTCCGGATCGAGTTCGGCGCGCGACACCACCTGGCTTTCGCCGTAGCGGCCGATGTCGAGCTCGCGGCCCTCGCGCACGTCCATCGACATCCGCACGATCGGATCGTCCTGCGCCTGGCGATGCACCTCGGTCAGCATCGAGTCGGGCTCGCAGTCGGTGAAGAAGCCGCCGCCCTGGATCGGCGGCAGCTGCGCGGGGTCGCCGAGCACCAGCAACGGACAGTCGAACGACATCAGGTCGCGGCCGAGTTCGGCGTCGACCATCGAACATTCGTCGATCACGATCAGCTTGGCCTTCGACGCCGGCGCGTCATCCCACAATTCGAAACTTGGCTGCTCGACGCCGGATTCGCGGGCGCGGTAGATCAGCGAATGGATGGTGGAGGCGTTGTCGCAGCCCTTGTTACGCATCACCAGAGCGGCCTTGCCGGTGAAGGCCGCGAATTTCACCTCGCCATCGACGCCGTCGGCGATGTGACGGGCCAGCGTGGTCTTGCCGGTGCCGGCATAGCCGAACAGCCGGAACACCGGCGGCGTGCCGTTCCTGCCGGGCTTTGCCTTGAGCCAGTCGGCGACGGCCTTCAGCGCGGAATCCTGATGCGGCGTGAACGTGGGCATGGGGTCTCGGTGGGGGAGGGGTCGCACACCGGAAGGCGCGACTCACAGCTCCCAAAACTAACCATTCGCGGGCGCAGTGCAAGCCGGCCTTCCGCCGTGCGGAATTGGCGGAGGCTGGACTCGGCTCCGCGCCGGAATACACTGCCGGAAAACACAACAAGCCGGCCCTCAAGCCGGCCCTTGGGGAGAGACGTCATGAAATTTGGCATCTTTTACGAACTGCAATTGCCGCGTCCGTGGCAGGCCGGCGACGAACTCAGGCTCTACCAGGATGCCCTGACGCAACTGGAGACCGCCGACCGGCTCGGCTATGACCATGCCTGGGTGGTGGAGCACCATTTCCTCGAGGAATATTCGCATTCGCCATCGCCGGAATCCTTCCTCGCCGCGGCCTCCCAGCGCACCAAGAACATCCGGCTCGGCCACGGCATCTTCCAGCTCACCACCAATCATCCCGCCCGCGTCGCCGAGCGCGTCGCGGTGCTCGACCTCCTGAGCAACGGCCGCGTCGAGTTCGGCATGGGCGAGAGCGCCTCGATCACCGAACTGACGCCGTTCGGCCGCGACATGGAAACCAAGAAGGAAGTGTTCGAGGAGGCGGTGCGCGCCATCTTCCCGATGTTTCGGGACGGCGGCAGCGAACACCACGGCAAGTATTTCGACATTCCGCTGCGCAACGTGGTGCCGAAGCCGGTGCAGAAACCGCATCCGCCGCTGTGGATGGCCTGTTCGCAGCTGCCGACCATCGAGCGCGCCGGCCAGAACGGATTTGGCGCGCTCGGCTTCCAGTTCGTCAGCGCCGACGCCGCGCACGCCTGGGTGCACGCTTATTACAATGCGATCACCAAACGGCTGAAGAAGCTCGCCGACTACGAGATCAATCCCAATATGGCGCTGGTGTCGTTCTTCATGTGCGCCAGGACCGATGAAGAGGCCCGCGCGCGCGCCGATGGCGCCACCTTCTTCCAGTTCGCGCTGCGCTTCTACGGCGCGTCGCAGAACCGCCAGCGCCCCGATCCCGGCACCGTCAACATGTGGGACGAATACAATAAGTGGAAGCGCGACAATCCGGAGGCCCAGGAGGCCGCGCTTCGCGGCGGCCTGATCGGCTCGCCCGAAACCATTCGCAAAAAGCTGCGGCGGTTCAGGAACTCGCACATCGACCAGGTGATCCTGCTCAACCAGGCCGGCAAGAACAGCCACGAGCACATCTGCGAATCCCTGGAATTGTTCGCCCGCGAAGTGATGCCGGAATTCCGTAGGGATCCCGAACACGAGGCCTGGAAGGCGGGCGTGATGAGCGGCGCGATCAAGCTCGAGGAGATCGACACCGAGGCCTTCAAGGACCGCTACGGCAAGCTGGCCGTGAGCGTCGCCAAGCCGCCGGTCGCCGCGGCGGGGTGAGCGCTTTCGCAGGCCGTCGGGCGCATCAAGACGAAATCATTCGCGCAGCGATGTCGCCGGAGAACGGAGTCTGCTTCGGTGGCGGTCGCACGAGGCAATCATTTCAAACTTTCTGTTGCGATTCGTTAGCGGTGGGGCGGACGGGTTCCGCGTGATATGGCGGTGGCGTCCGGCAAGAGGAGCACCACATGCCACACTGGTTCGAAGACAACGCGCAATCCCTCGGCAGGACGCCGCTGATCCGGCTGAACCGCTTGACCGACGGTGCGCCGGCCACGGTGCTGGCCAAGATCGAAGGCCGCAATCCCGCCTATTCGGTGAAATGCCGGATCGGCGCGGCGATGATCCTCGACGCCGAAAAGCGCGGACTGCTGGGACCGGGCAAGGAGATCGTCGAGCCGACCAGCGGCAATACCGGAATCGCGCTCGCCTTCGTCGCGGCGGCACGCGGCATTCCGCTGACATTGACGATGCCCGAGACCATGAGCCTCGAGCGGCGCAAACTTCTGATTGCGTTCGGCGCGAAGCTGGTTCTGACCGAGGGCGCCAAGGGCATGAGCGGCGCCGTCGCCAGGGCCGAGGAAATCGCAGCCGCCGCGCCCGAGCGCTTCGTCCTGCTGCAGCAGTTCAAGAACCCGGCCAATCCGGCAATTCACGAGCAGACGACGGGGCCGGAAATCTGGGACGATACCGACGGCGCCGTCGATATCTTCGTTTCCGGCGTCGGTACCGGAGGCACGATCACCGGCGTTTCGCGCTATATCAAGAACACGCGCGGCAAGAACATCCTTTCGGTCGCGGTCGAACCGACGGCCAGCCCGGTGCTGACGCAGAAGCGTGCGGGCGAACCGCTGAAGCCGGGCCCGCACAAGATCCAGGGTATCGGCGCGGGCTTCGTGCCCGATGTGCTCGATCTGTCGCTGGTCGATGCTGTCGAGCAGACCACCAACGAAGAAGCCGTTCTCTATGCCCGGCGCCTTGCCAGCGAGGAGGGCATCCTGTCGGGCATTTCAAGCGGCGCTGCGGTTGCGGTCGCGGTGCGGCTCGCCAAACGTCCCGAACATGCCGGCAAGACCATCGTCGTCATTCTGCCGGATTCCGGAGAACGCTATCTCAGCTCGATCCTGTTCGAGGGCGTATTCGACGCCAGCGGGATCGCCGCCTGAGCGCCTGGCTGATGCATTCCCGATGGATCTCGCGGGCGGACGGCGTCGTCGTCCGGCCGCGCGGCCAAGCCGCGATTGATCATGTCAGATCAAACAGCGCGATCTCTCTCTCCTCCACCAGCCCGGGAGCCTTGATGTCCCTGGCTACGAGAAGGTAATCGCCGCATCGCCTGCCGACGTCTTCCGTGGTGAAGCGTCTGCGGATCCTCGCGCCATGGACGACGTTGAAGTACATCGCCGCGCCTTCGTCTTCCAGCTGTATCAGGCACGACACCTCTTCAAATTGTCCTGCAAGGTGCCGCACCGCATAGTATGGCATGGGGAGTTCTCGATCTTCGCCCGAAGTCAAACCTCTGTGTCACAGGAAAGGGCCGTCGAACGATGCCGGCCCCTTCGCCAGGTTGCGGAGCGGCCGTCAATTGGATCCGGTTGCGCCCACGGTGAAGCTGCGGTCGATCGCCTTGCCGACGTCGAGCGATTTGGAGAGGATGCCGTAGCGGGTGGCGCGGTCGGAGGCTTCCTGGACTTCCCTCACGACGTCGGTATCGATGGCGATCGGGCTGGTGCGCTGCGCGGTGTAGGCGCTCAACAGCACGTCCTCCGGCAGTTTGGTCAGCTCGGCAGTGCTCCCGGCATATTCGGCGAGGTGATCCAGCGACCACAGCCGCGCCTTGTTCAGCCTTTGAACGAGATCCTGCACCGCCGCGCGTTTGCCGGCGATGGCCTGGTCGGAGGCGACGATGAAGGTGATGGTGGGAGTCAGGCCTTCGCCATCGGCGACAACCCGCGCATTGTCCTTGAGCGTCGCATAGGACACGTAGGGCTCCCACACGGCCCAACCGTCGATCGAACCGGCGACCAGCGCGACCTTGGCGTCCACCGGACCGAGCGGCGCGAAGACCGCGTCATCGGTCTTGTATCCGGCCTTCTCCAGCGTCGCGTCGATCAGGAACTGGCCCCATCCGCCGCGCGTTCCGGCCAATCTCTTGCCCTTCAGATCGGCCGCCGTCCTGATCGGCGAATCCTTTCGAACCAGGATGGCCTGGGTGCGGGCATCGGAGCGGGTGCCTCCGATCGCCTTGATCGGCGCGCCGGCGGCGTACACGGTCAGGAACGACAGGTCGCCCGTGTAGCCGACGTCAAGCGCACCGGCGTTGAGCGCCTCCAGGATCGGCGCCGCCGCCGGAAACTCGGACCATTCGATCTTGTACGGCAGGTCCCTGGCGAGCCCCGCAATCTCGAGCAGCGAACGATTGCCGCCTTTCTGGTCGCCGACCCGCAGGGTGACGGCATCAGCCGCCAGTGCCGACGCGGCGATCGCGACGCCGAGGGCTGCTCCGATCAGCGTGGCGCCGACGTTGCGGAGACGGGAGTGAATACCGGATTTGTATGTGATCTTTTTCATTCTCGTGAATCTCTCATGCTTGCCGACCAGCCTGCCCATCGCGACGGCCGGCGATATCGGAAGCCTAAGGGCTAGCGAATGGCAGTCAATGAAATGGCTCACTGAAGATTCGAGCCGGCGAGCAATGATCGTCTCGTTTTTCAAATCGAGGAAGAAAGTTGCCTGTCGTCCGGCATCAATGCGGCGCGAAGCACGGGGCGTCGCATCGAAGCAGTCGATGCGCAGTTGCAAGGCGAGCAAAAACCGTTTCACCGCGCAGCGATCGCATCTTGGAGATTATCTCTCCGTTCGCTTTCACATTCAAAATTCCATTTCATTGACGATCGCGATGCTGCCGCGCATCATTTGAACGTCAATTCAACGGAGCGAGGCTGGGAAATCTCGCCGAGAGTGAACCGATTTAACTGATCGCGAGAATGAAATAGATGCAGGCCGCAGCGTCATCGCGCTGCGCCGAGGGCGGAGCTTTGCCGGCCGAAAGCAGCAAGACAGGAGCAGAAATGTCGAGGAACAAGAAAGAGGAAAGTGCGTTGCTTGACCGCCGCACGCTGTTGCGCGCCGGCGCGGCAGCGGCGTTTGCGGCTCCGATCGGCGTATTCGGTGCGCAGGCCTTTCCGCTCCGTGCGGCGGCGCCGGACATCGATTTCTCGGAATTCCCGATCTGCAAGGCCGCATCCGACGGGGCGCCGCTCGCCGGCGCGCCGCGCAAGCTGAAATTATCCTGGAACGCCGGCGCGGTCTGCCTGGCGCCGCTGCCGGTGGCCATCGATCACGGCTTCTTCCAGAAGCAGAACCTGGATGTGGAACTGGTCAACTACAGCGGCTCGACCGATCAGCTGCTGGAGGCGATCGCGACCGGCAAGAGCGACGCGGGCCTCGGCATGGCGTTGCGCTGGCTGAAGCCGCTGGAGCAGGGCTTTGACGTCAAGATCGCCGCCGGCACCCATGGCGGCTGCATGCGGGTGCTGTCGCGCAGCAATTCCGGCGTCGACAAGCTGGCCGACCTCAAGGGCAAGATCGTCGCGGTCGGCGACCTCGCCGGACCCGACAAGAACTTCTTCTCGATCCAGCTCGCCAAGCAGGGCATCGATCCGAACAAGGACGTCGATTGGCGGGCCTATCCGGGCAATCTGCTGCAGCTCGCCGTCGAGAAGAACGAAGTGCATGCATTCCTGGCCTCCGATCCGATCGCCTATCTCTGGCTGAAGGACCCCGCCTACAAGGAGGTCGCCTCCAATCTCGACGGCGAGTACAAGGACAAGAGCTGCTGCATCGTCGGATTGCGCGGCAGCCTGGTGCGCGACGAGCCGCAGGTCGCGCGCGCCATTACGCAAGCGCTGCTCGATGCGGCGATGTTCACCTCGCAGAATCCCGACAAGGCTGCAGCCTCGTTCCAGCCCTACGCACCCAAGACCGCGAGCCTGGAGGATCTGCAGGCGATGGTCCGGTATCATACCCATCATCACCACCCGGTTGGGGCGGTGCTCAAGCAGGAGCTGAAGGCCTATGCCGACGACCTGAAGCTGGTCTCCGTCTTCAAGCCGAGCACCGACACAGCGAAATTCGCGGAGCGGATCTATGTCGACGTATTCGGCGTCTAAAGCGGTCGCGATCCCGCAATCGGTGGAGGAGGGCGCCGCACTTGCGGGGCGGCCGCTGTCATTTCCGACGGCATTGCTGGCCAGCGGAACCGGTGTCTTTGCGAGTGCGGCGTGGGTGCTCTTCGGGCTGTCATGCCAGTTGTGGACGGACCTGAGTGATTGGCCGCGCACCCATGCGCTCTCCATCGCCGCGTTTATCATTGCCGGAGGCATCCTAGGCGCGACCGTGAGCGGCAAATTGCTCGGTCGCTTCGGCGCCGGGCTACAGGCGCGCGCTCCCTGGCTGCTGGCACTCGGACTGTTCCTGAGCCTGTGGGAGGTCGCGACGGCCAAATTCGCATGGCTCCCGTTGCCGTTTTTTCCGCCGCCGCAGGCCATCATCGAAGTCTACACCGACGACCTCCCCAAGCTGCTCGACAGCGTGGTTGCATCGGTAAAACTTCAGCTCGGCGGCTACGCGATCGGCGCCGCCGTCGGCTTCCTGACCGGTGTATCGATCGGATGGTCGCGCAGCGTCGGCTACTGGGTGCATCCGGTACTGCGTTTCATCGGGCCGCTGCCGGCGACGGCGTGGTTGCCTTTCGCGTTCTTCACCTTTCCCTCGAGCTGGAGCGCGAGCACGTTCCTGATCGCGCTGGCGACGGGTTTTCCGGTCACGGTGCTGACCTGGTCCGGCGTGGCAAGCGTCAACAATGCCTACTACGACGTCGCGCGGACCCTCGGTGCCAAGCCGTCTTTCCTGGTGCTGAAGGTCGCCATTCCGGCGGCGCTGCCGCACGTCTTCGTCGGGCTATTCATGGGGCTGGGCTCGTCATTCGCCGTGCTGGTCGTCGCCGAAATGATCGGGGTGAAGGCCGGCCTCGGATGGTACCTGCAATGGGCGCAGGGCTGGGCGGCCTATTCCAACATGTACGCCGCGCTGATCGTGATGTCGCTGTTGTGCTCGGGCGCGATCACGCTGCTGTTTAAGACCCGCGACCGGCTCCTGGTCTGGCAGAAGGGCGTCGTGAAATGGTAGCGCATGCGTTTGCGGAGCCGATCACGTTTCCCGCGGTCGGCGCCGCGCTCGAGGTCGAGCATATCAGCCACGCTTTCGATATCGACGGCAGCGTGCTTCCGGTACTCGACGATGTGAATTTCAGCGTTAAGCCCGGCGAGTTCATCGCGCTGTTGGGACCGTCCGGCTGCGGAAAATCGACCCTGCTTCGTCTGGTCGCGGGGCTTGAGCCGCCGCGCTCCGGCTCGCTGCGCGAGGACGGCGAAGCGATCTCGGGACCGTTTCCGTCGCGGGTCGTGGTGTTTCAGGATCCGACGCTGTTCCCGTGGCGGACCGTCTGGAACAACGTGGCGCTCGGCCTCGAGGCGCAGGGTATCCTGAAGGGCCAGCGGCAACGCGTCGATGACGCCATCGAGCTGGTCGGACTTTCGCAGTTTCGCAACGCCTATCCGCACCAGTTGTCGGGCGGCATGGCGCAGCGCGTCGCACTGGCCCGCGCGCTGGTCAACGATCCCAAGATCCTTATTCTCGACGAGCCGCTCGGCAAGCTGGATTCGCTGACCCGCATCACCATGCAGGGCGAACTCGTGGCACTGTGGCAGCGCAAGGGTTTCACCACGCTGATGGTGACCCATGACGTCGAGGAAGCGCTGTTCCTTGCCAATCGCGTCATCGTCCTCAGCGACCGCCCCGCGCGTATCAAGGCGGACATCGCGGTCGACCGTCCGTATCCCCGGCATCGCGGCGATCCCGCGCTCGCGGAACTGCGCCGACACATCCTGGGCCTGCTCGGATTGGACGCGACATGGTGAGCCCACCCGGTAATTCCATCCGAAAGGAGCAGCCGACAGACGCGGCGCCGTCTGCCCTGGATCGCGCAATCTTGCTCGCGGGCGGGTTTGCCGCGCGTGCGGCCGCGCATGATCGTGACGCGAGCTTTCCGTTCGAGAATTTCCGCGAGCTGTCCGAAGCGGGGCTACTGGCGCTGACGGTCCCGGCGGCGCTGGGCGGCTCCGGTGCCGGCGCGCTCGATGCCGCGCGCATCATCAACATTCTCGGCAAGGCCGATCCATCGACGGCGCTTGTGCTGTCGATGCACTATATCCAGCATCTGGTGATGGCCGGGAGCACGCACTGGCCCGCGCGTCTGGCGCGCAGGCTCGCCCGCGAAACCGTCGATGGCGTGGCGCTGATCAATGCGCTGCGGGTCGAGCCCGATCTCGGCTCGCCCTCGCGCGGCGGCCTGCCGGCGACAGTCGCGCGTCGGACCGAGACGGGATGGCGGCTCACCGGCCGCAAGATCTACTCGACCGGCGCGCCGATCCTGAAGTGGTACGCGGTGTGGGCAAAGACCGACGAGCCGGTCGCGCGCGTCGGGTTGTTCCTGGTTCCGGCGGGGCTGCCGGGGACGCGGATCGTCGAGACCTGGGACCATCTCGGGCTGCGCGCCAGCGGCAGCCATGACATCCTGTTCGACGATGTCGTGTTCCCGCTCGACCATGAAATCGACGTCCGCAAACCCGATGACTGGCGCGCGCCCGATGTCACCCAGGCGACCGTGCATGCGATCTTCGTGGCCGCGATCTACGACGGCGTCGCCCGCGCCGCGCGCGACTGGCTGATCGAATTCCTGCGCAATCGGGTGCCCTCCAATCTCGGCGCGTCGCTGGCGACGCTGCCGCGGGTCCAGGAGGTGGTCGGCGGCATCGAGGCGCGGCTGGCTGTCAACGCGCGTCTGATTGAAAGCCTCGCCGCGGACTACGATGACGGGGTCGCGCCGAGCGCGTCCGAATCGAACATCGTCAAGCTGACCGTCACCAACAACGCAGTCGCGGTGGTGGAGGATGCGCTGTCGCTCACCAGCAACCACGGCCTGACCCGCGCCAACCCGCTGGAGCGGCATTACCGAGACGTGCTGTGCGGGCGGGTCCATACGCCGCAGGATGACGCCACGCGCGTGAACGCCGGCCGGCTTGCGCTCGGCCTCTGAACCAACGTGGAATTGACCCCGAACAGGAGCAGCCTATGTCAGTGGAATTCATCGGATTCATCAGTAACAACAATTCGTCCGAAACCATCGTGCGGTCCGGGCCGGTGCTCGATCGCTACCATATCGAGACTGTGGCGAAGGCCCACGAGAATGCCGGCTTCGACCGGGCATTGCTGGCGTTTCATTCTACGACGCCGGACAGCCTCCAGGTCGCCCAGCATGTGCTCGGCGTCACCGACCGGCTCAATGTCCTGATCGCGCAGCGGCCGGGCTTTACGGCGCCGACGCTGCTCGCCCGCCAGCTGGCGGCTGTCGATCAGCTCTACGGCGGCCGGGTGGCGCTGCACGTCATCACCGGCGGCAATGCCACCGAGTTGAAACAGGACGGCAACATCATCGACGACAAGGATGAACGCTACGCCCGCACCGACGAGTTTCTCAGTATCGTCCGCTCCGAATGGACCAGCGAAAAGCCGTTCTCCCATGACGGCAAACACTACAAGGTCGAAAACGGCTTCTCGCAGGTCAAGCCGTACCGCAGCGAGGGCATTCCGATCTTCTTCGGCGGCGCGTCCGACGCCGCGATCGAGGTCGCGGGCAAGCATGCCGACACTTTCGCGCTGTGGGGCGAATCCTATGCGCAGGTGCGCGATGTGACGTCGCGGGTGCGGGCCGCGGCCGCGAAACATGGCCGCCCGACGCCGCGCTTCAGCCTGTCGGTTCGCCCGATCCTGGCCGATACCGAGGAAAAGGCATGGGCGAAGGCCGAGGAGAGTCTGGCGCGCGCCACCGCGCTGCAGGACAAGACCGGCTACCGCAAGCCGGCCGACGGTCACGCCACCGCCGGCGCCCGCCGGCTGCTCGCGCTGGCGGAGCAGGGCACCCGGATCGACAAGCGGCTGTGGACCGAAATTGCAAAACTGACCGGCGCCAACAGCAACACCACCGCGCTGGTCGGAACGCCCGCGCAGGTCGCCGAAGTGTTCGGCGACTATCACGACCTCGGCATCAGCCATTTCCTGATCCGCGGCTTCGATCCCTTGATCGACGCCATCGAATATGGCCGCGAACTGATCCCGCTGACGCGAAAGCTGATCGCCGGGCGCCATGTCAGCAGAGGAGTTGCGGCAGAATGATGCGCGGTATCCTGGCTGCGGGCCTGTTGCTGAGCGCGATCGCCTCGGCGACGGCTCAGACCACACTGCGGGTCGGCGATCAAAAGGGCAACTCGCAGGCTGTGATGGAAGCGGCCGGCGTGCTCAAGGACTTGCCCTACAGGATCGAGTGGAAGGAATTCGCGGCCGCAGCGCCCCTGCTGGAGGCGCTCGGTGCGGGGGCGATCGAGACCGGGCTGGTCGGCGATGCTCCCTTCACCTTCGCCGCCGCCGCCAGCGTGCCGGTGAAGGCGGTCGGCGCGATCCGGCAGAGCCAGGAGGGCCTCGCGATCCTTGTGCCGCACGACTCCCATATTCACGGCTTCGACGAACTGAAGGGAAAGAAGATCGCGACCGGCCGCGGTTCGATCGGGCACCAGCTCATTCTTGCCGCGCTGGAGTCGAAGGGATGGTCGCCGAGCGACGTGCAGATCGTGTTTCTCGCGCCGTCGGATGCCAAGGTGGCCTACACGCAGGGGACCGTGGATGCGTGGTCGACATGGGAGCCCTATGTCAGTCAGGAAGAAGTGCTGTTTCAGTCGCGGCGCGTGATCACCGGGGAGGGGATTACGCCAGGTGTCAGTTTCCAGGTCGCCACCCCCGATGCGATCCGCGACAAGCGGCCGGAGCTGGAAGACTTCCTCCGCCGTCTCACGGCGGCCCGTGCCTGGTCGCTGACCAACGTCGGCGCTTATGCCGAGAGCTGGGGGAGACTGATGAACATCCCGCCCGCGGTGCCGCTCAACTGGCTGAGCCGGGCAAAAATCCGCATCGTGCCGATCGACGACAGCGTGGTGGCCGACGAGCAGAAGACGATCGACCTGTATTTCCGATCGGGCCTGATCAAGCGGACGCTGAACGCTGCCGATATCGTCGATCGCTCGTTTTCCGATGCCATCGGCAAGGGCGCCGACCTGTAGACCGGCCGCCTGTTGACCAAATTCTCCGGCAGCCGGCATCGAAAGCAGTAATTTCTCCGATGCGGGCATTTTACGGGAAAAATGCGACTTGTGTAGGATGAAATTCCAATTAGAATGCCTCGAACGCATAAATTTGGAAGAAATGTCTAAAAATGCCCGATATCGCAGCCCCACTTCAGGAAGCCACCCGCCGCATCGACGCCATCGACCGCAAGATCCTGAGGGTCCTGCAGGAAGACGCCTCGCTTTCCGTGGCCGAGATCGGCGAACGGGTCGGCCTGTCATCCACCCCTTGCTGGAAACGCATCCAGAGGATGGAAGGCGAGGGCATCATCACCGGAAAGGTCGCGCTGGTCGATCAGAACAAGATCGGGCTGGGACTGTCCGTGTTCGTATCCGTGGAAAGCTACGATCACTCCGACACATGGTTGAAGAAGTTCGCTGCGGCCGTCAGCGCCATGCCGGAAGTCATGGAATTTTACCGCATGGCGGGCGATGTCGATTACATGCTGCGCGTCGTGGTCGCGGACATGCAGAGCTACGACATCTTCTACAAGAAGCTGATCGGCGCGATCGCGTTGAAGAATGTGACGTCGCGGTTCGCCATGGAAAAGATCAAGTCGGTGACCGCCTTGCCGGTGCCGGCGTTCGAGGCTGCGTAGCGCCGCGGTGACCGTCGCGTCAGCGAGGCGTTGCGGTGCTTGAGACGAAGTCGTTTGCTTCGTCTGCCCGCGGATCGCAAATCTTGCGCACATCATTTTATCTTTGAAAAAACAATCCGGAAAAAGCGGCGTAGCGTTTCTCTTTCGCGAACTCGCGTCGCCAACACCAATCGGAGCAAAGACAAGATGTCACAGACCAGACGGACCTTCGTGGCCGGCGTTGCACTCGCCCTGCTGGGGTCGATGGGGCTCTCCTCATCCCCGGTCGCCGCGCAGCAACTGAAGGAAGTGCGGATCGGATTCCAGCGGGCTGGCCTGTTTCCCGCGGTCAAGCAGCGTCACACCGTCGAGGACGCGCTCAAGCCGCGCGGCATCGAGGTGAAGTGGGTCGAATTCTCGTTCGGTCCGCCGCTGCTGGAAGCGCTGAACACCGGCAGTATCGACTTCGGCTACACCGGCGATGCGCCGCCGATCTTCGCCCAGGCCGCGCGCGCCAATCTGCTTTACGTCGCAGCGCTGCCGTCCGCCGGCAACAACGAAGCCATCGTGGTGCCGGAGAGCTCGCCGATCCGGACGCTGGCTGACCTCAGGGGCAAGAAGGTCGGATTTGCCAAGGGCTCAAGCGCGCACAACACCACGGTGGCGGCGCTGGAAAAAGCCGGACTTTCCTATGCGGACATTACGCCGGTCTATCTCGCGCCGGCCGACGGCGCGACCGCGTTTGCCGGCGGTAGCCTCGATGCCTGGACGATCTGGGACCCCTATCTGGCGCTGACCGAGAAGGGAAAGATCCGTATCCTGGCTTTCGCGAAGGATGTCCACGAGTCGACCGCCTTCTTCCTCGCCAACAAGGATTTCACCGGACAGCATCCCGATATCGTGGCGCTGCTGAACCAGACGTTTGCGCAGGAATCCAAATGGGCCGACCAGCATCGGCCGGAGATCGTGAACACGCTGCATGAAGCCACCAATGTCGAGACGGAAGCGTTGACGCGCGCCGTCGAGCGGTCGCAATTCCTGGTCACGCCGGTCACCGAGCAGATCGTCGCGAGCCAGCAAGCCACGGCCGATCGGTTCTTCAAGCTCGGCCTTATTCCCAGGGCGATCAACGTCAGGGACATCGTCTGGAGCTGGACCCCCGGATCGTAAGCGATTCCGCGGAAAACCGCCGACGGAAATCAAACGCCAGAGCGCTCGCCGATTCCCGCCGGCGGGCGTCTTCCGTTTGGCGTAGGGAATTCCCTGGAGATGGATTTTTCTCGTTTCGGCCGTCTGGGCAGGTCAATCAGTCATTCATTCTATTCAACTGCACTTTTCGAGAACGGCCTTGTTGCAATCCAGCCAACAAAGAAATTCTGTGAGATTGCCGCCGTTGCGGTTTCGCCGTCATATTGCGCCGAATTGGCGCGGGCTTTTTTCCGTCCCGTGGTAGCTGCGCGGAATCGCGAAGGCGTCTTTCGTTTGACGCATCAGGTTGGGGAAGTCGTATGTCGGATCTTGCGGTGAAGGTATCGGAACCGATTGCGCTGAAGGCGCGATTGAACGAGGACTGGCTTGCGGTCGTGATCGGCCTGGCGGTTTTCGGTCTGGCCCTCGTCAGCATCAGCGGCACCGACCTTTTGGGCTGGGCGGTGACGACCTCGGTATATACCGATCTTGCGCAGGCGCTGAACCCGTTCGCAAAGGCCTATGGCTGGCTCGGCGGCGGCGGGGCGCTGGTGGCGACCTACGCCGCGCTTCTGGTCGTGCTCAGTCTCGGCGTCAGCACGCTCGGCGCGGACGTCAGGAAATTCGCCATCGCCTTCACGGCCGTGTTTGCCATCGCCTATGCGAGCTGGATCCTCGGCAGCTACGCCTATATCGCCGCGGTGACGCCGGCGGAGCAGCAGAAGTTCGGTCTCGCCTGGTCGCTCAAGCTGACCAATGAGGGCGGCTTCATCGTGGCACTGCTCTCCGGGCTGGTGATCGCCAATTTCTTTCCGAGGTTGGCCGACTGGCTGAAGGAGGCGATCCGGCCCGAGCTCTACATCAAGATCGCGATCGTGATTCTCGGCGCCACGGTCGCCGTCACCGCTGCCGGCCGGCTCAATCTGGCGTCGTCGCTGCTGCTGCGCGGCGCGGCCGCGATCGTCGAGGCCTACCTGATCTACTGGGCGGTGATCTACTACATTTCGCGCAAATGGTTCGGCTTCAGCCGCGAGTGGTCGGTGCCGCTCGCCTCGGGCATTTCGATCTGCGGCGTGGCGGCGGCCATCGCGACCGGCGGAGCCATCAGGGCGCGGCCCGCAGTGCCGATCCTGGTGTCGTCGCTGGTCGTGGTGTTCGCGGTCGTCGAAGTCCTGATCCTGCCCTTCCTGGCGCAGACCTTCCTGTGGCAGGAGCCGCTGGTGGCCGGCGCCTGGATCGGTCTGGCCATCAAGACCGACGGTGCGGCGGTTGCCGGCGGCGGCATCACCGAATCGCTGATCATGGCGAAGGCCGCGGCCGAAGGCATCAAATACCAGCCCGGCTGGATTCTCGCGACCACCACGACGGTGAAGATCTTCATCGATATCTTCATCGGGGTATGGGCGTTCATCCTCGGCTATATCTGGACCAACCACATCGACAAGGGACCGGACAAGGCGAAGCCCGCGGAAATCTGGTAGCGATTCCCGAAGTTCATTCTCGGCTTCCTGTTCGTCTTCGCCGTGTCGCTGTGGCTCGCGGTCGGCTCGACGCCGGAAATCGCCAAAGCGCTGCCGGCTGCGGCCGGCGAGGCCAACATCTTCCGGGTTATCTTCTTCATCCTGACCTTCTTCTCGATCGGCGTGCTGTCGGATTTCCGCAAGCTCTGGCAGCAGGGTTTCGGTAAGCTCGCGGCGGTGTATTTCGTCAGCCTGTTCGGATTCGTGATCTGGGTCGGACTGCTGATTTCATGGCTGTTCTTCAGCGGCTTCAAGCCGCCGCTCGCCAGCTAGCTCAAAGGAAAAGCCATGTCAGAAACGGACCTCAAGAACGAGATCAACGCGGCGGCGGTCGAACCGCTGCTGCCGATCGAGAAGAAGCTGATCGGCTGGAGCCTCGGCCTCGGCATCGGGCTGCTGATCATCCTGATCGGCATCAATCACTTCTTCCCCATCAAGCTGTAGCCCTCATAAAGGTCCGCGAATCCGGCAGAGCGGCGCACCCGAATGGCGCCGCCGGCCGGGTCGTTCGCCGCCATGTCCCACCTCGATCTTCCCATCTTCTGAAAATTGTCCTTTTATGAACGCGCCATTCCCGATCCAGTCCGGAGCGCCAGTGCTGCCGAGCGACCTGCCATCCCGACCTCTCATTGCGTTCGCCAATGTCGGCAAGGTCTATCCCGCGCGCGACAACTCGGCCGAAGTGGTTGCGCTCGATGACATCAACCTGCAGGTCCCGGAAGGCGCCATCGTCGGCGTCATCGGCCGGAGCGGCGCGGGCAAGTCGACGCTGATCCGCCTGATCAACGGACTGGAGCGCCCGAGCCACGGCCAGGTGCTGGTCAACGGAACCGACATCGCCGCGCTCGACGAAGGCCGGCTGCGCGAGGCCCGTCGCTCGATCGGGATGATCTTCCAGCATTTCAATCTGCTGTCGTCCCGGACGGCGTTCGAGAATATCGCGCTGCCGCTGGAAATCGCCGGCTGCGCCAGGCCCGAGATCACCAGCCGCGTCGAGCCGCTGCTGGCAATGGTCGGGCTCGCCGACAAGCGCGACCGCTACCCTGCGGAACTGTCCGGCGGGCAGAAGCAGCGGGTCGGCATCGCGCGTGCGCTGGCGACCCAGCCGAAGGTGCTGCTGTCGGACGAGGCGACCTCCGCGCTTGATCCGGAGACCACCGACCAGATCCTGTCGCTGCTGAAGACCATCAATGCCGAGCTCAAGCTGACGATCGTGTTCATCACCCATGAAATGTCGGTGGTGAAGAAGCTCGCCGACCGCGTCGCCGTGCTCGAAAGCGGCCGCATCGTCGAGCAGGGCACCACCTACGAAATATTCGCCAACCCGCGCCACGCGACCACGAGAAAATTCGTCGGATCGGTCACCGGCGGCAATGCGCCGGATTGGCTGCTCGCCCGGTTGAGGAGCGAATGCCGCCCCGGCGACAGCGCGGTATTGCACGTTGCCTTTGTCGGCGCGGAAGCCGACCAGCCGGTGCTGTCGCGTCTGTCGCGCTCACTTGCGGTCGACGTCAACATCCTGCATGGGCAGGTCGAGACCATCGCCGGCCATCCCTTCGGGTCGCTGTTCATTTCGGTTCCGTCCGATCCGGGCATCCTGCGCAGCATCATCGCGGAATTGCAGGCGAGCCAGAACACCGCGGAGCACCTCGGCTATGTCTCCTGAACTCCTGCAACTCATTGCCTGGTCGACCGTGGATACCCTGGTGATGGTGGGACTGTCCGGCCTGTTCGGCACGCTGGTGGGGCTTCCGCTCGGCATCTTCCTTGCGACCAGCCGGTCCAACGAGCTGTTTCCGGCGCCCGCCACCAATCGCATTCTCGGCCTGGTCGTGAACGCGACGCGCTCGACCCCGTTCATCATTCTGGTGGTGGCGATCGTTCCGCTGACAAGGTTCATCGCGGGAACCTCGATCGGCACCCGCGCGGCGGTGGTGCCTCTGACCATTGCCGCGATTCCCTTCATCGCCCGCGTCGTCGAAGCCGCCATCCGTGAAGTCGACCAGGGACTGGTGGAGGCCGCCCGCGCGTTCGGCGCAAGTCCGCTGCAGATCGTACAGAAGGTGCTTTTGCCGGAAGCCATGCCGGCCGTGACGCTGGCGCTGACCCTGACGATCGTCAGCCTGCTCGGCTTTTCGGCGATGGTCGGGGCGGTGGGCGGCGGCGGGTTGGGCGATCTCGGGATTCGCTACGGTTACCAGCGCTTCATGCCGGAAGTCATGGCGACCGTCGTGCTGGTGCTGATCGTGCTTGTGCAGGGTGTGCAGACCCTGGGTGAAGCGATCGCGCGTCGGCTCGACAAGCGCACGCGAAATTCATGAACTGCATCTAACCACAGGAATAAAAAGTCATGTCGCTACGTTATCTCATCGTCTCGGCGGCCGCCCTGGTCGCTATCGCGAGCACAGCCCGCGGCGAAACCATCAAGGTCGGCGTCACGCCCGGGCCCCATGCCCAAATCCTCGAAGCCGTCAAACCGATCGCCGCGAAGAACGGTCTCGACATTCAGATCATCGAATTCACCGATTATGTGGTTCCCAACGCGGCGCTGGATGCCGGCGATCTGCAGGCCAATTCGTTCCAGAACCAGCCCTATCTCGACAACCAGAACGCGGACCGCGGCTACAAGATCGTGGCGGCCGGTCTCACCGTCAATTTTCCGATGGGCGTCTACTCGAAGAAATACAAGAGCTGGGAGGCGGTGCCGGAAGGTGCAACGCTGTCGATTCCCAACGATCCGACCAATGGCGGTCGCGTTCTGCTGCTGTTGCAGGACAAGGGCGTTCTGAAACTCAAGCCGGGCGTCGGCTTCAAGCCGACCGTCGCCGACATCGTCGAAAATCCACGGAAATTCAAGATCGTGGAAGTGGACGCCGCGCAGACGGCGCGGACGCTGGACGACGTCGACGTCGCCGCGGTCAATACCAACTACGCCACGCAGGCCGGTCTCGATCCGGTCAAGGACGCCATCCTTCGCGAGGATCCCAAGGGGCCCTATACCAATCTCATCGCCGTGCGCGCCGCCGACAAGGACAAGCCCTGGGTCAAGCTGCTGGTCGACAGCTATCACACGCCGGAGGTCCGCGACTTCGTGCTCGCGAAGTTCAAGGGCGCCGTGCTGCCGTCCTGGTAAGCGGCCAAGGCAGCCGCGGCGCGATCAGCCCCGCAACGCCGCCAGCAGCTCGTCGGGCCGCTCGACCATCATCATGTGGCCGGCGCCCGGCAGTACCACGGTGCGCGAATTCGGCAGCGCCGCGGCCAGCGCCTTGCCGGCTTTGGGCGGGGTCATCATGTCGCGTTCACCGAGGATCAAGGTCACCGGCACGGCGATCCCGGCTGCTGCGGCCAGCGCGTTCTGGTAGGTGTTGCAGGCGTTGAGGTCGTTGAACAGTACGCCGGGCCGGCACTGTTCGAGCACGCGCTGGGCGCCGGAATGCATCCACAGGCCCGGCGCCAGGCTGCCACCCAGCTCGGCCTGAAAGCCGAGGCCCCAGATCGAGACCATATCGACGGCCGCGTGGTCGCCTGCCTCGGCGGCCTTGAGCAGATCGGGCCCGACGGTCATGGTTGCAGCGGTCCCGATCAGGCTGAGTGCCGAAATTTTGGCCGGGTGCCTTGCTGCGGTCTCCAGCGCAATCAGCGAGCCCATGGAATGACCGACCAGGCGGGCGGTTGCGGCGCCGGCGGCATCAAGCAGCGCCGACGTCCAGTCGGCCATGTCCGCGATGGTGGACAGCGGCGCGCCGGCCGAGCGTCCGTGGCCAGGCAGGTCGGGCGCCAGCACGCCGTAGCCGTGATGGGCGAACCAGCGGCTGTGCAGGGCCCAGGTGGTGTGGTCGAAGCCGGCGCCATGCAGCAGCACGACGGTTGGCAGCGACGAGTCGAATTCCCGGCCGCCGGTAGCGACGAATGTTTCGAAGCCGTTCACGGACAACTGCATGGCTCAAGCCTTCTGCGAAATGCGGAGCGCCTGGCCGAGGTCGTCGATGATGTCGGCGGCGGCTTCGATGCCGATCGACAGCCGCACCAGTTCCTCGCCGATGCCGGCGACCTTGAGCTGGGCTGCGTTCATCTGCTGATGGGTGGTGCTGGCGGGATGGATGACCAGTGTCTTGGCGTCGCCGACATTGGCGAGATGGCTGACCATCCGCAACGCCTCGATGAATTTCTTGCCGGCGGGCCTGCCGCCCTTGATACCGAAGCTGACGATGGAGCCCGCGCCGCGCGGCAGCAGCCGTTTGGCCAATGCGTGATCGGGGTGGCTCTCCAGCGAAGGGTGCAGCACCCAATCGACCGCCTTGTTGGCGGAAAGGAATTCCAGCACCGTATGGGTGTTGGCGATGTGGCGGTCCATGCGGATCCCCAAGGTCTCGACACCTTGCAGCAGCTGAAAGGCGTTGGTCGGCGAAAGACAGGCGCCGAAGTCGCGCAGCCCTTCCGTGCGCGCCCGCATGATGAACGCGGCCTGGCCGAACTGCTCGTCGAAGACGATGCCGTGATAGCCGGCATAGGGCTCGGTCAGCACCGGGAACTTGCCCGAGCCGCGCCAGTCGAAGCGGCCGCCGTCGACGATGACGCCGCCGATGGCGATGCCGTGGCCGCCGATCCATTTGGTGGCCGAGTTCATCACGATGTCGGCGCCGAGTTCGATCGGCCGGCTGAGATAGGGCGTGGCGAACGTGTTGTCGATCAGGAGCGGGATTTTCGCGTCATGCGCGATCTGCGCGACGGCGGGAATATCCAGCACCTCGAGCCCGGGATTGCCGATGGTCTCGCCGATCACCAGCCGCGTATTGGGGCGGATCGCGGCGCGGAACTCGTCCAGCGCGCGCGGTTTCACGAAAGCGGTGGTGATGCCGAAGCGCGGCAGCGTATGCGTCAAAAGGTTGATGCTGCCGCCATAGAGCGAGGAGGAGGCGACGATGTGGTCGCCGGCGTTGAGCAGCGTGGCGATGGCCAGATGCAGCGCGGCCATGCCGCTGGCGGTGCAGATGGCGCCGACGCCGTTCTCCAGCGCCGCGAGCCGCTCTTCGAGCACCGCGGTGGTCGGGTTGGAAATCCGGGTATAGATGTGGCCGGCGCGTTCGAGATTGAACAACGCGGCGGCGTGGTCGGCATCCTGGAACACGTAGGACGTGGTCTGATAGATCGGGACGGCGCGGGCGCCGGTGACGGGATCCGGATGCTGGCCGGCATGCAGGCTCAGGGTCTCGAAGGCAGGCGGTTTGGGTGTGGCCATGTCGAACTCGATTTGCCAGATATCGCGGAACTGCCGCACCATGTGCCATAAAAAATCTTCGATTGTTAGCCCAAGGGAACGCAGCGCTCGGCTTTCTTGCCGGCTCAAGCCCGCTTCGGCGAAATATATTCCGTCCGTGAGGCGTCCGGCGGTTCGATTGTTCTCCGCCGGCGGTCTCTGCGCCGATCGGCGTTTGCCCCAATTGAAACCTGATGCAGCCCCGGTCGCGCTGCCTGCTTTTTTATTAACTGCGTCATGCGATGCGGCCGTAAAGAAAAATGGGCCGCGGCAGATGGCGTTTCGGCAATAAACCCATCGCTGCAGAGACGCCGCGCAGGGGTGTCATTGCTATTTTTGCGGAGCACTCGACACCCGTCCCGGGCAGCACCATCATCCTGACATCGAA
>Ga0302157_10002368_pt1 | contig 21974 bp, 25 predicted proteins | sample I_Bog_N3_3_FD_193502 | JGI IMG/M metagenome (GOLD analysis project Ga0302157, IMG submission 193502) | Peat permafrost microbial communities from Stordalen Mire near Abisko, Sweden - I_Bog_N3_3 | ecosystem: Environmental > Terrestrial > Soil > Wetlands > Peat | place: Sweden: Abisko, Stordalen... | reverse complement strand
GGGTGACGGCATTGTTGGTAATGGCCGCCAAGGCAGGCAGCGACGCGCTTCCCACCAGGAGCGCCGACATGCAGGCCGTTGAGATGGCGATATCGCGTATCCTGATATTCATATTCGAATCTCCTCAAGGATTGAAGGCGTCCTTCGTGACCTTCATGCGTCTCGACCACAATCGACATCTCCTGGCGTCGCGGTCGTCAAAGTCGCGATACGAAGAGACTACGGCCATCGCCGCCCTTGCCGAAGCAAAGGCTTCCGAAACCATCCAAAACCTTACAAAAACTCCCGAATCCAGGATCTTCGGATCTGCGGCTGATCGCGGAGGGCGCCGACTTCCGGCGCGCCGTGCTGCCCATCTTTGCCGTGCGGATGGCAGCCCTCATGCTGGTGGTGGGGGGAAGGGCTACTCCACGGCCTGCGCGGGCGGCTCGCACAGCTGTTTCTTTCCCGCGCCGCCGAAGGGCGCGTCGAAATCGCACGTCAGGCGATCCCCTGGGAACCGGGGAGCGCCCGGGAAGGCGCTTCGCCCCTTTGGCCGCGTCCTCTCGGGGCGAACGCTCCTCGCCTTCGCGGTCAGCCAATTCGGCGCCGTAAGCCCCGAGCGCTGGGTCGGTTGGATCGGCGCGATCCCGGTCGCCGCCGCTGCGGCCGGCGCTTGCCCGCTCCGCGAACTCGTCGGCGTGCCTGATGACGAACGCCGGAACGGAATCCGGAAAAGATCGCGCCGCCGTTCCCGAGCGAGGACGGCGACGCGGCTGTTCTTGGCGAAGCTTTAAGGCTTCACACCGGCGATCACATGCTTATAGCTTCCGCTGCTATCCGTAGCGGCGCTGTCCAGCACATATTCACCGGCCACGAGCGGATCGGCGGCGACGCTGACGATGTCGAGCACGCCACCAAAGCTTGGCGGAAGGGAAGCGAAACCCAACCCGGCGTCGAGCAATTGCGAATTCTGGTAGAACGTCGTGCCCTTGTTCAGCACGGCATAGCGGACGCTGGGCTTGTAGGGGCCATGAGGCGCCTCGCTCAGCGGGTAGGTGAAATACATCGTGAGGATGTCGCCATTGGCGGCCGTGTTCATGGTCGGCAAGCTATAGCTATTGTTGGGATCGGTTACGCCGATGTCCTCTTCGAGATAACCGGAGGCGGCGTTTTTCGTGACGTAGATCGGAAACACGCCGTCGAAGCTGTGCCCCGCCTGATGCAACTCCCAGCGAAATGTGCGGATGATGTGCTTGTTCGCATTGTTCGCGTCGGCCTCGTCCCAACCCCAGTAGAGATAGCCGTTGTTGTAGGCGCCCGAGGCCTTTTGCAAGTCCGGCATCGGCTTCGGCAGCGCGACGACGGCGGGCATGATCAAGGTCGGGGCCGGCATTTGGCCGTTTGAGCCGAGATTGGTCGCGAGCCCGTAGACGACCAACTTCCCGTCCGACGAGCCGGCGAGCAGATATGTCATTTTGTTGTCCGACTGCTGGCGCACGAACGACATGCCGGTCACGAGTTGGACGTTGACGATGGCGTTGTTGTCCCAGTCGGCGGCGGTGCGGTCGAAGTTCGTGTTGTCGAAAGTCGCCGACGGCTTGGGCAGGATCGCATGATTGGGGATGACGGCGTTGGTGATCAGATCGTTGGCGCCGAACACGATCAGTTTGTTGTGGGTCAAGGGGCTGGTATTTCGCGTGTTGACCAGCACCAGCCCGTTGTGGACCATCAATTGTGTCCAGTCGCCATAGACGTCGCCGAGGATATACGAATTGAAGCCGTTCGCGGGATCCTCCACATCCACGCTCGCCGCGCCGGGGCGACTCACGGCGACCGCGATATAGCGGTGTCCTATCTTATTCAGCACGGCGGCCGACTCGACGGTGCACGTACCCTTCGCTTGGTCGTTGGTATAGTAGCCGAGTTGGTTGGCGGGTGGGGGCGTGTAGCAAAGGCTGACGTTCGGGCGCAAATGGGCGAGAATCCAGATGCGCTGGGTCTGCGGATCGTAATAGACGTCGGAATCATAAGCGCTTGCGATGCAAGCGACCTCGGCGAACGGCACATGGCCCGAACCGTCCGGGTCCACCGGATTGTTTGAATTCGCCGCCGGACAGGGCATGATACCGGTCGAAGCGGGATACTCGGTGTTCAGGTTCAGGCTCGTGATCTCAGGCTGGAAGATCGACCACAGGCTTTTCGTCGTTTGCGCCAGGAGGCCAGGCGAGCCGTCGGCGTTGCGATGAAACACTTCATAATAACTGGCGTTGAGCGAGTACTGGAATTGCTTCCCAACCGCGGTGACCGGCCGCGTGCCGTAGAGCCCCGGAGCGACAGGACCCCAGGAAGGAGCGGGCGAGACCGCCCAACTGGGGTCGCAGAACATCAAACTCATGAGGGCGAATAACATTGAGCTAATCTTCATGGCAATCATCTCCCATTTTGGATCGCCTGCACTGGGCGGACTTTTGGCATCGGTGTCGTCAGGCTCGCGATACGCAGAGGCTATCGCAACCAACGCTCGCGCCGAAATAAAGGCTTCCGAAGCCATCCAATATGTTCCGAATTCTCCCGAATCTTCGAACTTCGGGCCAGGGCGGCAATGCCCCAGACCCGAACATGCGCCTCGCATTACCGGGACATCTTTACAGGGGCACAGTATAATATGAATCTATAGGCGAGCTTCCCTTGTCTGCCCCGCGCACCGCCGCCAAAACCTCGGCCATCACGCGATCGAAACTGTCGAAGGATCGCTCGGCACGGGCGAGCACGACGGCGCCTTCGCAACTCGCGATCAGCAACGCGGCGAGGTATTCCGCGCGGACGGGTTCGACGCCGCCCGCAGCGAGCAAGGCGGCAAGTTCGACCCGCCATGTGCGGAACAGCGCCGCCGCCCGGTCCAACTGGTCGGGCTCGCGCGTCGCGACCGTCACCGCGGCTATTGCGCAGCCGGCGGCGAAGTCGGAGCGGGTCAGCACGAAGCGCCAAAGGCCGATGAACGCAGCGGCGATCTCCTCGGCCGGCTGACCCCGGCGTTCGCCGAGCGCCGCGAACGGCCAAGCCCCCGCCGCGTCCATCGCGCTGGCCACGAGTTCGTCCTTGCCGCCGGGAAAGTGGTGATAGAGCGACCCGCGCGGCGCGCCGGAAGCCGCGAGCACTTCGCTGAACGAGGCGCCCTGCAGACCTTTCCGCGCCAGCGCGCCGACGGCTTCCTGAATCATTCGACGTTTCACGTCGCCGGCCACAATATCCCCCTTGACTATGACGACTGTCATACTTCAAACTATGATAGTCATCATATTCCAACGAAAGGCTCATCTCATGCCGATGATCGACATCTACGCCGCCGCAGGAACCTTCGCCGATCCGCACGGCCTCGCCAAGTCCGCGGCGGCGACCGTGAAGGCGGTCGAGGCGGTTCCCGACATCGCGATGTTCCGCAAAAATACCGCGGCTTTCGTTCACGAACTGCCCGCCAGCGCCATCGCCAACGTCGATGGCGACAGCGATTACGTGCGCGTCCAGGTGCTCACCAATTCGGGGGCGCTCAACTCTGAAAAGCAGAACGAAGTCGTGCGCCGACTGACCGATCTGGTCGCCGAGGCGGCGGGCGACCCCGGCCTCAAACTGCGCACCTGGGTGCTGTTGACCGAGGCGCCCGAAGGCGGCTGGGGCCTGTGGGGCAAGGCGCATACCAACGCCGATCTCGTCGCGGCGGCGCGCGCGGAGATTGCGAAACTCAAAGGCTAGCTGCGGCATCCCCGCCGCCCTGCGGCCGCGCCAGCGAAATCAGCCGGTCGACGACCGCGTAATCCTGATAGCCGCAGCGCGCGAGCGGCTGGGCGCCCGCGGTGTCGAAACGGCCGTCCTTGATATAGCGCTCGTCGATGTGCACACCGACGACTTCGCCGAGCACCAGAAAATTGTCCATTCGTACGCCCTTGTGGGTGCGCAGATGCACGACCTCTACGATCTTGCATTCGAACGCGGCGTGGGCCTCGGCGACGCGCGACGCACGGACGAGATGGCAGGGCGCCATCGTCAACCCCGCGTGTTCGAATTCGCTCACCCCCCTCGGCAGCGGCGCGGAAGTCTCGCTCATCGGACGGAACAGGTCGAAGCTGGCGAGATTGGCGACGAACTCGCCGCTTTCAACGGCGAAGGACGCCGAATCCTTCATCCCCTCGCTGGAAAAGCCGACGATCGAAGGGAACGTCGAGAAGGCGTTGAAGAAGCTGTAGGGCGCGAGATTGACCCGCCCGTCCAGGGCCCGAGTGGAAATCCAGCCGATCGGGCGCGGCGCGACGATCGCCTTGAACGGATCGTGCGGCAGCAGGCTCTTGTCGCGCTGACCTGACTCATAAAACATGCGACGGCCTCTCCCTCACTCGAACCGACTGACGATCGCGTCCATATCAGGCCGAACCCGGTCGTCGGGAGCAAAAGTCGCGCGGCCGACATGGAGGAAGCCGGCGATTTTCTCGTGCGCGGCCAAGCCGAGACCTTCGCGGAACTGGGCGTCGTAGGCGCACCATTCGGTGAGCCATGTCGCGGCAAAGCCCATCGCCCTGGCGGCGACGATCAGGTTCATGCATACCGCGCCCGCGGAAAGCACTTGCTCCCATTCCGGAATTTTTACGTGCGGCGCGGCGCGCGAGACGACCGCGATCACCAGCGGCGCACGCGAAAAGCGCGTCAATTCGGTCTGCCGGGCCGCTTCCTCCAAGCCGGGCGACGCTGCGAGCTTGATCTCCAGCGCCATGTGACCCAACCGCTCGCGCGCCCGCCCTTCGATGACGACGAAGCGCCAGGGAGCGAGCTTGCCGTGATCGGGAACGCGCGCCGCGAGTTTCAGCAGCGTGGCGAGTTCGGCCGCGTCCGGCCCGGGCGCGGCCAGGCCGAGCGGCGGCAGCGAGCGGCGGCGGGCGAGCAGATCGAGCGTTTCATTCATCTGGTGACCGAAAGTTGGGGCCATGGGCGCCTTCCTGACCGCTTTCTCGAGGCCTGTAAATGCCTTGCATCCGCCCGATTGGCGGGCCAAAGACGGTCGCCATGGGTGAAAGCCGTTTGCTCAATGCTGGAACGGCCGGCGCTTTCGAGACGGTCCGGTCTCGAAGTGAAGGGCTCCGGGTGACAACGAGGGCCGAATTTTATGCTGCAGACCCGCGTTTCCTTTTCGTTTACCGGAGCGCCCGACGCGTGACGCGCTTCCTCCTCGCGCTGGTCTTCGCCCTGGTCGCCTTCGCGGCTCCGGCCGACGAATCGACCGTCGCCACGCTGAAGCTCTCCGCGACGCTCGTCTCGGCGGACGCGCCTCTCGAAGCGGGCGTGAAATGGCGGATTTTTTCCTCGCGCGCCGACGCAGACGGGACGCATCCGTTGCTCGTGGAATCGTCGCTGCCCACCCCTATTGCGACGCTGACGCCGGGCGAATACGTGGTGCACGTGAGCTTCGGCCTGGCGAGCGCGACGAAGAGCTATGTCCTCAACCCCGGCGAGACCCGGATGGAAACCATCCCGATCGCGGCGGGCGCCCTGCGCGTTTCGGCGACGCGTAACGACAAGCTGATCGACGCCGCCAATGTCACGGTCGCGATCTACGTGCCAGAGCGCAACAACGCCCAGGCCCATCTCGTCTATTCGCGCGCCCGTTTGGGCGACATCCTCGGCGTGCCCGAGGGCTCCTATCACATCGTCTCCACCTATCTCGACACCGTCGGCATCGGCACGCTGGGACTGACGAAAACCGCCGGCGGCCCGCTGCCGACCCCCAGCAATTCGGTCGCCTCCGGCGACGTGCGCGTCGCTCCGGGCAAGATCGTCGACGTCACCCTGAAGCATCGCTTCGCCACGGTGACGCTCAAGCTCGTCAACGCGCCGGGCGGCGAGGCGCTCGCCAACACCACCTTCACAGTGCTGACGCCAGGCGGCGACGTGATCCGCGAATTGATCGGCGCCTTCCCCTCGCTGGTGCTGGCCGAGGGCGACTACGACGTCATCGCGCGCCACGACGCCAAGACATTCCAATCGACGTTCCCGGTCAAATCCGGCCTGGACCGCGACGTGGAAATCATTGCAAAAGAGTCCGAATGATCAGGAGCGGCAAGGGCATGCAAACCTTCTTCGTACAGATCAAGTGCGGCCTCGGCCGCACTTACGACGTGGCGAGCGCGCTCGCCGAGGCCGAGATCGCCTCCGAAATCTATTCGACGGCCGGCAATTTCGACATCCTCGCCAAGTTTTATGTAGATACCGGGGTCGACATCGGCCACTTCGTCGGCGAGAAGGTGCAAGTGATTCCCGGCATCGTCGACACCCGCACGATCATCACTTTCCGCGCCTTCTGACCCCGCCATGGCCCTTATGCGCTTCTTGATGACCCTCGCCGCTTGCCTCGCCGCCGCCCCCGCTTTCGCGGAAGAACCGGCGTACCTGTTCGACGCCTTGCAGGCGCGCGGCTCCGCCTACCGCGCCTCCTGGGACAAGCTGATGAAGGACGTCCAGCCGACGCCGGATTGGCTCGTTCAGTTCAATCGCAATTTCGACGGCGATTCCGGCAACATGATCCCGGTCACGATCGCCGGAAAACCCTACGCGATCTCGTTCGTCTGCAAACCTACCGACTGCGCGGCGCGCAAGTTCGTCGTGATGTTCGACGCCGACGGCGCGCACGCCTTGGGCGCGCTCGGCGGCAGAGGCGAGACGCCGGAGTTTTTCGGCGCGCCGTCGAAAGACGAACAGGACGCGTTGACAAAGGGGTTTACAGGAGCGGCGGCGGCGCTGAAGTAGGCGCGACAAGACGAAATCCGTCGATTTGGACAGGGATCCCTCGCGCCGGCCCTCCCGACCCCCCAGGAGAAATCGCCGCTGTTAAACCGATCGCGGATACGATTCCGCCTTCCGGCTCGACGCCAGCGCTACGAGCGCCGGAAAGGGCGGCGTGTTGCTGATCGAATGTGGGATCGAAGTTTCGAAAGGACGTGAGGGCCGGGCGCGCCCGAACCAAGCGGTCTCGACTTCGTCGGCAAGAGCCGCATAATCGGCCGCGCCGCGCGACTCTGGCCGAAAATCCCGAACTGGAAGGCCGCAGCCAAAGGCTTCCGCAAGGTTCACGTCGCTGCGGATGGCGGGAAATAGCCGCTCGGGGCCAAAGTCGGCGACGAGTCGCGCCCACGCCGCCTGCTGCACCCGGGTGCGCAGATCGACCTGGGTCGATGCAATGGCGAAGGCCCGCAGACCGGGATTGATCTGGGTCACCACGTAAAAGAACACCTGCGCGAACCGCATCACACCCTCGCAGGCCAGCGGCGTCAATTGCGTTGGCGTCAACACGAAATCGGCGGCGGCGAGCGCGGCGACGAGCGGCGGATCGACGGCAGGCGCCGTGTCGAAAATAATGGCGTCATAGGGCTTGGCGAGGCCGGCCAACGACTCCGCCAAGGCGCGGGGGCGGGGCGGCGTCGCGGCCGACCGATAACCGGGATCCGCCGGCAACAGGTCCGGGCCGCCATGTTGGCCGCGCGTCACCTGATCGTGAAGGATGCGCGCGCCGCACAATAGGTCGTGGGCCGTCGCGGCCCCTGGGGACGGCGCGCGTCCCAGACTGGCTTGCCCTTGCGGATCGAGGTCGACGAGCAGCGTTCGGTATCCGCGCGCCGCGAGTTCGGCTGCGAGATTGACCGCGGTGGTCGTCTTGCCGCACCCGCCTTTACAATTGGCGACGGCGATCACCGTTGCGCTCATCCGCACTTCCCTCGGGCCAGCTAAGATCCAAGCCGGCCCCAACCTCCGAATTGGAGCTTGCGCGACACTGTCTTTGTGGCGATCCGAGCGCCGTCGTCCACTACTCGCCCGGACGACGCCGCTCCTGTTTCGGTTCACGCGACCGTTTCGCGGCGTCGGGCATCGTGCCCGATGGCGGAGTCGATCGCTTTCAGAATATCCACCTTCCTCAAGGGCTTGATCAGAACGCGAGTCGCGCCTGCGCGCAGCGCGACATCGACGGATCTGGATCCAGGAAAGCTCGGATCGCCGCCGGTCATCGCGACGATCGGCGGCGATCGGCCGTTCACTGATTGGACGCGGATGAACTCTACGCCGTTGCCATTCTTCATCCAGAGGTCCGTGACCACCACTTCGAAATTCATGGCCCCGACGATGCTGTTGGCTTCGTCGCCCCCCGCGCATTCGGTGACTTCATGGCCAGCGGACTCGAGGAATCTGCGCAAGGCCGTACGCACGATCTCGACATCCTCGACCAACAAAATCCTCGCCATCCGTCCAACTCGGTTTCGACAACCCGGACCATAGCGCGGGGGTACGGCCTCCACGGTCCCGGGGTGACGCGTGCGCATGGCTAAGGAGATTCACAGAAATAACTGCTCCATTTCCGTCATGGCCGGGCTTGTCCCGGCCATCCACGTCGTCCATCATCAATACTATTGACGATTGTAATAATCGGATCGAGCGCTAGCGCGAGACCGTGGCAAACCTTCCCGTCTTCTTAAACTGAACGACGTGGATGGCCGGGACAAGCCCGGCCATGACGGCGCCAGTCGATTCAATTATATCATGGCGTCGCCTAAGCGAAAGCATTTGACGAAATATGCGCGGGATGTCGCCGGCCGGGTTAATCGCCGCAAACGGTGTTCGACCTATGTCGCGGCGATCGAAGCCTGGAATCCGGCAGGATCCTCTCAGCGGGCGAGTTCGCGGCACAGTTCCGCGGATGCCTCGGACCTTACGCGCGGCAGTGCTTTGGTCAGCCCACGAACGGCAGCCAGACGGTCCTCCCGGCAGGCGCTTTCGAGACGGGTGGCGACTCTCTGCACCCTTCGGGCGCCGAGCGCGCCCGATGCGGAAATGAGTGCGTGCGCTTCGTCGGCGATCTCGTCCGGCGTCGAGCCCGCGAGTCCTCGCCCAAACTGTTTCGCCCGAGCCTCCCCCTTGGCGACGAATATCTGGACCAGCGCGGCGAACTGGCTCTCGGTCATGACCGAGCGGAGTTCATCGATGACCGCGCCGTCGATCGAGGGCTTTTCGTCGGCGGGCTGCGGTTCGCCCGGGCCCTTGCGCGGCGCCGCGTCCACCCGGCGCGCGACCGCTTCCCGTAATTGGCTCGGCGCGTACGGCTTGGTCACGAAATCGTCCATCCCGGCTTCGAGACACCACTGTCGCTTGTCCGCCATCGGGTTGGCGGTCAACGCGAGAAGCGGCGCACGCCCCCGGGGCGCCGGCAGGGCCCGGATCTGCCGCGCCGCGGCCAATCCATCCATTCCCGGCATCCGCAGGTCCATGAGAATCGAATCGAAGTCAGACCGGCGCGCGGCGGCGAGCGCATCGGCGCCGTTTCGCGCCACCTCGACCTGGTAACCCGCCGCCTTCAGGGTCAGCGTCGCGACTTCGACATTCACCGCGTGGTCCTCGGCGAGCAGGATACGGCCAGCTTGATCCGGCCGGGCGCCCCAGTCTCGCGCACCTCGGATTTCGACGGCTCGGCGCGCGGCAACGCGATTTCGAAGCAGAACACGCTGCCGCCGCCAGGACGATCTTGCATTCCGATCTCGCCGCCCATCAATTCCACCAATTTGCGGCCAATGCTGAGTCCGAGCCCGGTTCCGGCGAACCGCCGCGCGATCGAGGAGTCGGCCTGTTCGAAGGGGGCGAACAGCCTCGGCTTGGCCTCGGCGCTGACGCCGATTCCGCTGTCGCGCACTTCGAAGCGAATTCAGGCCCGGTCCGCCTCGCAAGGCGTTGCGGATATGGCGACCGCCACACCGACGCTCTTGGTGAACTTGACCGCATTGGCGACGAGATTCAGCAAGATTCGCCGCAAACCGTTGGCCGCTCCCCGGAACGCGCCGCGCGCGTCGGCGTCGAGGCTGGCGCTCAGTTCGACGCCTTTCGCGCACGCCGGGGGCTCGAACAACTCGACGATTTTTTCGACCAGCGCCGGCAAGTTGAATATTGTGTCTTCGAGCGTGACCTGGCGGGCCTACAGTTTGGCGACGTGGAGAATATCTTCGCGGAGATGCAGCAGCGCCTCCGCGGAGTCGCGGACCGTCTGAACCATCTTCTTCTGATGAGCCGTCAAATCGGTTTCCGGCAGCAGGGCGTTCATGCCTAGCACCCCGTTCATCGGCGTCCGGATCTCGTGGCTCGTAGTGGCGAGGAACGGGGACTTGGCCCGATTGGCGCAGTCCGCCCGCTCCTTCGCCCGCACCAGTTCCCGTTCGGCGTTCTTGCGCTCGGTTATGTCTTGAGTGACGCCGACCGTGCCGACCGAACCGTCCGTGGATCGTCGCGGCTCGACCCACATTTGCAAGTCACGCGTCGTTCCATCGCAGCGGACGATTCGCGCTTCGCCAGAAGAAGGTTTCCCGGTGGCCCGCGCGTACGCGCCGCGGTCGATGACCGCTTGTCGATCCTCGGGATAAAGAGACCCAACGCTTCCGCGTAGGATGGCGCGCTCGCGCCTTCGTTCACGCCGCAAATTCGCGTCAGCCCGTCGGACCACTGGACTCCCTGAGTGGCGCCATCGAACCGGTAGGAGCCCGTGTGGGCGATTCTCTCACCCAGCTCGAGCAAGCGATTGGCGTCCCGCAGCCGAGTGGAGGCCTCGATTTCCGCCTTTCGTTGGTCGAGCAGATGAATCACGACGCCCGACAATTCCACCAGGACCGCGCGCTGCCTTTTGGTGAGACGCCGGGGCTTGCGATCGATGACGCATAGCGCGCCGAGGCGCAGCTTGTCCGAGGTCGTCAGCGGCGCGCCCGCGTAGAATCGAATCCTGGGCTCGCCGGAGAGGAGCGGATTCTCGAGGAACCGCGGGTCGCGTAAAGCGTCGGGAACCTCGAATACGCCCTCGCCACGGATCGCGTGCGCGCAGATCGAGGCCTCGCGCGAGGTCTCGGCCAAGTCGAGCCCGACGGCGGATTTAAACCATTGGCGATCTCGGTCAACGAGACTAATCAAGGCGATCGGCGTGTCGCAAAGCATGGCGGCGGCGGCGCGCGTAACCGCGTCGAACGCCGCTTCCGCGTGCATATCGAGTATCGCTCGGGATTGGAGAGCGGCGAGCCGGCGGTCCTCGTCGGCGGGAAGGAGCGGCTCGAGCATCGTTGCGCCTCGTAAGGCTCGCGCCGGGGAGACTCTGCAATATTTCGGATCGGCGGGCGAGACGCCGCAAGATCGAACCTGGCCTCGTTGACGGGATCAGAACATTTCGATCAACGATCCCGCTTCCCGAACGGCCTGCCTGCCCAGCGCCTTGCTATGGGATTCTCGTTGGGTGGCCATCACATAGCTCCCGAACATTTCCTCGAGCTTGTGCACCAGCGAGACGTCGCCCAGGTCGGCTCTGGGGTCCGCGAGCGCCGCGCAAATCGAAACGATATGATCATCGACCATCGCCGTCATACGCTGGAGCTGTTCGAGTTGCTGACGAACGATGTCCTGAAACTGAATCCTTCCCATGATGTCCATGATGGGACGCGCGACCGCCGCGCTCTCGGCTTCCACTTTTTGCAGCACGTCGCGCTGGTGGGACACGATCGTCGAAAGGTCATCTGTCAACGAATCCAAACTGCGAGAGATATTTGCTATGGCCTCGCGCTCCTCCAGTTCGCGTTGATCCGTTCGTTCCTGTAGCTCTACCGTCACGGTGCGCATCAGCGTCTCGACGCGCGACTGTACGTCGGTGGAAAGCGCCTGCACCTCGGACGCCAGCTTGCGGATTTCCGCCGCGATGACCGCGAAGCCCTTGCCCGCCGCGCCCGCCCTCGCGGCTTCGATCGACACATTCAGCGACAGCATCGTCGTCTGCCGCGCGATCCCATTCACGCCTTCCAGCACCTCGAGCACACGCCGGGTGTCTTCGCCTATCTTCGATCGCTGCTGAAGCCCGCTTTGAGAATCCTCGCGTTGGCGTTCGGCGAAACGCGCGAGTTGTTCGCGACTGACCTTCATCTGCGAATCGATCTGCGCGATCACGTTGGAGACTCGGTCGCTCGATCCGGCTTGCCGGATGAAATCAAGCAACGCCGTGAACTTGGCGTCGGCGCTCGTGAGGTTGGTGAGGATCGACCCGGCGGCCGCTTCGCTGAGGTCGGTCACGGAACGCATTTGTCCGTTGAGGATCTCCGTGAAGATCGGATAACCTTCCAGTTCCGTCAGAACGCGTTCGATGTTGGGGGCTCTGGCCTCGGCGGCGGGCGCAGGGACGATCTCGCCGAGCTGGAGGGAAGACGAAGGGCGCCGATCGCCCGATTGCGGGCCTTGCATCGATATTGCGACGGCATCGGCGTCCTTCGCCGGGTTCGCGAAGGCGACCTTGGCGTTTCTGTCTGCGCGCGGCCATCGCCGAGCCACGAACGCGCCCGCGCCGAAGCCAATCATCGGAAGCAACAGGGCCAAACGGTCGGGAAGAAGGGTTCTCAGCTCGGCGTCCGCCATCGCGACGGCCGCCGCCAAACCGAACGCCGTCATGACGACCGGAATCGCGCTTCGCCAAAGTCTTGGCGCGGATCTGGTTTCCCTCACGTGACCTACCCCTAAAACTCGCGTGGGCATCACACGCCTGGAACCAATTGCTTCACGATCTGTACGAGCGATGTCGGATCGACGGGCTTGACCAACCATCCCGTCGCGCCGGCCGCTTTCGCCGAACGCCGCTTGTCCTGCTCGCTGTCGGTCGTGAGCACCAGCATCGGCACGAAACGCGTGGCGGCGGAGCCCCGCAGCTTGGCGATCAGATCGACGCCGTGCATGCCGGGCATGTGATAGTCGGTGATCACCAGACAGGGCGCGAGCCCGCCGCGCACCATATCGAGCGCCGCCTCGCCCGAGCCAGCCGTGGTGGAGGCGATGCCGGCCTTCTTCAAGACGCCGGAGATGCTGGCCAGCATCGTGGGGGAATCGTCGACGAGCAATACAGGTTTCATCAAATGCGCCTCGAAGCTTCAGCCGCCACCACGTCTCTTGCTCGGCGCCCAAACCGGCTTTGAAACGCGCCAAGTCATGATATTGTGTTCCGTCGTCGATTCAGTAGCGACAGTCGTGGGTTGTCGTTACCACGCACAACAACCATAACGCGCATTTATGATCGCTTTCCTAAAATTTCTGGAAGGTGTCGGCGCAAATTGACAAAGTCGATTCTACCGAGCGGCTTCAAGAGTAGCCAGACAGGCGGCGAGCGTGGGATCGGCCGGACGTCGCTCGAGCTGGCCGCGCGAGGCGATCAGCACCTGGGCGACCGCCGTATGGATGTAGACGACCTGATCGAGGTCGAACACCGGACGTTCGATGGCGATCAGCGCCTGGAACAGATCCGGCGCCTCCTCGACGGCGCAATGGCCTTGGAGCGTCACGCGCGCGCCTTCGATGGCAAATGGCATCACAGAATCTCCGGCAAATCGAGGATGAGCAGGACACGACCGTCGCCGAGCAGCGCGGCGCCGGAGAATCCCGACGCGCCTTCGAGAATGCCCGTGAGCGGCTTGACGACGGTCTCCATGCGTTCGCGGAAGCCGTCGACGACGACGCCGACGCGTTCGCCGCCGACGCTGACGACGATGACGGCCTCCTCCGCCGCGCTCGCCTCGCCGTTGTCGAGACCGAGCCGTTCGGCCAGTCGCACGATAGGCACGATCGCGTTGCGCAGCACGAAGGCCTCGGCGTTGCTGACCCGCTGGATCGCCTTGCTGTCGAGACGCACCGTCTCGGCGATCAAATCCATCGGGATGCCATAGAGTTGACCGCGGCAATCGACGGTGACGATGCGTGTCACCGCCATGGTGAGCGGCAACCGGATGATCACCGAGGCGCCGCGGCCCGGCGAGTTGCGCAAGGTCACGTCGCCGCCCGCCTTGACGACGGTCGTGCGCACGACGTCCATGCCGACGCCGCGGCCGGAGAGATCGGAGACCTGGTCCTTGGTCGAGAAGCCCGGCAGGAAGATCAGATTGGCGGCTTCGACCTCGCTCATTTGCTCGGCGCGTTCGGCCGTGACGATGCCGAGCTTGACCGCTTTCTCGCGCACTCTGGCGATGTTCACGCCGCGTCCGTCGTCGCTCACCTCGATGACGACGAAATCGCTCTCGTTGCGCGCCGCTATGCGCACCGTCCCATGCTCGGGCTTGCCGAGTTCGAGCCGTTCGCTCGGCGTCTCCAGCCCGTGGTCGAGGCTGTTTCGGACGATGTGGATGAGCGGATCGGCGAGACTTTCGAGCACGTTCTTGTCGGCCTCGGTGTCCTCGCCCTCGATGATGAGATCCACCTTCTTGCCAAGCGCGCGCGCGACGTCGCGCACCAGCCTGGGAAATCGCTGCAGCACTTGATTGAGCGGCATCATGCGCACCGACATGACGCCGAGTTGCAATCCTTGCGTGATGCGATCGATGACGGAATGGGCGTCCTTGATTTCGCGCGACATGACTCGCGAGCCGTGTTCGCGCTCTGCCCGATCGGCGAGAAAATTGAGGCCGTTCTTGGCGACGATTAGCTCGGCGACCAGATTCATGATCGTGTCGATCTTGCCCTGATCGACGCGCAGCACGCGCGGCAATCCTGCGCCCTCGCCGGCTTGCGCAGGCTTTGCCGCGGCGCGCGGCGACGGCTCGCTGCCGCCGGCAAATTCCATCAATCGGCGCAGCGGCTCGGCGTCGCGTTTCTGTCTGAGTTCGGCGAGCGCCGGTTCGAGTTCGGACGCGTCGCGGCCGAGCGAGCGAAACAACCCGCGCACGGTGCGCGCCACCGCTTCGAAACGGCCGGACTCGATTTCCGCGGCGCCGGGCGTCAACCACGCCTCGATCTGCTCCCTCGCCAGCCGCTCGCCAAGGGTCGACTCATGCTGGACGTCCGTCGCGACGAGCGCCGGCGGGAAAGAGATGGGCGCCGTGAACAGCGGCAGCCGGTGGGCGATTCCGGTCTCGATCGCCGCGATCAGGGCTTCAATTTCGGCAGCCCGTTCGAGGCCCGAACTTTCCAGATGGGCCGCGCACCAGCGCAGCGCCGAGGCCTGCAGGCTCGCCGGCGCGGTGATGCCCGCCAGCGCGGAAATCGAGTTCGACAGCGCCTCGACCTGACCGGTTTCGAGTTGGCGTCGCGCCAGACGGGCGAAATCGCGGAATACCGGCCCATCGGCTCGAGCGCCGACGGGAATGGCGAGATCGGCGGCCGCGATTTCGACGATCTCGACGCGCTCGGCCACGTAGCGGAAATGCTCGGCGAGCGCGGCCGGCGCGGCGTCGCTGACGCCCTGGAACGTGAGCCAGCATTGCAGCGGATCGACCGTATCGAGGGCGCCGAGCGTTCGATTCGGCACGACCCGCAAGACCAGCACGCCCGGCGCGTGCCGAACCATCGCCAGCGGATCGTCGCCGCGGAAGAAGCAATCCTCCTCGGGCTCGAATCGCCAGGCCGCCAGCGGCCGCCGTGCCGCCACCTTGAACGCCGCAAGCCGCTCGGTCTCGGGAAGCTCAGCCAGCCATTCGACCGTTCTCCGGGCCGCGGCCGCCGAGGACGCGGCGACCGGCTGGCCCGCCGGCTTCGACTTAGCGAGCCAGCCCCTCAATGCAACGGAGCGCTGGCTCGATTCGTCCTCCGCGTCGTCTGGCAGCGCCTCGCGCCGCTCGAGAGCATCGATCCAGCGTCCCACCACGTCGAGATTGCCGAGCAGATTGTCGACGATGTCGGAACTGAGCTCCATGCCGCCGGCGCGCGCTTCCTCGAGCAGGTCTTCGGCGGCGTGGACGAGGCGGGTGAGGGGACCGACCTCGAACAGGCCTGACGAGCCTTTGAGCGTGTGAACGGCGCGGAACACGTCGTTGATAATGGCCCCGTCGCCGGGGCTCGTTTCGAGTTGGAGAATGCCGCTCGCGGCGCGATCGATGAGGTCGCGCGCCTCGGGGATGAACTGAGCCAGCAGCGCATTCATGAGGGGTGTCCGCTCATAAGGGGCGCGCCCGTCATCAGGCGCCCGTATTCGACCAGAATTCGAGGATCGATCGGCTTGACGAAGTAGACGTTGGCGCCCGAAGCATGCGCCTTGATGCGATCCTCGGGCCGGTCCTGAGTGGAAATGACGATCGCCGGAAGCCCGCGGATCTCGTCCCGACGCCGCAGTTCGCGAAGGAAGGTGAGGCCATCCATCTTCGGCATGTTGATGTCGACGATCAGCAGATCGAACGGCTCCGTCATGGTCTTCTCCAGACCTTCGAGGCCGTTCAGAGCCTCGTCGACCTTAAAGCCGGCCGCTTCGAGCGTTTCACGGTAGAACATCCGCGTGGTGCTGGAATCGTCGATAACGAGAACGTTTGGCATGCGAAGCTCTCTTCACAAAGGCTTTTGGTAGACGATGGCTTCCGGAAACTTCCGCAACTCGAACAGAGACGAAATCCGGCTCATCGATTCCGAATGGCCGAGGCAGATGAAACCACCCTTCGCCATGGAAGCGAACAGCGCCTCGCCCGCCTCGCGCCGCGACAGATCGTCGAAGTAGATGAGCATGTTGCGGCAGAACACGACGTGGAAATCGCGAAAGGCGCTGTCGTCATGGATGTCGAGCAGATTGGCTTTGGTGAAGCGGATCGAATCGCGCAGCGCCGGGACGACGCGTCTCATGCCTTCGCCTTCGTCGGTCGTATATTTGTTCAGCGTTATCTGTGGCACGTGCTGCAGCGAGCGTGTGTTGTAGCGGCCCGCCTTGGCCTTGCCGAGCGCTTCCGTGTCGATGTCGGAGGCGACGATCTCGATCTCGTAGTCATCGACGAGCCGCCAGTGTTCGAGCAGATAGAAGGCTATCGAATAGGGTTCCTCGCCAGTCGAACAGGGCATTGACCAGATCCGGATCGTGCGGCCGCCGCCGAGCGCCTTGATCACATCGGGAAGGATCGACTTGACCAGACATTCGAGTTGATAGAGCTCGCGGTAGAAGTATGTCTCGTTGACGGTCATCGCGTTGACTAGCGACTGGTATTCGGCGCCGTCGCGGCGCAGGAAGTCGAAATAATCGCGGAAGTTCGTCCGGCCCGATCTGAGGATGCGATCCTGGACTCGGCGGTCGACGAAATAGCGCTTGTTGGCGGCGAACTGGATGCCGGTGCGGCGGTAGAAGTAATCGGCGAAGAATTGAAAATCCTCGTCGGTGAGATCAGGCGGCTGGTCGCTGCGATTAGCCAAGAGCGCCATCGGCGGCCTGCCCCATCTTTTGCAAAGCCGCGCGAACGGCGAAGCGGATAAAGGGATGACCCGGGAAGCGCGGCGGAACCGTCTGCAACGCCGCCGTCATTTCCAGTGTGCCGCGGCGGGCCAGGACATCGGCCGCCGCCGCACAAACATTGACATGCGGATCGCCGAGCGCGACGCGCAACGCCAAGGCGGCGGCGCGGGGATCGTCGATGTTTTCCAGCACACCGAGCGCATAAATGCGCAGATTCGGATCGGCGTCGGACAGCACCGGTTCGATAAAGGCGATAGCGGGCGCGCCCAGGGACGACAGCGTCTCGATCACGGCATTGCGCAACGAGACGTCTTCAGCGCCAATGAACTCGATCAGCGCCGCAATCGACGCCTCGCCGCCGAGCCGCGCCAGGCTCGTCAGCGCCGCCTCGCGGGCAAGCCCATGACCTCCGGCGAGGATTTCGGCGAGCTTCGGCGCATCGCCGGCGCGCGCCGCTTCGCGCACCGCCGTCAAGGCGGACGGGGCATCGTCGGAGGTCTCGGCGCGGGAGGCAGCTCGGATCAACGGCATGTCGGGCTCACGAAATCCAGCTGGTGAGTTGATCGGCGACGCGATCGCAGGGCAGAACTCTTGTGGCGCCGCCCATGCGGATCAGTTCGCCGGGCATGCCGAAGACGATGGCGGTCGACGCGTCCTCGGCGATGGTGCGGCCGCCCGCCTTCAACAGACGTGTCATCGCCTTGGCGCCGTCGTCGCCCATGCCGGTCAGTTGCACGCCGACCAGCGAGTTTGGCTCAAGCGAATTCATCGCCGAGGCGACGAGACGGTCGACGCTCGGATGCCAGAGAAAGCTGTTGTCCTCGGGCACGGATTTGACGATCGCGCGCCCGAGCATGCGCTCGACAACGATGTCGGCGCCGCCGCGACCGATGTAGACATTGCCGCGCGTCAGCGGCGTAGTCGAACTCACCTCCTGCACGTGCAAAGCGCACAGCGCGTCGAGCCGGGCCGCGAACGAGGCAGTGAAAGCGGCGGGCATGTGCTGGGCGACGACCACCGGCCAGGGAAAACTCGCCGGCAACAAAGGCAGGATATCTTCGAGCGTGCGTGGGCCGCCCGTGGAAACGCCGACCAACACCAGACCGGCGATCATCCGATCGGCACCCGAAGCACGCGCCTTGGGCGCCGACGCCTCCATCCGGCTGCGCGCGGCGCTGGCGATGGCTTTGGCGATTCTCGGCCTCGCCCGCGTCGCAGCGTCGACTTTGGCCAAGATTTCCCGGCTCACGGTTCCGATGTCGAGTGACACGGTCCCTCCTGGTTTTTCGACAAAATCCACGGCGCCCAGGGCTAGGGCTTCCAGGGTCGCCTGCGCGCCCCTACTCGTGATCGAGGACACCATCACGATCGGCCGCGGAAAGCGCGCCATGATGTGCGACAGGCACGTCAGGCCGTCCATCTCAGGCATGTTGACGTCGAGCGTGACGACGTCGGGGTTGAACCGTTCGATCTGCACCAGCGCGTCGGCGCCGTTGCGCGCCGTCTGGACGTCGTAGCGCTTCTGCGCGAGGAACAGATCGCGCAGCGTTTTCCGCATCAGCGCGGAATCGTCGACGATGAGCAGTTTGACGATTGGCGCCGTCACGAAATCGCTCCACGATGTCGCGCCGCATCCGGCTGGATCGCCGGAAGGGGGCGCACGGTTCGAAATTTACCGATCAATGGGTTCGGCTCAGCGAGGCTATCTCGCTTTCGCTGAGCAATTTCTCCGCATCGAGCATGAGAATGAGACGCTTGGCGTCGACGAGATTGGCGACACGGCTCACCGCGCCATCGTGATCGCTCGCCAGCTCGGGAGCCTCCGAGATCTGGGCGCGCGAAACCTTGAGCACTTCGGAGACCGAGTCGACGATGAAGCCGGTTCTCACGCCCCTGACGACGAACACGACGATGCGCTGGCGGTCGTTGTGCCGCATTTCGGGCAAAGCGAAACGACGGCGTTGATCGATGATCGGCATCACCGAACCGCGCAGGTTGATGATGCCTTCGACGAAGGCCGGCGTCATCGGCATCCGGGTGATCTGCTCAGGAACACGCACGATTTCCTGTACGGCGTCGATCGGCACGCCGTATTCCTCATCGGCCAAGGTGAAGATGACGAATTGCTCTTCGTCGTCGGCGCCTTGGTCGGCGCGTCGTTGCTGGCTCGCCATATGCTCGTCCTCCGCGGCGCCGCCCGCGTCGGACGCGTCGCCGATTTGATCGTTCAGGAACAAACGCTCCGGCGCCATGATCGACACCAGTCGCCTGCCCTCGTCGAGTCTACACAGGCTTTCGACTTCCTGCCGCCCGCTGCGCGAGGCGAGGAGCCGCGGAACTGGATCGACCGCCGATTTCGGCGCCCGCACCACCTCTTTCACCGTGTCGGTGACGAGGCCGACCGAATGCGTGGCGCCGGCGATCTCGCGCGAGACGACGACGATGCGGCTCTGCTGGTCATCGGCCGCCACCGGCAGGCCGAACATTGAACGCAGGCTGACGAGCGGCAGCATGCGATTGCGCAGATTCATCACACCGAGGAGATGCGCGCGCGAATTCGGCAGGGCGTTGATGTGGTCGGGCAGTTGCACGATCTCTTCGACACTCTCGATCGGCAGCGCATATTCCTGACCGTCGACTTCGAACGAAACCAGCCGGATTTCGTCCGACGCTTCGCGTTCGCCGCGCTTCTCGGCGACGCCGATGTTCGCGCTGGCGCGGCGCTTGCCGCGCGCCTTGCCCTCACCACCACCCTGCAACAGCTTGGCGGTATCGAGGATCATCACCATGCCGTCGGGCCGCTTGACCACGCCCTGCAACATGTCGGAGGCGACGGTGGCGCGGATGCTGCCGACGCCTTCGACTTCGCGCGTGTCGGCGGCGATGACGCGCTCCATCCGATCGACGATGAAGCCGATCGGCGCGGCCGCGTTCATGACGACGACGCGGGTGGAATCGTCGGCCACGCTCTCAGCCATGCCGAACACCCGCCTGAGACTGATGACCGGCAGCACCGAACCCCTGAGATTGGCGAGGCCCTTGAGGCGTCGCGCCGACAGGGGCACCTCGACGATGTCGGGCAGGCGAATGATCTCCTGCACTTCGGTGAGCGGAACGGCGAACGTTTCCTTCTCCATGCGGAAGGTCACGAACTGTCGCGCCGTTTCGGCTTCGGAGGGCGGGGCGCCGGCGGCGTCCGGCGTTTGGGTATCAATCACAGCGGACATGCGAACCTCTCGAGGCGCCTGGATTTCAGCTCTGGTTCTGCAATTCGTCGGCGAGCGCGGAGATCTCCTCGACCGCGGCGGCGAGTTCCTCGGCGCCCTTCGACTGTTCGTTGGCGGCCTGTTGCGCCTGTTGCGACGCCGTTCCTGCCTGGGCGGCCGCGGCGGCAATCTGCTCGCCGCCCTTCTTGGCCTCGGCGAGCATCTGCACCATTTGTTCGGAGGCGGTGAGAATTTCGCGATTGCCTTTGGTGACGGCGCTGAGATCCTCGCGCACGGTCGAGATCAAGGCGCCGATGACCTTGTTCTTTTCGACCTCAGTGGCGGTGGACGCCGAGATTTCGTCGAGATCGCGCCGCACGATGACGACCTGATCCTGGATCGCCTTGACGAGATCCTTGATGCGCTCGGAGTTCTCGGACGAATCGCGGGCAAGATTGCGGATGTCCGTCGACACCACCATGAAACCCTTACCGAACTCACCGGCGCGCGCGGCTTCGATCGAGCCGTTGACCGCGAGCATGTTTGTCTGGATCGCCACAGTCGAAATGGCGTCGACGATCTTGTCGATTTTGCGGCTCACCTGTTCGAGTCCGCCGACCTGGGCGCGGATCTTGTTGGTCTCTTCGAGCGAGCCGTTGACGCCAACTATCAAGGCGTTGACGCCCTGTATGCTCGATTCGATCTTGTGCGTCATGGCCTCGGTGCTCGCGAGAGCCTTGGTCGAGCGGTCCACCGAAACCACGGCGCCCCTTTCGATCTGGGTGATGGCGGCCGTTGCCTGTTGCGAGGCGGAAGCCTGTTGCTGCGCGCCGCGGTTGATCTGGCCGAGCGCGGTCATGATCTCACTGGCGGCGCGGTTGATCTCTTCGATCGCGCTCGACAATTCTTCCGAGGCCGAGGCGACGCTTTCGGCGCTCTTGCCGACGTCGCTGGCGTTCCTGAGATCTTCGGCGAGCGCGGAGAGTTCGCTGGCGGCGGTTTCGCTCTGCGCAAGCGCCGTCGTCTGCTGGCCGACGGTCTTGAGCGCCTCTTCGCAGGCCGAAGATTGCTCCTCGGAAGCGGCGGCGATGGTCTCGGCGCCCTTCTGCGCCTCGATCGCGGCGCGTTCGCTCTCCAGCGACAGCTTCAGCACTTCCTCGGCGCCGGCGAGAATTTCGTTCATCGCGGCGCGAATCTGGTCGAGCTGTTCGCTGATCGCCTTGCCCTTTTCGACCTCTTGTCGCGTGGTCTCGGCTGAGCGGTTGACGCCCTCGGCAATGGACTTCACTTCGCTCTGAATCGAGCCAATCAGCTGCTGGATTTCGCGCGCGCTCTTCTCCGAGGTTTCCGCGAGCGTGCGCACTTCGTCGGCGACCACGGCGAAGCCCTTGCCGTGTTGGCCGGCGCGCGCGGCTTCGATGGCGGCGTTGAGCGCGAGCAGGTTGGTCTGATCGGCGATGCGCGCCACTGCGCGCACGATGTCGCCGATGTTCGCCGCCTGCCGCTCGAGTTCGAGAATCATCGCGACCGAATTGGCCTGACGATTGGCAGCGGCGCCGATGCTGGCG
>Ga0302157_10002364_pt1 | contig 21990 bp, 22 predicted proteins | sample I_Bog_N3_3_FD_193502 | JGI IMG/M metagenome (GOLD analysis project Ga0302157, IMG submission 193502) | Peat permafrost microbial communities from Stordalen Mire near Abisko, Sweden - I_Bog_N3_3 | ecosystem: Environmental > Terrestrial > Soil > Wetlands > Peat | place: Sweden: Abisko, Stordalen... | reverse complement strand
CGGGGTCGCGGAGTCGGCGCGCGCCGACCGAGGTTTTTGGCGCGGCGGAAGATGGGGCGGCCTGAACTGGCTGTACCCGTGACGCGCGAGCGTGAGTTGTTCGGCGCTTGGCGCGATGGGGTGTGAGGCCAACGCGGCAGAGCGCCGCCAGAGCGATGGGCGTAGGATTCCTTTGACACCTCTGGCGCCAGCAAACCTAGGCACATTCTCCCGCTTAGCTTTGGGCTTCTCGGCCTAACCAGGTGGCATGCAACTATACTTGCGTCCAGGCGATGCCCCTCCAACGCAAGATTTCGGCTCTATTGCCTTGTATACGCACCATGGCTGCCCACCGAACCTTGAGCCATTGATGAATTGGCTTCCATCCCAGCAAATTGCTGTACGCGTTTGATCTTTACATAGATCAGACTCAGGTTCCTCTCCGGACGATTCGGCGATGTCGTGACCGGGACAGTCAGCTCCAAGGCCGATTAATTTCCAGCCGGTTTGCTGATTTTGGCGGAGGTCTTGAAGTTGCGCTTCGGCGTCGAGTTGTCGTTTTGTCGCGAGAGTGGCTTGCGGTGTGGCTTGTGCTGCTTGGTAGCGATCTGCTGCCTCCCGACTCAATTCGGCGTCTCCAGCAGCAATACGGACTGATAGCGCCGGGTGCGCGCATCCCGTCTCGCATTCGTTCATGAATTTTGAATCTAATGTCCCTGTTCCTTTCTACTTTTGAGAAAATGTGGTAGACTGAGACTTCTGCCCATGACCGGAAAGTCAGCCAAATCGGCGCCGCTTTCTACCGGCGTGGGGGGCCTGGAATTTGGAGAAAAGCTAGTAGACCTTCGCGCACTTGCAAGCCGTTGAAATCGCACAAAACCGCCAAGGAAATCCAAGGAAAAACTTGGAGAAAAAAGCGGCGGATTTGCGAAAACTCGGCAAATATTTGGGGTCGGGACGCCGCCGCCCCAGGCTTGATGACGACACCGTCGGGAAGGGGCTTGCGGGGGCTACTTCTGTGTCAACGGACAGCCCGTCGCGCCCAACGGCCGAAACGCCTCCGACGCCGGGATCTTCGCCACCACTTCGAGATAATCGTAAGGCGCCTTCGAAGCCTCGGGCGTTTTCACCCGCATGAGATATCGGTCGTAGGTCACCCGCCCGTCCTCGCGCACGTGGCCGTCGGCGGCAAAGATGTCGGATATCGGGGCCTGACGCATGGCGGCGGCGATCTTCGTATCGTCGTCGCCGCCCACGGCCTTTACCGCTTCCAGATAGTGGCGCACGGAGGAATAGAGCGCGACCTGATTGTCGTTGGGCATGCGCTGCGTGCGTTCGAAGAAGCGCTTGGCGAAGGCGCGGGTGTCGTCGTTGAGATCCCAGTACCAGGACTGCATGAAGGTGAGGCCGTGGGCGATCTTGAGCCCGGCCGCGTGGACGTCGCTGAGATAGGTGATCGGCGTCGCTATATATTGCTTCTCGCCGATGCCGAATTCATTGGCCTGTTTGAGCGAATTGGAGAGATCCGCGCCGGTATTGGCAAGCACGACGACTTTCGCGCCCGAGGCTTGCGCCGACAGCAGGTAGGAGGAGAAATCGGCCGTATTCAAGGGCGCGCGCACCCCGCCCAGCACCTGCCCGCCGGCCGCCTCGATGGCGGCGCGCGCGTCCTTCTCCAGCGAAACGCCGAAAGCGTAGTCGGCGGTGATGAAGTAGAACGAATCGAGCTTTTGCTGGATCAGCAGTCGCATCAGCGACACCCCGTTCGACCAATTGTCGGCGTTCCACTGGAACGTATTGGCCGAGCAGGCCTTGCCGGTGAGGTCCGAAGACGAGGCGCTGTCGAAGATCACGAACTTGTGGCGCGACTTGGCGAGATCGACGAGGCCGAGCGCCACCCCGGAATTGGTGATGTCGAAGATCGACTCGACGCCTTTCGTGTCAAACCATTCGCGCGCGATGGCGAGGCCGACGTCGACCTTGTTCTGGTGATCGGCGACGAGCAGTTCGACTTTCTTGCCCAGCACTGACCCGCCGAAATCCTCGATCGCCATCTTCACCGCTTGCACCGAGCTTGGACCGGAGAGATCGGCGTAGGGACCGGACTGGTCGTTCATGATACCAAGGGTGAAGGCTTCCTCGGCCGCGGCGGGCGCGGCGGCGAAAAGGTAGGCGACGGCGAAGGAAAACAGGGCGCGGCGGATCATGGGCGAGCCTCGAAGCCAAGGGAATCGCCATCTTGACCGACGCGGCGCCACGACGCCACCGTAAACAGCGTGGCTGTCGGGCGACTGTCGGCCTCCTGTCACGTCAAAGTCGGTTCATGACGGGGCGCTGACGTGGTCAAATCCGCCGTTCCTCGGTCAGGTCGGGCTCGTTGAAAGAGGGGTCGCCAATGCTAGTCCAGAAGCTCCGCCTGCAGCGGGGATGGTCGCAGGAACAACTGGCCGAATTGAGCGGCTTGAGCGTTCGCACCATCCAGCGCCTGGAGCGCGGGCAAGCCGCCAGCGTCGAAACGCTGAAGGCTCTGGGCGCGGCGTTCGAGGTCGACTTCTCCACTTTGAAGGAGCCCGCCATGAACGTCGTCGCCAATGAAAACCCGAACGCCAGCGCCGCCGCCGCCAGCGCCGACGAAAGACTGGCGCTGCGCCATGTCCGCAGACTCAAGGGCTTTTATATCCATCTGGCGCAATATTGCGTCGTCATCCCGGCGCTGGCGATCCTCAATCTGATCGTGACGCCGAATTTCTTCTGGGCGATCTTTCCGGCCCTGGGCTGGGGACTGGGCGTTCTCTTCCACGGCCTCATGGTGTTCGATCGCGTTCCGATGCTGACCGCCGATTGGGAACGCCGCCAGGTCGAGAAGCGTCTCGGCCGCAAACTCTGAGCGCGCGCCAGCGCAAACCCGACATTCATCCGGAATCAAAACCCGATCGGAAGCGCTCGCGCGTTTCCGTCACGAAGGAGCTTTGTAATGACGACACTCACGCCCGTCATCGCGGTGCATATGACCGCGGCCATCCTCGCGACCGTTATCGGCCCCGTCGCGCTCTGGGCTCGGCTCGGCGCCACTCAGCGCCCTGTGCTGCATCGCGCCTTCGGCTATGCCTGGGTCACGCTGATGATCGTCGCCACCGTTTCCGCGATCTTCATCCGCGGCGCCGGCGGTTTTCGCCTGGCCGGCTTCTCGCCAATCCACCTGCTGATCCCGTTCGTCCTGGGAAATTTCGTCGCCGCTTTCTGGGCGCTGTCACGACGCCAGATTCGCCGCCACAGGATGCACATGCAATTCACCTATCTGGGCGCCTGCGTCGCCGCCGGTCTATTCACGCTGCTTCCCGGCCGCTACCTCGGCGATCTGCTATGGCGCGATTGGCTAGGAATCCTGTGAGCCTCGCGGCTAATCGAACCATTTCGCCGTGATGGCGGCGTAAGTCCCATTCTCCATCTCGAGATGCAGCCATTGATCGACAAAGGCCTTCAGCGGCGCGTCCATCGGCATCCAATAGGCTTTCTCGGCGAAGTCGAACGGCTTGTCCGGGTGGATCGCGCAAAGCGCGCCGGGATGCAGCTTCTGTTGATAGCGCGTCTCGGAAGCGTCGGTGATCATCAGGTCGGCGTCGCCGGCGGCCAGCGCGTCGAAGATCGTCGTATTGTCCGGGTGGAGGACGATCTCGGCGGTCTTCAGATGCGAGCGGTCGAATCGCTCGTTGGTCCCGCCGGGATTGACGATCACCTTGACGCCGGGCTGGTCGATGGCGGCGAGTTCGGCGAACTTGTCCTTGTCTGCGCAGCGCGCGATCGGAGTCTTGCCTTCGTGCAGATAGGGCGACGAGAAGAAGCCCTTTTTGGCGCGCTCCAAAGTGATCGAAACGCCACCCATCGCGATGTCGAAGGCGCCCGCGTCGAAGTCCTTGGCCAAAGTAGGCCAGGTCGTCGGCACGATTTCGAGCTTCACGCCCATCGCGTCGGCGAGCGCGCGCGCCAGATCGATGTCGAAGCCCGAATAGGTTCCACTGGTTTTATCGAGCGCGGTGAAGGGGCGATAATCCCCGGTCGTGCCAACACGCAGCGTTCCGCTCTTCAGGATTTCGTCGAGTCGCGAGCCGTCCGCAAACGCAGGAAGCGCCAAACTCAGCAGAGTTAGGTACAGAACCGCGATTCGTTTCAGCACCGCGCGCCTCCTTTGAACGATCGGGAGGCTTCACTTTCCCCCGGCGGCTACGCCGGGGCAAGAGCGATTTCAGGCCGCGGCTTGGAGCAGGCGCTGAACTTCGTTGACGAGATCGCGCAGGTGGAAAGGCTTCGACAGCACGCGCGCGTCCTTGGGCGCCTTGTTGTCGGGATTGAGCGCCACGGCGGCAAAGCCGGTGATGAACATCACCTTGATGTCGGGGTCGAGTTCGGTCGCGCGCCGCGCGAGTTCGATTCCGTCCATCTCGGGCATCACGATGTCCGTCAGCAGCAGTTCGAAAGGCTCCTCGCGCAGACGGTTGTAGGCCGCCAGCCCGTTGTCGAACGAGGCGACGGTGTAACCCGCGTTTTGCAGCGCCTTCACGAGAAAGCGGCGCATATCGTTGTCGTCTTCCGCCAGCAAAATTCTAGCGTTCACTTCGACAGAGGCATTCATTGGCGTTCCCGTTTCCTGGAGCCACAACTCTCATTTTAGATTAAACAATCCGTGAAAGCCAAAGCTATTTCCCCTTGGCGATCCCGGCAACGAATGATTTACGAAGGCCAAGCTTCCGACTATGGTGCGGGATGCGCTCGACCAAGGCCGGCGGCGCTGAGACCAGAGGGGCCGCGCCGAATGCGGGATGCGTCATGGGCGGAAGACGACGGCTTCGGACCGTCGTTTGAAATCCTTGAACCAAAACAGCTTTCCACGCCGCTCGTTTTCAATTCGCCCCATTCCGGCGCAAAATACCCGTCGCGTTTCCTGGAAATGTCGCGGCTGGACCCGTTGACTCTGAGAAAATCGGAAGATGCGTTCGTCGACGAATTGGTGACGCCCTGCGTCGCGCTTGGGGCCCCGCTGCTGTACGCCCATTTCCCGCGCGCCTATCTCGACGCGAATCGCGAACCTTTCGAACTCGACCCGCAGATGTTCGATGGTCGGCTGCCGAGCTTCGCCAATACGCGTTCGCTGCGCGTCGCGGCGGGATTGGGCTCGATTCCCCGTGTCGTCGGCGAAGCGCAGCCGATTTATCGGCAGCCGCTGAAGGTGGAGGAGGGGTTGGCGCGAATCGCTGATCTTCACGTCCCCTATCATGCGGCCCTCGACAGTCTGATCGATCGGGCGCGACGAAGCTTCGGCCTTTCGATTCTCATCGATTTCCATTCGATGCCGTCCGCGACCCCCGAAGTGGCGGGCTGCGACGTCGTTCTAGGGGATCGCTATGGCTCCAGCGCCGCCGGTTGGATCGTCGATACGTTGGAAGTGTCGTTGCGCGGCTCTGGGCTCGCGGTTCGCCGCAACAAACCTTACGCGGGCGGCTACATCACCGAGATTCACGGGCGGCCGGCTCAAGCCCGGCACTCCGTGCAGTTGGAGATGAATCGGGGCCTATACATGGATGAGCGAAACATCCGCCGTCTTTCGTCCGCGCCAAAGCTGGCGGCCACGTTGTTCCAGGCTGTGGAGGCTTTGGCAGACAGGGTCGCCACAAACAAGACGAATCGTTTGGCGGCGGAGTGAAAGGGCGAGTGCTGAAGGCACGGCGCCCCGAGCGCAGCAAAAAAAGAGGCCGCCATGTTGCCAAGGCGGCCCGAGTCTAGGGAGGAAACGCCCAAGGAGGGCATATGCGACAAAACCTTGCCGCACCGCAACAATATCCACTTGGGGCTCATGAAATGCAAGGGATTTGTGCGGCGCCCGCGGGACTTAGCGTGCTATGCGATGTTTTTGCCACAGCCGTTTCCGGAGGCTGACATGTCAGCCAAAAAATTGCGTATGCCAAACAACGGTTTAGTTGTATCCCTTTTTCGATCAGGATTGATTACCCCTAAAACGGACATGGCAGGTATGCAACTTCGGCATGACAAACGCGGCGCGCTGACCCTTAGTCATGGGAGCCGCTCGTGATTCCCGTGGATTTCTCCGCGTTCGTAGACAGACTCGCGCAAGTTTCCAGCGAAGTGATCCTGCCATTCTTCCGCTCCAGCATCGGCGCGGAGGACAAGTCTCGCGGCGGCGTATTCGATCCCGTGACTGAGGCCGACCGCGGCGCCGAGGCGGCGATGCGCCGGCTGATCGGGCAGGCCTTTCCCACCCATGGCGTCATTGGCGAAGAATACGGGCAGGACAGGCCGGACGCTGAATATGTATGGGTGCTCGATCCCATCGACGGCACCAAGAGCTTCATCTCTGGCCTGCCGACCTGGGGCACGCTGATCGGGCTCATGCACAATGGCTGGCCCGTCTTCGGCATGATGTCGCAACCGTTTACGCGCGAACGGTATTCGGGAGACGGCAAACGTTCGCGACTGCGCACGCTCGCAGTGAACCGCGGCGATGCGCCGCCGTCGGATTGGTCGACGCGCGTGCTGCGAACCCGGCCCTGCGCTTCGCTGGCGACAGCGACTATCATGACGACCAGCCCGTCGTTGATCCGCGACGATGACGACCGCGAACGCTACCGCGCCGTGGAGCAGGAGGCGCGATTGGTGCGCTATGGCGGCGATTGCTATGCCTATTGCGCGCTCGCCGCGGGCTTCGTCGACCTCGTGATCGAGACGAACCTGAAGCCGCACGACATCGTCGCCCTCGTGCCGATCGTAGAAGGCGCCGGCGGCGTCATCTCCAACTGGGATGGGGACAGCGCCGCCAAGGGCGGGCGAATTGTCGCCGCTGGCGACGCAAAGTTACACGAAGCCGCGCTGAAGCGACTGGCAATCTGAGCGGCGAGATCGCGGCGGTGGCGCGACGCGGGCTTTGCAAAACCGGCAAGTTCGGCGCTGAGTTGTGCTGAAATTTCAAAGTTTCGCTCTTGGGCGCGCAACGATGCGCCCAGGAAGCCAGCGATGATTTGCCGCGATAGTCTCAACGCCGCGGACGCGAAAACCCAATGCGTTTCGCAGCATATTACCAAAAGCGCGAACTGCGACGCCGAGGTCGCCCGCGACACCTGGCGCTTTGGTCGAGCGCCGCTCTTGACATCTGTCGGCGGCCTCCCCATATCCGAGGCTCGAATTTCGGCCGGACTATCCTTGCCTGGGACCTTTCATACGGTTCTCGGCGGCGCTCTTCCCCCAAAATCGAACTTTCGCATCGATCCTGCGGTGCGGGGTCTTTTTGTTATGCTTGCATCCTAGAGGGGCGTCATGGCTATCGGCACAGTTAAGTGGTACAACGCTGAAAAAGGCTTCGGTTTCATTCAGCCCGATGACGGCGGCAAAGATGCCTTCGTGCACGTCAGCGCAATCGAGCGCGCTGGGTTGACCGGCCTGCGCGAAGGTCAGAAGATCAGCTACGAGATGGTCTCGGACAAGCGTTCGGGCAAAATGTCCGCGGACAAGCTCAAGGCCGTCTGAACGAGGCGAATCATCATGGCGACCGGTGACCGCATGAATGACGGCGCCGCTCGACATGGTCAGCCAAGTTTGACAGGCAACGAAGGGGTCGGGGGCAGTCCTGGCCCCTTTTTCATGCCTTCGGCTCAACGAGGCAAAAGTCATGACACGCCATAAATACTCGGTCGGACAAATCGTCGACTTCGACGCCAGGGTCGCGCCGAAGATGAAGACTCGCGGTCCTTACAAGGTGATGAAAGTTTTGCCTTTCGAGGATGGCGGCTCACAGCGCTATTACATCAAGAGCCAGACCGAGCCTTTCGAACGCACCGCCAACGAATACGAAATCATCGCCGCCGGTTGACCGCCGAGGCCGCCGTTCGCGGAAACGAAACGAGGAAGCGCTGTTGCCGCCCAAGGCGGGAACGGGGGGCAGTATCGTTGACCCAAATGACGCGGGCCCTCCTCGATGACGTTTCTCACCGTCCAGCATCGAACCACCTACTTCTACCGTCAGATGGTCGAACTCGGTCCGCATAGGATGATGCTGCGCCCTCGCGAAACCCGCGATCTCAGTGTGGTTTCGAGCGTCGTGGAAGTTTCCCCTACGGCGCAGCTTACCTGGGCGCAAGATGTGTTCGGCAATGCTGTCGCTACGGCGAATTTCAGCGGCATGACCGACCGTCTGATCATCGATAGCGTCATGAAGCTCGAACTTCTGGCGTCAGCGTGGCCGATTTTCGATATAGCCGCCTCCGCGATTGAATATCCGTTTCGCTATTCGAACGACGAATGGACGGACCTCGGCGGGCTCGCGGTCCAACAATATGCCGATTCGACCGAGCGCCTGAAGAAATGGGCGCGTGGGTTCGTCGGCGGCGCCCGCACCGACACGCTGTCGCTGCTCAAGGATCTCAGCGTCGGCGTCTCTGGTTGGATAAACTATCAGAGCCGCGAGGATGAAGGCACTCAGTCGCCCGTGGACACCCTGAACCGCGGTTGGGGCTCTTGCCGGGATTTCGCCGTGCTGTTCGTCGAAGCGGCGCGTTGTCTGGGGTTTGGCGCCCGAATCGTCTCCGGCTATCTCTACAATCCCGATCGCCAGTTCCTGGGGTCGGCGGACGCAGGGTCGACCCACGCCTGGGGCGAAGTGTTCGTCTCCGGCGCCGGCTGGATCAGCTTCGATCCGACAAACCGCAGCGTCGGCGGCTCAAACCTGATCCCAGTCGCGGTCGTTCGCGACATCCGGCAAGCGATGCCTGTCTCAGGCAGTTTCGTCGGCCATACGAGCGCCTACGTAGGAATGGAGGTCGAGGTGAGCGTGAGCCCGAGCGTGGAGGCCTAGCCCAACTTCGCCCGAGACCTTGGCGGAGGAAAGCGAGCGTGAAACGATCGTCTGGAAAAATCCGATCGGCGTTGATTGGCTGTTTTCGCCGAACGCGTCGACTCCTCGCCGCGATTTAGTGAATTCGGGCGAGCGTTTACCCCGTGGAATCGGCATCGGCTAAGAACGGCGCCGATCGTTGCTCTTGAACCAGGCGCCGAATCCCACGGCGGCGCCTGTGACCACGCCATAGACCGCCAGAGCGACCCCGAGCGTCGCGAACACCAGGGACAGAGACCCGGTGGTCGCGAGCATCAGCCAACCGCCGCCGACCGCGATGGTCAGGCGGAAAAGCCCGGCGAGCAGCGGCCAGAACAGTTTTCCGGCGCCTTGCGAGGCGAAGTAGAGCGACAGTCCCAGTCCAAAGAAGCCGTAAGCCGGACCGACGCAGCGCAGATAGGCGCCGCCGGTCGCGAGCATTTGCGGATCGTGGCCGAATAGGCCAAGCCACGCGGAGGGCCACAAAGCGGCGACGAGCCCGATCGCCTCGGTGATGGCGAAGGACAGCGCGCCGCCGGTTATCGCGATCCGCAACGCGCGCTGATTCTGCCGCGCCCCGATGTTGGCGCCGACCATCGCCACCTGCGGCGCGCCGAGCCCGAACACGATCGGGATCAGGAGATATTCGAGCCTCGAACCCGTGCCATAACCCGCCACCGCCTCCGGGCCCGCGGCGGCGCCGACCAGGCCCGTGGTCAGGGCGACCGTCAACGTCGTCTGTAGCGTGCTCAGCGAGCCGACGGCGCCGACGCGCAGGATGTCGGCGAACAGCGCCCATCGCAGCGGCGCGCGTCGCAACCGCACGATTCCGTCGCCCGACGCCACGAACCCAAACAGGATCGCCGCCATCAGCGCCGTGGTGAGCACGACCGCGAGTCCGCCGCCGGAAATGCCGAGGCCGGGCAAAGGGCCGAGCCCGAAGATCAGCAGCGGCGACAACGGAACGAGCAGCGCCACGCCGACGCAGATCACGGTCGAGGGAAACGCCATGTTGCCGCTGCCGCGGATGACGCTCGCCAGCGCGTTCATCACCCAAAGCGCGACATTGCCGACGAAAACAACGTTCGAATAGGCCATCGCCGCTTCCAACGAGCCGCCACGGCCGCCCATCGCCATGTAGATTTGCCGCCCGAAGACCAGGAACAGCGCGGAGGTCGCGAGGCCGAGGATGATATTGATCACCAGCGCATGCAGCACCAGCGCGTTTGCGTCCTGACGTCGGCCCGAACCAAGCGCCCGCGCGACGGCCGAGGCGATGCCGCCGCCGACGGCGCCTGCCGAGAGCATTCCCATCATCATATAGCCCGGGAACACCAGCGCCATGCCGGTCAGCGCGTCGGTGCCCAGCTTCGAGACCCACCAGGTCTCGATGAGCCCGGTCGAAGCCTGAGCCAGCATCACCAGGACGTTGGGCCAAGCGAGTTGCAGCAGGGTCGGCAGGATCGGCCCGTTCAGCAGCTTTCGCGTCCGCGGGCTCATTTCCGAAGGCGCCGCGATCGGTGTGGCGGGCGAGAGGGTCACAGGAAGGCTCACGCTTGGCTCTGCGTTCGGGGATAGACCGCAAGCCGCTCGGAGCGGGCGGCGAGGCGCGCCTTTGTCGTTTCACTTGCCGCCGGACCGGCCACGATGGCGAAGTCGGGTTCCGTGAGAGGGCGGCCAGAATTCCGATCGACGATCGTCGGCTCCGCCGGCGCTCCCGTCTGCGCGTCAACGACCGTCACACTGGCGCCTTCCGGCGCGAAATGCCGATTGCCGTAGGCCAATAGCGCCAGCAGTACGGGGCGGAAATCCCGCCCGCGCTCGGTCAGCAGATATTCGTGGCGTGGCGGGCGGGCGCTGTAGCAGCGCTTCTCCATGAGCCCCGATTCGACCAGACCTTCCAACCGCTTGATCAACATGTTTGGCGCGATGCCAAGGTTCTGTTCGAACTCGTCGAAGCGGGTGAAACCTGAAAAAGCGTCGCGAAGAATCAGGATCGTCCACCATTCGCCGACGCGGTCGAGGCTGCGGGCGATCGGACAGTTCATGGTTTTGAAGCGGGTGCGCAGCATCACGCGATTATAATCAAGTTACTTTCAAAATGCAAGTTACTATGCTAGGCGTCGCGAGGCAAGGCAAGGAACTATCCGTTGCTAATCTCGGTCGCATTGCAGGAGAACGCGCGCATGGCCGCCAGCGCCCAAAACCTCTATTATCTCGACGATCTCAGCCTGGGGCAGGTCTTCCGAAGCGGCGTGCATCGGGTCGACGCCGAGCAGATCAAAGCCTTTGCGCGCCTATATGATCCACAACCGTTCCATCTCGACGAGGAGGACGCAAAGGACACATTCTTCGCTGGCCTCGCCGCCAGCGGCTGGCATGTCGCCGCGATCACCATGAAACTGCTCACCGATGGCGCCGCGCCGCTCGCGGGCGGCGTGATCGGCGGCGGCGCCGAGATCGCCTGGCCGAAGCCGACTCGCCCCGACGACGTGCTGCAAGTGACCAGCGAAGTCATCGCCATCGCGCCGTCGCGCTCTCGGCCGGATCGCGGCATGATCACTCTGCGCAGCGAGACCCGCAATCAAAACGGCGAGATCGCTCAAACGCTGACGGCAAAGCTGATCGTGCCGAAGAGACCCGCCTGAGCAAGTGATCTCTTCGGGTAACTGCCCAGGTACCCCCGATTTTTGAGACCCAAGGCACGATTGGGCGGTGGCGTCTTGAGAACGAAATGGAATCGGGTCGCGAACAAAGCCGAATCGGCATAGGCGTTCGCTGCCTCACGGAGCGATTTTCTCGCTCAAATCGGGGGGTACCTGGGCAGTTACCTCTTCGGCAACGATCAGCTCTGAAATACAGAAGTCGATTTTCGCGCGCGCCGGCGCTATCTCAACGTCCGGGATGTCGTAAACCGACGACCTGAGTTTCCTGGGAGCGCTCGATGCAAACAGCAGAGGCCGGCGCCGGTTGGCAAGAAGACATCTTCCGCATCCTCAAAGCCCAGGGCGCCAAACATATCGTCTACGTGCCGGACGCCGGCCATTCCACCGCCATCGCGATGGCCGAGGCGGATTCCGAAATCCACTCCGTCGTGCTGACGACCGAAGAGGAAGGCGTAGGCTATCTCGCGGGGGCGTGGTTGGGCGGCGAGCGCGGCGCGATGCAGTTGCAGTCGAGTGGCGTCGGCAATTGTCTCAACACCCTGTCGCTGCAAGTCTGCGGGCGCTTTCCATTGCTGATGGTGGTGACGATGCGCGGAGATTGGGCGGAGTTCAACCCCTGGCAAAACCCGATGGGGGCAGGCGACGGAAAAAGCGCTCGCCCTGATGGGCGTGATGACATGGCGGGCCGACGCGCCCGAGGACGTCGCTCCCTTACTCAACGGCGCGGCGACCATGGCGTTCAACGGCGATTCCGCCTGCGCACTGATTCTGGGACAGCGCTTGATCGGAGAAAAGCGATGGTGAGGAGCGCCCTCGATCGCCGCGAAGCCGTGTCGCGACTGTTAACAGGTCGCCAGGACCTCCTTGTCGTGACGGGGCTCGGCTCGGCGTCCTACGACGTGATGGCCGTCGGCGACCACGACAACAATTATTACCTCTGGGGCGCGATGGGCAGCGCGGCTATGGTCGGCTTGGGGCTAGCCAGGGCGAGGCCCAATCATTCCGTGCTCGTCATCACCGGTGACGGCGAGATGTTGATGGGCTTGGGCGCGCTCGCCACGATCGCCCTGCAAGAGCCCGCGAATCTGACGATTGCGGTGCTCGATAACGGCCATTTCGGCGAGACCGGCATGCAACGGAGTCATACGAGCCAGGGCATCGACCTCGACCGCGTCGCGGCGACCTGCGGCTTTGGCTGGACGCGCGAAATCCGCGACATCGAGGGCGTCGACGAATTACGCACCCGGATCGTTACGCGGGAAGGCGTCAAGTTCGCCACGATCAAGATCAAGGCCGACAATCCGCTCCGCGTGCTGCCGCCGCGCGACAGCGTCGCCATCAAGAACCGGTTCAGCGCGTCGCTTGGCCTCGCGACGATCTGAGGACAAATCATGCAAACGAGGGCGGATGGTGACCTCGGGGACAGCCGCGCAGCGGTGCGGCGAATTTCCTCCCCGATTTCACCGCGGCGTGGATCTGAAACGCGGTCACCCCGTCGCCTTTGTCGAGGCGCTGACCAACGCGGGTTGGATGGCGGCGCTGATCCCCGAAGCCTGCGGCGCGGCGCCGGCCTCGGCCTCACCGAAGCCAGCGTCTTCATGGAGGAGATCAATCGTTCCGGCGGCAATTCCGGCGCCTGCCACGGCAAGATGCACAATATGACAGTGGCTCATCCGGCATGGCTCCAAGGAACACGTGGCCTTCACCTCGGTCAGCGAAATGGCGGATGTTCGCGCCATACGCATCCGAAGCGCACAATTGTTGAGAGCCCGGCGGCCCCGTTCGCCTCCCGGCGCCGACGGCGATTTTCACTGGCGCACCACGACAGTATGGGACCGTCCCGGCCGTCGGCCAGCATCAACCGCTCGAGGAGCCGCTGAAATGACCGAACTCGACATCGATTTCTTGCGCGGCTGGATCGGGCGCGAGCAGGTGAGCGACGACGTACTCACCGAGGATCTGGCGCGTAAATATCACGCGACATTCGAAATGCCCGGCGAAGCGCCTCACCTAGGCGAGATCGCGCCGCGGATGATCCATTTTTGTCTCGCCCAACTCGCCGTTCCGACATCGGCTCTAGGCCCTGACGGGCATTCCCGGCGCGGCGGATTTTTCCCGCCCGTCGCGCTGCCGCGCCGCATGTGGGCCGGCGGTCTCATAACCTTCCCGGGCGATTTGCGCGTCGGCGATCGGATCGAGAGGCGATCGCGCATCGTCGATGTCGCGTTGAAACAGGGGCGCGGCGGGCCGTTGTGCTTCGTCACCGTCGAGCATCGGATCCAGGTTGACGAACAAAAAAAGCTCGAGGAGCGGCAGGACATCGTTTATCTCGGCCTCGACGGCGGCGGCGGCAAGGCGGCTTCCCCCGCCCAACCGGGCGCTTATCGGCGCCGGGTCGAGGGCTCGGCGCCGCTGCTGTTCCGCTATTCCGCGCTCACATTCAACGGCCACCGTATTCATTATGACCGGCGATATGTCACTGAGGTCGAGGGCTATCCGGGTCTGATCGTGCATGGCCCGTTACAGGCGGCTTGGCTGTTCAACCACGCCGCCGAACTCCAGGGCGCGCCGCCGTCGCGCTTCGCGTTTCGCGGGCTTTCGCCGCTGTTCGACGACGATGCTATTTTCATCAACGCCGAGGTCGACGGCGAAGGGGTGAAGCTCTGGACGGCGCGGGAGGACGGCCCGGTCGCGATGAGCGCCGAGGCGAGTTGGGGTTGATCGCTCGCCCGTTTCCCTCCGGCCGCCGATGGTTCCGGCCCTTTACAGGGGTGAAGCGCGGGGCGTTCCAGCGATCCAGGGACTTGGAAACAATCTCGACATGAGCGCTGCTAGCATTGGCATTTGACGAGCCGAAGACGAAGACCCTAGGTTACCGCTCCGGGCGCGTCAGGCCCAAACCAAACGGGGAGAGGAAAGCATGAAAACGGCAATTGGCGCCGCGTTCGCTTGCGCAACGCTGGCTGCGGCAACAGGCACCGCGCTCGCGGCCGATCCGGCTGCCTGCAAGGCGGTGCGCTTCTCCGACGTCGGCTGGACCGACATAACGGCCACCACCGCCATCGCCGGCGAAATTTTCAAGGGCCTCGGCTATGACCCCAAAATCACCGTGCTTTCCGTTCCGGTGACCTACGCCTCGATGAAGAACAAGGACATCGACGTTTTTCTCGGCAATTGGCAGCCCTCGATGGAGAACGATCGCAAGCCCTATATCGACGACAAGTCGGTGATCGAGATCGGCGCCAACCTGCCCACGGGCGCCAAATACACGCTCGCCGTGCCGCAATACACTTTCGACAAGGGCCTCAAGGACTTCGCCGACATCGGCAAGTACAAGGATTCACTGAAGGGCAAACTGTACGGCATCGAACCCGGTAACGACGGCAATCGCCTCGTTCTCGACCTCATCAAGGACAACAAGTTCGGCCTGAAGGACTTCCAACTCGTCGAGTCCAGCGAGCAGGGCATGCTCGCCGAGGTGCAGCGGGCGACGTCGCACAAGGAGGACGTGGTGTTCCTCGGCTGGGCGCCGCATCCGATGAACGTCAATTTCAAGATCCAGTATCTGACCGGCGGCGACGACAGTTTCGGCCCGAATTTCGGCGGCGCGGTCGTCTACACCAACGAGCGCGCGGGTTGGGCCGAGCAATGCCCGAACGCCGCCAAGCTCGTGAAGCAGTTCATCTTCACGGTCGACATCGAAAACGTCGTGATGAACAAGATTCTGACTGACGGCGACGAAGGACCGAAGGCGGCGCAGGAATGGCTAAAGACCAACCCGCCCGAACTCGTGAAGTGGCTGGACGGCGTGACGACCTTCGACGGCAAACCGGGCCTCGACGCGGTGAAAAAGAGCCTGGGTCTCTGACCACGGTCTCCTGAAACGACAAAAACGCCCGCCGGTTAGCGGCGGGCGCCTCTCTAGTCTTGGGGGCGCGGCTTGGAACGCTGGTTCACGCTATGGAAACTGCCGATCGGCAAATACGTCAAGATCGGCATCACCTGGCTGCAGGACAATGCTTCGGGTTTCTTCGACGCGGTGACGGCCGTGATCGACTTTTCGGTCGACGGCATGACCGGCCTGCTGATGAGCGTGCCCGTGGCGGTGATGATCGTCGCGATCTCCGCGCTCGCCTATTGGCTGCATCGCTCCTGGAAGCTGTCGCTGTTCGTGATCGTCGCGTTTCTGTTGATCACCAACCTCGGCTATTGGGAAGCGACGATGCAGACGATCTCGCTGGTCGGCTTCTCGACGCTGGCGAGCGTCGCCGTCGGCGTGCCTGTCGGCATCGCCTGCGCGCATCGGCCTTGGCTCTATACGACGTTGCGGCCGGTGCTCGATCTTATGCAGACGCTGCCGACCTTCGTCTATCTGATCCCGACGCTAGTGCTGTTCCACTTGGGTGCGGCGCCGGGGCTCATCTCCACCGTCATCTTCGCCATCGCCGCGCCAATTCGCCTCACCTATCTCGGCGTTTCCTCGGTGCCGCTGCAATTGCGCGAGGCGGGGGAAGCTTTCGGCGCGACGAAGCGGCAGTTGTTGTGGAAAGTGGAGCTGCCTTTCGCATTGCCGACGATCATGGCCGGCGTCACGCAATGCATCATGCTGAGCCTTTCGATGGTCGTCATCGCGGCGCTGGTCGGTGCGGCGGGCCTTGGCACCCCTGTCGTGCGCGCGTTGGGCACGGTCAACATTCCGATGGGTATCGAAGCGGGCCTGTCGATCGTGTTGCTGGCGATCGTGCTCGATCGCGTCTGTCGCAGTCCCGAGCGAAGGGCGAGGTCCTGAAATGTCGGCTGTCGTTTTCGAAAATGTCGATATCCTGTTCGGAGCGCGCCAAAAGGACGCGCTGGGGATGCTCGACCGGGGCAAGACTCGCGACGAAATCCTGAAGGCGACGAATGTCGTGCTCGGCGCAGCCGACATAAATCTCGCCATCGAACCCGGAGAGATCTGCGTGCTGATGGGTCTCTCCGGCTCCGGCAAATCGACGATTCTTCGCGCCGTCAACGGCCTGAACAAGATTACCCGCGGGCGGCTTCTGGTCCGCGACGGCAATCGCGACATCGACCTCGGCAACTGCAGCGACATCGATCTGCGCTCGCTGCGCACGCGGCGGATAGCCATGGTGTTCCAGCAGTTCGCGCTGCTGCCTTGGCGGACAGTCGCCGAGAACGTCGGCCTCGGCCTCGAATTGCGCGGCGCCGACAAGGGCGAGATCGATCGTGTCGTCAACCAGAAGCTCGCGATGGTCGGTCTGACCCAGTGGGCGAACAAGTTCGGCCACGAGCTTTCCGGCGGCATGCAGCAGCGCGTCGGCCTCGCCCGCGCCTTCGCCACCGACGCCGACATTCTGTTGATGGACGAGCCGTTTTCGGCGCTCGACCCGTTGATCCGCGACAAGTTGCAGGACGAACTGCTGCTGCTGCAAAAGGATCTAAAGAAGACCATCATTTTCGTCAGCCACGATCTCGACGAAGCGATGAAGCTCGGCAATCGCATCGCCATTCTCGAAGGCGGCCGCATCGTGCAATGCGGGCGCGCCGAAGAGATCCTGCTGACCCCCGCCAATAGCTATGTCGCCGAATTCGTCAAGCACATGAACCCGCTCAACGTTTTACGCGGCGGGGCGTTGATGACGCCGGCGGCGGCGCTGGAGCGCGCCGGCCCGGAAGTGTTGCTCGACAAGCGCGGCCGGATCCGCTTGCAACTCGACGGCGAAAGCCGCCCGGTTTCCTGCACGCTCGACGGCGCCGCCGGTTCGCTGGCTGAAGCCGCCGCGGCTGACACGAAATCCGACATCCTCATCGCGCCCGTAGACCTGAAGATGAGGCTCGCCATCGAACTCCGCCGCCGCTCCGGCAACCCCATCGTCCTGGTCGACGAACTCGGCCGCCTCGCCGGGTTGTGCGGGGATGACGAGATTTATCGCGCGCTGTTGCAGGCGCGAAGGTCGGAGGGGTAGGGGGACAAGACGCTTCTACATGATCCCCGATAGCGAACGTCTCGCAGCGGACGCGCGTCTGCGGAGCGAAGTGGACAGCCATACGAGGGCGATTGCGGCCCGGTTCGACCGGCATAGGTCTCGTGTCGTCATCGCATCGGACAATGGCCTCGAACTGGCCCTCCCGCCGCGCATGGCCGAGGGGCTCGAACAGGCGATGGCCGCCGAACTGTCGAACATCTAGATCAGCCCAACGGCTGACGGCCTGCATTGGCCCGCCGTCGATTCGGACCTCTTTATCCCCTCGCTGCTGCGCGGCGTGTTCGGCTCCAGGAGTTGGATGGCGCCGCAGCCTGGGGCGTCGGGAGGCAACGCGAATTCGCGGGTGAAGGCGGCGGCGGCTCGGGAGAACGGGCGGAAGGGTGGGAGGCCGAGGAAAGTGGTGGGCGGGTAGGGTCCATCCGGACGTATCCACCGTACTTCGCAATTCTCTCACCCCCGCAACGCCGTATTCCCCGCATCGAACACGCTCTCGCCAATCACCACCGCCCGCTTCTTTTCCCCGAGCACCGAAATCTCGAACTCCGTCCCCACCGCCGCCAGTTCAGGCCTCACCATCGCCATCGCCAGCGATTTGCCGACGCGCCAGCCGTAGCCGCCCGACGTGGTCCGTCCCACGGCGACGCCGCGCGAAAACACCGGCTCGGAGCCGCGCGCGTCCGCGTCGATGACGCCAAACACTTCCAGCGTCACCAGCGTGTTGGCGAGGCCGCGGGCGCGCCACGCCAGCAGCGCTTCCTTGCCCAAAAAGTCCTTCTTCAGGTCGACGAAGCGTTCCAGCGACGATTCGAGGGCGGCATATTCGATCGACAGTTCGCGCCCGACCAGCTTGTAGGATTTCTCCAGCCGCAACGAATCCATCGCCCGGATGCCGTACGGTTTTATTCCGAATTCGGCGCCGGCGGCCATCAGGTGATCGAAGATGTAGTTCTGCATCTCGATCGGATGATGGAACTCATAACCGAGTTCGCCAACGAAGTTTACGCGCATGGTAAAGCAACCAGCGGCGCCAACCGATAGCTGACGGGCGGTCAGCCAGGGGAAGGCGGCGTTGGAGACGTCGATGTCCGCCACCTTTTCCAGGACTTCGCGCGCGCGGGGACCGGCCAGCACCAGCACGCCGTATTGCGTCGTCACCTTGTCGAGGCGTACCGAGCCATCTTCCGGCAGCAGCTTGCGGAGCGAGTCGTGATCATGCGTCTCCAGGGCGCCGGCGGAGACCAGATAGAAGCGATCGGCGCTGAGGCGGGTCAGCGTGAATTCGGCGCGCACCCCGCCGCGCTCGGTGAGCAGATAGGTCAGCGTCACCCGGCCCGGCGCCTTGGGGATCTTGTTGGTGAGGATCTTGTCGAGCCATCCTTCCGCCCCCGGACCCGAAACCTCGAACTTGGCGAAGGCCGACATGTCTTGCAGGCCGACGTTTTCGTGGACGTTGCGGCATTCGGCGCCGATGAAGGCGAAGTCGTTGGAGCGCCTGAAACTCCATTTTTCGCGCGGGCGGTCGCCCTCCGGGTGGTTCTCGTTGAGTAGCACGTCGGGCTTGGCGAGCGCGGCCTCGGTGAGGAAGTAATCCGCGGGTGCGAAGAAATTCGGCCGCTCCCAGCCGTAGACCGAGCCGAACACGGCTCCGAGCGCCTTCATCCGCTCGTAGCAGGGTGTCTGGCGCAACGGCCGCGCCGCGCCGCGCTCCTCGTTGGGATAATGCACCGTGAAGACCTTGGCATAGGCCTCCTCGTTCTTCTGAATGAGATAGCCGTGCTGCGCGTAAGGGCCGAAGCGGCGCGGGTCGACGCCGAGCATGTCGACGGTGGGCTCGCCGCCGACGATCCATTCCGCTAGCTGCCAGCCGGCGCCGCCGGCGGCGGTGACGCCGAACGAATGCCCTTCGTTGAGCCAGACGTTCTTCAGCCCCGGCGCCGGGCCGACGATCGGCGAACCGTCGGGCGTATAGGCGATGGCGCCATTATAGACCTTTTTCACGCCGACTTCGCCGAAGGCGGGAACGCGGGCGATGGCGGTCTCGATATACGGGCCGAGACGCTCCAGATCCTCCTGGAACAATTCGTATTCGCTCTGCGACGACGGGCCGTCGACATAGCAGGCGGGCGCGCCGATTTCGTAGGGTCCGAGCAGCAGGCCGCCGGCTTCCTCGCGCATGTACCAGGACGAATCGGATTCGCGTAAAACGCCCATTTCCGGCAGCCCCGCCGCCTTGCGCGCCTGGATCGCCGGATGGGCCTCGGTGACGATATATTGATGCTCGACCGGGATCACCGGCACGTTGATACCGAGCATCCGCCCCGTCTGCCGCGCGAAATTGCCGGTCGCCGAAATCACGTGCTCGCAGGTGATCTCGCCCTTGTCGGTCGCAATCTTCCATTCGCCCGAGGCGGTTCGCGTGATCGCCTGCACGGTCGTGTTCCGGTTGATTTCCGCGCCGCGATCACGCGCGCCCTTGGCAAGCGCCTGGGTGAGGTCGGCGGGTTGGATATAGCCGTCTTGGGGGTGGCGGATCGCGCCGAGCAACCCGCCGATGTCGCATAACGGCCAGAGTTCCTTGACCTGGGCGGGGGTGAGGAACTCGACCTCGATGCCGCCGATCGTCGACGCTACGCCGGCGTAATATCTGTATTCGTCGAGCCGATCCTGAGTGCGCGCCAGGCGAATGTTGGAGACCTGACGGAAGCCGACGTCGAGCCCGGTCTCGGCCTGCAGCGTCTTGTAGAGTCCGACCGAATATTTGTGCAATTGCCCGACGGAATAGGAAAGGTTGAAAAGCGGCAGCAGGCCGGCGGCGTGCCATGTCGAGCCCGACGTCAGCTCCTTGCGCTCGATGAGCACGCTGTCGCCCCAGCCTTTTTTCGCCAGATGATAGAGCGTCGAAACGCCGACGACGCCGCCCCCGATGACCACCGCGCGCGCATGGGTCCGCATGTTTTCTCACTCCCTCGATCGTTGGTCGCCCACGCCCGTGACGGTTCGTCAGTAATTCGTATCCGGCATCGAAGCTTTCTTCGCCTCGACGAAAGCGCGCAGGGCCTCGTCGATGGCGGGGTCGATCGGCGGCGCTTCATATTCGCGCAGCATCTTCTTCCAGATCGCGTTGGCGCGCTGCGCGGAATCCTTCGAGCCCTCCTCGAGCCATTGCTCGTAGGAATTGTTGTCGGCGGTTTCGAAACGGTAGAACGCGGATTCGAAATTGGCTTGCGTATGGCCGCAGCCGAGGAAATGGCCGCCGGGCTCCACCTGATTGAACGCCTCCATCGCCTGCCCGTTCTCGCTCATGTCTACCCCCTTGGCGAGCTTGTGCATGGCGCCGAGCTGGTCGAAGTCGAGAATGAATTTCTCGTAGGAAGCCGATAGCCCGCCTTCCATCCAGCCGGCTGCATGCAGCACGAAATTCGCGCCGGCGAACATGGTCGGCAGCAACGTCTGCGCGCTCTCGTAAGCGGCCTGGGCGTCCGGCAGTTTGGAGGCGCAGAGCGAGCCGCCGGTGCGGAATGGCAGGTTCATGCGCCGCGCCAGCTGGCCGGCGCCGTAGATCGCCAGCGCGGCCTCCGGCGTGCCGAAGGTCGGCGCGCCCGATTGCATAGAAAGCGTCGACACGAACGTGCCGAATATGACCGGCGCGCCCTTGCGGGCAAGCTGGCAGAAAGCGACGCCGGCCATCACTTCGGCGAGCACCTGCGTCAGCGTGCCCGCCGTGGTGACCGGGCTCATCGCGCCCGAGAGGATGAACGGCGTGATCACGCAGGCCTGATTGGCGCGGGCGTAGACTTCGGCGACGCCGAGCATCGTCGAATCCCAGACCAGCGGCGAATTGGCGTTGATCAGCGAGGTGCAAACGGTGTTCTCGGCGACGAAATCCTTGCCGAACAGGATTTCGCACATCGCCACCGTGTCGCGGGCCCGGTCGGGATGCGTCACCGAGCCCATGAACGGCTTATCCGAGTAGCGCATGTGCGCGTAAATCATCTCGAGGTGCCGCTTGTTGACCGGCAGATCGACGGGCTCGCAGACGGTTCCGCCGGAATGGTGGATGTAGGGCGAGAGATAGGCGAGTTTAACGAAATTCTGGAAGTCCTCGATCGTCCCGTAGCGCCGGCCTTTGTCCAGGTCGTGGACGAAGGGTGAGCCGTAATTGGGCGCGAAGACGGTCGCGTTGCCGCCGATCCGCACGCTGCGCTCGGGGTTGCGGGCGTGTTGCGTATACTCAGAGGGCGCGGTGGCGCACAACTGGCGCGCCAGTCCGCGCGGAAAACGCACCCGATCGCCCCTGACGTCGCAGCCGACCTCCTTGAACCGCCCCAGCGCCGCCGGATAGTCGCGGAAGTCGATGCCGACCTCCAGCAACAGCGTTTCTGCATTGCGCTCGATCGTCTCCAGCGCCTCGGCGTTGAGGATCTCGGTCAGCGGAAGGTTGCGGTTGATATAGGGAATCGAAATCGCGCCGCGTTTGGCGCGC
>Ga0302157_10002360_pt1 | contig 22001 bp, 18 predicted proteins | sample I_Bog_N3_3_FD_193502 | JGI IMG/M metagenome (GOLD analysis project Ga0302157, IMG submission 193502) | Peat permafrost microbial communities from Stordalen Mire near Abisko, Sweden - I_Bog_N3_3 | ecosystem: Environmental > Terrestrial > Soil > Wetlands > Peat | place: Sweden: Abisko, Stordalen... | reverse complement strand
CTTCCTCGCCGATGACGGCCTGGTGGACTCGCTGATCACCGAGATCGCCGGCCTGCTCCGCCGGCTGATCGAACAGGACGAGGCCGGCAGCATCGATCTTCTCGGCTTGCCCTTGTCGCCGTCATGTCTGGCCGCGCTCAGCGAATGTCTGGGGCAGGGTGAGATCGCGGTGCAGTTGGATGCCGCCGGCCGGAGCACGATCCGCGAGACCGGCTTTCCCGGCGTCTGGTGGACGACGCACGCCGACAAGGCCGGGCGTATCGTCGCCATGCTGATCGAGGTCGCGTTCGTTCCGGACATCGTGCGCGTGCCTCGCGACGACGTGACGCGCGGCTTTCAGCGCCTGCCCAACGTCACACGGGCCGATGGGCGGCGATTTCCCGCCACAACGGTGCGATCACGCCCTGGGGCAGGCACCAGGCCTGGAAGTCGCCTTCAGTGATCAATCCTGGCCATGTCGAGTGCCAGACCGGTGTGCGCGGCGATCCAGCGCGCGATCATGCCGGGATGAGCGAAATGATGCGGGCCCTTGGTCTTCCGGTCGCCGATGCCGGAAGCATGAACGAAGATCATCCCAGCCGGGTGGGCGGTGGCGAGGAATCGCTTGCGGATATGACTTCGGACATTCGCATGTCCGTCAGGTAACGGAATGATGACCCATGCAACGCCACCTCTGCCGGCTACATGGGAGCGACTTTGCAGGTCATTGGCATGACATTTGCCAGGCCGTGGTCGCCTGATCCTTTTTTGGTGCTGCGACAGACTTACTCAGCAGTCGGTAATTCGGGCGACGGCATTGCTTTACGCGTCATGGTCGGCGAAGGCGCGCCATCCATGACTTGCGTGGCTGCACGTGCGAAAGTCGTGGATGGCGGGCCTGCGCCCGCCATGACGTTGGGAAACCCAGTGTCGTCCTGCTTACCGACGACTGTGTAAACCTGCCCCGGCTTTGGCGGCAGGGTCGCAAAACACTCAACAGGTTTATTGGGTCGAGGCCGGATGAGCCGATTCAAATTATCACGTGGAACCATCTGTTTCCGGTACGACCGCCCCCTTCGGTCGACCCGACCCGCCGCGGTGACCATGATGTTGTCGCGGAAGCGGATGACGTCGTCGAAAAAAGAGTTCCTCGGTCGGCCGCCCGTAGAGTTTCTGGCCGCCGCAGCCGCGATCGGCCAGGATCCAGACTTTGACGCTGACGGGCGGAATCTCGGCCAACCGCACCAGCACCCGGGCCCCGGGATAGGGTCCGCCAGTCCTTCACAGACCCGGGACGTCATCGGCCTCGATGCCGTCGTGAGCCAGCCACCGGTCCACTTGCCCGGTCGCCAGGTCGTGTCCGGTGGCGGAGACCGCGAGCGAGGCGCTGTGCAGGATGGCGATGATCTGACGCCGGTGCGGCGCTACCCCGCTCGCACCAACGTCTGTGCCCGCTTGGCCAGCCACCACCCCGATTCGTATGGCCACATCCCGAACCCGGGATCGCAGCCGAGGTCCTGCGCCGCATGCACCGGCCAGTACGGGTCGTACAGCGCCTGCCGCCCGATCGCCACCAGGTCGGCATCGCCCGACCGCAGGATCGCCTCCGCCTGCATCCCGTCCAGAATCAACCCGACCGCCATCGAGGCGACCCCCGCCCGCCGCACCGCCGCGGCGAAGGGCACCTGGAAGCCGGGGTATCGCGGCACCGGCGCCGCCGTCGCCGTACCCGTCAGCCCGCCCGAGGAGCAATCCACCACGTCCACCCCCGCTTGCTTCAGTTCCAGCGCCAGGGCGACCGTGTCCGCCACGTCCCATCCTCCGGCGCCGTCCACCGCCGACACCCGGAAGAACAGCGGCTTATGCGCCGGCCAGGCGGCTCGCACCGCCCGCGTCACCTCCAGCGGGAACCGCATTCGCCCGGCCCTGTCGCCGCCATACGCGTCGTTGCGAGTGTTGCTGACGGACGAGAGGAAGCTCGCCAGCAGGTAGCCGTGCGCGCCGTGGACCTCGACGATGTCGAACCCGGCCGCATCGGCCCGCCTTGTGGCATCGACATAGGTCTGGACCATCTCACCGATCTCCGCCGCCGACAAAGCGTGCGGCACGTGCTGCCCTGGTCCCATCGGTTCGGTCGTGGGTCCCACCACCGGCCAGGCCGGCAACCCGCGGGCCGCGTCGGCGTCCGAGTAGGGCCGCGTTCCCTCCTGGGCCGGATGGGTCGCTGCCTTGCGGCCGGCATGCTGCAGTTGGATGGCCGACAGGCTGCCCTCGGTTCGAAGGTAATCGGTGATGCGGCGCCAAGCTGGGATTTGCGTGTCGTCCCACAGGCCGGGGCAGGCATGGGTGACCCGGCCACGCGGCTCGATCGCGGTCGATTCCACCATGACCACGCCAAAGCGGCCCAGGGCGAACTTGCCCAGATGCACCAGGTGGAAATCGCCGGGGATGCCGTCGCGCGCCCGATATTGCACCATCGGCGACAGGACAATGCGGTTAGGCAAAGTGACGCCGCGGATGGTCATCGGCGTGAACAGCAATGGGCGGTCGTCGGTCGGCACGGCGTCGGTCATGCGAAGGATATCCCGGCTGGATGAGGCCAGGATGATCCCCTATTCCACGAACCGATCCAAGTACGCCGTGACCTCAGACCGCCGATGCGGTCAACTGCCTATGCCCGCATGTCCCGCCCGGATTCCCGCATCAGGATCCTGGCATGCGCGCCAGTGACCGCCGCGTGGTATGCCACCGCCGCGTCCGACATATCCGCATCCGGCGCTTGCTCCACCGCGAAATGCCCGAACCGGTCCCCGCCGCGCACCAGGGTCGCGCTGTCATGCGCACCTGCCACTTGCCGCACATAGGTCGGGATATAACGGATCGCGAACCCGATCCGCCGCTGGCCGGTCGGGTTCGGATCCGACCCGTGGATCAGCCGCACATGGTGCAGCGACATCTCGCCGGCCGCGAGTTCCAGCATCACCGCCTGGCGCTCATCGACGTCCACCATGATCTCCTGGCCGCGGCTGAGCAGGTTCTCCGGCCGGAAGGTGTCCCGGTGCGGCACCTGCTCCAGCTTGTGGGTGCCGGGCATCACGCGCATCGCGCCGTTTGTCGCGGTGCTGTCCGACAGCGCCACCCAGGCGGTGACCACATCGGCCGGGTCCAGGCCCCAATAGGTGGAATCCTGGTGCCAGGACACGAACCCGGGATTGCGCGGCTCCTTGATGAAGAAGGAGCTGCCCCAGCACAGGATGTCCGGGCCGATCAGGTCCTCCACGGCGTCCAGGATGCGCGGATGGCGGATCAGCCCGTTCAGCCAGGTGAACAGCAGATGTGACTTGTGGCGCAGCTTGCCGGCCATGGGACCGGCGCCGCCCTCGAAGGCCTCCAGCTTGCCGCGCAGCGCGGCAGCCTCGGCGGTGGAGAGCACAGGCACCGGCGCGTAATAGCCCTGCGCGGCATAGTGCTCCACGGCGGCGTGGGTCAGGGCTTTCATGGCGGGCTCCTCCTGCTATGCCGGCAGGGTGGAAACCGGAACCCACTGATGTCAAGCCGCCCGACCGCCGTGATCGTGATCTTCGGGGCTGCGGTGCGGCCCGATGGGACGCCGAGCCGAACGTTACGACACCGGGTGGAGGCGGCCGTTCAGTACGGTTCGGGTCTGAACCAGCCGGTGTTCATGCCCACCGGGGCCGTGGGGCGCTATGGTGCGTCGGAGGCCTCGGTCATGGCACGTCTGCTGCGCGCCAGTGGCGTGCCGGGGGATCGTATCGTCCTGGAGGAAACCGGCACCGACACTGTGTCGTCCGTCAGAGCGGTGCGGCGGTTGATGCGGGATCGGCCGGCTGGCACGCCGGTTTTTGCCGCGACCAGCCGCTACCATCTGCTCCGTTGCGTGTTGCTGTTGCGCCTGGCCGGCCTGCCGGCGCGTTCGGCACCGCCCCCGTCCTTTCCGGCGGCTCGTCTTTGGCGCACGCGGTGGTACTGGCGGCTGCGGGAGGCGGCGGCACTGCCCTATGATGTGCTGCTGATGCTGGGACTGCGGCTGACCGGGCGGGTCTGACGATGGCGCTGGGCAGATTTCGGGCAAATCCGGGGTAACCCGGCCGGGACGAGCCTGCCACCGGGCTGGTCCCGGGGGTCAAGCCCGGGGAACGACGCCGAAGCGATCTCGGAAGCAGCCGGGCGACCGGCAAACGCCGACGGCGGCTCGGGCTACGGGTCGCTGACGGGTGAACGTGCTGAATGAGATGACGATCGGTCGAACCGACGATCCAGAGAAGCTGGTCGGGTCCATGGCTCTTGAAGCCGCGGGCTTGTTTGGGGCTGGATCGCGGCTTCCATCTGGGCCAGCGGCCATGACTGCCGCGTCATTAATCGTCGTCTCGACCCGCAAGACGCTGCCCTGCTTGTCGTACATTTTGATCGAGTTCTGGCCCACGCGATGCTTGATCCGTACACCTTCGGGGCGTCGCTTCATGTCGCTGACCACTTCAGCACGCGGGTTGCCGTCGGCCGGGACCTTATGGCCAAGAAAGCGCACCACGTCCGGGCTTAGGCGACGTGGATACCAGCGGACCGGTCCGGTGAACAGGGATGCGATCAGTCCCCGAACCCCGGCAGCACCGGACCACCGGGTGGCCCGATCGCCAGAGCCTTGAACAGCCGTCCCATCCGGTCCGGCTCCGCCAGCCGCTGCGCCGCCTGCATCAGCGCCGAGGCGCGCGCCGGCGGCAACCCGCGCGCCAGCCGGTTGGTGCGCTGAAACAACCCCAGCCGCGCCAGAAACAGCCCCTGCGGTTCCGGTCCCTGCACGCCGCTGCCCGCAGCGGCCGCGAAGGCGGCGAAATCCACGTGCGCGGTCAGGTCGGCCGTACCGGGAGCAGCAAGCGGGTCGGCCGGCCGGCCCTGCGCGATGGCCTGGAGGCTGTCGCCGGCCGCGCTATGCTCGGGCCCATAGTCCAGGAACAGCGCAGCGCCCGGCCACCGGGCGAACCGCCGCCCGAGCTCGGCGGCGATCGCCAGTGCGGTTTCGCACCGCTCAGTCACGCTGCCCTCGGGCGCGTCAGCCGTCACGACCCCGTCGGCCACGGGCAGCTCCACCCAGGCCCCGCCATCGACGTAACGCTCCATCCAGCCATCAGCCCGCCGCACGAACTGGCGGATCGGCAGCGCGTCCAGGAATTCGTTGCCCAGCAGCAGCAGCGGACCCTCGGGCAGATCCCCGATCGCATCGTGCCAGACCGCATCCGGCAGCCGAGCCGCCTGGATTGCGCGCAGGCGGGGGGAGGTCTCGATCAGATGCAGCCGCAGCGCCGTGTGAAAATCCGGCATCGCCCGGCCGATCGCCCGCAGCGCGTCCGCCATCAGGGTGCCGCGGCCGGGCCCGGCCTCCGCCAGCACGATCGGCGACGGCCGGCCGAGAAGGTCCCAGGTGACCGCGGCCCACAGGCCCAGGATCTCGCCAAACACCTGGCTGATCTCGGGCGCGGTGGTGAAGTCGGCGAAGGGATCGTGCGTCGCGTAATAGGCGGCGTTGGCGCGCGCCATGAAGGCGTCCAGCCGTTCGGTCATCGCGCGCGCAGGATCAGCCAGATACCGGCGATCAGCATGGGGATCGAGAGCAACTGCCCCATGGTTGCGCCAAAGGCGAGGAAACCCAGGAACGCGTCCGGCTCGCGGAAGAACTCGCCGATGATACGCGCCACCGCATAGCCAGCCAGGAAGATCCCGGTCAGCAGGCCGAAGCGGGCCCGCACAGCGTCCCGCCGGGACAGCAGGAACAGGATCATGAACAGCACCAGCCCTTCCAGCAGCGCCTGGTACAACTGGCTGGGATGCCGCGGTTCGGGGCCGGCCGCCGGGAATATCATCGCCCAGGGCAGCCAGTCTGGCGCCGGCCGGCCCCACAGCTCGCCGTTGATGAAATTGGCAACCCGCCCCAGCCCCAGCCCGATCGGCACACAGACCGCCAGGCGGTCGGCGAACCCCAGCAAGGGGATGCGGTTGCGGCGGCAGAACCACACCGTCGCAACGACAACCCCCAGCATGCCGCCGTGGAAGCTCATGCCGCCTTCCCAGACCCGCAGCATCATCAGCGGATGCGCCAGGTAGGTGCCAGGCTGGTAGAACAGCACATAGCCCAGCCGGCCGCCGAGAACGACTCCCAGCGTTGCCCAGGTGAGGAAATCGTCGGCCTGCAACGCCGTCGCCACCGCCGGCGGCGTCACCACCAGCCGCCGCAGCAGCCGCCAGCCCAGGACCAGCCCGGCGATATAGGCGAGCGCATACCATCGTATGCCAAACGGCCCGATCTGCACGATGACCGGGTCGAACTGCGGAAACAGCAGGACGGGGATCATACGAAAGGATCGGGTGTGGCGAGGTGGTCCTGCACGTAGCGGCGGATGCCTTCCTCCAACGGGGTGAACTGGCCCGTGTAGCCGGCGGCGCGCAGCCGGGTGATCGGCGCCTCGGTGAAGGACTGGTACTGGCCGCGCAAATCCGCCGGCATGTCGATGAATTCCACCTGCCGTGGCCGGCCCGCCGCGTCGCACACCGCGTGCGCCAGATCCAGATAGGTGCGGGCGGTGCCGGTCCCCAGGTTGAACAGCCCGTTCACCGCCGGTGTGTCGAGCAGCCACAGCATCACGTCCACCACGTCGCCCACCCAGATGAAATCCCGAGCCTGCGCCCCGTCGGCAAGTCCCGTGACATCGGACCGGAACAGACGAGCGGGCTGGCCTGCCGCAACCTCGTCGTATTTGACCTTGACGACCGAGATCATCTTGCCCTTGTGGTACTCGTTCGGCCCGTACACGTTGAAGAATTTCAGCCCCACCCATTGCGGCGGCCTGGCTCGTCGGGCGGCCAGGGTGCGGGCGACGCGGAGGTCGAAGGCGTGCTTGGTCCAGCCGTACAGGTTCAGCGGGCGCAGCCGCTCCAGCGCCGGCACGCCGAATTCGTCATCGAAACCCGGGCTGCCGTCCCCATAGGTCGCCGCCGAGGAGGCATAGATCAGCCGCACCCCGCGCTCCGCGCACCAGTTCCACAGCCGGCGGCTGAGTTCAACGTTGGTCGCCCAGGTTTCATCGCCGTCCGTTGCGGTGGTGCTGCTGATTGCGCCCAGGTGGAACACCACTTCCAGGGGCGGCAGCCGGTCCAGGAAGTCGTCCAGCTCGTCGGGCGGGATCAGCCGGGCCGGCGGGTGCCTGGCCAGGTTGCGCCATTTGCCGTCCGACCGCAGCCGGTCCGACACCACGGTTTCCAGGCCGCGCCGGAACAGCGCCGCCTGCAGGTTGGAGCCGATAAAGCCGGCGCCGCCGGTGACGAGGATCATGATCCGGCCTTATACGGGGCCTCGATGAGCAAGCCAATGAAAGGGACCACGAACCCATGAGCGATCGACCGCGTTTCTTCGACGATCTGGCCGGCGTGGCCGGCGGCGCGATCTCCGCCCTGTCCGGGCTGCGCGAGGAAGCCGAATCCGTGATCCGGGCCCGAATCGACGACACCATCCGCCGGCTGGACCTGGTCCGCCGCGAGGAACTCGATGCCCTGCGCGACGTCGCCGCCAATGCGCGTGCGGGGCAGGAGGCGGCAGAGACCAAGCTGGTGGCCCTGGAAGCCCGATTCGCGGCGCTGGAAGACCGTGTGTCAGTTCTGGAATCGACACCCCGACCGCACGACTAACCCTTGCGGCGCGACCCGACACCCTTATAGGCTACGTGTCGTGGCCAGTCCCGGCGAATCCACCACATCTCGGATTCGCAACCCGCCGGAGCTGTTAGCCACGCTCGGCCTCCATTGGACGGGAGACCCCGCATGTCAGCCACGCTGACCACCTCGTACGAGACCTCCGCCAATCCCCTTGACGTGATGGAGCAAATCGTCGCCGCCAACGAATGGGCCTTCGACCGCCGCAGCGAGTCGGAAATGGCCGCGGAAGCACCGGGACGCTGGTGCGACTACGGCCTGTATTTCAACTGGTCGCACGAGATCAGCGCCATGCACTTCACCTGCGCCTTCGACCTGAAGGTGCCGGAAAAGCAGCGCGGGGTGTTGTACGAACTCCTCGCACTCGCCAACGAGAAGCTGTGGATCGGGCATTTCGGCCTGGAGACGGAGGACGGCATGCCGGTGTTCCGCCACTCGGTGCTGCTGCGCGGGGCGCCCGGTGCCTCGGCTGAAAGCCTGGAGGACATGATCGACATCGCCATCACCGAATGCGAGCGCTTTTTTCCCGCCTTCCAGTTCGTGCTGTGGGGCGGCAAGCCGCCGGCCGAGGCGCTGGCGGCGGCGATGCTGGAATGCGTGGGTGAAGCATGACCGACGCCGGAAACATTCCGCCGATCCTGCTGGTCGGCTGCGGCCGGATGGGCAGCGCCATGCTGTCGGGCTGGCGCGAGCGCGGTCTGGCGCCCTCGGTTGCGGTCGATCCCTCGCCTGCGGCGACGGGGTACCAGGGCGACGACCTGACGGTGGTGATGGGGCCGCACGCGATCCCGGCCGACTTTGCCCCCGCGGCCGTGGTGCTGGCGGTGAAGCCGCAGAACGCGGCGGAGACCTTGCCCGCCTATGCGCGCTATGCCGGCAAGGTGGTGTTCCTGTCGATCATGGCCGGACGCACCATCGGCGGCATGCGGGGACTGCTGGGCGAACAGGCGGCGATCGTCCGCGCCATGCCGAACACCCCCGCCGCGGTGCGACAGGGCGTAACCGTCGCCTGCGCGACCGAAGCGGTCAGCAGCGCCCAACGCGGACTGTGCGACCGGCTGCTGCAGGCGATCGGTGTGGTCGCCTGGGCGGACGACGAGGCCTTGCTGGACCCGGTTACCGCGGTGTCCGGCAGCGGCCCGGCCTATGTCTTCCTGCTCGCCGAATTGCTGGAAAAGGCTGCGATCGAGCAGGGTATTCCCCCAGCCCTGGCCCGTCTGCTCGCGCGCCAGACGGTATCAGGGTCCGGTGCCCTGCTGGCTGCCAACCCGGAAGATGCGGCCGATCTGCGCAAGGCGGTCACCAGCCCCGGCGGCACCACGGCCGCGGCCTTGCAGGTGCTGATGCAAGACACGGCCTGGCCGGCCGCAATGAGCCAGGCGATCGAAGCGGCGACCCGCCGGTCCCGCGAACTGGCCGGTTGAATCGGCCGGTTGATTTGGCCGGTTGATTTCCCCCTCCCCTCGTGGGAGGGGGTTAGGGGGAGGGGGCTCGGCACGAAGAAGCGCCGACGCCGCAGGCAGCCTTCCACCGACCCCTCCCCCCAACCCCCTCCCTCAAGGGGAGGGGGAGACGTTTTCTCTTCGACCGTACCGCTTTCCCGATCCCGGCGAGTAACCCACCATGACCGACGCAGAATTCGACACCGCCCTGATCACCGCCGTCTTCCGCATGGCCGGTGCCTTGGGCTGGCACAGAGCCACCGTGCCCGCCGCCGCACGCGAGGCCGGCCTGCCACTGGCCCGCGCCCGCGAACGCTTCCCCAACCGGGCATCCGTGCTGTTGCGATTTGGCCGGCTGGCGGATCAGGCCGCGCTGGAAAGCGCCACCACGGAAGGCACCGTGCGCGACAAGCTGTTCGACCTGCTCATGAGCCGCTTCGAGGCCATGCAGGCCCAGCGCGATGGCATGCGGGCGCTGCTGCGGGCCGTGCCCTTCGATCCGCCGCTCGCCGCGCTGCTGGCCTGCGCCACCAAACGCAGCCTGCGCTGGATGTTGCAGGCGGCCGGCGTGCCCGCCACCGGCCTGCGCGGATCGTTGGAGGTGCGGGGGCTGCTCGCCGTCTGGCTCTGGGTGACCCGCGCCTGGGAGAAAGATGACAGCGCCGACCTGTCCGGCACGATGGCCGCCCTGGACACGGCGCTCGCTCGGGCGGAGCAGGCGGCGGGATGGCTGGCCGGCGGGCGGCGGGAGGCACCAGAACCGGATGCATCGGCCGTTGTGGACGAACCGCCGCCGCCCGAAGACCCCACCGAAGAATAACGGCCAGCCCGCGGCGGACCCGGCGTCATAAACCCGCGGTTAACCTCGGTATGCGACACTCCTGGCTTCATGCAGGAGATCTGCCGATGGACGCGACACAACGGCAACAACGACTGGGAGCCGCCCTCCGCTGCCTGGGGGCTGGTCACTGGCGGCGCGCCGAAACCGAATGCCAGGCCGTGCTGGCCGTTCATCCCAACGAGGTCGAGGCGCGTCTGCTGCTGGGCCTCGCCGTCGCGGCGATGGGGGAGCCGGATCGGGCGGCCCCGGCGCTGGATCAGGTGATGCGGGAGCGGCCGGATTACGCCCACCCTTGCGATGACCTGGCCGCCTTCCGCCCGGCTTTGCCGCGCAGCCTGGTCGCCGCGCAATACAGAGCCTGCCTGCGGCTCGCACCCGACAACGTGGCGCTGCGCCGGACTTTTGCGGCTTTCCTGCTGGAGAACGACGATGCCGCCGAGGCGGTCGCCGTGCTCAGCGATGCGCTCGACTCGGCGTCAGCGCATAACCTGATGGGGATGGCGCTCGCCGATCTGGGGCGGTTCCACGACGCGATCGACCTCTTCCGCCAGGCCGTGACCCTGGACCCCGAGCCGGCGGCCGGATGGTCGAACCTGGCGCTGGTGCTGAAGGTGGAGGGACGCTTCGACGAGGCTCTGGCCGCCTATGACGAGGCCATCCAGCGCAATCCCGATGACGCGCAAATCCGCGTCAACCGCGCCGTGGCGCTGCTGCAAAGCGGGCGCTGGACCGAGGCCTGGACGGATTACGAATGGCGCCTGCGCCTGTCCGCCAACAGCACCTTGCCGCCGCATCGGTTGCTGCCCGCGCTCGCCGGCCTGGGCGACCTGCACGGCCGGACCATCCTGGCCGTGCACGAGGAAGGCTTTGGCGACACGCTTCACTTCGCCCGCTATCTGCCCCTGCTGGCGGAACGCGGCGCCCGCGTGCTGGCGATGGTGCCCCAGCCGCTGGAGCGGTTGATCGGCCGGGTGGCGGGGATCGAGTCGGTTCTGAGTACGGCGGCCTCACTGCCGGCCTACGACTACTATTGCCCGTTTTTCAGCCTGCCCAGGGCCTTTGGAACAACCGTGGCGGACATTCCCGGCGCGCCCTACCTCACCGCCGATCCAGCGCTGACGGCCAAGTGGCAGCCGGTCCTGCCCGAGGGCGGCCTGCGCGTGGGCCTGGTCTGGGCCGGCCAGGCGAGGCCGTGGCTGCCGGGATTCGCGACCCTGGACCGGCGCCGCAGTGTCGGGCTCGCGGTGTTCGCGCCGCTGGCACAGGTCACGGGCGTCCGCTTCGTCAGCCTGCAAATGGGCGCTGCCGCCGCCGAGACGCAACAGCCGCCCGCCGGCCTGGTCCTGACGGACCCGATGCCCGACGTCACCGATTTCGCCGATACCGCGGCGATCGTCGCCGGCCTCGACCTGGTGATCAGCGTCGATACCGCGGTGGTGCATCTGGCCGGCGGGATGGGCAAGCCGGTGTTCATGCTGGACCGCTACGACAATTGCTGGCGCTGGCTCAGCGGGCGGGCCGACAGCCCCTGGTATCCGAACCTGACAATCTTCCGCCAGACCGACCCGAACCGTTGGGACGAACCGATGGCGCGGCTGGTGGCGGCGCTGGCAGCGTTCAGAGACCGGGTTGCAACGGCGCCCCATCCATCCCCGGCGCGGGGATTTGCAGATGCCGCATGATCGTCGGCGCCAGATCGGTGATATGCGCGGGTCCATGGCGCGTGGCGCCGGCAACGAAACCAGGACCGTCGATCAGCAGGACCGGGGACTGCTCGAACTGTCCCAGCCCGCCATGCTGACCGCAGCCCAACCGGTCCGGCTTGTCCCAGCGCGGCTTCGCGGCCAGCGAAGACCCGGGGACACCATATTGGTTGGGTGAATCGTCTCCCCGCAGCGACACGGCAAACGCCAGCCCGTAATGCGGCGCCTGACCCACCGAGGCCAGATCGCGCGCCGGAATCACCACCCCGGCCCAGGGCTGCGCGCGCAGAAAATCCTCGATCCCGTCCCGCCGGTCCTCGGCGTCCGGTTGCAGCCAGATCAGGCTGGACGTGCCGTTGGCGATCGCGATCACGTCGGTCGACTCCGGCCCCCGCTTCAGGCCGGCGGCGATCAACGCCGCTTCTACGTCGATCACGCCGCTGACCGTCTCGTGCCCGTGGTCGGAGGCGATGATCAGCAGGATATCATCCCCCCGGTCGCGCTCGCGCGCCACGGCGTCGATCACCATCCCGGCGTGGCGATCGGCCTCCCGCAGCACCGCCAGGTGCTCCGGCGACCCCAGCGGGGTGTTGTGCTGGATGTGGTCCGGCTCCCCGCACCACAGCACGGACAGCGGCGGGCGGCGATCGGGCAGGATCTCGGCGACGAAGCGCTCCGTCATCGCCCGGTCGCCGGCCGCGTCCAGGGTGACATGCAACGGATCGGCCACCGGTTCCCGGTTCGGCCCCAGCGATAAAGCTCGGTTGTAAACCGACCCGAACCCGTCCGGATCGTGCGCATAGGCCGCCCCCGGCGACACATTGTTGAACAGCACCGCCCCGCCATGCGGCGCCAGCCGCTCCGCCAGCGTCGGCACCGCGAGGGACCGCCCGGTCACCCGGCGCTTGTGTTGCAGGAAATCCGCCCGCCCGACATCGTGCGCGACCAGCACGCCGTCCTCCAGCAGCGCCGCCGCGTTGCCCTGCAAGGTGTGGCGCGCGGGGTGGCACCCCGTGGCGAAGGTCGCCGAGACAACCCGCGTCGCCGAGGGAAACGCGCTGCGGAACGCACCAAACCATTCAGCTTGCCGGGAAAAACGAACCAGCCGGGGCGTGCGGGCCTCCCCCACGAAGTCCCGGCGCAATCCATCCAGCACAACCATCACGGCTCGTCGCATCGCATTGGCTCCGGTCAGGGGTGAGCTTTCTTCTCATTGCTTCGTTCGCCGCGCAATGGCACTTGTGACCGGCACCGCAACCCGGCGAGGCCAGCAGGACACGCGATGAAACTGTTCTACCAAAGCATGGGCGTCGCGCGCCGGTCGGAGTCCGGCCCCTATGCGCGCGCCCTGTCCAAGACGTTGCAGGACGCCGCCCTGCCGGGGACGGAAATCGTGGTGCATGGCCTCGGCCCCGGCAAGGCGCTGGCGGACCAGTACCGCTACCTGGAATACCGCGACACGCCGGAAATCCTCGACAATGGCCTGCGCGCCGAACAGGAAGGCTATGACGCCTTCCTGATCGGCAACGTCTTCGAACCGGGCCTGCACGCGTTGCGGGAGGTGCTGAACATCCCCGTCCTGGGCCTGCTGGAATCGTCGGTGCATCTGGCCTGCCTGATGGGCGCCAGCTTCTCCATCGTCAACGTGAACCCGAAATTCGCCCGCAAGGTGACCGAGAACATCGCCGGCACCGGCTTGTCCGGGCGGCTGATCTCGATCGACACCATGCAGGTCGAAGGCGGCCGGGTCATCGACCGCGCCTTCGAGGACCCGGCGGTGCTGGAAAGCGTGCTGGCGCAGTTCCGCGCCGCGGCCCGGATCGGCATCGCCAAGGGCGCGGAAACGGTGATCCCCGCCGGCGGCATCGTCATGGCAATCCTGGCTTATGCGGGTGTTCACGCGGTGGACAACGTGCCGATCGTCAACGGCCTGATCGCGCTGGTGAAGGTGGCGGAGATGGCGGTGCAGATCCGGCAACTCACCGGTGGTTTCACCAGCAAGCAAATGATGTATGCCCCACCCACTGGCCCCTTGCTGGCCGACATCCGCGCCGCTTATGGCGCACACGTCTATCCCGGAGCGGTCTGACATGAAAAAATTGCTGCGTGTCCTCAGCGGCGAATCCGTATGGCCGCCGCCGATGTGGCTGATGCGCCAGGCTGGCCGCTATCTGCCGGAATATCGCGCGATACGCGCCAAGGTGCCGGACTTCATCGCGCTGTGCACGACGCCGGAACTCGCGGCCGAGGTCACCTTGCAGCCGATCCGCCGCTATGGCTTCGATGCGGCAATCCTGTTCAGCGATATTCTCATCCTGCCCTGGGCGCTCGGGCACGGGTTGGCCTTCAAGGAAGGTGAGGGACCGGTGCTGCCGCCCTTGCGCGACGCGGCGGGTGTCGCCGCGCTGGACCCGGCTCGTGTGACGGATTCCACCGCGCCGGTGATGGAGACGGTGCGGCGCGTCCGAGCGGGCCTGACCGCGGAAGGGTTCCCCGACACCGCTCTGATCGGCTTCGCCGGCGCACCCTTCACCGTCGCCTGCTACATGGTGGAAGGCGGCGGGTCGCGCGATTTCGCGGCAACGCGCGGCATGGCCTATCGCGACCCGGCGCTGTTCGGCCGGCTGATCGACGTGCTGACCGAGGCAACCATTGTCTATCTGTCCGCCCAGGTCGAAGCCGGCGCCGAGGCGCTGATGCTGTTCGATTCCTGGGCCGGCGTCCTCTCGCCCGATCAGTTCCGCGCCCATGTGATCGGGCCGGCGCGGCGGATCGTGGCGGCCTTGCGGGCGCGGTATCCGGACGTGCCGGTGATCGGCTTCCCGCGGCTGGCGGGGATGCTGCTGGGGGAATATGCCCGCAAGTCGGGCGTCCAGGGTGCGGCGATGGACACCGGGATGGACCCGGTACTGGCGGCATCGCAGGTGCCGGCGATGGTGGCGTTGCAGGGGAACGTGGACCCTCTGGCCCTGGTCGCCGGCGGGTCCGCTTTGGCCGATGCGGTGCGGCCGGTGCTGGCCGCGATGCGCGGGCGCCCCTTCATCTTCAACCTGGGCCACGGGATCGTGCCCCAGACGCCCCCGGACAACGTCGCCGCGCTGGTTGAGCTGGTCCGTGCCGGCTGAGCCACGTTCGCAGGATCAGACCCGAACCATCTTTCCCCCTCCCCTCGTGGGAGGGGGTCAGGGGGAGGGGGCTCGGCAAGAACAATCTCCGACGCCACAGGCAGACTCCAACCTCCCGCCAAGCTTGGCCCCTGCCCCCAGGGTCGCCATCGTCCTGTTCAACCTGGGCGGTCCCGATAGCCTGGAGGCGGTGAAGCCGTTCCTGCTGAACCTGTTCCTCGACCCCGCCATCCTGCGCGTCCCCTTCTTCGTCCGTCCGTTGTTAGCGCGTATCATTGCTCGGGCGCGCGTAAAACCAGCCACCGCGAACTACGAATTGCTGGGCGGCCGCTCGCCCTTGCTGGAACTGACCCGCCAACAAGCGACCGCGCTGGAGGCCGCGCTGCCGGACATGGACGCAAAATGTTTCGTCGCCATGCGCTACTGGCACCCCTTCAGCCTGGAGACCGCGCGCGCGGTGCGCGACTGGCAGCCCGATCATATCGTGCTCGTGCCGCTCTACCCCCAGTTCTCCACCACCACCACCGGCAGTTCGTTGACCGCGTGGCGCGCCGCCGCGGTCCAGGCGGGGTTGGCGGCACCAACCACCACCGTCTGCTGCTACCCGACCGACGAGGGCTTCGTCACCGCCACCGCCGCGCTGGTGCGTACCGCCTACGACAAGGCCAGAGCCGCGCTCCCGCCCGAGGTCGGGCTGCGCGTGCTGTTCTCCGCCCACGGGCTGCCGGAAGTGATCATCCAGGGCGGCGACCCCTATCAATGGCAGGTGGAACAGACGGTCGCGCGCATGCTGGCCGCCTGGGGCGCCGAGGGGCTGGACTGGACCGTCTGCTACCAGTCCAGAGCCACACCGCAGACATGGATCGGTCCGAGTACCGATGCGGAGATTGAACGAGCGGGCAAGGATAAAGTGGCCGTGCTGGTGGTGCCGATCGCCTTCGTTTCGGAGCACTCCGAGACGCTGGTGGAACTGGATGTGGAATACCGGGACCTGGCGGAGGAGGCGGGGGTGCCGGGGTATTTCCGGGTGCCGACGCAGAATGCGGACGCGGGCTTTATCGGCGCCCTCGCGGGGTTGGTGCGTCGCGCATTGGCGGGTGGCTCAGGGTTGTGCAGCGGCACCGGGAAGCGGACGTGCGAGGCCCGGTTTGGCGGGTGCGCATTTGGTTCGGAAAATTAATTTCTTGATTTGCATGTCTCCGGCTGGACGACGCGCAAAGCCGGCAATCCCGTTTCCGACCCATCGAATGCTCGCCTCATCAAGACCAGCGTGCGAGACTGGCTCGCCCGGCCTTGGCCACAGGAGGATTCCATGCCAGCAGCGGTGACTCGCAGCAATCCATCGACGGTGCGTGCCCCCACCGGCTACACGCACGCCATCGAAGTGAAACACCCCGACCGCTGGTTGGTGATTTCCGGCCAGGTGGGCATGGCGCCGGATGGCACAATACCCGATAGTGGCGAAGGACAGATCGCCCAGGCGCTCGCGAACCTGCGCGCGGCGCTGGAAGCGAACGGCATGACCGTGACAAACCTTGTTAAAGTCACGGTCTTTCTGACCGATCGCGATCTTCTGCTGGCATTCAGAGCGGCTCGCAGCGCGGTATTCGGGGACCATGCACCGGCGTCAACCTTGCTGTTCGTCGCCGGATTGGCAGACCCGAGCTTCGTGGTGGAAATTGAAGCCGAGGCTGTGGACTGAGACCGGAGGACGTTTCTTGTGTCACGGGCCGGACGCCGCTCCGGTTCCGGCGTCTCGACGCCGGGACAAGCCTGCCCCCCGGCATCGTGTGCCAGGCTTGGCGTCGCCACAACCCAGGCTCGTCGCCATCGACACGTCCAAGGCCGTGTTCACCCTGCCTGCATCGCCAGGCCGATGATCAGCCGATCCCGCGCCTGAACCTGCGGCGCCCATCATTGGGCCCGGACGCCCGGCCCTTTGGGCCACACCGTGCGTTCGATCCCGCCGCAGGGAGCCTGCCACCGGGCTTATCCCGGGGGTCAAGCCCGGCGCAACGACGCCGAAGCGATCTCGGAAGCAGCCGGGCGCCCGAACATCCATCCGGTGCCGGTCAAATCCGCCGCCCAGCAAGCCGCAGCGATGGCGCTGCTCGGCGAGGAGATCGCGCATCTCGACACCCGGATCAAGAAGATCGAGGTCAAACTGCTGGCCGCGCACCGCGCCAGCCCGCTCAGCATGCTGCTGGCGACAATCCGCGGCAGAGCGCCACCACCGAGGCGTTGGCGGCCGTCTAAGACCTCGGTTTGTCGGAACTTCAGGCGATCGAACCGCCACGCGGCTTCCATCTGGGGCAGCGGCCATGACTGCCGCGCCAACAGGCCGGACACATGACTGCAATCGACCCACCCGTCGGATTTCTCAATTTGGCGCTTGCATCCAAAGGGCCGTCCACACAGGACCCGAGGGGCCGGCTTACCGGATGACCAGGAACCCGCCGAACGCGAGCAACGGCAGCGGCAGCGTGACATAGGTCCGGATCAAATGCGGCCGGGTCATGTCAGGCGACCGCGGCCATCTGGTGCTCCACCAGCCGCGCATAGACGCCGCGCCGGGCGATCAGCTCACCATGCGTGCCGGCTTCGATCACGTGCCCGGCCTGCATCACCAGGATCAGATCCGCCGCTCTGATCGTGGACAGCCGGTGCGCGACCACGATCGTGGTGCGGTCCTGCATCAGCGATCCCAGCGCGGCACGCACCGCCTGTTCGCTGATCGTGTCCAGGTGCGACGTCGCCTCGTCCAGCACCAGCAGCGGCGCGTCCTTCAGGAAGGCGCGCGCGATCGCGATGCGCTGGCGCTGCCCGCCGGAGAGCTGCACGCCGCGTTCGCCGACCCGGGTTGCCAGGCCTTCTGGCAGGCCGGCGATGAAGTCCGACAGGGCCGCCCGCGACAAAGCCAGTGCGATCTGGTCCGGCGTCGCGTCGGGGCGGGCGAGGCGGACATTGGCCTCCAGGGTGTCGTTGAACAGATAGGTGTCCTGCGCCACCAGCGCGATGCGGCCGCGCAGCCCGTCCAAGGTGAGTTCGCGCAAGTCCACACCGTCCAGCGCGATGGCGCCGGCATCGGGGTCCCAGAAGCGCAGCAGCAGGTTGGCGATGGTGGTCTTGCCGGCGCCTGACGGGCCGACCAGCGCCACCGTCGCGCCGGCAGGCACGGTGAAGGACACATCCGCCAGCGCCGGCTGATGCCGCCCGGGGTAGGTGAAGCGCACGGTCTGGAACCGCACCGAGGCCCCGCCGGCCGGCGCCGCCGGCACACGCGTGCCATCGGTGATCAGCACCGGTTCGGCCTGCACCACGTGCAGCCGGCGGGTCGAGGCGATGGTATCGGCCAGTTGCCGCCCGACCTGGGCGATTTCCGACACCGGCATGAACGCCGCAACCGAGATCAGCACCAGCAGCGGCAATGTGGTGGGGGCAAGCCAGCCACCGGAGACCAGCGCCGCACCAACCCCCGCGACGGCCAGGCCGCCGAAACCGGTAGCCACCTCCAGCGCGCCGGCCTGGAAGGTCAGGTCGGCCAGCAGCTTCAGCCTCAGTTGCTGGTACTCGCCGACCGCTTGCAGGAAGCTCGCGCGCCGCCGGCCGGTGGCGTTGAAGCACACCAGTTCGGCCATGCCCTGGATGGTTTCCGTCGCATGCGCGCCCATCGCACCCAGCGCGCCGCGGGCGGCGGACCCCAGGCTGTCGATCCGTTTGCGGCCCAGCACCGGGGAGGCGCCAGCATAGAACAGGAAGGGGGCCAGAACCAGGGCCAGCGGCCAGGCGATCCAGGCCAGCGCCAGCAGGATCAAGGTCGGCATCAGCCCGGCGACGATCGCGGGGGCGATGGTGTGGGCGAAGAAATACTCGACCGTTTCCACGTCCTGGGTGGCCAGCGCGACCAGGTCGCCCGACCGCCGCCGCAGCAGATAGGCCGGTGCCAGCGCATCGAGCTTGCGGAACAGGTCGATCCGCATCTCGGCCAGCAGCGCGTAGGCCATGGCGTGGGCGATCCAGGATTCCAGCCAGTGCAGCACACCGGCCAGCGGCGCGGTGATCAGCAGCGCCAGGATCAGGGTTTCCGTCGGCGCATGATTGCGCACCGCGGCGATGGTCAGGGCGCCGAACACGCCGACGCCGATGAAGGTGATCACCCGGCCGATGCCGCACCCGACCACAACGGCCAACTGGCGGCGGTAGGGTTTCACGACACTCAGCAGCGTGCGGATGGTGGCGGGCCAACTGACGGTCGCGGCGTCCTCCGACAGGCTGGTGACAACGGCGCCGGAGTCGCGCGTGGCTTCGGCCTGCGCGGTTTCCGGGGGCAGCAGTTCCGGTTCGTGCGTGCCGCGTTCGGCGACCTGCGGTCCCATCAGGTCGCGGTAGGGACCGGGAATGCCGATCAGGCCGGTGTGCGTGCCGGACTGGGTGACGACGCCGTCCTCCAGAACCAGAATCCGGTCGGCGCCGATCACGCTGGACAGCCGGTGCGCCAGGATCAGGGTGGTGCGCCCGACCATCAGCCGGTCCAGCGCCTGCTGGATCACCGATTCGTTCTCGGCATCGACCGACGACAGCGCCTCGTCCAGCACCAGGATCGGCGCGTCCCGCAGCAAGGCACGCGCGATGGCGATGCGCTGGCGCTGACCGCCGGACAGGCGGGCGCCCCGCTCGCCGATCACGGTCTGGTAGCCGTCGGGCAAGGCGGTGATGAAGCCGTGCGCATTGGCGGCGCCGGCGGCGGCGACCAACTCGGCTTCCGTCGCCTCCGGGCGGCCGAGGCGGAGATTGTCCTCGATGGTGCCATGGAACAGGTACGTGTCCTGCGCGACCACCGCGATCATCTGCCGCAGCATCTCGGGGTCGAGTGTGCGCAGGTCGTGTCCGCCGATGCTGACCGACCCGGCTTGCGGATCGTGCAGCCGCAGCAGCAGCCGGACGATGGAGGATTTTCCCGACCCGCTGGGACCGACGATTCCAACGCGCTCCCCGGCGGCGATGTCGAAGGTCAGGCCCCGGTGCGCGGGGCGCCGGCCGCCGGGATAGGCGAAGCTCACGTTGGCGAATTCGATGCTGGCGGCAAGGTTCGGCACACGGGTAAGGCTTGCCGGCTGGGCGGGCGCGGTCACCGGGGTATCCAGCAGCGCGTTGATGCCGGCGGCGGCGGACTGGCCGTTCAGCCCCGCGTGCAGCACGGTGCGCAGATCGCGCAGCGGCCGGAAGATTTCCGTCCCCGCCATCAGCACGATCAGCAGCGCCTCGATGCTCATTTCGCCGTGCTGCACCCGCCAGGCGCCCAGCGTCAGGGCCAGCGCGGCCCCCAGCGCGGTGCCGAGGTCGGTCAATCCGCGAGTCGCCACATTCAGCGACAGCACCCAGAAGGTGGAATCCGACAACGCCCGAGCCTTGGCGGCGAGCATACGGCCGTAGGATGCGCTCTGGCCGAAGGCTTTCAGGGTCGGCAGGCCCTGAACGGCGTCGAGGAATTCCTCCCCGAAGGATTTGAACGCGCGTTGGCGGGACCGGGATGCCTTGCCGGTCTGGTTGTGCACCGTGGCCGGCAGCAGCAAGGTGAACAGTGCGGCGCCCAGCATGACGGCGGCGACCGGCAGATCCCACCAGGCGATGAAAACGAAAATGGCGAGCGGGGCGCACAGTGCGATGGTCACCTGCGGCAGGTACTGGCCGAAGAACGTCTGCAACTGCTCGACCCCATCGACGATCGACAGCATCACCCCGCCGGTCCGTTCGGCGCCGAACCAGGCCGGTCCCAGGGCGATGATCTTGTCGAACAGCCGCGCCCGCAGGGTCGCCTGCACGCGCGCCGCGGTGCGGTGGGCGATCATGGTGCGGGTGTGGTCGAGCCAGGCACGCAGCAGGATGGCCGCGGCAGTTGCCGCCAGTGGAAACGCGAGTTGCGCAGCCGGCGCGCCACGGAACACCCCGGCCAGGAAGCGGCCGAGGAACGCGAAGCGGGCGATACCCACCGCCAGCGCCAGCAACCCCAAAATGACCGCGAGCGCGATCCGGCCCCGCACGCCTTGCATCAGCCGCCAGAGCTTCATGTCGAAATGCACGGCCGGTCTCCTCCACTGCTCAAGACGTATCCTGGACGCTTCTTTGAATCGCGACAAACGCAGGATTTTCAACCGCTGTTGAGCTAGATTGCACAGCCATGAGCGATCGTATCCCCCCATTGACCGCATTGCGTGCCTTCGCGGCTGTCGCCCGGTTCGGCAGCTTTTCCAGCGCGGCGGCCGCGCTGCATGTGAGCACCAGCGCGGTCAGTCACCAGATCCGCGGGCTGGAGGCCGATCTCGGCGCCACCTTGCTGACGCGGGCGCGCAACGGCACCGGACTGAGCCGAACCGCAGTGACCGAAACCGGGCGGGCGCTGCTGGTCGCCGTGGAGGAGGCCTTCGCGCAGCTTGGCGTGGCCTGCGAGACGGTACGGGCGCGTGGCAAGCGGCCGGTACTGACGATCTCGGCCAACGGTTCGATCGGCTCGCTGTGGCTGGCGCCGCGGCTGGCGGTGTTCGCCTCGCAACACCCATCGGTGCAGTGGCAGCAGCGGGCGATCGAGGATGAACCCGACATGGTCCGGGACGCACTCGACCTGGCGATCCTGCGGGCACGCCAGGGGGTGTTGGCGGACGGCGACCGGGTGCTGTTCAGCGAAACGGTGTTCCCGGTCTGCTCACCCGCCCTGGCGTTGACCAGCGATCCACAAGCCCTGTTGCGGCACAATCTGCTGGAAGAGGAGCACGGCGACAGCCTGGAGCGAGATTGGACGACCTGGCTGGAATTGCTTGGTGTTGGGCGGAAGGCGAAGGCCACCATCGTCCGGTTCAGCAGCTTCAACTCGGCGATCAGCGCGGCGATCGCCGGGGCTGGCGTCGCACTGGGGCGTTCGCCGCTGATCGACCTCGATCTCGCCAGCGGGCGCCTGGTGCGGCCGTTTCCGGCGCACGCGCTGGAGGGAACGTGGGACGTGATAATCCGCCCGCGGCCGGGCGTCGCGCGCGACGGGCATGCGGCGCAGTTGTTGAGTTTTCTGCTCGGCCAGACTGACCCGCTCCCCCCTAAACCGAGAACAACCGCCCCGCCAACCCCGCCACGCTCGTATGCAGGAAGGTAACCTGGGTCGCGTCCGACAGCGTGATCGTCGTCGCCCCGCCGCTGCTCACCG
>Ga0302157_10002358_pt1 | contig 22008 bp, 27 predicted proteins | sample I_Bog_N3_3_FD_193502 | JGI IMG/M metagenome (GOLD analysis project Ga0302157, IMG submission 193502) | Peat permafrost microbial communities from Stordalen Mire near Abisko, Sweden - I_Bog_N3_3 | ecosystem: Environmental > Terrestrial > Soil > Wetlands > Peat | place: Sweden: Abisko, Stordalen... | reverse complement strand
TAAATCAGTCCGAGATCATAGATGTTCACCGGAATTTCGGGGTCGTGCACGGTGCGCAAGTCCGCGATGATGGCCTCGATCAAGTCGTTCGCGCCGCCATCCAGCGGCGCCTGCATGTCCGCCGCGGGCGCGGCCGGATCGGCAACAACGCGGTCATCGAGATATGTCATGTCCTGCCGCCTCTGCGATGGGATCTCGCCCCAAAACAGTATGTGCAAACCCGATGCCATCGGCGAACGCGGCTCAGCCGCCGCCCTCTGCGAGGGCCGCGACCACGGGCCATCCGACGGCGCCGGCGGGGTCCAGTTCCCGCAGCGTGTCGAGCATCTGTCCAGCGCCTTGCGGATTGTTCTTGCGCAGCTGGATGAAGGCGAGCGCCTTCAAGGTATAGAGCGCGAAGCGGCCGGGGCCATCGGGCAACACGGCTTGCGGCCGCCATTGCCGCCAGTCGAGCGGCCATCCGGCCTGGCCGGCGGCTTCCCGCAAGCCGCTCTCCGCGGCGGCTTGCGCCTCGTCGAGGTGGCCTTGATAGGTGTGGATCTTGTACAGACAAAAATAGATCGGAAGCTCTTTCGGGGCGGCGGCGAGCGCTTGCCGGAACAACGCCTCGGCGCGCGACCGGTCATGCCGATAGGCCGCGACCCCCTGCTGCAGCAGCGCGTCGATGGCGTCAGGCAGTTCTCCGAAATTGATCGGGTCGGCTTCTCCTGGCAATTCGATCATGCACGCCGTTTCCCCATCGCGCGCGGCGCGATCACTTCACGAGATGAAGTGAGTGCCCGGCCTTGTCCGCAACGTTCGGCTTGTGACGCGAGATCGCTTGCGCCACGGCGTCTGCGATCAGCCGTCCGCGATCGTCGGTTCCGGTCCATTTCGCGCGCCGTCCGCGGGAATCGATCTCGAGCAGTTTTGCTCCGGCCGGCGCCTCGGTCCCATCGCGGACGATGCCGCGCAAGATCCCGTCGAATGGCGCGCGCACCGCGGCATTGCCGAGATGGCCGACGACAAAATCCTTGAAAACGCGGGTGCCGATCTCGATCGCGGTATTCCACCTGCCGGAGAATTCCGCGCGCACGAAGCGTTCGCCGGCATGCCCGCCGAGCCGGCGCGAGATTCCGTCCGGCTGATCCGCGCAACCCTCGCGGATGATCTGCCCCGCCTTGCCCGGCCGGGTTTCGATCGCGAGATCGCAATTGACGCCGCAGGCAAAGCCCGGACCGAGTCCGATCGCCAGCCGGCCGAGCCGGCGCAGATCGGGCGTCGCGAGGTATTTCTGCATCCTCGCATCGACCAAAACGTCGATGCCCCGAATCACGATCAGATCGAGCAGTCCAAGCTCGGTGATGGTGATGCCGGATGTCTGCGCGAGGCTGGTGCGGATTTCGAGGCCGGAATCGGCGCGCCTTGCGGCGATCCCTTCGACGCTGACGGCATCGTCGAACAGCGCGTCGTGAAAGGCCATCTTGCGCCGGATCACCGGAGGCAGCGGATCATGCGACAGCACCACCCCGAAGCCGGCGCGGTGAAGGCGCACGGCGACCGCGGAAGCAATTTCATTGGTGCCGAGAATCACGGCGAATCGAAAGGGAGGGTCGGCCCGCATTTTCGCGCTGCTCCGGTATTTCGCTCCCGTCCAGGAAAGCAAGAGCCGGGCCGCGCGCAGATCACGGGAAAGGCCAGCAAAATCAGCCCGTGGCGTGAAGGGACCCGGCAACCGGGTCGTATCCGCAACACGGCGAGCGGGGCATGTCGGAAATCTGACATCGAACGGCGAACCCTTTGCGACAAATGGATCAATTCCAATTCACAGCAGGTGACCCGGTCGCCGAGACGCAGGCGCGGAGGCTTCGGCGAACCTCATCGCGAGTTGGTTTGGACCTTGCATGGCACCCTGAAGTGACAACTGGAGACGTTGCAATGGCCATGGACGGAACGGAAATCGAACGCCTTCTCAAGCAGGCCTTTCCGGACGCGCAGATCGCGGTCGTCGATCTGCGGGGTGACGGCGACCACTACGGCGCACGCGTCGCCTCCGCTTCATTCGTCGGCAAGAGCCGGATCCAGCAGCACAAGATGGTCTACGACGCACTGCAGGGACAGATGGGCGGCGCGCTCCACGCGCTCGCGCTGGAAACCGCCGTGCCGGCTCAAAACCTCGACGCCGGAGCGACTGGACCGGCTTTTGCAGCGCGACCGCAACTTCATTCGATCTCTGGGGACTGAACATGACAAATCCGACGGCCGAGCGCATCAAGGACATCATCGCCAGCAGCGATGTGGTGCTTTTCATGAAGGGCGTGCCGGCGGCGCCGCAGTGCGGCTTTTCCGGCGCCGTGGTGCAGATCCTCGCCGGCCTGAAGGTGCCGTTCAAGGGCGTGGATGTCTTGTCCGATCCTCAGGTCCGCGAAGGCATCAAGTCGTTCTCGAACTGGCCGACCATCCCGCAGCTCTACGTCAAGGGCGAATTCCTCGGCGGCGCCGATATCGTCCGGGAAATGTTCCAGGCGGGTGAGCTGGCGGCGTTGCTGAGCGACAAGGGCATCCAGAGCGCCGCGACATGACGGAGACGTCCGACACGACCGAGGAAAGCGGGTTCGATCTCCCGCAAGTCTACCGGCATCACGTCTTTGCCTGTCAGACGCAGCGCCCGCCCGGGCATCCGCGCGGCAGTTGTGGCGCGCTGGGCGCCCTGCCGTTGTGGGACCGGATGGGCAAGGCGATCGAGGCGCAGCGTCTCACCGATATCGGCTTCACCGCCTCAGGCTGTCTCGGCTTCTGCAAGGCGGGTCCCCTGATGGTGGTCTATCCCGAGGGCGTCTGGTACCGGCCGACCACCGCGGAAGACATCGACGAAATCGTCGAATCCCACTTCAAGCAGGGCAAGCGCGTCGACCGCTTGGTCATGGTCCTGACGCGGAGTTGAGTACGGCAGCCGCAAGTCGCCTGCAATCGGGGTTGGCGAATTGCGTTATCGGCGCTTCGGACGAAGCAGCGCGAGGCATTCGATCGACCCTGCGAGGTCGAGCGCCGAGAAGCCGTCGAGCGTTTCGGGAGTGACGTCGGCGCCCAAGGCAAGCAATCGTTCGACGATGGCGGCTTTGCCGGACGAGGCGGCGTACATCAGCGGCGTCGCGCCATTGTCGTTGCGGTTGTCGATGTCGATCCCGGCCGCAACCAGCATGTCGATGATTTGCGGATGGTGGCCGACGCAGGCGAGCCACAGCGCGTTGTTCCCATCGGCATTGCGCGCATTGACCGCCGCGCCCGCCGCGATCAGCAGGCCAGCCGCCTCGTGGTCGCCGCTGTGGGACGCTTTCATGAGCGGGGTGGTGCGGTTGGCGATGACCGCGTCGACGTCTTCGGCTGGAAATCCGTGCCCGGCCAGCCATTGCCGCAGTTTCTCGCCGGGCGGCGGGGGTGCGCTCGCGGCCGGCCTGGTTCGCCAGGCCTCGAAGCCGCCGTCAAGGCTATAGACCTCGGCGAACCCGAAGTCGGAAAAGGTCTGCGCAACTTCCTGGCTGGCGTTGCCGTGATAGCAATAGACCAGGATCGGGCGGGTTTTGGCGGTGGCGTCGATAACGGTGGCGAGGTCGGAGGATGAAATCGGCCGGGCGTTGTCGATGTGCGCGCTCTCGAAAGAGCCGGCATCGCGTGCGTCGAGCAGCAGCAGATCGCCGCGTTCGAGCAGAGGGGTGGCCTCCGAGACGCCGATGCGCCGGAACGGCGTGCGCTGTCTCATGATGGAATTTCCCCGACCGGCCGCGCGGCCCTGTTCGGATAAGCGGGCCATGTCGAAATCCGGTCGTCGGTCACGGGCCGTCCGAGCGTGAAGTGGTAGAGCGCTTGGAATTGCGTGGTCTTCAGTCCGAGCACTTCATGCAGGGCGTCGTCGAAGTAGCAGCCGATGCCGGTGCCACGGAGTCCTTCGGCTTCGGCCTGCAGGTAGAGCGCGTGCCCCAGAAGCCCGGCCTCCCAGTGCAGTCGCCGGTAGCGCCAGGCTTTGGCGCCGACGACGGCGGCAAATTCGCCGAGCATGCTGAGCGAAAAGCAGCTGTCGGCCGCGATCGCCTGATGGCAGTTCATGGTCCGTGCGATGATCCGGCAATCGGTCCGCAGCAACCTGACCAGGGGGAGATGCGCCGGCGTGTTTTCCTGCGTCTGCCACTCGAAATCCCCCCGCATCTGTTCGCTCAAGGCGTGGGCCGCCGCAGGGTGGCGCGGCAGGGCATATATGCCGGGGTCGAGCCCTTCGATCCGATGGACGAAAAACACGGGATGGACGCGCGGCGCGAAATTCCAGACGTCCCAGGGCGCGTTCGGCCGGTCGAGCAATCCGTCGAGAATCCGGTAAAAACTCGCCGCATCCATCGTGAACTTGCGGTCGAAGCGCTGTGCGCTGCGCCTGCCGAGAATGATGGCGGCCGCCCTTGCGTCGGATGAGTGCTGCAGAGGCGGATAGTCCGGAAATTCGGATGGCGAACTGCCGTCGCGTCCGCGCGTCGCCTGGCTCACTTGCGTGATCACCGGCCACCGATAGAGCGGATGAGGGTCGAGCAGGTTGGCGCGCCCCGCCCAGTGATTTTCGCGGCTTTGCCGGGCGCTGGGCCTGCTTTGCCTTCGCGCTGCGCCGGCGCCCGGCGCGGCCTCGATCGCGATCAGCAGTTCGGGGTCTTCGTCCTCCACGCCGGAAAAGTCTTCTGCGCGATCCAGCCCCATCAAGGCGGCGAGTTCGGCGCTGTCGATGTTTTCGACCAGCGCAGCGCTCCATCCCAGCGCGCCCGCGGCATAACGCAGCGCTCCGAGCGCGTGACCGACATCGAGCTGACAATAGCGGAAAGCGCGCTCGCCATATTTCCAGGCTTCCCGCCACTGCACCGAGGACAGGCCGATCCAGAGTCGGGCAGGCGCGTCGGAGCGGCTGTCACTGCTGCATCGCAGCTCCAGTACGTGGTCGCGGCTCAGATAATGATACAGCCCGTCTTCGAGGCCGGGCACGTTGCTGGAGAGAACATAGGCTTCCGTCGGATGCAGATTGCCGCTCGACGGATTGCAGCGTACCGCCCAGCGATCCGGTCCGTATTCCTTCCAGGCGGAGAGGCCGAACGAAAGCTCCAGCAGGTTCGCTACCGATTCGAGGGTGAGAGCCGTCGCGCCGATGCCGCCGGGCGTGCATGCCTGGGCGAAGCTCGCGGCAAGTTTGCCGGCGCCGAGCGGAAGTTCGATTCGCGCACAACCTTCGAATTCCCTGAATGGATTGGGTTGCGAGTCCCAGTCGAGGGTCTCGGGTCCGGCCGCATAGCGCTTGAGGCTGTGCTTGGTCCGCGCGTGATAGGTGAGCACGATTTCGGCAGGGCTGAGGGTCTTCGTGGCGGCGACGTTCATTGCGACGCGGATTTCGGTGGCGAAGCAGGATCCGGACAGGGCATGGACGCCGCCGGCCTGCTGCAGGCCTCGGCATCCGGACCGGTCGGACCACCGAGCAGCGACGTGACGGGCTCGCGGTCGAAGCCCGCGCATCGCTGTTCGTCCGCTTCCACCAGCGGCCGGCGGATCAGCAAGGGATCCTCAAGCATGATCGTGAGCGCCGTCGACGCATCGAAACCTGCGGGATCGATCTCGCCGGACTTGATACGGGGCGCCGCCGGATTGAACCACGAGGCCACCGGCGTCGATCCGAAAAAGCCGCGCAGTCGCTCGGCGGTCCACGGCTCCGTCAGCAGGCTTCTCGCGACCACGGCGTGACCCGCGGTCTCCAGCATCTGCTTTTGGCGCGCATTCGTCCTGCAGCCGGGCTTCTGGTAGAATGTGATCGTCGCCATGGTCGCGTGTCCCGTCAGAGCATGCTGAGCTGGACCAGCGGCGACGCGCCACCCCGGCCCAGGATGGTATCCACCTTCTTGCGGACGGCCTCCAGGGTCAGCGGCTTGACCATGGCGCCATGGGCGCCGGCCTTCAGCCCTTCGACGGCGACGGCTTCGTCGGACTTGGCGCAGACGATGAGGATGCGAACCCCGGGAAACTTCGCCGTCAGTTCGCCGATCAGCGCGTTGCCCCGCTGCCTCAGGAAGGAAACGCCGAGCAACACGACGTGCGGCTGCAGCCAGCCGACGCCTTTCTCGTAAGCCTCTTCCGGGCTCGCCAGCTCGTGGGTCTCGATTTCATCGTGCAGCATGAACTGCAACGCGGCGCGGGTGATTTCGTCTTCGTCGATGACGAATACACGGCGCTGGTCGACAGCTTTCGATGTTTCGACGCCAATCTGCATGTCAGCCTCCTTGAGCTTTGCGAGCATGTCCGGCCGTGGGGCCCGTTAGGGCTGCTAGCAATTTCCATTCCTCCCCGCGGCGAACGCAGTGCTTCGTACGCAAAAGCCGCGCACGGCGCGGTCACGCGAATGTCCGGAGTGTGCGAACGGTTCACGATCCTTGTCTGATTTCGAACAGACGCCGTACAGCCGGCGCGCAAGCTGTCGGGTTCAAAACATCCGGCAGCATCGAGCGCCGAGCGTTTCGAGAGCCAAATCATGACCTTAGTGCGAATGGCACGCAGGTTGCTACTCAGTAGGCGGAACAAGGAGTGAGGGCTGAGTGCACGCAGACGCCTGACGAGCGATGCGCTCCTTCCCGTAACCCATGTGCCCGGTTCTGTAACGGAAACAGTCTCGCGCACACGCGAGGGACGCATTGGCAATCGGTTCATGGAGAGCAAAATGGCTGCACTACGACAAATCGCGTTTTACGGCAAAGGGGGCATCGGCAAGTCGACGACCTCGCAGAACACCCTGGCGGCGCTGGCCGAGATGGGCCACCGGATCCTGATCGTCGGCTGCGATCCGAAGGCGGATTCCACCCGCCTGATCCTGCACGCCAAGGCCCAGGATACCATCCTCAGCCTGGCGGCCGCGGCCGGCAGCGTCGAGGATCTCGAGATCGAAGAGGTCATGAAGGTCGGCTACCGCGACATCAAATGCGTCGAGTCCGGCGGACCGGAGCCCGGCGTCGGCTGCGCCGGCCGCGGCGTCATCACCTCGATCAACTTCCTCGAGGAAAACGGCGCCTATGAGGACATCGACTACGTCTCCTATGACGTGCTCGGCGACGTCGTGTGCGGCGGCTTCGCGATGCCGATCCGCGAGAACAAGGCGCAGGAAATCTACATCGTGATGTCCGGCGAGATGATGGCGATGTATGCCGCCAACAACATCTCCAAGGGCATTCTGAAGTATGCCAATTCCGGCGGCGTGCGCCTGGGCGGGCTGGTCTGCAACGAACGCCAGACCGACAAGGAACTGGAACTGGCCGAGGCGATGGCCAAGAAGCTCGGCACCCACCTGATCTACTTCGTGCCGCGCGCCAACATCGTGCAGCACGCCGAACTCCGCCGCATGACGGTGCTGGAATATGCACCCGAATCCGAACAGGCCGGCCACTACCGTTCGCTGGCCCAGAAGATCCATGCCAATGGCGGCAAGGGCATCATCCCGACCCCGATCACCATGGACGAACTCGAGGACATGCTGATGGAGCACGGCATCATGAAGCCGGTCGACGAAGCCATCGTCGGCAAGACCGCCGCCGAGCTCGCCGCCGAGGCGATCGCCGCGGCCTGAGGCTTTGGAATACGGCCCGGCCCCTCGCGAGAGGGGCCGGTTCGGCCGAAAGCATCCGTCGTTGAGATGCGATTTTACGGGTTTCAGGACGAACGCGCGAGATTTTGAGGGCAGAACGAACCGACCTTGGAGCGGACTGTGATAGCAGCGGCACCCCTTGAGCAGTCGATCGAAGCGGTATCAGCGCTGCCGGCGTGGCGGGCGCCGGAACTGCCGTACCCGCACGAGCGCGTCGCGGCCGCGGCCTACCGCATGCTGACCGGCTGCCACCCGGCCGACGCTACCATCGACGATGATTTCAGCTTCGACAGGCATGTGCTGGCCTCGATCCTGGCGGTCGCTGCCGTGGAGAACGGCGCGGTGGCCGAGCAGGCAGGGCTGGCTACGGCCGACCTCGCCAGCCTGATGGCGCAATGGTTTCCGGCCGCCTGCGGCATGGGCGTCGCGTCGCATGCGCGGGACGACGCGACCGAAGACGACGAGATCGTAATGGTGCGCGATCTCCTGCTCGCGCAGCGCTCCAGCGAGGGCCATGCCGGCCGCTGGCTTGCGGCGATGATCGCCCGGCGCGCGATGGAGCCCAACCATCTGTGGGAGGATCTCGGTCTGCGCGACCGCTCCGAACTAAGCCGGCTGCTGGCGCGCCATTTCGGTCCGCTCGCCGCGCGCAACACCCGCAATATGCGCTGGAAACGTTTCTTCTACCGCATGCTCTGCGAAGACGACGGCTTGGTGATGTGCAGCACCCCGGTCTGCACTAATTGCAACGACTTCAACGTCTGCTTCGGCGACGAAAGCGGCGAGAGCCGAATGGCGGATCGCCGCCGCGAGGTGTCATTGCAGGCGGCGGCGCTCTCCGCAGCCGGCGCGTCGCCATCCTGGTCGAGGGAGTAGCGCCATGGACATCACGACCATGGCGCCGGAATCCTTCGTCAGCGTGGAGATGGAGGCTCCGCCCGAGCCCGTCTTCGGGGTGGGCGAGCATGATCTGCTGCAATACGACTGCAGCGACCTGCTTCGGCGGCACGGCCTGCGCCCGACCCGCCAGCGGCTAATGTTGGGCGAATTTCTGTTCTCCAGGGGCGGACGCCACGTCACCGCCGACATGATCTATACCCAAGCGGCCGCGGCCAACATCCATATGTCGCGGGCCACCGTCTACAACACGCTGAACCAGTTCACCGAGGCCGGACTGCTGCGCCAGATCGGCGTCGACGGAACGAAATCCTTTTTCGATACGGACCCGACCGCCCACCACCATTTCTTCGTCGATCACGAAGACAGGTTGCTCGACGTCCCCGAACCCGGCGTCTTGATCGACACCCTGCCGCAGCCATTGCCGGGCTACGAGATCGCGGGGGTCGACGTCATCGTCCATCTGCGCCGGAAGCAGGGCTGAGGCGCAAGAGGCCGGGCGTCGCATTTGCGACGCTGTCGGGAACGCGACAATCGGCGGTTTCCAGAAAATCATTTTAATTCAATGGTTTGCGAGAGCATAAACCGGTGGCACGGGGGTTGCTCTGCTTGGCTTACCAGCCTCGCGGATCTGCTTATTCGCGAAGACCGGCGCCGGCGAAGCGGCCACTGTGGTGAGGGTCTCATGATCGAACAGCCGACCTCCGATATCCGGGGACATCTCGATCGCTCCCGTGCCGACGCGGCCAGGCTCACGCCCGTCGTTCTCAACGACACCACGCTGCGCGACGGCGAGCAGGCGCCCGGCGTGGCCTTCACGACAGCGGAAAAGGTCGCGATCGCCCGTGCGCTGGCTCGCGCCGGCGTTCCCGAGATCGAGGCCGGAACCCCGGCGATGGGACGCGAGGAAATCACCGCGATCCGGGCCATCGTCGAGGCGCAGCTGCCGCTGACCACCATCGCCTGGTGCCGGATGCTGACCGGCGACGTCGACGCAGCCATCACCGCCGGTGTGTCGATGGTCAATGTCTCGGTGCCGGTTTCCGACGTGCAGATCGCCGCCAAGCTCGGCGGCAAGCGCTCCAACGCGATCGAGATGATCAAGCGCGTCGTCGGGTACGCCCGCGGCAAGGGTCTCGATGTCGCTGTCGGTGGCGAAGATTCGTCGCGCGCCGACGTGGATTTCCTGATCGAGATCGTCGCCGCGGCGAAAGACGCCGGCGCGCGACGGTTCCGCGTCGCCGACACGCTCAGCGTACTCGATCCGGATTCGAGTTATGCCCTGATGGCCGCGTTGCGCGCCACCACCGATCTCGAACTCGAATTCCACGGGCATGACGATCTCGGCCTGGCCACGGCCAACACGCTGGCGGCGGTCAAGGCCGGCGCCACCCACGCCTCCGTCACCGTGATCGGTCTCGGCGAGCGCGCCGGCAACGCGCCGCTCGAGGAGGTCGCCGTCGCGCTCGGGCAGCTGTACGGGCGACGGACCGGCATCGTGCTGTCGGAACTCGGCAACGTCGCTTCCGTCGTCGCCGCAGCCGCGGCGCGCACCATTCCGCTCAACAAGGCCATCGTCGGGGACCACGTCTTCACCCACGAATCCGGTATCCATGTCGACGGCCTGCTGAAGGATCAGCGCACCTACCAGTCGCTTGATCCGCTGCTGTTCGGTCGCTCGAATCGCATCGTGATCGGCAAGCACTCCGGCCTGTCGGCCATCACCTCGCTGCTGTCGGATCTGCAACTGCCTGCCAATACCGAAGAACAGCGCGGCATCCTTGCCCGCGTCCGTGAGCACGCGATCTACAACAAGGGCCCGGTCGCGCGCGAGACCGTCTCGCGCATCTGGCGCGAGGTCTGCGCCCCCCGACTTCCCAACTGTGCCTGAGGTCGCCATGTCCGATGTCGTCGATGCGCCCGCAGGCAGTCCGATCGCAGCCGTTCAGCCCGTTGCGGCTTCGCTGCTGAAGTTGATCAGGGAGGATATCGGCTGCGTCCGGCTGCGCGATCCGGCCGCCCGCAGCGAGCTGGAAACCCTGCTGACCTATCCCGGCGTACATGCGCTGATCTGGCATCGCATCGCCCATCGTCTCTGGAGGGCCGATTGGCGGTTCCCGGCGCGGCTGCTGTCGTGGTTCGGCCGCTTCCTGACCAATGTCGACATTCATCCCGCCGCCACCATCGGGCACCGGTTCTTCATCGATCATGGCGCCGGTGTCGTGATCGGCGAGACCGCCGAGGTCGGCGACGACGTCACGCTGTATCACGGGGTGACGTTGGGCGGCACGTCATGGTCGCCGGGCAAACGCCATCCGACCCTGGAGAACCGCGTCGTGGTCGGCGCTGGCGCGAAAATTCTCGGACCGATCATCGTCGGCAGGGGCACCCGGGTCGGGGCCAATTCCGTCGTGATCGAGAGCACGCCGCCGGAAGTGACGGTAGTCGGTATCCCGGCGCGGGTGGTGCGCCCGGAACTCACCCATCGCCGCGTGGTCGGGCGGATCGATCTGGATCACCATCTGATGCCCGACCCGGTCGGCGAGGCAATCTCGGTCGTGCTCGACCGGGTCGAATTTCTCGAGGCGAGGCTCGCCCATTTGCAGAAGCGGTTGCGCGACGGCGGCAGTCCGTCCCGGGACGACAAGGGAGCGGCGACGCCGGGTCCGCGCGCCGCGGAGCAGGCTTGAGAGGGGTTTTGAAGATGAATGGATCTGTGGAATCCGGCATACTTGCGCGGTTGAACAACGCGTCTTCCGCCGAAGACTTCTTCGCGCTGCTCGGCGTCGACTACGACCCGAAGCACGTCAACGTGGTGCGGCTGCACATTCTCCGCCGCATGGGGCAATATCTCGTCAGCGAGGATTTCGCCGGAATGCCGGAAGCCGAGGTGACCGAGCGGTGCAGAGCCGTGCTGGCGCAGGCCTATGCGGACTTCATCGCCTCGTCGCCGCTCGACCAACGCGTGTTCAAGGTCCTGAAGGACGCGGTCGCGCCGCCGCCCGCGCCCAAGAACTTCGTTCCGCTCGCGACGTTGAAATAGCGCCGCGGCGTGCCGGCGTCTTCGCTGTTTTCACCTGCCAGGCAAAGCGGGCGACGACTTGCGACCGCTATCGCGCGCATATCCCGCCAATTTCAGTTTTAGCTTTCGGAAATCGCGCTGTCGCATTTGCGACGCGTGTCGGGATTGTCCTGTCGCGTGCCGAGCGTCAGCGCCACCAAAGCCGGGTCGCGCTCCCAAGCCGTTGCGGATGCAGCGATTTCCGAAGCGGCCGCGGTTGGTACGACACTTGCTAACTCTTCCACGGGCCGACAGGCAGGCTCGGAGTCAATGGCAATGCACATCGTTGTCTGCATCAAGCAGGTTCCGGATTCGGCGCAGATCCGCGTTCATCCGGTCACCAATACCATCATGCGGCAGGGGGTGCCGACGATCATCAACCCCTACGATCTGTTCGCGCTCGAAGCGGCCCTCGAATTGCGCGACAAGTTCGGCGGCGAGGTCACCGTGCTGACCATGGGGCCGCCCTCGGCCGAGGACAGCCTGCGCAAGGCGCTGACCTATGGTGCCGATCGCGCCGTGCTGCTGACGGACCGTTTCTTTGCCGGCGCCGACACCCTGGCGACGACCTATGCGCTGGCCACCGCGATCCGCAAGATCGGCGAGACCTACGGCGCGCCGGACATCATCTTCACCGGCAAGCAGACGATCGACGGCGACACCGCCCAGGTCGGCCCCGGCGTCGCCAAGCGTCTCGGCCTGTTGCAGCTTACCTATGTCGCCAGGATCGGCGCGCTCGATCTCGTCGGGCGCACCATCGAGGCCGAGCGACGTTCGGAAGGAGGCGTGCAGATCCTGCGCACCCGGCTGCCATGCTTGATCTCGATGCTGGAGGCGACCAACGAGATCAGGCGCGGCGCCATGAAAGACGCCTTGCGCGCCGCGCGCGCGCCCATCGTCAAGTGGAGCGCGCAGGATGCCGGGGTCGAGGACATCTCGAAATGCGGGCTGCGCGGCTCGCCGACTATCGTCAAGCGGGTGTTCGCGCCGTCGCCCCGCGCGGAGAAGGCGGTGCTGATCGATTTCGCCGGTCGGCCGCCGGCGGAAGCGCTGATCGAGGACATTTTCAAGCGGCAGCCCAAGCTCGAAGCCGAGCTCGCGGCGCTGGCGCGCGGGTTCTGACGGGATATTTACGGGAGGCAGTTCGATGAGCGAACCGACCAAGGCAGCCGCGCCCTCAGGCCGTGCGGCGACGAAGAAGGAACTCCCGGAGCACTTCAGGGGCTACAAGCACGTCTGGGTGTTCGTCGAGCAGGAGCGCGGCCAGGTCCACACCGTTTCCTGGGAACTGATGGGCGCAGGCAGGAAGCTCGCCGACAAGCTGAAGGTCGATCTCGCTGCCGTGGTGATCGGGCCGGAAGGCGAAGCCACCCGGCAGGCCGCTAATGAGGCCTTCTGCTACGGCGCCGATCTCGTTTACGTGGTCGCGGACAATCTGCTCGCCGATTACCGCAACGAATCCTACACCAAGGCGCTGACCGACGTCGTCAACACCTACAAGCCGGAGATCCTGCTGCTGGGCGCGACCACGCTCGGTCGCGATCTCGCCGGCTCGGTGGCGACCACGCTGCTCACCGGGCTGACCGCCGACTGCACCGCGCTCGACGTCGATGCCGACGGCTCGCTGGCCGCCACCCGCCCGACCTTCGGCGGCTCGCTGATGTGCACGATCTACACGCTCAACTACCGGCCGCAGATGGCCACCGTGCGCCCGCGTGTGATGCAGATGCCGGAACGGCTGGCGCGCGATCCCGGCCGCATCGTCATGCATCCCCTGGGTCTCGTCGAGGACGATATCGTCACCAAGGTGTTGTCGTTCCTGCCCGACCGCGAATCCGCCAAGTCGAATCTCGCCTACGCCGACGTGGTGGTCGCCGGCGGCCTCGGACTCGGATCGCCGGAAAATTTCCAGCTGGTGCGCCAACTCGCGTCCGTGCTGGGCGCCGAATATGGCTGCTCGCGGCCGCTGGTGCAGAAGGGCTGGGTCACCTCGGACCGGCAGATCGGCCAGACCGGCAAGACCATTCGTCCGAAGCTGTACATCGCCGCTGGAATTTCCGGGGCGATCCAGCACCGGGTCGGGGTCGAGGGCGCCGATCTGATCGTCGCCATAAATACCGACAAGAACGCGCCGATCTTCGACTTCGCCCATGTCGGGATCATCACCGATGCGATCCGGCTGCTGCCGGCGTTGACCGAGGCATTTCGCGCGCGCCTGTCGCCGCATTCGCGCGACCGGATCGCCAGCTAAAGGAGCGTGCCATGATCGAAGAGAGATTCGATGCGATCGTCGTCGGTGCCGGAATGGCGGGGAACGCCTGCGCATTGACGCTGGCGCAGCGCGGCCTCAAGGTGCTCCAGCTGGAGCGCGGCGAGTATTCCGGATCGAAGAACGTCCAGGGCGCGATTCTCTATGCAGACATGCTGGAGAAGCTGATTCCGGACTTCCGCGAGGATGCTCCGCTCGAGCGCCATCTGGTCGAGCAGCGCTTCTGGATGATGGACGAACGCGCCCATGTCGGGCTGCACTACCGGTCCGACGACTTCAACGAAGAGCGCCCCAATCGCTACACCATCATCCGCGCGCAATTCGACAAATGGTTCTCCAGCAAGGTGCGGGAGGCGGGCGCCATCGTGCTGTGCGAGACCACCGTGACCGAACTGGCGCAGGACGCCTACGGCAAGGTGATCGGGGTCCGTACCGACCGCCATGACGGCGAGGTCCATGCCGATGTGGTGGTGCTGGCCGAAGGCGTCAACGGCCTGCTCGGGACGCGGGCGGACCTGCGGCCGAGGCCGAAGCCGGACAATGTCGCGCTGGCGGTCAAGGAAATGCATTTCCTGCCGCGCGAGACCATCGAAGCGCGATTCAATCTCAAGGGCGATGAAGGCACCGTGATCGAGGCCGCCGGCACCATCTCGCGCGGCATGACCGGCATGGGCTTCATCTATGCCAACAAGGAATGCGTGTCGCTCGGCATAGGCTGCCTGGTGGCCGACTTCCAGAAGACCGGCGAAACGCCCTACGGCCTGCTCGAGCGCTTCAAGCAGCATCCCTCGGTGGCGCCGCTGATCGAGGGTTCCGAGGTCAAGGAATATTCCGCCCATCTCATTCCCGAGGGCGGCTATAACGCGATTCCGCAGCTCTACGGCGAAGGCTGGGTCGTGGTCGGCGACGCCGCCCAGCTCAACAACGCCATCCACCGCGAGGGCTCGAACCTCGCCATGACCTCGGGACGGATCGCCGCCGAGGCGATCTTCCAGGTCAAATCGCGCAAGGACCCGATGACGGCGGAAAACCTGTCGCTCTACAAGAAGATGCTGGACGACTCTTTCGTCATCAAGGATCTCAAGAAGTACAAGGATATGCCGCAGCTGCTGCATATCCAGTCGCAGAATTTCTTCCTCACCTATCCGCAGCTGGTCTCCAAGGCGATGCAGAATTTCGTGCGCGTCGATGGCACGCCGAAGGCGGACAAGGAGAAGACCACGCTGCGCTCGTTCGTGAAGGCGCGGTCGTGGACCGGCCTTTTCGGCGATGCATTCCGCTTCGCCCGCGCATGGCGATGAACGACAACACGGACTTTTAACCGGGTCCTTAACGATGGAGACCGAAACATGACGGCCGAGATCTCTGTACGTGTCGAGGACAAGCTGTTCTACAACCGCTATCTGGTCGATGCGGGGCGCGCCCACATCAAGGTGCGTCCACACACGCAGCCGTCGCCGGCGCTGCTCGCCCTGCTCAAGGTCTGCCCGGCGCGGTGCTACGAGCTCAACGACAAGGGCCAGGTCGAGGTCACGGTGGACGGCTGCGTCGAATGCGGCACCTGCCGCGTGATCGGCGAGCCTGGCGGCGACATCGAGTGGAGCTATCCGCGCGGCGGCTACGGCGTGCTGTTCAAGTTCGGCTGAGCCACTTCGCGGCGCTCACTCGGCGGCTTGCGGAAAACTGCCTGCCTCGATCGCGACGGCGACCGATTGAATGATGGCGGCGAAGCGGACCGCGGTCTGGATCGACGCCGACGGCACGCCCGCTTCGTGCAGCGTCTTTTCGTGGGCGTCGATGCAGGCGCCGCAGCCGTTGATCGCGGATACCGCCAGCGACCACAGCTCGAAATCGGCCTTGTCGACGCCGGGATTGCCGATCACGTTCATGCGCAATCGCGCCGGCATCGTTGCATATTCCTTGTTCGATGCCAGATGCACGAACCGGTAATAGATGTTGTTCATCGCCATCACCGAGGCGGCCGCCTTCGCCGCAGCGAGCGCGGCAGGTGTCAGGTTGTCGGTGGCCAGCCCTTCCATCGTGGCGATCACGACGGGATTGCGCGTGGCGATCGCGCAGGCGAGGAACAGCCCGTATTTGGCCTGCGGCTCCAGCGTCTCGTCCGATGCCATCGACGTCAGGTTGAGCCTGACGTCCTTGGCAAAGTCCGGGATACTGTCTTTCAATGTCTCGATCGACATCGGGCCTCACGCCACTTTCAGGGTGGCGCCGCCGACTTCGCGGTTGCAGGGGCACAATTCGTCGGTCTGGAGGGCGTCGAGCACGCGCAGCGTATCCTTCGGGTTGCGGCCGACGTTGAGGTTGGTGGCGTAGACGTGCTGGATCACATTGTCCGGATCGACGATGAAGCTGTAGCGGTAGGCGACGCCGTCGGGCGACCGCACGCCGAGCCCGTCGACCAGCGAGCCCGTGCTGTCGGCGAACTGCCAGATCGGCAGGTGATGCAGATCCTTGTGGTCGCGCCGCCAGGCCAGCTTGCAGAATTCGTTGTCGGTCGAACCGCCGAGCACGACGGCGTCGCGGTCGGCGAAATACTTCGACAGCCGCGCGAACTCGGCGATCTCGGTCGGGCAGACGAAGGTGAAGTCCTTCGGATAGAAAAAGATGATTTTCCACTTCCCGGGGAAACTATCTTGCGTCAGCGTCTCGAAGGCGCTCTGTCCCTTCTCTTCCTGCAGGTGAAAGCCGGGCTTTACACCGACAATGTTGAATGAGGGCAGCTTGTCTCCGATTCCGAGCATCTCTTGAACTCCGTGGGTATTTGATTCGAACAGGGCCTGCTTCTAGCGAAGCAAGCGATATGCCAGCAAGCAGTTTGATGGGCATGGCAGGATTGTCGGTAATGCGACAATGGCCTTGCTGGCGTTGACGTCACCGACTGGCGCTCAAAGGTGCTTGGATCGATTGATCATACGCAATAAGAACGTGGCATATAGCGACAGCAGTCGCCCTCGAAGAGCAAGGACCGGAAAGATGAAGCTCAGCGCACGCAATATTCTTCCGGGCAAGGTGGTGGCGGTGACCAAGGGATCGACCACGGCGCACGTCAAGATCGAACTCGCCTCCGGGCTGACGGTCACGTCGTCGATCACCAACGAAGCGGTCGATGAGCTCGCCCTCAAGCTTGGCGACAGCGTCTCGGCCGTGATCAAGTCGTCGGATGTGATGATCGGGAAGTAGCTTCCGAGCGCGCAGTTGCCTGCATGGCGGCGCGTGCTCCGGCTCGCCGACGCGAGACCTCGCGCCACCATTCCTCGACCACGTGAGGCGCGCACAGCAGGAGGGTGCCGTGATCGCCGGTAAACTCTCGCCAGGCATCCAGGCATTTTTCGGGCACCGCGGTCAGCACCGGCAGGCCTGCGACGATCGCCTCGGCAAGTTCGCTGCGCAGGCCGTGCCCGGCGGCTTCCTGCTTGGAGAACTTGTTGACGATGACGAGGTCGGCATCCTCGGCGATGGCGCGCGAGACGGCGATCGAGGCCTCGGCGAGACCTGCGGGGTCGAGCTTGCACGCGGTTGCGCCGCTGCCGAGCGGCTGGCAGATCGAGATGTTGCGCCCGGTCGCGAGATCGATGACGTGCATTCCGTTCGACCGGCCGGCTTCGTCCTTGAGGTTTCGCTGCACCACGCCGCCGATGCGTTCGCCGTCGCGCAGAAGCGCGCTGGCGAAGTCGGCGAGCAGCGCGTCGACGTCGTCTTCGGGTCGATAGAGAATGGCCGCCAGATGGTTGGGGTTGATGTCCTGATGGTCCGATGTCATGACGCCTCGTATCGATGGTTCGGCAAATATCTTCCGGCAGTCCGCTCCAGCAGGCGCCGTTCCGACATCGGCCAGCGCGGCGATCGGTGGCGATATTTCCGCGGGCAGCGCCTGCGAATCCTGGCCGGCCGCGCCGGTGACCAGCGATACGCCCTTGACCTGGGTGAACACAAGCATCTGTTCGGCGAGCCCGAGCAGGTCCCAGGAGCGAAGCGTGATCCGCGCCAACAGCCCGGCGCCGCCGCCATCGGCCCCGAGCGCAAGCACGACAATGACCTCGCTTTGGCCGAGCACCGCCTTGGAAACGATCCGCGCCGGCAACACGTTGAGGATCGAGCTCGCTGGCGGGGCGGTTCGAGCAAGACTGACATCACTGGCCGATATCCGCAGCCGTTGCCGGGCGCCGACGGGGGCGGAGGCCGCCGGCACTGACAGCCGGCCGCCGTCGACTTTAAGGCCCAGCAGTCCATAGGCGGAATCATACGTTTCCACCGTCGCGTCCAGGCTGATCGCGGCATCGCGGCTGCCGGCGAGCGGAAGCGTCGGGTCGCTTTGCAACACCGGCAGCGGCCCGGCGCCGATGACGCGACCGTGCTGCATCAGGATCAAATGATCGGCGAGCCGTTCGATCTCCGCCATGTCGTGGCTGATGTAGATCACCGGCAGCGAGAGACGGCCATGCAGCCGTTCGAGGAACGGCAGGATCTCGTCCTTGGTCAGGCGGTCCAGCGCCGACAGCGGCTCGTCCATCAGCAACAGCTTCGGCTGCGACAGCAGAGCGCGGCCGATCGCGACGCGCTGGCGCTCGCCGCCGGAGAGATGTTGCGGTGACCGGTCCAGCAGCCTTGCAAGCCCGAGCAGCTCGATCACCTCGTCGAGGTCGACGCCATCGGGACCCGATGCGCCGCTGTTGCGCGGCGCGCCGTAGAGCAGGTTGCCCTTCACCGAGAGATGCGAGAACAGGCTCGCTTCCTGGAACACATAGCCGACTGGCCGCTGATGCGCCTTGCGAAAGGTCGACGGGTCTTGCCAGACCTCGCCGTCGACCGCGCAGAAGCTTCCAGGCAGGTATTGCAGGCCAGCCAGACAGCGCGCCACGCTGGTCTTGCCGCAGCCGGAAGGCCCGAAAATCGCGGTCACGCCGGTTGCCGGAACGGAGAAGCTGGCGTCCAGCGCAAATCCACCGAGGCTGCCGTGGAATGCGGCCTGAATCAGACCTGAAGCGCTCGCGGTCATCGCCGGATGCCCCGTTTCTCGATCAGCGTCATGGTCAGGATCACCGCGAAGGCGAATATCACCATGCCGCCGGCCAGGATGTTGGCCTCGCGCCACTGCGAGGCCTCGACGAAGTCGAAGATCGCGACCGACAGCACCTTGGTGCGGCCGGGGATGTTGCCGCCGATCATCAGCACCAGACCGAATTCCCCGACAGTGTGGGCGAATCCCAGCACGGCGCCAGCCAGAAAACCGGGCCGCGCCAACGGTATGGCGACGGTCCAGAACGCGCGCAGTGGCGAAGCACGCAAGGTGGCCGCGACTTCCAGCGGCCGGTCGCCGATCGCCGCGAACGCATTGCGGATCGGCTGCACCACGAACGGCATCGCGTACAGCACCGATCCGAACACCAGTCCTTCGAAGGTGAACGCCAGCGTGCGTCCGCCCCACAGGCCGGCGACCCAGCCGCCCGGCCCGTTGGGGCCGAGCGTCAACAGCAGATAGAATCCGAGCACCGTCGGCGGCAGCACCAGCGGCAGCGCGATCACGGTCGAGACGATTTCCTTCCACCAGGCGCGGGATCGCGCCAGCCACCACGCGATCGGCGTCCCGATCAGCAGCAGGATCACCGTCGTGATCGCGGCCAGTTCGATGGTCAGCCGGACCGACTGCCAGAGATCGCTGGACAGGCCGCCCATCCGTCAGCTCTGCCCGTCGAGCGCGTAGCCGTATTTCAGGATGATGGCGCGCGCTTCTGGCCCTCTGAGGAAAGCGATGAAGCCGGTCGCTGCCTCGTTGCCGGCGCCGCTCTTCAGCAGCACTGCATCCTGCCGGATCGGCGAATACAGTTCCTGCGGCACCAGCCAGCGCGAACCGGTCTCAGGCCCCGTCAGTTGCGACAGCGCGACGAAGCCAAGTTCGGCGTTGCCGGTTTCCACGAACTGGTAGGCCTGCGTGATGGTCGCGCCCTCGACCAGCTTCGGCTGCAGCGTTTCGTAGATCTTCAGCGCCTTCATCGCCTGCACGGCGGCCGCACCATAGGGGGCCGCGGCAGGGTTGCAGATCGATAGTTTCGAAAACGACGCGGCCTTGAGGGTTTCGTCGCCCTTCACCAGGCCGGGGGTCTTGCTCCACAGCACCAGCTTGCCGGTGGCGTAGGTGAAGCGGCTGTCGGCAACCGCCAGTCCGTCCTCGATCAGCTTGATCGGCCGGGCATCATCGGCGGAGAGCAGCACCTGAAACGGCGCGCCTTGCGTGATCTGGGTATAGAATTGTCCGCTGGTGCCGAAGCTGAGCACGGCCTCATGACCGGTCTTGGCCTTGAAGGCCGCGGCGATCTCCTTGGCGGCGTCGGTGAAATTGGCGGCGACGGCGACGTTGGTCTCGGCTGCCGGCACGCTGGTGGTGGTGAGAACCCAGGCCCCGATACCGGCGGCTAGCCCGACAAGCTTGGTAAGTCTCATCGTCAACTCCTGGTTCCGCTGTGGCGAGCCCTGGGATCCGCCCCGAGGTCGTCTTCTCAGCAAGCCGCATGCCGCCGCGGAGTGGTCCGGGGCTTGCTTATCTTTCCTGCAACGGGCCGCTTTCGGTGACGGCTCGATCAAGCCTACGCGTTTTTGTCGTGGTTCCGACATCGATGTCCTTGATACGACATGACGCGCGGACACCAGCAGAAGGGTTTCGATATGCCCCAGTTCGCTACGCTCGCCAGGATAGCCGAGCCATTCCCGAAGCGGCGCACCGTCTCCCCGACAGCCGCGTCCCGTGCGGAGCTCGAGCAACTGCTCGCCGACGACGTTCCCTACGGCGACCTGACGACCGATGCACTGGGGATCGGTGCCGCCCAGGGCGCGATGGCGTTCACCGCCCGCGGCAGCATGGTGCTGGCGCTGGTCGAGGATGCGGCGGCCATCATTGAACTCGCCGGCGGCAAGGTGGAACTGAATGCGTCCTCGGGTGATACGCTCGCACAGGGTTCGCCGATCCTGACCGCGCACGGTCCGGCGTCGGCGCTGCTGCGCGGCTGGAAGGTGGCGCAGACCCTGATCGAAGTCTGGTCGGGAGTTGCGACCGACGCCCGTGCGATCGTCGATGCGGCCACAGCCGTTGCGCCCGCCATCACGATCGCCTGCACCCGCAAAAATATTCCCGGCACCAAGCGCTTCGCGGTCGCAGCGGTAAGAGCCGGCGGCGCGGTGATGCATCGCCTCGGGCTGTCGGAGACGGCGCTGGTGTTCCCGGAGCACCGGGCATTCCTCGGCGGCGAATTGCTCATCGAATCGGTCGAGCGGCTGCGTCGCGCCGCGCCGGAAAAGAAGCTCGTGATAGAAGTCAACTCGATCGAGACGGCGATCAATGCGGCGGCCGCCGGCTTCGATGTGATCCAGGCGGAAAAATTCTCGCCGACGGAAATCGCCGCGCTGGTGACACGGATGTCCCTGATGGCCTCGATTCGATCGGCACCCCCTGTGGTCATCGCCGCCGGCGGCATTCACGCCGGAAATGTCGGGGCCTATGCGCAGGCCGGCGCGGGCATTGTGGTGACATCGTCGCCCTATCTGGCGCGGCCCCGCGATGTCCAGGTGCGGATCGGCCCATCATCCGGGAAGCAATAGGTCGTTCCGACTGGCTGCAGCTTCGTCAAGCCAGCCCGCGAGGAAACGGAATTGCCGAGTCCGTGCCGCCGATCCACGGTCATGACCGCAATCTTGCCAATTGTGTGGCGGCATATGTTGTAGCACGCACCATCGAACTGAGGAGAACTTTACATGTTCATTGCCATGAACCGTTTCCGGGTCGCCAAGGGGTCGGAGGCCGATTTCGAGCAGGTTTGGGCCTCGCGTGACAGTCATCTGGAGAAGGTCCCGGGCTTCGTGGAGTTCCATCTGCTCAAAGGCCCGGAAGCCGAGGATCACACGCTCTACGCTTCTCACACCCTATGGGAAGATCACGCCAGTTTCGAAGCCTGGACCAAATCGGAGGCTTTCCGCGCCGCGCACAGCCGGGCGGGGAGCAACAAGCCGCTGTATCTGGACCGCCCGCAATTCGAAGGTTTCGAGGTCCGCCAGACCGTGGGACGAACGATCCCGTGAAGGCGAGGCGCGCGACGGGATCGTCGTCGGTCGGCTACTTTAGAGTCCCTTTTTTGGGATCCGTAA
>Ga0302157_10002354_pt1 | contig 22054 bp, 18 predicted proteins | sample I_Bog_N3_3_FD_193502 | JGI IMG/M metagenome (GOLD analysis project Ga0302157, IMG submission 193502) | Peat permafrost microbial communities from Stordalen Mire near Abisko, Sweden - I_Bog_N3_3 | ecosystem: Environmental > Terrestrial > Soil > Wetlands > Peat | place: Sweden: Abisko, Stordalen... | reverse complement strand
GACGAAGCCGAAATCCTGCAATCGGGGTCAAAACTGCTCGCCCGGCTGGTCGCCCACGACGACTGGTTGCCCGACGCTTTTGCCGTGCCCCACCCCGACCGCTATCAGCAATACCTGCTCCATTGCGACAGCCGCGAGCGGTTCTCCATTGTCTCGTTCGTGTGGGGCCCGGGCCAGGGCACGCCGATCCACGATCATCGCGTCTGGGGCCTGATCGGCATGTTGCGCGGGCGCGAACAGGCGCAGCGCTATGATCGCGCGCCCGACGGCAGCCTGCACAGCCATGGCACCGTCGACACGCTGAGCCCCGGCGATGTCGAAGCGGTCAGCCCGCGCATCGGCGACATTCATCGCGTGTGGAATGCGCTGCCCGATGCCCCGTCGATCTCGATCCACGTCTATGGCGGCAATATCGGCGCGGTCGAGCGCGCGACCTTTGCCCCCGACGGCACGCCCAAACGCTTCATCTCGGGCTATGCCAATACGCTGATCCCCAACATCTGGGACAAGTCGACAAAAGCATGACCGTCTCCCCGCACCAGATCCGCAACGCGCTGATCGCGCGTGACGAAATCGCGCTGATCGACTTGCGCGAAGAATCCGCCTTTGCGCTGGGCCACCCGCTGTTTGCCGCGCAGATCCCGCTGCGGCGCCTCGACATCGAAGCGCCCTGGCGCCTGCCCCGGCGCGCCGTGCCCTTGGTGCTCTATGACAATGGCGAAGGGCTGGTCGCGCCCGCGATCGAACGGCTGGGCACACTCGGTTTCAGCGAAGTCCACGCGCTCGAAGGCGGGCTGGACGGCTGGCGCGCGGCGGGCTTCGAGCTGTTCGAAGACGTCAATTCCTATTCCAAGGCCTTTGGCGAGCTGGTCGAACATCAACGCCACACGCCCTCGCTGCCCGCGCCCGATGTTCAGGCGCTGATCGAGGAAAAGGCCGACATCGCCATTCTCGACGCGCGGCGGTTTGACGAATACGCGACGATGTCGATCCCCGGCGGGGTCAGCACGCCCGGCGCCGAACTCGTGCTGCGCGCGCGCGAAGTGGCGCCCGATCCCGATACCACGATCATCGTCAATTGCGCGGGGCGCACGCGCTCGATCATCGGCGCGCAATCGCTGGTCAATGCCGGATTGCCCAATCGCGTCTATGCCTTGCGCAATGGCACGATCGGCTGGACTCTGGCCGGGCAAAGCCTTGAAACGGGGCAACAACGCCGCGCGCCCGAGCCACAGGGCGCAAGCATCGACGATGCCCGCGCCCGTGCCCGCGCGGTGTCGTATCGCGCGGGGGTGCGCCATATCGACTGGGACGAACTGGCCTGGCTGCGCGCGCAGACGGGCCGCACGCTCTATCACTACGACGTGCGTCTGCCCGAAATTTACGCGGCAGGCCACCTGCCCGGTTTCCGCAACGCGCAAGGCGGGCAGCTGGTGCAGGAAACCGATCACAACGCCCCCGTTCGCGGCGCGCGCATCGTGCTGTCCGACGATCTCGGCCCGCGCGCCGACATGACCGCCTCATGGCTGGCACAGCTCGGCTGGGAGGTGCTGGTGCTCGACTGGCCGTCGCACATCGCGCGCGAAACCGGCCCCGACGCCGCGCCGCCGCCGCGCGGGCCCGAAGGCCGCTACAAACGCCCCTACGAAGGCACCGACAACGCCGCCGCCGCCATGCAGGCCTATCTCGACTGGGAATACCGCCTCGTCGAACAGCTCCGCCGCGACGGCACCCACGGCTTTACCGTCATCTGATCCCCCGCATAAAGGTCCCAAACCATGCCCGTCGCGTTCATCGGCTATATCGGCTTCAACAATACGTCCGAAATCCACGGCGGCACACGCAGTCGCGTGCTCGATCGCGACTATGTCGATGCCGCAGCGCGGGCGCAGGAAAGCGGCGGGTTTGACCGCGTGCTGATCCCGTTCGGATCCAATTCGCCCGAAAGCCAGATCGTCGCCGCGCACGCCGCCGCGATCACGGACAAGCTCGGCTTTCTCGTCGCGCATCGGCCCGGCTTTACCCAGCCGACACTCGCCGCGCGTCAACTGGCGACGATCGACCAATTGTCGGGCGGGCGCGTCGCGGTGCATATCATCACCGGCGGCGCCGATGAGGAAATGGCGCGCGACGGCGACGTCGGGCTGAACAAGGCCGAACGCTACGCGCGCACCGACGAATATCTCGACGTGCTGAAGCAGGAATGGACCGCCGCGCGCCCGTTCGATCACAAGGGCCGTTTCTACGAAGTCCGTCAGGGGTTTGCGGCAATCAAGCCCGACAACCTGCCGGTGTTTTTCGGAGGATCCTCGCCCGAAGCGATCGAGGTCGCCGGGCGCCATGCCGATGTCTATGCCCTGTGGGGCGAAACGCTCGAACAAGTCGGCGAAAGCCTGCGCCAGGTCCGCAGTGCGGCAGCAAAGCACGGCCGCAAACCCGGCTTTTCGCTCTCGCTGCGCCCGGTGATCGCCGATACCGAAGAGGCCGCCTGGAAAAAGGCGCGCGACATCGAGGACCAGGTGCGCAGCGCGCGCGAAGCCGCGGGCCTGCCGACCAGCGGGCACCGCCCCCCCAACGACGGTTCGCGCCGACTGCTCGAAACCGCCACCGGAAACCGCCGCGATGCGCGGCTGTGGACCGGCGTCGCGGCGCTGACCGGCGCGGCGGGCAACAGCACCGGCCTTGTCGGCACGCCCGAACAAGTCGCCGATGCCATGCTCGCCTATTACGACATCGGCATCGATCATTTCCTGATCCGTGGCTTCGACCCGCTTGGCGATGCGATCGACTACGGTCAGTTTCTTATCCCGCTCGTCCGTCAAAAAGTTGCCCAGGCCGAAGGTCAGCCCGTCGCGCTTGCCGGCTAAAGGAGAATACCCCCATGGCCACCGTGCTTGAACGCCCTACCCCGACTGCCGCCGAAGCGCGTCCCGACGGGATCAGCGAAGCCGAATGGAAAGTGCGTGTCGATCTCGCCGCGTTCTACCGAATCAGCGCGATCTACGATTACGACGACTTTCTCTATACCCACATCACCGCGCGCGTGCCCGGCCCCGACAAGCATTTCCTGATCAACCCGTTCGGGCTGACCTTTGACGAGATCACCGCGTCGAGCCTGGTCAAGGTCGATCTCGACGGCACTATCATCGGCGAGGGCGAATACGGCATCAACTATGCCGGCTATGTCATCCATTCGGCGATCCATGCGGTGCGCGACGATGCGCACTGGATCGCGCATTTTCACACGCGCGACGGCATGGGTGCCTCGGCCCATGCCGAGGGCCTGCTGCCGATTTCGCAGCGCGCGCTCTATATCATCCCGCGCCTTGGCTATCACGATTACGAAGGCGTCGCGCTCAATCTCGACGAGCGCGAACGGTTGCAGCATGACCTTGGCGACAAGCAGTTCCTGCTCTTGCGCAATCACGGTACGCTGGCGCTGGGCAAGACCGCAGGGTCAGCGTGGAGCGCGATCTATCAGCTGGAAGAAGCCTGCTCGGCGCAAGTCGCAGCACTGGCGGGCGGACGCGAGAACGTGCTGATCGCGCCAGACGACGCGCAGGAAGAGGCGCTGCGCCAGATTGCCGAACGCCCCGCCGCCGCGCGCGCCGCCGAAGGCAAAAAGCCGCATGATCAGCTCGCCTGGGAAGCCGTTTTGCGCACGGTACAGCGCAAATTGCCGGGGTTCGATGCCTGATTGAGCAATTCTCGACTGCCCATGATCCATCCGCGTTGGTCGCCGCCGGGCCGCAGTCGTAGCCCGGCTTCACACACGATCAGGAGGTTTTAATGTCAAAGCGCCAGTTGCGCCTCGGTTTTATCCTGCACGGGGTCGGTCCCGGCTGGGACGACTGGCGCCACCCCGATGCCCAGGTTGATGCAAGCACAAGCTTTGCGTTCTACAAGCGCCAGGCGCAAGTCGCCGAACGCGGCAAGTTCGATTACCTGTTCGTCGCCGACAGCGTCTCGATCAATGCGAGGTCGAGCCCGCATTACCTCAACCGCGTCGAACCGCTGACCATCCTGTCCGCCGTCGCCGCCGTGACCGAACACATCGGCCTCGTCGGCACGGCGACGGTTTCCTATACCGAGCCCTATAACCTTGCGCGCCAGTTCGCCTCGCTCGACCATATCAGCGGCGGGCGCGCCGGCTGGAACGTGGTGACCAGTTGGCTCGAGGGCAGCGCGGCCAATTTCGGCAAGAGCGAACACCTCGCCCACGACACGCGCTATCGCCTTGCCGAGGAATATCTCGATGTGGTCAAGGGCCTGTGGGACAGCTGGGAAGACGATGCGCTGGTCCGCGACAAGGCGACCGGCCAATTCCTCGACCCCGACAAGCTGCATGAATTGAACCACAAGGGCGAGTTCCTGTCCGTCAAGGGCCCGCTCAACATTTCGCGCAGCCCCCAGGGTCAGCCGGTGATCTTTCAGGCCGGATCTTCGGAAGACGGACGTGCCTTTGCCGCCCGACATGCCGAAGCGATCTTTACCCATCAGGACGATCTCACCGAAGCGCAGGCCTTCTATGCGGACATCAAGTCGCGCGCGCGCGGCTATGGCCGCGATCCGGACAGCGTGGCGATCGTGCCCGGTGCACGGCCGATCATCGGCTCGACCGAGGCCGAAGCCGAAGCGAAATGGCGCGAACTGTCCGAACTCGGCAGCCTGGAAAACGCGCTGCGGGCATTGGGCCGTTCGTTCAATGATCACAATTTCAGCGTCTATGATCCCGAAGGCCCCTTCCCCCGCGAAGTCGCCGCCGAAGGGTTCAAGAGTAATCAGAGCGCCTCGCTGCGTATCCTCGCGCTGGCCGACGAAGGGCTGACTCTGGGCGAAATCGCGCGCCGCGTCGGCACCCCGCGCAGCAATTGGGTCGGCACGCCGGAACAGATCGCAGACCGCTTCGAACATTGGCTTGAAGCGCGCGGCGTCGACGGGTTCAACTTGTTCGAAAGCCTGCCCGGCCAGCTCGAACTGTTTGTCGACCATGTCGTGCCGCTGTTGCAGGACAAGGGCATTTTCCGCCGCGAATACCCCGGCACGACGTTCCGCGAAACGCTGGGGCTGGAAAAGCCGGTCAATCGCTACACCGCGCAACGCCTCGCCCGCACAGCCGCCTGATCGGCCATGCTGTCGAGACGTGATCTGATCGCGGCGTCACTCGCCTCCTTTGCCCTTGCTGCCTGTGGCGGCAAGGGCAAGGATGTGTTGAAAGTCGGCAGCCAGCGAGGCAGCACAAAATCGCTGTTGCTGGCGTCGGGAGCGCTCGACGGGGCCGGTTTTGCCGTCGAATGGTCCGAATTTCCCGCTGCGCAAAGCCTGCTTGAGGCATTGGGAAGCGGCGCGGTCGATCTGGGTCTGGTCGGCGATGCGCCGTTTCAGTTCGCCTTTCAAAGCGGCAGCCCGATCCGCGCGGTGGCCGCGATGGCGCCGGTCGGGACGATCCCCGGCGCGCTCGGCATTCTGGTCGGGCATGGTTCGTCCGCACGCACGATTGCCGATCTGATCGGGCACAAAGTCGCCACCACGCATGGCAGCATCGGCCATTACCTCATCCTGCGCGCGCTTCAGGCCAACGGCTATCGCTCGAACGCGGTGCAATTGGTGTTCCTCTCCCCCAGCGATTCACAGGCCGCCCTGCAGACCGGCGCGGTCGAGGCCTGGTCGACCTGGGCGCCCTATACCGTGGCCGGTGTCGCGGCCGGTGCGCGCACCTTGATCGATGGCCGCGATTATGCGCGCGGTGTCGCCTTCGATGTCGCCAGCGAGCGCGCGATTGTCGACAAGCGGGCAATCCTGATCGATTTCCTCGCCCGCGAAACCCGCGCCATGGCCTGGGCCAAAGACCACGCCGATGCTTATGCCAAAGTCCTGTCGCATGAAACCGGCCTGCCGCTGCCGATCGCCCAAGGCACGGTTGCCTGCAACACCCGCCTGCGCACCGCAATCGACCCGCGCCTGATCGCCGACCAGCAAGGGATCGTCGACACCTTCCACGCCTCGGGCGACATCAAGGCGCCGCGACCTGTCGACGGCGCGTTTACCGCGCTGGCGTAGCGCCCGCTTACGCTTGTCTGGCGTGACGCGCTTCGTAGCGGCGCGTCGCGATGTCCACACCCGCACCCAGCAAGGGGCCGAGCAGGCGATAGTCGTCCAGCTGGCCCGCGTCGAACGGTTCGTTCCAGCCTGAATCACGCCGGATCTGCCCGACCAGACCCGCCGCGATCAGGTCTGTAACCGGGGGCGCGGCATGGCTGTCGGTTTCGGGTGCGACATAAAGCGCGTCTTCGCTGCACGCCAATTCGCACAGATAACACGTCTCGCAGGCATCGGCGCGCGCGACCACCGGCTGCGCCACACCGGGGTCGAACACCAGCGCGGGGCATACCGCCACACAGGCCGCGCAGTTGGTGCAGCGCTCGGCAATCAGGTAGGCAATCATGCGGCAATCTCTTCCTTTGCATCCGTCAGCGGACGCACCCAGACATCGTCGAGCCCACCACTGAGCAGGCGGTGCGCCTGCGCCGGATCGGCCTCACGCGCGTCGTCGCGATAATGGAGCCCGCGCGTTTCGCGCCGCGCGCGGGCCGAAGCGACGACCCAGCGCGCGGTTGCGACGATGGCCGCCGTGCTGCGCAATTCGACCGCAGCGCGCCCCGTGGCATGACCATGATCGGCGATGGCGCGCCAATCCGCTTCAAGCGCCGCAGCCGAGGCCGACAGCGTTTCCTCGCGCCGCCAGAATGCCTTGTCATAATCGTGGATCGATGCGCCCGTGCGGCGGATCATGTCGGCGCCGTCGATGTCGCGCACCGTGTCGCCGGGATGCAAACCCGCCTGCCCCAGCGCGCGCGCAGGCGCGTTACGCCTCGCGCCCACGGCTTCGCCCGCCGCCGCAGCGCCGGCAATTCGCCCCGATGACAGCGCCCAGGCCGAATTGACGGCGCCACCACCGCTGCTCGCTCCGGCAACCCGTTCGCGCGTCGCGGCATCGCCTGCGGCAAACAGCCCCGGAACGCCGGTCCGGCAATCGGCATCATCCAGATCGATCCCGCCCGTTCCGCGCAGCGTGCCTTCGCCAAACAGGCGTACCGGAAACCGGTCGCGAAACAGGTCGATCCCGCGCCGTGCGAATGTCGCCGCAGTCAGCGGCTGGATGCGCCGCAGCACACCGGGCAGTTCGCGCGGCGCATCGATCAAATCGGCAAAGACCGGCCCGGCCAGCATCGCCGCCCCCAGTGTCTGATAATGGGCATGCCCGGCACGCGGCGGGGCAATGTCGAGTTCATGGCCGTCGGCATCATAGAACCGCGCGCCGGTATAAGGCAGCGTGCGGGTCGAAGCCCATGACGGCGAGAGCGAATAGGCAATCGAAAATTCCATCCCCGACAGCCGCGCGCCGGCTTCTGCCGCCATCAGGTGTCCGTCGCCTGTACAGCCATGGCTGCCGATCAGCCCCGAACGGAACGCCGCCCCCCCGGTCGCCAGCACAACGGCACCCGCACGCACCGCCCACGGCTGTTCATCGCGCAGCGACACGCCACGCGCACCGATCACCCGGCCATCGGGGTCGGCCATCAGTTCGAGCGCGGGATGATGATCGCGGATCTCGGCGCCGCGCGCCGCGGCAAAGGCGCGCAAGGCCCGCATGTATTCGGGGCCGCGCACGCCGTTGATAAAGCGCCCACCCTGCCCGTCGCTGCCAAAGGGATACCACGGCGCGATCGTCGGCAGATGGCGCCAAGTCAGCTCGATAATGCGCTCCATCCACGCCGGATCGCCCAGCCCTGCGGCTTTCGCCGTCTGGCGCGCGATCGCTTCGCGGCGCAGAGCCGGATCGGGCGGCACCCACCAGTGGCCCGGCCCGCCGGTCGCGGTCACGCCACTGGTGCCCATTGCGCCCTTATCGACCACCACCACTTTGGCACCGGCCTCGGCAGCCGCAATCGCCGCCCAGGCCGCAGCCATACCCCCACCGATGATCAGCACATCGGTTGTCGTCGCGCTCATTCGGCGGCTTCAACCAGTTCGTGCGCCCCGGCATAGCGATTGACGGGCACGGGAATGCCGAGATTGCCGCGCAGCGTGTCGGCCTCGTATTCGCGGCGAAACAGCCCGCGCGCCTGAAGGATCGGCACGACGCGCGTGCGGAACAAGTCGAAATCCGCCGGAACGGTAACGCGCAAATTGAACCCGTCGGCCGCGCGCCCGATAAACCAACGCTCGATCTCGTCGGCGATCGTTTCGGGCGAGCCGACGAAACCGGTGCGCCACTGGCCCAATTGATAGGCCGCCTCGCGCAAGGTGAGCTTCTTTTCGCGCGCCGTGGCAATGATCCGCTCGGCATGGCCTTTATAGCTGTTGAGCGTCACGCCCGACAGATCGGGGAACGGCGCGTCGAGGTCATACTGGCGGAAATCGTGATAGTTGAAGGCGCGGCCAAGCTGGACCAGCAGTTTGTCGAGATCGAGCGTGTCCTGCTGCTTGCGGGCAATCGCCTGCGCTTCTTCATCGGTGTCGGCGATGATCGGAAACAGACCGGGAAAGACCTTGATATGATCGGGATTGCGGCCCAGCGCGGCGGCACGGCGCTTGAGATCGGCGTAATACTGCTGCGCGCTTTCGAAATCCTGCGCGGCGGCAAACGTGCCGTCGGCAATCGCGGCGCCCAGATCGCGGCCCGCATGGCTGTCGCCCGCCTGAAAGATCACCGGCTGCCCCTGCTTTGACCGGCTGAGCGCGAGCGGCCCGTCGACGCGGAAATACGTGCCCTTGTGGTTCAGCTTGTGCTGCCTGGTCTTGTCGAGGAACACGCCCCCCGTCTTGTCGCGCGGGAACGCGTCATCTTCGTAGCTGTCCCACAAGCCCTTGACCACAGAGACGAATTCATGCGCGCGGGCATAGCGATCGGCATGGTCGAAATGGTCGTCGCGGCCATAGTTGCGCGCCGCGCCTTCAAGCCCGGTGGTCACCACGTTCCATCCGGCGCGGCCATGGCTGATCTGATCAAGCGAGGCGAACTGGCGCGCGACGTTGTAGGGTTCCCAATACGAGGTGGTCAGCGTGCCGACGAGCCCGATATGGCTGGTATGTGTCGCCACGGCTGAAAGCAGGGTCAACGGTTCGAGCCGATTGAGGAAATGCGGCGCGGTATCGGGAGTGATGAACGGGGAATCGACAATAAACACCAGGTCGAACCTGGCCTCTTCCGCCAGTTTCGCGTTGCGGATGTACCAGTCGATGTCGATGCTGGCATCGCCCGGCAAGGCCGGGTCGCGCCACGAATGCTGATCGGTGCCGACGCCTTCGAGAATGGCGCCGAGGTGAAGCTGGCGGGACAAAGCCATGGGTACAATCTCCTTGATTGGCCCATGGCTTACCGCAGTGGTGCGGCGCGTTCCCAACGAGGCTTGCTGATAGGTCTATTGAACCTTGTGATGCGGCAGGAGGTTTACAGTTTCCACGCGATCCCGGCGAGCACGCTGCTGCCGAACAGATTGCCCTTGAGCTGATTGCCGTTGGTCGTGCGCAAGGTCAGGCCGGGCACCTGAAAATAGCGATACTTGACCACGAAATCGACCCGGTTGGTCAGCGCCTGACGCACGCCCGCCAGCCCCTGCCAGGCAAAAGCGGTGGCATTGTCATCGCCGAAATAGGTCGGCGTTGCCGCGCCCGCCGCCGAGGACGAGGTATACTTGAGAGCAGCTTGCGTCCGGTCGAGCGTCCATTGCCCGGTCGAGACACGCGCCAGCCCGAGGCCGCCGCCGACAAAACCGCGCGTTGCCGCGTCGGGATTGCCGATATTGATCAGCCCGTTGAACAGGACCGACAAGACCCCGGTGCGCCCGCCGCCAGTGCCATAGGCCCCGGCGCTTTCTCCGGCGGCGTCGACCGCCACATTGGCGTTCGAATAATTTATCGAGCCGTTCTTGGTCCGCTTGAACGCGGTTTCGACTTCGGCGCTGAACCGGCCGAGGTTGTAACCGAGCACGCCGTCGACGTCCCACCCGGCCTTTTGCGCTACGCGGATCGCACCCGGCGCCGCGCCGGTGTTGTCGACGCGATTGTCGACCGCAGCGGTAAAGCTGTGCGGAAACGCGCCGCCCGCATCGAGCTCGAGATAGGCGTGCCCGGCGCGGCTATCCTCGGAACCACCCGAAGCCGATGCAATCGCCGCCGCATGATCGGACTGGAGCGCGACTTGCGCAGAAACGGTGAACGTGCGCGGCGCTCCGGTGGAAATCGACGTCCCCGCAGACCCCGGCACCCAATAGCGCGTATCGGTCAGGTTCTGCACATAGGCGCGCAGCAGCACGGCATGACCGCTGGCATCGAAGCCATAGCTGGCGCCGAGATCACCGACGGTCGAGCCCTGATAGACGAAGATGTCGCCGACGCCATAGGACTTGCCCGAATGGCGAATGCCACCGTTGACTTTGACTCCGGGCAGAAACGGCAGTGCATATTCGACCTGCTCGCTCGCCTGAAACCCGGTGGTGCCCGGAATGGTCTGGCCCGACGTCGGCCCGGAAATCTGCTTGGCATCGAGCCAGGCCAGCGAGGTGTTCAGCGACAGGTCGCGCACCGGATGAATCCCGGCGTTGAATTCGACGCCCTGATACCGCGCGGTGCCGTTGCGCACGAACGTATTGCTGGCAGCGTCGACATATTCCGATGGCGTGGCGATGCGGAACACCGCGAGGCTGGCATTGCCCCAGCGGCCTTCGGCCTTGACCCCGGCTTCGTATTGCGTGGATTTCAGCGGCCCGAACGAGGCATTGGCATTGATCGCACTGGCAGGCGCGATCCCGCCGCGCTGCAACGCGTCGACATAGGTGGCATAGAGCCGCACGCCACGGATTACCGCAAGATCCGCCGAAAAGACCGGGCTGACCGGGTGATAATGGAAATACGAACTGGTCGAACTGTTGGGATTGTAATTGATTTCCTCGTAATCGGTATAGCGGACGCCGACGAGCACGCTGAGCGGGCCCCAGGTCCCGGTATCGCTGGCAAACAGCGCGCGCTGGTGGATCTCCTGATACAGCGTCCAGACCGGCGGCCGGTTGATCGACTGCGCCGTCACACCGGCCGTCGTTGCCACCGTGCCGCCGACAATCGTCGGCACCGAATTGGCATTGTAGATGTTGAAGGTCTGGAAATTGCCAGTGCCATCGAGCAACACGCCCGCGCGCGTCGGATTGTCGTAAAGGAACTGCGAAGTCAGCGTCGAGGCGCCCGCGACGATCTGATGGCTGATCGGCCCGGTGGTGAATTTTCCGCTGATATTGGCGTCGGCGATATAGTATTTGAACAGGCGATTCATGTTGTAGACGGTGGAATAATAATCCCCCGCATTGTCATAGATCGTCGCCAGACTGCCGGGAAAACGTTCGTCGAGCGAGGCATAGCGCGCCGCAACACTGGCTTTCCAGTCGCTGGAAATCTGATACGCGAGCCGCCCGGTCAGACTGACCACATCGTTGAACTTGGTCGTGCCGCGAATGGCGGGCTCAAGCTCGCCCCCGGTCGGCGCCAGTGACGTGACCGGGCCATAAGTCACGCCGTTGACTTTGGTGTTGGCGGTGGTGATCGAGATCGTGTTGACCTGATCGTCCTGACGCGTGCGCTGGTAAAATCCGTCCAGCGCCCAGGTCAGCTTGTCGGTGACATGGCCGGTCAGCGCCAGACTGACGAACTGATCCTTGTTATAGGCGCCGTTATAGAGCCTCCCTTCCTCGTTGGCCGCGTTGAAACGGAATGCCGTATCGCCGCTGCGATCGAGCGGGCCGCCGATGTCGAGATGTTCGCGCAAGATGCTGTCAGTGCGGTACGAGACGTTGAACAACGCCTGAAAATCGCGTGTCGGTTGCTTGCTGACCAGATTGACCACGCCGCCCGGCGCCGCAAAGCCATAGGCAAAGCCACCCGCGCCCTTGAGAACCTGGAGATCCTGGATATGTTCGATCGGGTGATCCTGATACCAGTAAGGCCAGGGCAGACCATCGACTTTGTAACCATTGGTCCGGTCGATCGGAATGCCGCGCACCGAAAAGGTGTTGCCCGAAGCGACGCCCGAATTGTTTGAGCGGATCCCGGCGTCATAGGCAAAGGCCGCGTCGATGGTTGTCGCGGCGATCTTCTGGATCGTTTCGGCATCGACCGCGCCGACCGAAAAGGGCGTTTCGAACAAGCTGCGCGCGCCCAATGCGCCGTTGCTGACTTCCGGCTGCTTTTTCTGGGCGCCAGTGACCACGATGGCGTTGCCGCTGCCCTCGCCCGGAATTTCCGACGAAGGCGCAGACTGGTCGGGCACGGCGGGCGCCGTCTCGGCATGGGCCCCGACGGCAAAGCCTGCGGCAAGCGCAACAGCCAGCGCCAGACGGCTGGCCAGAGGATAACGGATCACGAGCATTCCTTTCCGAAAGGATTGAATTTTGGGGATCGTGCGCGCGCCGGGACACGCCCCGCGACGGGGCGAACCGGCACTGCGCCAAAGCGATGCTGCAACGGGGCCCTCGCGCTCAGCGCGAGCGATGGCATTGCAGAGGCCCGCAACGGAGACATGATCCCCGGCGGACTTTGGAATCGACTGTCATGCTCGCCCCTTCACGCGCCACTCATTGAACAAGCGCTGCATTGGTGGGGAAAGTATCCGATGAAATAAATTGAGCTTTACCAATGCTTGCGCGAATTATTCTCAAACATTGATCGAATAGGCGAGCATTGAGCAATTCTCACATTGCTATCAGTCATGCGCACTGGCGCTTCGTCAAAACCGCTCTCAGCCTTTGAGGCAGGCCGAAAGGCGGCCTCGAGGAGACGAAGCCATGGCGACCCAAACGATCGAGCCGATCGATGGCGTGCTCGACATCACCCCACTGCAACCGACGATCGGTGCCGAAGTGACCGGCATCGATCTGTCGCGCCCATTGAGCCCCGCGCAGCGCGCGGCGATCCGCGCAGCGGTGTTGCGCTATAAAGTGATCTTTTTCCGCGACCAGCCGCTGACCAACGAACAGCACGCCGCCTTTGCCGGCGAATTCGGCCCGCTCTATACCCACCCGACAACGCGGCATCAGGCCGCCAACACCGCGATCCATTCGATCGCCGCGCGCGACGAACGCGATTATGGCGACCGCTATGCCCGCCTGCTCCATTCAGGCGATGCCTATCATACCGATACGAGCTGGCGCCTCGTTCCGACCTGGGGCGCAGTGCTGCGCGACATCACTTTGCCCGAAACCGGTGGCGACACGATCTGGGTCGATGCCAATCTGGCCTGGGACGCATTGTCAGACGACCTTAAAAAACGGCTCGAAGGCCTTCATGTCACACACAATTTCCTGTCAGCACTGCAAGCCGTGGGTCTGGAATACCCGATCGTCGCGCATCCGATCGTGCGCAAACATCGCGAAACCGGGCAAAAGATCCTGTGGGTCAATTTCTCGCAAAAGCCGCAGATCCTGGGGCTGGAACTGGCCGAAAGCGAAGCGCTGCTGGCCGAGATCCTGCGTCAGTACAAGCGCCCCGAGCTGCAGATCCGGTTCACCTGGCGCAAGAATTCGGTGGCATTCTGGGACAACCGCGCGGCGGTGCACTATGCGGTGCGCAATTACGGCGATTTCCCCCGTGAGCTGCACCGCATCCTGATTGCCGACGAGCCGCTCTGGTCGGACCTTTGAATGCGGCGAGCGCGGTGGATTGCCCTGCTCGCGGGGTCGGCGCTCGCCCTGACACCGATCGCCGGCTCCGCCGAACCCGGCGCGGCGATCCCGGCGATGCGGGACGACCGGATCGTCGCGACCGGGGCTGACGGGCGCACGCTCGGCACGCTGATCCTGCCTTCGATCATCGTCGATACTCCCGGCAGGAACGGCGCCCCCCGCCCGCTGCTTGTCGTGTTCAATGGCGGGCCGGGCGCGGCGTCGGCCTGGCTGCAACTGGGCCTGCTGGGGCCCTGGCACATGACCGAAGACGGCAGGCTGGAACCCAATCGCGAAGGGCTGTGGGACCGCGCCGACATCCTGTTCGTCGATCCGCTCGGCACCGGGTTCAGTCGCGCCCGCGTCGATGCACCGGCCAGCGTGCGTGGACGCGATGGCGATGGCGCCTATCTCGCGCGGGCGATCCGCGCATGGATGGATCGTCATGACCGGCGCGATGCCCCGGTGGTGCTGATGGGCGAAAGCTATGGCGCCGAACGCGCGGTTGCCGTGGCCGCGGCCTGGCGCAAGGCGCATGCCGATGTGCATCTGACGGGCATCGCGCTCGTCTCGCAAACCGTGCTCAGCGCCTTTGCCCTTGACCGGGACCAAAGCGGTCCTTTGCCCGCAAACCTGCCGACGATGGCCGCGACTGCGTGTCATTGGCATCACCGCGCCGACCCGCTCGCCTGCGCCCGGGCGACAGAGCGGGTCGGCGACCATCCCGCGCAGGCGCTGGCCCAGCTAGGCGGCGAGCCGTTTGCGCGTCTTGCCACGCGCCGCGCCGGGATGACTCTCGGCCTGTTTCGCCACATGGCCTTTGCACGCCAGGGGGGTGTGCTGGGGCTTTACGACAGTCGGCAAGTCGCCCCTGCCTCACCGACGGCCCCACCCCCTATCCACGCCGACCGCGATCCGGCGCTGGCTGCGCTGCTGCCCCGCGTAGCACAGGCCGCGAACAGAAACGGCCGGATGACGCTGGGGCTCGATCGCTCGCCGATCGATGGGACGCCTTACGTGGTCTATGACAAGGCGATCCGCGACGCTTGGCGCTATCCGGCCGATCCGGTCCATGATCCGGCGCTGATCACCGAACTTGCGCACATCCTGCACGACAGCGGCGCGCGCCTTCTGGTTGCGGGCGGCGTGTTCGACACGGTGTCGTCCTATGCTGCCGACCGCAGGCTGGTCGCGGGACTGGACCTGCCGCCGATGCAGATCACGCTGCGCAGTTATCCGGGCGGGCACATGTTCTATCTCGATCCCGCGTGCCGCCACGCCTTTATCCAGACGCTGCGGACGTGGATTGCGGCACCCGCCGCATTGGCGAATTCAATAGGGACTTGAGCAACGCGGATTGGTCGGCACCCCCTTCATCCCCGTATGGAAGATATTCCCTTTCCTCCCCACACCCTGCGGAGATCCGCTTGAAGGCCCAGTTTGATCACAATGCCATTCGCGAACCCGAAACGCCGCCCCGGCGCACCGGGCTCAGCCGCCGTGCGGTTCTGGGCGGTGCGGCCGGGGTCATCGCGGCAGGGGTCGGGCTCGACATCGCGCGCCATCGCGGAGCCTGGCCGAAAACGCCTGCGGGTCTCGACAAAGTTCGGCTCGCCTGGAATCCCGTCGCCTTGTGCCTTGCCCCGGTGGTGCTGGCGCAGAACAAGGGGATCTTTGCCCGCCACGGGCTCGATGTCGAATTGATCAGCTATGCCGGGTCGACCGACCAATTGCTCGAATCGATGTCGACCGGCAAGGCCGATGCCGGGGTCGGCATGATCCTGCGCTGGATCAAGCCGCTCGAACAAGGCTTTGATGTCAAACTGTTGGGCGGGACTCACGGCGGGTGCATCCGCATGCTCGGCTCGCGCCGCGCAGGGATTTCCGAAGATCCCGCCAGCCTGCGCGGCAAGGCGATCGGGCTCGCCGAAATTACCGGCGCCTCGCGCAATGCCTTTGCCGTCTTGCTCAAATATCATGGGCTCGATCCCGACCGCGATGTCGAATGGCGCCAGTTTCCACAACCGCTGCTCGGCGAAGCCCTGCGCAAGGGCGAAGTCCAGGCGATAGCCGATTCCGACCCGATCCTCTATCTCGAACAAAAGGCCTCCGACGGCGATCTGATCGAGGTTGTCAGCAATCTGAGCCATCCCTGGCAGGACCGGGTGTGCTGCGTGGTCGGATCGAGCGGCGCCATGCTGCGCGAAAACCCGCGCGCGGCCAAAGGGCTGATGCTGGCGATGGCCGATGCCGCCAGCCTGTGTTCGACCGACCCGCACGAAGCCGCGCTGGCCTTCCGGCCTTATGCCAAATCCGGCACGCTCGACGATCTGGTCGCCATTCTGAAAAGCCAGACTCATGCGCGCCATCCGATCGGGCGCGACATGACTGGCGACATTCAGCGCTATGCCGCCGAACTGCGCGCCATCGGCGTGATGAAACCGACCACCGATCCGCACCGCTTTGCCGCCGCCATCGTCAGCGACGTGCTGGCCTGACCTTTTGCAAACGAGCCACCCGTGACCGCCCCCATGACCGCTATCACCCAAGCCACACCGCTTCCCGCCCAACCGTTTGCCGTGCGCGGCTCTGCCCTGTCGGGCTGGCCTATATGGCGCGGCGGCCTGATCGCCGGGCTCTTGTGGATCGGCGCGGCGGCATTCGGGCGCGCCTTGCCTGGCATCACGGCCTTGCCGCGCACCGGGCTGTTGTCGGCGATCGAGCTGACGGTCGGGCTGGTGATCGCCGCGCTGGCACTGGCACCCTGGCACAGACCGGCGCGGCTGACGCATACTGCGCGCTGGCTGGCGGCGCTGCCGATCGGGCTGGTGATCTGGCAATATGCCACCAACAAGACCGGCATCCTGCCGCTGCCGTTCTTTCCCGCACCCGAACAAGTGCTTGAAGTCTATACCGACGACTGGGCAAAACTGCTCGACAGCGTGGTCGGCTCGCTGGTCCTGCTGGTGCCGGGCTATGTCCTTGGTGCCGGGTTTGGCTTTGCGCTGGGCGTTGCGATCGGGTGGTCGCGCGCGGTTCATTACTGGGCGCATCCGATCTTGCGCTTTGTCGGACCTTTGCCTGCGACCGCATGGCTGCCGATCGCGTTCTTCTGCTTTCCCTCGACGCGCAGCGCCTCGACATTCCTGATCGCGCTGGCTAGCGGCTTTCCGGTCGCGGTGCTGACCTCGTCGGGGGTTTCGGGCGTCGCGCGCGCCTATTACGATATCGCGCGCAATCTCGGCGCCGATCCACATTTCCTGGTGCGCAAAGTGGCAATCCCCGCTGCGCTGCCGAGCGTGTTCGTCGGGCTGTTCATGGGGCTTGGCGCCTCGTTTGCCGTGTTGATCGTGGCCGAAATGATGGGGGTCAAGGCGGGGCTCGGGTTCTATCTGCAATGGGCGCAAGGCTGGGCCGCCTATGCCAATATCTATGCCGCGCTGATCGTCATGGCGATCCTGTTTTCGGGGTTGATCGGCCTCTTGTTCGTGGTCCGCGACCACGTGCTCGCCTGGCAAAAGGGGATTGTGCGGTGGTAAGTGTGCTCGAAGCATCCTCTGCTACCGGCAGTTCGGTTCAAATCAGCCGGGTCAGCCATGCCTATCGCAGCGGCGGCGTTCCGGTCGAAGTCATCGACGATGTCACATTCGGCGTCGATCCGGGCGAATTCGTAGCGCTGCTCGGCCCAAGCGGCTGCGGCAAGTCAACGCTGTTGCGGCTCGTCGCAGGGCTCGAAGCGCCGGACGAGGGCAAATTGGGCGCCGATATGGTGCGCGTGACCGGCCCCGACCCCAGCCGCCTGCTGGTGTTTCAAGACCCGACGCTGTTTCCCTGGCGCACCGTGCGCCAAAACGTCGCGCTCGGACTCGAAGCGCGCGGTGTGCCCGGCGACCATGGCGCGGCGGTCGATGCCGCGCTGGCACTGGTCGGTCTGGAAAGTTTTGCCGAAGCGCTGCCGCATCAGTTGTCGGGCGGCATGGCGCAACGCGCGGCGCTCGCCCGCGTGCTGATCAACCAACCCCGCCTGCTGTTGCTCGATGAGCCGTTCGGCAAGCTCGACGCACTGACGCGCATGACATTGCAGGGAGAATTGCTGAAGCTTTGGCAGACAGGGCGCTTTACCACTCTACTGGTCACACACGATGTCGAAGAAGCGCTCTTGCTTGCCCAACGCGTGATCGTGTTTGGCCGACGTCCCGCGCGCATCGAATTTGAAACCGAGGTCGACCTGCCCTATCCGCGTCACCGTGACACCCCCCGTTTCATTACCCTGCGCCGCGAAATTCTCGCAGCACTAGGTCACGAGCAGGATCTTTGACGAAGAGCTCACCAGACTTTCAGCAAATTGCCCAGAACCCTCTCGGGGGTAATAATGTGGATCGGCGTGCAAAAGGCTGATCGGCCGACGCCGCTCGAGATCGCAAATGATCGTGCCGTAGCGCTGGTTTCGCCGCCATGCCCAATCATCGATGCCGATGACGATTGGGGCGGCACCGGTGGGCAGCCACGTCGTCTGACGACGCGAAGGAGCGTGTCGTTGCTGACCGGCAGCATCAGCCGTCGCGCAAAGCTTGCCGCTGGCCGGCCGCGCAATGCAAGACCAAGATGATGAACGAGACCATCGAGGCGACCGGTGCGCCGCGCCCATGGCGCCACGATGCCGTCGGCGAAGCGTTCGGCGAATATACTCTGCCCACATCTGACGGCTTCGCACCGAAAACGACGGACGGTGGCTATCAGCTTCACCGATCTTCCCGCCAGCGGCAGGTCATTGATCTGGCGGCGGTAGTGGCTGTGCACGCGACCGCTGGCCAGTCCGCAGCTCGGGCAGCAGCTGAACGTTGACGTGCTGCGGACACTGATTGTCGTGCCGTCGTCAGTCATTGATGAGCCTTCAACGGCAAAGCTGGCGGTATGATCGACGACGGCCGAAGCGCTGGCATGCACGCGCGTCGCTGCGGCGATGAAGGTTCGCACGAGATGCACATCCATTTCAATTTCGATATACAAAATTATAACTGCAAACAATCGCGATTTTCAGCGCTCAATCCGGATGGTATCGCCCAAACGCAGTGGCAAACATCAGCCCCTGGGGGTGGGGGCTGATCGTCACCAGCCGATCTGTTTGGAGATTTATGAGCCCTGGTCGCACGTTGTTCGAAGCCGGGCGCTCCAGGATCGGAGTGTTTCGCACGCGCTTCGCCGCAATTGCAGGAGCGGTTCTGCTCAGCCTCGTGGCGATTGCTTTTGCGCGGTGCGGGGAATGGGCACAGCAGCAGTTCCTGCGCCTCTATCACGCCTGTCACTGGGCTCCTGCGGTCGTCACGCCGTTGATATTTGCCGCGACGGCACTGATCACCCGCCGCTGGTTTCCCGAAGCGCGCGGGTCGGGCATTCCACAAGTGATGGCTGCCGGGCATAATCCGGCGCGCGGCGGAACCGGCCCGCTGGTGTCTCTGCCGACAGCAGCCGCCAAGTTTCTTGGCACGCTTGCGATGTTGCTGGCAGGGGGATCCGCCGGACGCGAAGGGCCGACCGTGCAAATCAGCGCCGCCGTCGTCGCGGCGGTTCACCGTTGGCTGCGCGTCCCGATTACAACAGGAGTGATCATCGCCGGTGGCGCGGCCGGGGTCGCTGCCGCATTCAACACGCCATTGGCCGGGGTTGCCTTTGCCATCGAGGAACTGGCGTCAGCGTTTGAGCAGCGTGTCGCAGCCTATGTCATGGCCGCGGTGATGATTTCAGGCCTCGTCAGTCTGGGGCTGTATGGCGACTATGTCTATTTCGGCGTGGTCACGCAGAGCATGCCCCTGAAATCCATGTTGATGGTTGCACCTGTCGCCGGCGTTCTGGGCGGTATCGCTGGAGGCCTGTTTTCGCGTGCGTTGATCGCGCAGGCCTGGTCGTACTGGCCGGTATTTGGCAAGCTCAGGGCTCATCCCCTGCTGCTGGCGCTTGGTTGTGGCGCCATCGTCGCAGCGACGGGACTGGCAACGGACGGTCTTAGCTGGGGCACCGGCTATGAAACCACGCGCGCCTTGCTATCGGGCCAGACGGCTCCTGCGACTTTTGGCATCGCCAAATTTGTCGCAACGCTGGCAACCGCGATGAGCGGCGCGCCGGGGGGCATCTTTGCGCCGTCGCTTTCGGTTGGCGCGGGCATGGGGCAACTGGTTGCAATGCTCTTTCCGGGCAATGCGCCCGGGGCGATCGTGCTGCTCGGCATGATCGGCTATTTTACCGGCGTGGTTCGCGCACCGCTGACTGCGGTCATCATCATGATGGAAATGACCGACGACCGCATGATGATCCTGCCGCTGTTTGCCACGGCGCTGATCGCCGATTGGGTAAGCGCACTGATCTGCCGGCACAAACTCTACCACGCCCTTTCCCGACAGTTTCGGCAACCGGGCGTAGTTTGAAGCTAAAGGAGATCGCTTCTGATCCGAAAGTCGGCGGGTCGGCCTGGCGCGAAAAAGACCCGCCGGGCCGACCCGCCGACTTTCGGATCAGGCTCTTAGCTCGACTTTGTACGTTTATGCGGCGAAGCAGAGCGCGTGCGCCATACGTATGACGCGGGCTGCTGGAATATAATGCTGTTCGCGGTTCGGCGGGGAGCGTTGATTAATGTCGCCGAGCCAGATTTTGAGGCGGACAGCACCGATTGCGTCACTGAACGTCAGGGTGGTTTTTCGGTACCAGGCGGCGGCGTAAGGGATGCTGCTGATGGTCAGCAGATCGCAGGCCCATAGCGCTACGAGGCTGTAGAGACCGAGGAGCACGGGAGTGGTTCGGGCTATGGCCTGGTCACTCCATTGGCGCTGTGTCTCGACACCGAGGTGAGCGCGTGTTTCGGCGAACGTGACCTCAATCTGCCAGCGGCGGACATACAGGCCGATGATGTCCGCAGGCTCGAAGGTGACGTCGGTGCTGAAGAAGGCTTGGGGATCGCGTTTTCCGTCAGGATCGCGGACCAGGACCCATCGGACCGGCAACACCGGAGTGCCCGGTCTGTACCACAAGGCGACATCGGATGTGATCTCGAGCACCTTGCCCTGCGCATGGCCATACCAGGCAGAGGCGATTATCTTCGTCCAGCTTGTCGTTGGGTTGGACAGCAGGGTCTTGAGCTTTGGCAGCGCTGGGCCTTTTTGCGCGGGGCGTCCCATCGTGCGCGATGTTCGCTTCGCAGGCGGTGCAAACAGGCTGGCATCCAACCGCAATCGGCTGATGAGCGTCGCCCGGTGCGTAATGGCATGGGCCAGTTCATGGACCGCGAAGCTGCTGTCACCGACGAAGATTATTCGACGTCCTGGCAGCCAGCGAGACAATTGCAGCGCGCCCTGCCGGGCCCAGTCCGTCAGCAGTTTGTGACGCCGACCGCGTTGCTGGTTGGATCGCTCCGAAGGGGCGAGCAGCGTCAAGACCGGCAAGGCCTTGATAAGGCTGGCCCATGGCACCGGCGTAAGCACCATGAAGCTCAACCAGCGCAGTCCGCTGGCCTTGACAAAATGGCCATGGCTGGAGCGGACCGGGTCGCGGTATATACCCCGTGCCTTGATCTGCGGCCCCCATCGGCGCTCAATGGTGTCATCCAGACCAATGACAACCGGACCATCGGGCACGAGCCGTTCGACAACGATGCCCAGCAATCGCCTAGCAACGGCGCGTGAACTCCAGCGGGCGCGATTGAGGATCTGGTGATAGCTTGCAAAATTGCCTGCCTGCGCCCGGCCGGTCATGCGCAGGCATGAACTGACCGTTCGCTTCCCCGGCGCCAACACGGCACCCATCACCAGGACGAGCACATGCTCCCAACTGGGTGCCGTAAAGCAGGTGCGCCATGCTTGCAGCCACTGGCGCAGGATTTGGGGAACGGCGTCGCCGGGATCGGTGTCGGGATGGTGCAGCATCCCATGCTTCGAATCCTCACCGGCAATCGGCGCAATCCCGCCGCTGCAACCATGCGATGAACTGAATCAGATGCGCCATGAGTCGAAGGCGGCTATGGCTGCGCCATGGGTGATGATGAAATCGAACTGCGCATCGAAGCATTTGATGATGCCAACGGCGGTGGCGTTGGCTGGTACAAGGACAAAGGCGCTTTCCACCTGTACCTGCTGGCAACCGAGGCACCCATCGCACGTCTCAAGCCAACCGGTACAGGTGACGACGTCAGGATCGCATACTGGTCACACCGCCGTAAATGGGAAGACATCGACGACATGGGCGGATGCATCATGCCCCTCGATCAGGCACTCAACCACGTCGCGAACAACAGCATCTTCTGGATCTGGACGTGACCCAAAACGTACAAAGTCGAGCTTAGAGGATCGGGGAATATT
>Ga0302157_10002353_pt1 | contig 22055 bp, 14 predicted proteins | sample I_Bog_N3_3_FD_193502 | JGI IMG/M metagenome (GOLD analysis project Ga0302157, IMG submission 193502) | Peat permafrost microbial communities from Stordalen Mire near Abisko, Sweden - I_Bog_N3_3 | ecosystem: Environmental > Terrestrial > Soil > Wetlands > Peat | place: Sweden: Abisko, Stordalen... | reverse complement strand
ACGTAGACGGCCGTCTCGCCGGCGTACAGCTTGGACATCGAGCCCTCGCCGGAGGTGAAGTCCTTGCCGTTGCGGCCCATCCACGAGGCCCGCCAGATGAGCAGGCGGGACGCGTCGATCCGGGTCTTCATGTCGGCGAGCTTGAAGGCGATGGCCTGGTTCTCGATGATGGCCCGACCGAAGGCCTTGCGCTCCTTGGCGTAGTCCAGCGAGTACTCGTAGGCGGCCCGGGCGATGCCGAGGGCCTGGGCGCCCACGGTGGGCCGCGACGCCTCGAACGTCTTCATGGCCGCCTGGCTGGTCGAGCGCTTGCCCTCGCGTGCCCGGGCCAGCTTCTCGTCGAGCTTGTCCTTCCCACCGAGCAGGCAGTGCCCCGGGACCCGGCAGTCATCCAGGACGACCTCGGCGGTGTGGGAGGCCCGGATGCCCATCTTCTGGAACTTCTGGCCCTGGGAGATGCCCGGGGTGTTCGGCGGCACGATGAAGCTGGCCTGGCCCCGCGAGCCCAGCTCGGGATCCACCGAGGCCACCACCACGTGGATGTCGGCGATCCCGCCGTTGGTGATCCAGGTCTTCGTCCCGTTGAGGACCCACTCGTCCTTGGACTCGTCGTACACGGCCCGCGTCCGCAGCGACGACACGTCCGACCCGGCGTCGGGCTCGGAGACGGCGAACGCGGCCAGCTGGATCTTCTCCGGGGTGCCGAAGCACTGCGGGCCCCACTCCAGGAGCTGCTCGGGGGTGCCGTTGGCGGCGATGCCGGCCAGTCCCAGGGTGCTCCCGAAGATGGAGAGGGCGATGCCGGCGTCGCCCCAGGCCATCTCCTCGTTGGCGATGGGCATCAGCAGCCCGCCCTCGTCGAAGAAGGCCTGGGAGATGAAGTCGAACGAGTACAGCCCGATGCGCGCCGCCTCCTCGATGATCGGCCACGGGGTCTCTTCCCGCTCGTCCCACTCATGACCGGCCGGGCGGATGACGTTCTCCGCGAAGTCATGCACCCACTTCTGGATCTGCAGTTGGTCCTCGTTGAGGTCCAAGGAGAATTCAGCCATGTTGCCTGCTCCGTTCTGGCCCCTGCGGCCCTGCCAGGTCGTCGGCCTTCGGTGTCGGCACCGGACCCTGGGGTCCGACGCAGTGACTCACCGGCCCCACGGACCGGCGCACGTGTCTAGTTACTCAATAGTAACCAAGAAAGGAGCACTCCGCTACACAGGAGGTCGGACGGGGTGCCGGACCGGTGCCGACGGAGCGGTCGCGCCGGTTCGCCCAGGGACGGTGGACCGGCGGCGGCACGGGGCGCCGGCGCACGGCACGGCTCGGTGGTCCCTCGGGGAGACGCAGGGTGCACCACCGGCGCGCCGGCGCCCGGACGGCACCCGGTGAGGCCCGGTGACACACCGATGGGTGGACAGGCGCAGCGGCCTGGGGTGGAGCTCCTGCTACGCCGGCTGGACCAGCCGCACGTCGACCGCCTGGAGTCCCTTCGGACCCTCCTGCAGATCGAACTCGACGGCCTGACCCTCTTCGAGCGAGCGGAATCCGCTCATCTGGATGGCGGAGTGGTGCACGAACACGTCGGCGCCGCCGTCCGGCTGAGAGATGAAGCCGAAGCCCTTCTCGGCATTGAACCACTTCACTGTTCCGGAAGCCACGGTGGCTTACCCCTTTCCTCCAGGTAACGCACACGAGAGCCGACCCCGGCCACCGGCCGAACGCCGGCCGGAGCAGGTGTTCGAGCGCTGGACGAAGGGACTCCCTGGTCCGGAAACGCTACCAGTCTCCCCCGAAGATTCAACCTCCGAGAGGGGTCAAAAGGGCCTGTTCACACGGCGTTCATTGATGGCGGATGCGGGTTCCCTCCGCACTGTCCTCGACCAACCACCCTGCGTCCTCGAGCTCGGCCCGGAGCGCGTCGGCGGTGGCCCAGTCGCGTGCCGCCCGGGCCTCGTCCCGGCGCCGCACCCGGTCGGCGGTGGCCGCATCGACGGTGGTCTCCGATCCCGCCTGCAGGGCGAGGCCGAGGGCCGCGCACAGGTACGCCACAGTGTCGGCGGCCCGCTGGGCCCGGGCCCCGTCCCCACCGTCGGCCGCACTGTTGGCCTGGCGGACCAGTTCGAAGATGCCGGCCAGTGCCCCGGCGGTGTCGAGGTCGTCGTCCATCGACCGCCGGAACCGGTCCACGGCATCGCCGTCGAGCCCGGAGCCGGCGCCGTCGCCCCGGGTGTCCACCACCGGGCCGGACGCCAGTCGGCCCGAAAGGCCGAAGCGCCGGGCCAACTCGTCCAGGCGGCCGAGGCCGGCCTCGGCGTCGGCGATGGTGTCGGGGGTCACCTCGATGGGCGACCGGTAGTGGGACCGCAGGACCAACAGCCGGTAGGCGCGGGCGTCGCTGTGGGCCAGCAGGTCCTCGAGCGAGGTGAAGTTGCCCAGTGACTTGGACATCTTCTCCCCCTCCATGGTCACCCAGCCGTTGTGCATCCAGTGACGGGCGAACTCCCGGCCGTCGGCCACCGCCTGGGCCCGTTCGTTCTCGTGGTGGGGGAACATGAGGTCCTGGCCCCCGCCGTGCAGCTCGAACCCCTCGCCCAGGAGGTCGAGCGACATCACCACGCACTCGGTGTGCCACCCGGGCCGGCCCGCGCCCCAGGGCGACTCCCACGAGGGCTCGCCCGGCCGGGCCGACTTCCAGAGCACGAAGTCGAGCGGGGACCGCTTCTCCTCGTCGGCCTCGATCCGTGCCCCGGCCCGCAGGGACTCGAGCGGCTGGTGGGCCAGCAGCCCGTAGCCGGGGACGTCGAGCACCGACAGGTAGACCCCGCTCGGCGTCTCGTAGGCGGCCCCCCGGGCCATCAGGTCCTCCACCAGGGCGATCATCGAGTCGACGTAGGCGGTGGCGTGCGGCGTCCGGTCCGGCCGCAGGACCCCGAGGGCGTCGACGATCTCCCACCAGCGGGCCTCGTTGACGGCGGTGAACTCGTCGATGGGCACGTCGGCGGCCCGGGCCCCGTCGATGATCTTGTCGTCGATGTCGGTGATGTTGGACACGTAGGTCACGTCGAGCCCGGTGAAGACGAGGTACCGGCGCAGCACGTCGAACACCAGCGCCATCCGACCGTGGCCGAGGTGGGGCGCCCCGTCCACGGTCAGGCCGCAGACATAGACGGAGACCTTTCCGGGCTCCCGCAGGCTGAGCGGGGCGGCGGTCCCGGTGGCGGTGTCGTGGAGCTGGAGCACGCAGGGTACGGTAACCCGATCATGGACACCGACGCGAACGGCCCGGGAGGCGACCCGGCCAGCCCCCGCGGGATCCCCGACAAGCCGGGACTCGAGGGCCTCGAGGCCGCCTGGGCGGAGCGGTGGGAGGCCCGGGGGACCTACGCCTTCGACCGGACCAGCCGGCGCGACCAGGTGTTCGCCATCGACACCCCGCCCCCCACCGTGTCGGGATCGCTCCACATCGGGCACGTCTTCTCCTACACCCACACCGACACGGTGGCCCGGTTCCACCGGATGCGCGGCAAGGCGGTCTTCTACCCGATGGGCTGGGACGACAACGGCCTGCCCACCGAGCGGCGGGTCCAGAACTACTTCGGTGTGCGCTGCGATCCGAGCCTCCCCTTCGACCCGGACTTCACCCCGCCGCCGGAGCCACCGAAGAACCCCATCGCGGTGTCACGGCCCAACTTCGTGGCCCTGTGCCACCAGCTCACCGTCGAGGACGAGCAGGTCTTCGAGCACCTGTGGCGGACCCTCGGGCTGTCGGTGGACTGGTCCCACACCTACGCCACCATTTCCGAGCGGGCCCAACGCGTATCCCAGCGGGGGTTCCTCCGACTGGCCCGCCGCGGCCAGGTCGTCCAGCACACCGCGCCCACCTTGTGGGACGTCGACTTCCGGACGGCGGTGAGCCAGGCCGAGCTCGAGGACCGGGAGCGGCCCGGTGCCTACCACCGGCTGCGCTTCGACCGGGTCGGTGACGACGCCGGCGTCGAGATCGAGACCACGCGCCCCGAGCTCCTCCCGGCCTGCGTGGCACTGGTGGCCCACCCCGATGACGACCGCTACCGACCCCTCTTCGGCACCGAGGTGGTCACGCCGCTGTTCGGCGTGCGGGTCCCGGTCCTGGCCCACGAGCTGGCCGACCCGGACAAGGGCTCGGGGATCGCCATGATCTGCACCTTCGGCGACACCACCGACGTGGTGTGGTGGCGCGAGCTCGGCCTGCCCACCCGCACGGTGGTCGGCCGGGACGGGCGCCTGCTGCCGGTGGAGTGGGGCGTCCCGGGGTGGGAGTCGGACGACCCGGCGGCGGCTGGCGCGGCCTACGACGAGCTGGCCGGCAGGTCGGTCACGCAGGCCCAGGCCCGCATCGTCGAGCTGCTGGGCGCATCGGGGGCCCTGATCGGCGAGCCCCGGCCCATCACCCACCCGGTCAAGTTCTTCGAGAAGGGCGACCGGCCCCTCGAGATCGTCTCGTCACGGCAGTGGTTCGTCCGGACCCTGCCGCACCGTGAGGCCCTGCTGGCCCGCGGGGACGAGCTGCACTGGCACCCGCCCTACATGGCCCACCGCTACCGCTCCTGGGTCGAGGGCCTCACCGGCGACTGGAACATCAGCCGGCAGCGGTTCTTCGGTGTGCCCCTGCCCGTCTGGTACCCGGTCGACGACAGCGGCGAGACCGACTTCGACCGGCCCCTCTTCGCCGACGAGAGCCGACTGCCGGTCGACCCGTCCACCGACGCCCCCGACGGCTTCACCGAGGACCGGCGCGGACAGCCCGGAGGGTTCGTCGGCGACCCCGACGTCATGGACACCTGGGCCACCTCGTCCCTCACGCCGCAGATCGCCGCCGGCTGGGAGGAGGACCCCGATCTGTTCGGCCGGGTCTTCCCCATGGACCTGCGACCGCAGGCCCACGACATCATCCGCACCTGGCTGTTCTCCACCGTGGTCCGGTCCGAGCTCGAGCACGGGTCCCTCCCCTGGAGCGACGTGGCCATCTCGGGGTGGGTGCTCGACCCCGACCGCAAGAAGATGTCCAAGTCGAAGGGGAATGTGGTCACACCCCTGCCCCTGCTCGAACGGCACGGGGCCGACGCCGTCCGGTACTGGGCGGCGTCGGGACGACCCGGTACCGACACCGCCGTGGACGAGGGACAGATGAAGGTGGGCCGGCGCCTGGCCATCAAGGTGCTCAATGCCTCGCGGTTCGTCCTTGGCCGCATCGCCGGGGACGACGGGACGCTGGTGGCCCCGGGCCCCGAGGCGGTGGTCGCGCCCATCGACCGGGCCATGCTGTCCCGGCTGGCCGAGGTGGTCGACGTGTCGACCGCCGCCTTCGAGGAGTACGACTACGCCCGGGCCCTGGAGCGCACCGAGGCCTTCTTCTGGTCCTTCTGCGACGACTACCTCGAGCTGGTCAAGACCCGGGCCTACGGCGAGCCGGCCCTTGCGGCCACGGCCTCGGCGCGCGCCGCGCTGGCCCTGGCCCTGTCGGTCCAGCTCCGCCTGCTCGCCCCCTTCCTCCCCTTCGTCACCGAGGAGGTGTGGTCGTGGTGGCGGGTGGGCTCCATCCACACCGCCTCGTGGCCCGGGCGCTCCGAGTTCGGGCCGGCGGCGGTCGGCGCCGGAGCAGACGGTCACGCCGGTGCGGGATCGGCCTCGGTGCTCGATGTGGCGGCCGACGTCCTGGCCCAGATCCGCCGGGCCAAGACCACGGCCAAGCGGTCCATGCGCTCGGCCGTGTCCTCGGTGACCGTGGTCGACACCCCCGAGCGGATCACCGCACTCCGCTCGGCCGAGGGCGACGTCCGGGACGCCGGTGGGGTGATGGTCCTCGACATGGCCGAGGGCCCCGAATTGGCCGTCGAGGTGGAGCTGGCACCCGAGGAGGACTGAGTCGGGCGCCGGGCCGTATCCGGCGCCGGCCGGTGCCCGAGGGCGGGGCTACGCCAGGTAGACGTGGAGGGCGGCGTCGGCCATCTCGCGCGGCGTGCCCTCCTGTTGGATCCGGCCGTGCACCATGATGGCGGCCCGGGTGGCCACGGACAGCGCCGTGGTGACGAACTGCTCGACCAGGAGCACGGTCATCCCCTGGGTGGCCAGGGCGGCGACCAGCTCGTAGAGCTCGGAGACGATGAGGGGGGCGAGGCCCATGGACAGCTCGTCCAGCAGCAGCACGGACGGGTCGGTGACCAGGGCGCGGGAGATGGCCAGCATCTGCTGCTCCCCCCCGGACAGGGTCCCGGCCATCTGCCTGCGGCGCTCCTTCAGCCGGGGGAACGTGGCGTAGGTCTTGTCCTCGACGTCCTTGACGCTCAGGCCGCCCCGGTAGGTCCAGATGGCCAGGTTCTCCCGCACGGTGAGGTTGGGGAAGACACCCCGGCCCTCGGGGATGGCGCACATGCCCGCCTTGGTCAGCTTCTCCGGCGAGCGCTTGCCGACGGCCCGGTCGCCGATGAGGACCTCGCCGTCGGTGGGGCGCATGCGACCGCTGATCACCTTCAGCAGCGTGGACTTGCCGGCCCCGTTGGGGCCCAGCAGGGCGAAGACGCTGCCCGGCGGCACCACCAGGTCGACCCCGTGGAGCACCTCGATGCGCCCGTAGGCGGCCCGGACCCCGCGCACCGTGATGGACGGCGGCAGCGGTCGGACGTCACCGGGCTCCGGGGCGGCCGCTGGTGCCGCGGCCACATCGGTCACGGACGACCACCTCCCTCGGTGGCCCCGGCCGCGCCGGTTCCCCCGGTGGTGGCGTCGGCGCCGGCTGCCGGAGGCGACGACGCCTCACCCAGATAGGCGGCCTGCACCATCGGATCGCTGCGGATCTGATCGGGGGTGCCCGAGGCGATGATGTCGCCGAAGTCGAGGACGTAGATGTGGTCGCAGATCCGCATCACCAGCTCCATGTCGTGCTCGACCAGCAGCACGGCCATGCCCTCGGCGGCCAGCGAGCTGAGCAGGTCCCCCAGCGCCTTCGACTCGGCCTCGTCCAGTCCCGAGCCCGGCTCGTCGAGGAGCAGGAGCTTGGGCCCGATGGCCAGGGCGCGGGCCAGCTCCACCATCCGGGCCATGCCCGTGGGCATGGCCGAGGACTGCTGGCCGCCGAAGCCCTCCAGCCCGACACCGGCCAGCAACCGGTCGCAGGCACTGTGGCCGCCGGCGGCACCCTCGCCGGTGGCCTCCGATCCACGCTTCCGACGGGAGACCAGTCGGCGCAGTCGGGGCACGTCCGAGAACTTCCGGCCCGACTCCAGGCCCACCTGGACGTTCTCACTGGCCGACAGCGTGCCGAAGAGCTCGAGCCGCTGGAACGTGCGGGCCAGGCCGATGCGGGCCCGGCGGTGGGGTTTGAGCGAGGTGACGTCGGTCTCGAAGAGGTGGACGGTGCCCCGGTCGGGGGACTGGAGGCCGCTGATGACGTTGAACAGCGTGGTCTTGCCGGCACCGTTGGGGCCGATCAGCCCGGTGACCGTCCCGGGCCGGACCGACAGGCTCACGTCGCTGAGGGCGGCCACCCCCCCGAAATGGACGGCGACATCGGAGACGGTCAGGACCGCTCCCTCGGTGGTGGGGGCCTCAGCTGGCGGCACGGGTTCCTCCCCCCATGGCGGCGGCTGCGCCCAGGCTGGACTCCGACGCCCCGTCGGTGGTCGTCCGGCTGCGCTTCACCCACGGCAGCGGGAACTGCAGCGCCTCGATGCCCAGGATGCCGCCGGCGGCCCGGCCGATCAGGATGATGCCGGCGCCGGCGAACAGCCCGATGCCGTTCGGGTAGGCCTGGTTGAGCACCACATAGGTGACGGCGGCCAGAAAGGCGCCCGAGACGGTGCGGATGCTCCAGATGGTCACGAACAGGACGAAGATGATGCCGGGGAAGATGTCGAAGTCGGTGGTCCCCACCACGCCCTGGACCGTGCCGTACAGGGCGCCGGCCAGGCCGGCCATGGCGGCGGCGATGGCGAACACGGTCACCTTGGTGACCCCGATGTTGAGGCCCACCGTGGCGTAGGCGGCCGGCGAGTCGTTGAGGGCCACCAGCCGGCGGCCGAAGAGGCTGCGCCGGATGGCCAGCACCAGCAGAGCGGACAAGAGGAAGAACACACTCACCAGGATGAACTCGGCACGGTCGCCGCCGAAGGACAGACCCGGCACCACGATCCGGCCGATGGTCACGCCACCGGTGCCGTAGATGCGGCCGTCGTTGAAGAAGCCCTGGGCCACGGCATCGGCGAAGGCGAAGGTGGCCAGGGCCAGGTACAGGTCGCGCAGGCGAACGGTGGGGAGGGCGATCAGCGCCCCGATGGCCGCGCAGATGGCCGTGGCCAGGATCAGGCCCAGCACCGAGCCGCCGCCGGAGACCTTGCCCATGACGAAGGCGCCGATGCCCATGAAGGAGAACTGGCACAGCGAGACCTGGCCCGAGTAGCCGGTGACCAACACCAGCGACAGGCCGACGATGCCGAGCGTCATGACCAGCCCGCCCAGGTCCAACAGGGTGGTGCCCTGGACGACGGTCCCGTTGAACACCACCGCCGCCACCACCACGAGGACCAGGAACACCGCTCCGGCCACCAGTGACTCGTACCCACCGGCCACGCGTGGCGTCCGCACCGTGGTCAGTCGGCCCACCGCCCGCAGGCGCACCGACGGCAGCGTCACCAGGGCCACGAACAAGAACACCATGGGCAGGGCGTAGGTGATGTCGGGCTGCAGGTTCTGGGCCAGATGGGGAAGGATGTAGTTGACGACGTAGTTCTCGGCCAGGCCGATGGCGATGGCGGCGGCGAAGGTGACCGGGATGTTCTTCAGCCGGCCGACGATGGCGGCGGCGTACCCGTTCACCACCAGCAGGGTGAAGGACTCGATGCTGATGCCGGTGGTCTGGGTGGGGGCGAGCAGCACGCCGGCCAGTGCGGCCATCATGAATCCGAGGACCCAGCCGTACTGGCTCATCCGGTTGGGGGAGGCGCCCGACATGGACAGGAGCTCGGGATCGTCCACCACCGCCCGCAGGGCGTACCCGGTGCGGGTGGAGTAGAAGAGGGCCCGCAGGGCGATGGCCACGGCCAGCGCCACCCCGATGATCAGCACCTCCTGGTACTGGATGTTGATGCCGGCCAGACGGAACTGGCCGGCCACCATGTTGTTGACCTGGCGCTCGGTGGTCGGGCTCCACACCAACGTGGCCACGCCGGTCAGGATGACCAGCAGGCCGAGGGTCACCATCACCGGCCGTTCGGCCGACGCCCCGTGGAGGCGCCGCATGAGCACCCGTTCCACCAGCGCCCCGGCGATCGACGCCCCGACGACCAGGATGATGACCAGGGCCAGCAGCACCGGGACGTTGTGCGCCGCCACCAGCTCCCAGTAGCAGAAGGCGGCCACCATCCCCACCGCCCCCTGGGCGAAGTTGAAGACGCCCGAGGTGGTGTAGGTGACGACCAGGCCGGTGGCGGCGATGGCGTACCCGGCGCCGAGCATCACCCCGAAGATCGTGTACTGCAAGAAGTTGCTCACAGGATCGCCCTCGTCCCCCGATGCATCACGTCACGCCCTCCACGGAGTGCTCAGACCGGTCAGGACCCCGACGGGACCACGTACTCACCGTCGCAGCGGTACCCGTTGGTGCCGGCGCTGAACGGCGGGTCGTCGACCCGGGTGTACTGGCCGTTGACGAACTTCCCGACGATGTAGCAGGGCCCCACGGTGTGGGCCGCCGGGTTGTTGGTCGAGGTCAGGTTGTCCCCGCTGAACGAGGTGATCTTGGACAGCGCCTGCAGCAGGGAGCCCCGGCTGGGATCGGAACCCGCGCCCTTCAGGCCCTGGGAGAAGAGCTGGCCCGACAACCACCCGTACAGGGTGAACAGGTCGGCGTGGAACCCGGGATCGGCGACCTGCACCCAGTGGTTGAACAGGCCGACGGCGGGGATGTTGGCCGCGTCCTGCCCGAGGTACAGCGAGGCCTGCTGGTCGAAGTAGACCCCGGCCACGGCCGACGGTCCCCCCGAGTTGGACACCAGGACGTTGCTGTAGCTGGCTCCACCCAGCACCACCTGGGGGTGGAAGTTCTGCTGCTGCAGGTTCTTCAAGAGCGCCGAGGCGTAGTTCTGCGGGAGCTGGTCGATGAACAGGATCTTCACGCCGGCGTTCTTCATGGCGATGACGTTCTGGGTGAAGTCGGTCTGGGTCACCGGGATGGTGGGGTCGTAGACGATCTTGTAGCCCAGCTTCTCGAGGGCGGCCTTCTCGCCGGCCCAGTCCTGCTCGGCCGACCCCACGTTGGAGACCAGGGTGCCGACGCCGTCGGCGTCGTGGGGGAACTTCTGCTTGAAGTACATGAGCGGGCCGGTGGCCCATCCCCCGTCGAGGGGCACGGCGCTGAACACGTTGGGCAGGGCCCGGGTGGTCGGGTCGAGGACCATGCTCACGTTGGGCATGCCCGGGTTCTTGGCCAACAGGGTGCCGCCGAAGTTGTCCTGGAGCGAGAAGCTCCCCACCAGGGCGAAGTCGTTGGCGATGGCGTTCTGGGTGGCCTGCAGGTTGCCCGAGCCGCTGAACCCGTCATCGGCTGACTGCACCACCAGCCTCCGGCCGTTGACCCCACCCGTCGAGTTGACGTAGTCGGCATAGGCCTCGGTGCCGACGGCCGCACCCTTGAAGAGGCCCCCGACGGCCAGGGTGGACACGTTGCCGATCTTGACCGAGTTGGAGGTGATGCCGGTGTGGTCGCTGAAGGCGCTGGACGGGATCTTCGAGCTGCTCCCGCTCCCCGAACCCGAGCCCGAGCCCGAGGTCGTGGTGGTCGACGCGGTCGTGGTGGAACTGCACGCCACTGCAGTGATGGCCACCACCACCAGTACGCCCAGCGCGGCCAGGCGCGTCTTCCGTGAAGAACCCAAAACTCCCCCTTGATCTCGGTGGTGACCCCGGTCCAGGAGTGCGTGGACGACCCCGGCCGAAACGAACAGTTGACTCTACGTCAGAAACTCGCCTGCGTGTCTAGCACCGGAGGGGTGCGCCCGCCATAGCCCCGGGGGGAAACACCGGCTCTCGCACCGGCGGGCCGGGGTCAGTCGGAACTGGCGGCGTTGGGCCCGACCACCGCCGGCCTCGCCGGCGTCGGGACGTCCAGCGCGTCGGCCCGGACACCGTCGAGGAAGCGGACCACCCCCATGGTGGTGTGGCGGCACCGGACCGACGCCAGCACGTCGAAGGCGTGCTGGGCACCGGGCAGTTCGACCGAGGCCACCGGCGCCGCCGAGACGGCCCGCAGCCGCTCGACGAAGGCCCGGGCCACCGCCAGGGGCACCAGGGTGTCGTTCATCCCGTGCAGCACGAACATCGGGGGCGCGTCCGGGGTCACCCGGCGGTCCGGGGACGCCTGCTCGAACAGCTCGGGATCGTCCTCGCGGGACACCTTCATGACCTTGTCGGCCAGCAGGTCGACCAGCCCGGTGCCGTAGGCCCCCGAGCGCTCGGGATCGCCGGTCATGTCGTAGACGCCGTAGAACGGCACGCAGGCGTCGACCGAGGTGTCCAGGTCCTCGAACCCGGGCTGCCACTCCGGCTGGTGGGGCGTGAGCGCCACCAAGGCGGCGAGGTGGCCCCCCGCCGAACCGCCCGAGACGGCGATGAAGCCGGGGTCGCCGCCGTACTCGGCGATGTGCTCCCGCACCCAGGCCACGGCCCGCTTGCAGTCGACGATGTGGGCCGGCCAGGTGGCCCTGGGGCTGAGCCGGTAGTTGATGGACACACAGACCCACCCCCGCTGGACGAGTTCGTGCATCATCGGGATGCCCTGCTCCCGCTTGTCCCCGATCATCCAGGCCCCGCCGTGGATGTAGATCAGCACCGGGGCCCGTTCCGGCGAGCCCGACCGCAGGCTGAGGATGTCCAGCTTGTGCCGGTAGTTGCCGTCCCCCCAGTAGTCGATGCTCTTGTGGCGGCGGATGCCGCGCAGCCGCAGCGGGACGGCGATCACCAGTCGCCACCACCTGTTCCACACCGGGAGCGGGTCGAACCCCTCGACCCCGATCGGGCCGCCCTTCGCCCCGTCCAGGGCCGCGTCGACCAGGGCGCCGGCCCGGTGGCCGAGCACGGCCAACCGCACCATGCCGGCCCAGGACACGAGAGCGACGGCCAGTGCGACCCACCCCGGCCAGGACCGCAGCGCCCCGTCGAGGACGAGAACCACGGAGCCGGCGATCTCGAGGACGGCCACGTGGACCGGCAGCTCGCCGGGGATCCACCCCAGGGCGAAGCTGGCCACGGTGAAGGGCTCACGGCGCACCGGGACCAGGGCGTTGACCACGAGCAGGGCGAAGACCACACTGACGGCGAAGAAGACCCAGGCCACGTCTCCATACAACACGGTCCGGGCCGCGTTGTGAAGCACACGGCCTGGGCTACGGTCGCCCCAGGGCCGGCGGCGGCCGAAGGGAAGGAGTTGCGCATGGAGCGACTGAGCGGGCTCGACGCCAGCTTCCTCTATCTCGAGACGCCGACCCACCACATGCACGTGGCGCTCACCCTGGTGTTCGATCCGTCCACCGTCCCGGGGGGCTACTCGTTCGACCGGATGAAGGAGTCGATCGCCGCCCGGATCCCCCAGGCCCCGGTGTTCCGTCGGCGGCTGGTCGAGGTCCCGTTCCGGCTGGGCCATCCGGTGTGGATCGACGACCCGGACTTCGACATCGACGACCATGTGAAGCTGGCGGCCGTTCCGGGGCCGGGCGGCCTCCACGAGCTGGCCGCGCTGGCCGGGGAGATCACCGGGCACCCGCTCGACCGGAACAGGCCGCTGTGGGAGATGTGGATCGTGGAGGGCCTGGCCGGCGGCCACATCGGCCTGATCGCCAAGATGCACCACTCGACGGTCGACGGCGTGTCGGGTGCGGCCCTGCTGTCGGTCCTCTTCGACCTGGAGCCGGAGCCCGACCTCCCACCGGAGCCCGAGGAGGCCCCGGTGGACGAGCGCATCCCCTCCGGGCTCGAGCTGATGACCCAGGCCGTCGTGGCCCGGTCCCTGCGGCCCTGGGAGATCACCTGGGATCTCGTCCGCACCGGCCAGCGGGTCCTGGGCGTGCGGCGCCTCCGGGTGGGGCCCGGCCACCGGACCGAGCGCGGCAAGGCGGCGCTGCCCCTGTCGGCCCCGCGCACCTCGTTCAACGCCGCCCTGACCCGCCGTCGCAACGTGGCCCTCTGCGCCATCGGGCTGGAGGAGGTGAAGGCCCTGAAGCGGGCCACCGGGACCACCGTCAACGACGTGGTCCTCGCCGTGTGCACCGGGGCCCTGCGCGCCTATCTGCTGGACGGCGACGAACTGCCCGACCGCTCGCTGGTGGCCGTGGTGCCCGTCTCGGTCCGCTCCGACCAGGGGAGCCCCCGGGGCTCCAACCAGGTCTCGGCCATGTTCGTCCAGCTCCCGGTGCACCTGGCCGACCCCATCGAGCGGCTCCGGGCCGTGCACGAGGGCTCCGAGGGCGCCAAGGAGGAGCACAACGCCCTGGGTGCCGACATGCTCCAGAACTGGGCCGAGCACGCCACGGCCAACGTCTTTGCCAGCGCCTCCCGGCTCTACTCGGGGATGCGGCTGGCCAACGTCCACCGTCCGATCGCCAACCTGGTCGTCTCCAACGTGCCCGGTCCCGACTTCCCCCTCTACCTGGCCGGCGCCGAGCTCCAGTCCGGCTTCCCGCTGGGCCCGGTCATGGACGGCATGGGGCTCAACATCACCGTGATGAGCTACCTGGGCGTCCTCTACTGGGGGATCATCGCCTGCCCGGACACGGCCCCCATGCTCTGGAACCTGGCCGACGACGTGCCCGACGCCCTCGACGAGCTGCTGGTGGCGGCGGGACTCAGCCCGGCCCGGCGTGACGGAGCACCGGGCCCCGGTCAGGGGGCCGACGCCACGGCCATGGAGGACGCCCCGCCGCAGACCGGGATGGGCGTGCCGAAGGTCTCCGAGGCCGGCGAGTAGGGAATGACGGCGTCGAAGCCGTCGACCAGGTAGGCCCCGGCCTGGCCCGGTCCCGCCACGATGTCGGTCGGGTGCTGGGTGCCGACCGCCGTCGGCGTGGTGGCCCGTTGGGGCAGCCGGACCGGACTGGGCGGATCGGTGAAGGTGGCCACGGGGACCTGGTTCACCCAGTTGTTGGCGGCGTCGGCCACGAGGATGGCCGGCCCGGCCGTCGTGGCGGTGAGGGCCAGCGCGGCCGGGTCGGCGATGCCGAACCGGTCGAAGCCGGTGGCGGTCCCGGCCACCCCGGTCGAGGCGGTGATGGGGAGGACCCGGCCACCGAAGTCGGTGCCCCCCTGACCCACGACGTAGACGGTGGCGCCGTCGGCGGTGACGGCGATCCCGTGGGGCGAGTACACCGACGACACCGACAGCCCGGTGGGGATGGGCGCGCCGGCCGTGCCGTTGGCGGTGTCGACGGGGATGACCGCCCCGACCACCAGGGCGTACAGCGTGGTGGTGGTGGGGTCGAGGGCCATCCCGAAGATGGTCCGACCGGCCCCGAGGTCGAGCGGGGTCCCCACGTGGCGGGTCGACGGGGTCACCGGGACGATGGTGCTCCCGCTGGCGGCCAGCACCGTGGTGCCCCCGGGCAGGACCACGATGGCGTGGGTGCCACCGGTCCCCGGTATGTCGATGGGCGGCTCGGCCTGCTGGGTGATCAGGTCGATGGGGATCACGACGTTCTGGACCCGGCCGCCGCCCGTCGCCGCCGTCGAGGTGGTCGTCGACGAGCCCGGGGTGGCCGGCGGGACCGGGGTGGAGGCGCTGGAGGACGGCGACACCACCCCGTCGCTGGTCACCACGTAGGCCCACTGCCCGTCCGGAGCGGTGGCGATGGCGAAGTTCCCGAGCACCGGGGTGCCGGTGATGGGAAGGGGGATCGGTGCCTCAGCGGTGTCGGTGGCCAGCTCCACCGGCGTGACGGCGTTGGGGCAGACCACGTAGCCCACCGCTCCGGCCGGGGCCAGCGACGGTCCACCCACCGCAGCCGGGCGCGGCGTGGTGAACAGCGAGCAGCCGCTCGAGACGGCGGCGACGGCCGACAGGGTCACCATCACCGTCGTCCACGGGCGCGCCCGCACGGTGCCGGCTCTCGGATGGGTGTCCATAGGTGAGCCGACCCTAGCGAGGGCACCGTCACCCCAGGGGCCACCGGCCGGTCCCGGCCCGGGTGGTCGCCTGGCGCCCTCAGGAGTGGTGGAAGCTCGGCGCACCGTCCACCTCGAAGGCGAACTCGTCCACGTAGCACCACCACCACTCCTCCCCCGGCTCGAACGACTGGATCAGGGGATGCCCGGTCTCGTCGAAGTGGGCGGTCGCGTGGCGCCCGGGAGAGTTGTCGCAGCATCCGACGTGCCCGCAGATCATGCACAGGCGCAGGTGCACCCAGTGCCCCCCGTCGCGGAGGCACTCCACACAGCCGTCCGCGGCCGGGGCCACCTCCTGGACCTGATCGAGATGGTGGCAGAATTCTTCGGCGTCGGTCATGGGTCGCTCTCCCGTCCGTGTGGCGCTGCGCGCCGCCCGATGGTACCGGGCAGGCCGGGTCCCGCCGGTCCGGTCTGCTCGATCCGGTCTGCTCGGTCCGGTCTGATCGGTTCAGTCTGCTCGGGCGCCGATGGCGGCGACGGCCAGCGGGACGGGCATGGCCCCGGAGCCGGCCAGGGCGTCGTGGAACGACTTGAGCGTCCCTCCGCGGCCCACCCAGACGTCCCGCGCCTCCTCGATGGCCAGCGCCCCGGTGAGGTAGGCCGACGCCTGCGTCGGCCAGGCGCAGTAGCGGGCCACCTCCGAGCGCGCCGTGGGCAGGGGCATCAGGGTCCGCTCGTGCATGAAGGCGACGGCGTCGTCGATGGTCATCGCACCGGTGTGCAGGGACGTGTCCACGATGATCCGGGCGGCACGGAGCAGGCGGCCCTCCAGCTGGCCGAGCTCCTGCTCGGGGGTGAAGAAGCCGGACCGGCGCATCATCCCCTCGGTATAGAGCGCCCACCCCTCGACGAAGTACGCCGACTCGAACAGCCGTCGGACCGGGCGGGCCTCCTTCATGGTCATCAGGTGCCAGTGGTGGCCCGGATAGGCCTCGTGGACCGCGGTCGTGGCCACCGAGTAGGAGGCGTTGGACTGGAGGAGTCCGGCCACCTCCTCGGGGTCGTCGGCGTCGACGGGGAAGGGGACACAGAAGTGACCGACCTTGGACGGCTGGAACATGGGTGGGGCGAGGTAGCAGGCCACGGCCAGCGAGGCCCGGATGGCCGGCGGCGCGGGGATGACACGGCACCGCTCGTCGGGCGGGTCGCTGACGAGATCGTGGTCGACCATGAAGGCCCGGGCCGAGTCGCACACCGCCTCGTACTCGGCCCGCAGCTCCTCGGGGGACGAGGCGTGCCTCTGCTGCAGCCGGTGGACCAGGGAGTGCCAGTCCGGTGACCCGGTCAGCTGTTCGGACAGCGCCGCCATCTCGGCCGAGACCCGCTCGTACTCCTCCCAGCCCCGGCGGCGGAGCGCCCCCACGTCGGTGTCCAGCAGCTCGCCGATGCGGAGCCTGTCGTTGTAGCGGTCCTCGCCGAACACGTGGGAGCCGGTGCATCCGGCCGCCAGCTCCTCGAGGAACGCGGCGAAGCGTTCGTAGGCGCGGGCCGCCGTCTCGCCGGCCCGGGCCAGGCGCGCACGGTTGGCCGAGCCCGTCGCCAGCCCGGCCACCTCGTGACGGGCGAAGCCGATGTCGGCCACGCACTCGGCCAGGCTGCGGTCGACGACCACCCGGCTGGCCCGTGCGGGGTCGAGGTTGGCCCTGCCGGCTTCGAGCAGTGCCCCGATGCCCTCCAGCCGGGCCACCGCGCTGTCGGTCAGCTCGTCCTCGGGATACAGCCCCATCAGGAACAGCTCGGTCACCCCGGTCTCGAGGTACACCTCGGGCGACCGCCGCCATTCCTGCCACTCCGCGGACGCCAGGCGGTACTCCAGCGTGGCCACCACGAACGCACGGTCGATGGCCTGCTCGGGCGAGAGCCCGTCGACGTCCAGGGCCCTGAAGCGCTCCAGCCAGACGGCGTCGTCGCGCTCCCGGCGGGCGAACCCGGCCTGGGTCAGGTCGTCGAGCCGGTGGTCGAATCCCGGGCGCCCGAGCACCGAGGCCAGGCGGGGCGACTCCTCGAACTCCCGTGCCATCAGGCCGTCGACCGCCTGCTCGAGGGCATCACCGGCACGGGTCACCGGTGGTGAGTCTACGGTGCCACCCGACCGACCCCGGCCACCCTCCGCCGGCGGCGGCTCAGGCAGTTCCGGCGGCTCAGGGCGCGAGCGGCGCGGGCAGCCGGCACGATCCGACCGAGGCCAGGACCGAGGCCACGTGGTCGGCCAGCAGCTCCAGGGCCCTGACCTCCTCCCCGTCGAGCTGCAGCGGCCGGGAGTGGGCCAGGACCACGCTCCCGATCCGGACCCGGCGGGCCCACAGCGGCAGGACCACCACGACCCGGGCCCCCCCGTCCCGGAGGGCGGCGCTGCCGACGAAGCCCCGGCCCACGGCGTCGCTGCCGGTGTAACAGGAGCGGATATCGTCGACCAGCGACGACACCGAGTGGATGTCGGACGCCGTCAGCCGGTGGAAGGCGGGTCCGAGCGGTCCGATGGCTGCCTCGACGCGTGTTTCCTGGCCGGAGCCCAGGACCAGCGCGGCCGAGTCCATGCGGGAGGCGTCCCGGAGGCACCGGATCAGGCGGTCGGTGGCCATGGCGGTGTCGGTGATGCCCGAGATGAAGATCGAGGCCCGCACCACCTTGTCCCACGACGACTCCTCGAGGTGGTCCCCGATCTCCTCGAGCCGTGCCGCCAGCAGTGCGGCCGACGCCTGGAGGGTCGGGAGCATCTGGGCCGGCAGGGGGATGAGCGACTCGACGTTGAGGGCGCCGACGGTCCGGCCGCCGATACTGATCGGGACGCAGATCTCCGACACCACCCCGGGGATGGCCTCGAGGTAGTCGGGGTCCTTGGAGACGTCCGGCACCACGATGGGACGGCCGGTCTTCCACGTGCGGCCGGTGATGCCGGCGGTGCCGGACATGCCGTCGAGGATCTGCCACAGGCCACGCTGGGCCACACAGCGCAGCTCACCGTGGCGTTCGAGGTAGACGCTGGGCATGATCTGGCCCTGCCTGAAGAGGTGCTCCACCAGCGCCGCACAGGCCTGGGTCGAGGTGGCCGCCCGCTCGATGGCCTCGTGCAGCCTGGTCTCGGGGGGCACCGCGCCCGGCCCGCGTGGCTGCACCACCGTCATCTTGTGATTCGGGCTCCCGGCGATGCCCGGCGACACAGTGGGCCAGGCCGGACCCGGTCGGGCCAGCAGATAGCCCTGGACCAGGTCGACCTCGGCGTCACGGAGCACGCCGAGCTCGGTGCCGGTCTCCACCCCCTCGGCGATCACGCTGGTCCCGACCTCGCTGGCGAAGGCGGCCACCGCGCTGACCAGGGCCCGCCGATTGCGGTCGTTGTCGAGGTCCCGGACCAGCTCGCGGTCGAGCTTCAGGAAGTCCGGGGTGAGCTCGATCACGTGTCGGAGGCTCGAATAGCCGGCACCGGTGTCGTCGATGGCGATGCGGACACCCCGGGAGAGCCAGGGGGCCAGGTCCCGGCGGAGGGCCTCGTAGTCGTCGACGGCCTCCTGCTCGGTGAGCTCGATGACCAGGCGGTCGGGCAGCTCGTCCAGGAGGTCCAGGGCCAGGGGATCGGCCAGGAGCGACGGGCTCAGGTTCACGAACAGGAGGCGGTCGTCGGGCGTCGGGCCCAGCGACACGGCCGCACGCAGGCAGGCGATCTCCAGCTGGCTGCGCAGTCCGACGTCCTCGGCCCGGGCCAGCCACCAGTCGGGCGGCCGCTCGGGCAGGGTGGGCATCCGGGCCAGCGCCTCGTACCCCACGATGAGCTGGTCGGCCGTGCGCACCACGGGCTGGACCACCGCCGTGATGGCGCCGGGACGGCACAGGAACTCGACCGCGTCCCGGATCGCGAGGAGGTTGCCGGGCTCCACCTCGAGGAGCTCGGTTCGAAGGGCCATGGACGTGCATCGGTCCGCGACGACCCGGGCTTGAGCCTGAGCGGTGGAAAACCTCGCGGCGGCGCCGCCGCCCACCCGAGGGCGGGGTCCGGCCGGGCGCCGTGGGGAGGCCCGTCGCAGCTCAGGACCACCTTTGCCCCAGGAGTCATCCGCCGGGCCCCACGGGTCCGAACCTGATCGGTGACCGGAGTTCTTAGACGGTGTTTAGGAATCGGCCAACGGGGCAGGCCACTAGCGGGAACACGACAAGTTGCGGGCACGCGCCAGCGGGCGGCAACTCGATGAAAGGTGCATTCCATTGAACCCTCATAGCGAACATCCGACGCGGCGGTTCCGACCGGCCATGGTCCTCGTGGCCAGTGTGCTGGCGGTGCTGTTCGGCCTGTCCATTCAGGCCGCGACGGCCACAGCGGCATCTCCGGCCACGCACGCCGTCCAGGACCCGGCCCCCAACGGGGACAGCGGGACCACCATCGACCCGCTGCAGTACAACTGCGGCAACAACGCCCCGACCTGCGGTCAGGTGGGTGAGTCCAACGGGTACTACAACGGGACCAACGTCGACCTCCTCTACACGGAGAACTACTACTGCGACGCCAACGTGACCTCGGCCGCCGCCACCGGTTGCGAGGCGGGCCAGGGATACTCGGGACAGCCCTCGGGCGGGAGCCCGGGAACCGCGGCCGGCCCGGCCGGCACGCCCAGCGCCACGTCGTCGGGCAGCTCGGGGACCTCCCTCGGCAACACCACCCACGGCGACACGCTGTACATCTCGGTGCCGCTGTTCGCCAACCCCCCGGCCACCCAGTGCACGGCCACCGCCACCTGCATCGACCATCCACCCACCATCGACCTGTCGCGCCTGGCGGCGTTCCTGCCGGGGAGCCCCTCGCCCAGCAGCCTGGACAACGTGCCCATCCCGGCGCACAACCACATCGTCGCCACCCGCAACAACGGACTGCCCACGTGGTGGAACGTCGAGGTCATCGCCACCACCAGCCCCTCGACCTACAACACCCTGACCAGCGTGAGCGCCATCCAGGCGGCCATCACGGCGGGGAACGCCATCCCCGCCTACACCAACGCCTTCTTGTTCTTCCAGGTGTTGCCGGGCACGCTGTCGGCGTCCATGGCGGCTGACCTCACGGCCACCGCACCCCCCGGGTCCGCCGTGGCCACGGCCCCCAACCCCGATCCCACGGTCAACCAGACCGAGACCGGCACGACCTTCAACAACCTGAACAACGACTGCGGGGCCACCGCCCCCAACTGCCAGAACGTGGGCATCAGCCGCGACTGGATCGATGGCCAGGACGTGGAGGCGCTCTACAGCGAACCCTTCTACTGCTCGGCCCAGGGAGCGAAGTCGGCCACCGGTTGTGAGGCCGGAGCCGATCCCACGTCGGTGCCACCGGGTGTGGCCGACACCACTCCCCCGACGCCCACGGTGACCAACAGCCAGATCGATCCGCTGTACATCCCCATCCCGCTCTACAAGAGCCCGGCGGTCCCCTATACGCAGTGCAACACGGCCATCGTGTGCATCGATCACCCGGCCACCATCGACCTGTCCGCTCTCGCCCCCTATCTGGGCGTGACGAACGCGTCGACGTTGGACAACGTGCCGCTGCCCTCGCACGACCACCTGCTGACCACTCGCAACAGTGACTCGCCCGAGTGGTGGAACGTGATCGTCATCCCGGTGACGTCGGCCAAGGGCCTGGCCACCGTGGAGGCGGCCAAGAGCTACCAGGCCGTCAAGGCGCTGGAGGACGTGGCCGGAAGCGGCATCGGCATCCCCGCCGGCAACGGACTGCCGGCGGCCCCCGAGGTCCCGACCAACGCCTACCTCTGGTTCCAGACGCTGCCGGGTGCCAGCTCGCCGACCCCGGGACCGGTCCAGACCGACTGCCTGTCGACGCTGCCCTCCGGGTCGGTGGTCGGCGGTGCGGCCCTGGACGACGGCACCGGCTACTACGAGGTCGACAGCTCCGGTGACGTGGCCGCCTTCGGCTCGGCCGCCTGCTACGGCTCCCTGACCGGCAAGGCCCTCAACAAGCCGATCGTGGGCATGGCCGTCGACCGCCAGACCGGCGGGTACTGGCTGGTGGCCTCGGACGGAGGGGTCTTCTCCTTCAACGCCCCCTTCCACGGGTCGACCGGCGCCATCGCGCTGAACAAGCCGGTGGTGGGCATGGCCGCCACCCTGAACGGCACCGGCTACTGGCTGGTGGCCTCGGACGGAGGGGTCTTCTCCTTCAACGCCCCGTTCCACGGGTCGACCGGGTCCATCCGGCTGAACAAGCCGGTCGTCGGCATCGGCCTGGACCGGGCCACCGGCGGCTACTGGCTGGTGGCCTCGGACGGAGGCGTGTTCTCCTTCGACGCCCCCTTCCACGGGTCGGCCGGCAACATCGCGCTGAACAAGCCGGTGGTGGCGATCGCCCCCGTCTCCGACGGCAGCGGGTATCGGCTGATCGCCTCCGACGGTGGGGTGTTCGACTACGGGACCCCGTTCTTCGGGTCGGCCGGCGGCATCAGGTTGAACAAGCCGGTGGTCGGCGGGTTCAACAACAACTCGTACGACGGGTACTGGCTGGTGGCCTCGGACGGAGGGCTCTTCACCTACAGCCCGCCGAGCGAGGGCATGCCGTTCTTCGGATCGGCCGCCTAGCCGCCCCACCGTCGATCATCACGCAGGACCGCCGAAGGCGGGGCTCCGGCCCCGCCTTCGGCGCGTTCACCCGGGGTGCTCGCCCACCGCGCCGTCGATGGGGAATCGCAGGCACACCGTGTCGAACTCCGTGGTGGTGGCGACCGGGAACCCGGAACGGCGGAACACGGCCAGCATGGCGGTGTTCTCGGCCAGCGTCTCGGCCGTGAAGGTGGTGATGCCCCGATCCCGTGCCGCCGTGGCGAGCTGCGCCAACAGGAGGGGCCCGATCCCCACGCCCTGGTAGGCGTCGGTCACCACGA
>Ga0302157_10002336_pt1 | contig 22138 bp, 20 predicted proteins | sample I_Bog_N3_3_FD_193502 | JGI IMG/M metagenome (GOLD analysis project Ga0302157, IMG submission 193502) | Peat permafrost microbial communities from Stordalen Mire near Abisko, Sweden - I_Bog_N3_3 | ecosystem: Environmental > Terrestrial > Soil > Wetlands > Peat | place: Sweden: Abisko, Stordalen... | reverse complement strand
GGTGCCACGGCCTACGTGACCCTGGAGCCGTGCAGCCACTTCGGCCGTACGCCGCCGTGTGCCGACGCCCTGGTCAAGGCCGGCGTGGCGCGGGTGGTCGCGGCCATGCAGGACCCCAACCCGGAAGTCGCCGGACGCGGCCTCAAACGCCTGGCCGATGCCGGTATCGCCGTACACAGCGGTGTGCTGGAGGGTGAAGCGCGGGCGCTGAACCAGGGCTTCCTCAAGCGCATGGAACACGGTGTGCCGTTCGTGCGGGTCAAGTTGGCGATGAGCCTGGACGGGCGCACCGCCATGGCCAGCGGCGAAAGCCAGTGGATCACCGGCCCCGAGGCACGTTCCGCCGTGCAGCGCCTGCGGGCCCAGGCCAGCGTGGTGCTGACCGGCGCCGACAGCGTGCTGGCGGACCATGCGCGGATGACCGTGCGCCCCGCCGAGCTGGGCCTCGATCCCGAACTGACCGCCCTGGCCGAACGCCGTCCCCCCCTGCGGGTGTTGATCGACGGTCGCCTGCGGGTACCGCTGGACGCCGCGTTCTTCACGGCGGGTCCGGCGCTGGTGGTGACCTGCACCCCAGGCGCCGCCGAACGCTATCAGGCCCTGGGCCATGAATTGCTGGAAGTCCCCGGCGCCGAAGGTCACGTCGACCTGCGCCGCCTGCTCACCGAACTGGCTGCCCGTGGCATCAACGAAGTGCTGGTGGAAGCCGGCCCGCGTCTGGCGGGGGCCTTTGCCCGGCAGGGTCTGGTGGACGAATACCAATTGTTTGTCGCCGGTCAGTTCCTCGGCTCCACGGCGCGCCCATTGTTGGACTGGCCGTTGGACCGGATGAACCAGGCACCGCGGCTGAAAATCACCGAAATGCGCGCTGTCGGCAGTGACTGGCGAGTCACCGCAATACCTGATCCCGCACCCGGCGTATAATTTTTGGCTTGCGCCACGCGCGGGCCTGTTCTCGAGGAGGACTTCATGTTTACCGGCATTATCGAATCCATCGGCAGTATCCGTGCCCTGAACCCCAAGGGCGGCGACGTCCGCGTCTACGTGGAAACCGGCAAGCTGGACCTGGCCGACGTCAAGCTCGGCGACAGCATCGCGGTCAACGGCGTCTGCCTGACCGCCGTCGAGCTGCCGGGCGACGGCTTCTGGGCCGACGTCAGCCGTGAAACCCTGGACTGCACCGCCTTCAACCAGTTGAAAGCCGGCAGCCGGGTCAACCTGGAAAAAGCCCTGACCCCGACCACGCGTCTGGGTGGGCACCTGGTCAGCGGCCATGTCGACGGTGTCGGCGAAGTGGTCGCCCGTGAAGAAAACGCCCGGGCCATCCAGTTCCGTATCCGCGCGCCGAAAGACCTGGCCAAGTACATCGCCCACAAGGGCTCGATCACCGTCGACGGCACCAGCCTGACGGTCAACGCCGTGAACGGCGCCGAGTTCGACCTGACCATCGTCCCGCACACCCTGGCCGAAACCATCATGGCCGACTACCGTCCAGGCCGTCAGGTCAACCTCGAAGTCGACCTGCTGGCCCGTTACCTGGAGCGCCTGCTGCTGGGCGACAAGGCCGCGGAGCCGTCGAGCGGCGGCATTACCGAAAGTTTCCTGGCCGCCAACGGCTACCTCAAATCCTGACACTCAAATTTTGAAAGAAGGAGGGTGCCGCGTGGCGCTCAACACGATTGAAGAACTGGTCGAAGACATTCGCCAGGGCAAGATGGTCATCCTCATGGATGACGAAGACCGCGAGAACGAAGGCGACCTGATCATGGCCGCCGAATGCTGCAAGGCCGAGCACATCAACTTCATGGCCAAGCACGCCCGTGGCCTGATCTGCATGCCGATGAGCCGCGAGCGTTGCGAACTGCTCAAGCTGCCGCTGATGGCGCCGCGCAACGGTTCCGGCTTCGGCACCAAATTCACCGTGTCGATCGAAGCCAGCGAAGGGGTGACCACCGGCATCTCCGCCGCTGACCGCGCCCGCACCGTGCAAGCGGCCGCGGCCAAGGACGCCAAGGCTGAAGACATCGTCAGCCCCGGTCATATCTTCCCGCTGATGGCTCAGCCCGGCGGCACCCTGGCCCGCGCCGGTCACACCGAAGCCGCCTGCGACCTGGCGCGCATGGCCGGTTTCGAGCCAAGTGGCGTGATCTGCGAAGTGATGAACGACGACGGCACCATGTCTCGTCGCGCCGAACTGGAAACCTTCGCCGCCGAACACAACATCAAGATCGGCACCATCGCCGACCTGATTCACTACCGGATGATCCACGAACGTACCGTTCAGCGGATTGCCGAGCAGCCACTGGACAGCGAACTGGGTCATTTCAACCTGGTGACCTATCGTGATTCGGTGGAAGGCGATGTGCACATGGCCCTGACCCTGGGCAGCTTCTGCGCCGAAGAGCCGACCCTGGTGCGGGTGCACAACATGGACCCGCTGCGCGACCTGCTGATGGTCAAGCAACCCGGGCGCTGGAGCCTGCGCGCCGCCATGGCCGCGGTGGCCGAGGCCGGCAGCGGCGTGGTGCTGTTGCTCGGTCACCCGCTGGACGGCGACGTCCTGCTGGCGCATATCCGCGAGACCGCCGAGCAGGTGCCGGCGAAAAAACCGACCACCTACAGCATCGTCGGGGCCGGTTCGCAGATCCTGCGGGACCTGGGCGTACGAAAAATGCGCCTGATGAGTGCGCCGATGAAGTTCAATGCGATATCCGGTTTCGACCTGGAAGTAGTAGAATACGTGCCCTCCGAATAAAGACTGGCTGTTCGCGGCCCTTGATTCGCGGTTCAAATATCCCTGAGGGGCGCGTACTAGGCGCGCCCCGGCTCTTTAAGAGAATTGTCGAATGACCCTGAAGACCATCGAAGGTACCTTCATCGCCCCCAAAGGCCGCTACGCCCTGGTGGTCGGCCGCTTCAACAGCTTCGTTGTCGAAAGCCTGGTGAGCGGCGCGGTTGACGCCCTGGTTCGCCACGGTGTCAGCGAAAGCGACATCACTATCATCCGCGCACCGGGTGCCTTCGAAATCCCGCTGGTGGCGCAGAAAGTCGCCCAGAAAGGTGATTTCTCGGCGATCATCGCCCTTGGCGCGGTCATTCGTGGCGGTACTCCGCACTTCGAATACGTGGCTGGCGAATGCACCAAGGGCCTGGCCCAGGTCTCCATGGAATTCGGCGTGCCAGTGGCCTTCGGCGTGCTGACCGTTGATTCCATCGAACAAGCCATCGAACGTTCCGGCACCAAAGCCGGCAACAAAGGCGCCGAAGCCGCCCTTTCCGCCCTGGAAATGGTCAGCTTGCTGGCGCAATTGGAGGCTGTGTGATTAGCGACGAAAGCGATCGTTTCAACCCGCGCGATCCGAAGCCTGAAGGCTCCGGCAAGCCCTCCAAAAGCGTCAAGCGTCGCGAAGCCCGTCAGCTCGCGACCCAGGCCCTGTACCAGTGGCACATGGCCAAGCAGTCGCTGAACGAGATCGAAGCGCAGTTCCGGGTCGACAACGATTTCAGCGATGTCGATGGCGCCTACTTCCGTGAAATCCTCCACGGCGTTCCGCAGTTCAAGAGCGAGATCGACACCGTTCTCAAGCCGTGCCTGGACATCGAGATCGAAGAGCTGGACCCGGTTGAACTGGCGGTGTTGCGCCTGTCCACCTGGGAACTGCTCAAGCGCGTCGACGTGCCGTACCGCGTGGTGATCAACGAAGGGATCGAACTGGCCAAGGTCTACGGTTCCACCGACGGTCACAAGTTCGTCAACGGCGTGCTCGACAAACTGGCGCCGCGCCTGCGTGAAGCTGAAGTGAAGGCGTTCAAGCGCTGATCCGCGCTTGACCTTTGCATGGGCGAGTTCGAGCTGATCCGCAATTTCTTCGCCGCCGCGCCCTGTGCGCAGGCCGGCGAGGGCGTTGCCCTGGGCATCGGCGACGACTGCGCCCTGCTGAGCGTCCCCGCCGGGGAACAACTGGCGATTTCCACCGACACCCTGGTGGCCGGTGTGCACTTCGCCGACCCCTGCGATCCTTTCCTGCTCGGCCAGCGCGCGCTGGCTGTTGCCGCCAGTGACCTGGCTGCCATGGGCGCCACGCCCCTGGCCTTTACCCTGGCCCTGACCTTGCCGCATAACGATGCCGGCTGGTTGCAGGCTTTCGCCCGTGGTTTGAACCTGATGGCGCAACACTGCGACTTGCGCCTGGTGGGCGGCGACACCACCCGTGGGCCGCTGTGCCTGACGCTGACGGTGTTCGGCCGTGTGCCGACGGGCCAGGCACTGACCCGCAGCGGCGCGCAAGTCGGCGACCTGCTGTGTGTCGGCGGCGAGTTGGGCAATGCAGCCGGAGCCTTGCCGCTGGTGCTGGGGCAGCGTACGGCGGAGCCGGCAATTGCCGAGCCGCTGTTGGACCACTACTGGTCGCCCAAGCCGCAACTGGCCCTGGGTCAGTTCTTGCGCAACAAGGCGACCTCGGCACTGGATATCTCCGACGGGTTATTGGCCGATTGCGGACATATCGCGGCGGCATCCTCCGTCAGATTGCAGGTGAAGCGCGACGCGTTGCCCTTGTCTTCGGCGCTGCTTGGTTTTCTCGGCCAGGACGGCGCCCGCGAGGCGGCCCTCAGCGGTGGTGATGACTATGTCCTGGCCTTCACCCTGCCGCCCGCCGAGTTGCCCGGGTTGCTGGCGGCGCACCCATCGGTCCGGGTGATCGGGCAGGTGCTGGCCGGGCAGGGCGTGGTCCTGGTGGACAGCGCCGGCCGCGATATCACGCCGGTGCGCCGTGGTTACCAACATTTTCCGGAGACACCGTGACAGATCATCCCAAACAGGTCCCGGCCGAGTTCGTGCCGCCGTCGGTGTGGCGCAATCCCTGGCATTTCCTGGCCTTCGGCTTCGGTTCCGGCACCTTGCCCAAGGCGCCGGGCACCTGGGGCTCGCTGGTTGCGCTACCCTTTATACCGTTATGGCAGATGTTGCCCGACTGGGGCTACTGGCTGATGCTTGGCGTCACCATGCTGTTCGGCTTCTGGCTGTGCGGCAAGGTCGCCAACGATCTGCGGGTACACGACCACGAAGGCATCGTCTGGGACGAGATGGTCGGGATGTGGATCACCCTCTGGCTGGTGCCGGACGGTTGGTACTGGTTGCTGGCGGGTTTCTTGCTGTTCCGCTTCTTCGATATCCTCAAGCCCTGGCCGATCCGCTGGATCGACCGGCATGTCCATGGCGGCGTCGGCATCATGCTCGACGACGTACTGGCCGGGGTTTTCGCCTGGCTGGCCATGCAAGGGCTGGTGCACCTCTTTACCTGAGGATTCAGGCATGTCTGGCTGTCGGTTGTGGCTCGTGTTGCTCTGTCTGTGGGCGGGTGGCGTTGTAGGCAATGTCGTTCAGGCGCGGGAAGAAACGTCCTCGCCTGGGCTGATCCACCTCGCCAGCGAGGAGTGGGTCGACTACACCGGTGCCGACGGCCGTGGCCTGGCCTGGGATCTCATGCGCGAGATCTTCGAGCCCAAGGGCGTCAAGGTGCTGATCAGTACCGAGCCCTACGTTCGGGCCATCGGACTGGTGCAGCGTGGGGAGGCGGACGCCTGGGTCGCGGCTTATCGGCGCGAGGTGAAGGGCGCTCTTTATCCGCGCTGGCATTTCGACGTCGATCACCTCTATGCCCTGGGACTGGCGAGCAATCCACAGCCGACCCTGGAAACCCTGGGTGTTTATCGCCTGGCGTGGATGCGTGGCTACAAATACCAGGATTACCTGCCCAACGTCCGTCACTACAACGAAATCGTGCGGCGCGACGGTGTCTTGTCGATGTTGGCCCACAGTCGTGCCGACTATTACATCGATGCGTTGTCCGAGGTCAACGAGGTACTGGGGCATGCCGCGCACCCCGAAATGTTCCTGCGTAGCCATTTGCTCGACCTGCCGCTGTACCTGGGGTTCGCCGACAATGCGCGGGGGCGTTCACTGATGGCCCTGTATGACCAGCGTATGGAAGAACTGGTCAAAAGTGGTGAGTTGCGGAGCATTTTCGAGCACTGGAAGCAGCCGTATCCGTTCGACGCCATGCCGCTGCCGGTGACGACGAATCAAACTTATTGATAGTTATCATGGATAATTCAGCCTAAGCGTCTGTAGGAACCTACTGTTACAATGCGACCTCTGCGAATTTCCAGTCCTCATACTGATCAGGAGCACACGGTGCCCGTCGTTTTCGTCGCTGCTTCCAAACTGCCAACCCCCTTTGCGACCTTCACCATGAATGGCTTTCTCGAAGAAGCTACCGGTCGTGAACACGTCGTGCTGACCCTGGGGGACGTGGCGGATGGCGCACCGGTTCTTGGCCGTGTGCATTCCGAATGCCTGACCGGCGATGCCTTGTTCAGCCAGCGCTGCGATTGCGGCTCCCAGCTGGAGGCGGCCCTGCGGGCCATTGCCCTCGAAGGTCGTGGCATTTTGCTGTACCTGCGCCAGGAAGGGCGCGGCATCGGCCTGATGAACAAGATCCGTGCCTATGAGTTGCAGGACGGTGGCGCCGACACGGTCGAGGCCAACGAGCGCCTGGGCTTTGCCGCCGACCAGCGTGACTATTCCATCTGCCGGCCGATGCTCGAACACCTGGGCATCCAGTCCCTGCGCCTGATGACCAACAACCCGCGCAAGGTCAAGGCCTTGACCGAGATGGGCATCACCGTGGCCGAGCGTGTGCCGCTGCAAACCGGACAGAACCCCCACAACAAACTCTACCTGGCGACCAAGGCTGGCAAGCTCGGCCATATGATGGGCAACGAGCACCAGAGCGAGGCCGACCCGGCGTGACCCGTGGTCAGGTGAAGCGTCGGCTGTCGGTGGGCTGGTGGAAACAGCTGGTGCTGAGTGTGCTGCCGTTGTTTGTTGCCAACTGGCTTTTCGGTCAGACGGATGCCTTGCTGCCGGTGCTGGCGATGCCGTTTTTCATTGCCGGCGTGGCGTCGATGTTTGTCAGCCTGCGGTTTTTCGGGGCTTACAAGCGCTCGTTGATCACCACACAGGCGGCGCTGGATACACCGGAAGAACCGGCGGCCTGGATCGAACTGGCCAACGTGCGGCGCAAAGCCCTGGTGGTGGCGGCCTTGCCGACCTGGATCGGCACCCTGGCGGTGTTCGTCGGCTTGGAAGCAGTGCCGTTGATGCTGCTGGTGTTGTCCAGCGTGGTGCTGTTCTACCTCTATCGCATTCCGCGTCAACTGGGCTGATGCATCGCTGGATGACGATGAATCTTTCCAGTTTTTAGCGCAAATCCTACCTGCTAGTAAGACGGTTCTGCCGATACACCTCGATGCGGTTTCCTTAAAGTCCTCTTGCTCAAGTCTTGAGCGCTGCCTGTGCGAACGCTCCCTGTTCATGCAGGCAGTCTTCGCTTTGATCAAGAGGAAAGACCATGCGACTCATTATGGCAGGGGCGGCAGTGGCGGTTGCACTCAGTGGTTGTCTGGGTGGGATATCGACGTTGCTCGATTTCGGCAGTCATCCCGTTGTGAGCAAGGCGGCCCAGGGGAGTACCGTCAGCAGGCAGGACATGCTCGCCATACAGAAGCCTTCCCAGATCACGGCGATTCGCGGGGGCACCGCGCAATGCTTTGACTACGATCTGCAAAATGAAAGCGGTAAGCGTGCGGCGCTCTATGTCGGCTTCACGTCAGCGGGCTTCGTCAACGCCTATGGGTTTTCCAGCTGCGCGGATGCCGTTCGCGCAGGCTATCTCGACTCGGACGCAGTGATGAAACGCAATGACTGAGACGGCTTGAGGCCTGACGCTTAGCGTCGTGATCACGGCTGAAGCCAAAAGGCTCATGGGGACGATGAGTTGCTTTCAGACAGGGAATGCGGCGTTTTCAATGCCGCATTCCCTGCCTGAACGGAAGGCTTACAGCCCCAGCAGTTTCATCCGCTCGGTGACCGATGCTTCGATCCCCGCTACATCCAACCCGCATTCGGCCAGCATCTGCGCGGGCTTCGCGTGTTCGACGTACACATCCGGCAAGCCCAGGTGCAGCACCGACTTGAGCAGGTTGTCACGCGCCAGGAACTCGCTGACTGCCGCACCGGCGCCACCCATGATGGCGTTTTCTTCGATGGTCACCAGCAACTCATGGCTGCCGGCGATCTCGCGTACCAGGGCTTCATCCAGCGGTTTGACGAAACGCATGTCGACCACGGTCGCGTCGAGCTTCTCGGCGACGATCAGCGCTTCGGTCAATTGCACGCCAAACACCAGCAGGGCAACCTTGCTGCCCCGACGGCGAACCACACCCTTGCCGATCTCGATCGGTTCCAGATCCTTCTCGATGGTCGCATTCGGCCCGGTGCCGCGTGGGTAACGTACCGCCGCCGGGCCTGGGTACAGGTGGCCGGTGGTCAGCATCTTGCGCAGTTCGTTCTCGTCGCTCGGGGTCATCACCAGCATGCCGGGGATGCAGCGCAGGTACGACAGGTCGAAACTGCCGGCGTGGGTCGGGCCGTCTTCGCCCACCAGGCCGGCGCGGTCGATGGCGAACAGCACATCGAGGTTCTGCACCGCGACGTCATGCACCAACTGGTCGTAACCGCGTTGCAGGAAGGTGGAGTAGATCGCCACCACCGGCTTGGCGCCTTCGCAGGCCATGCCAGCAGCAAAGGTCACCGCGTGCTGTTCGGCAATCGCCACGTCGAAGTAGCGCAGCGGGAAACGCTCGCTGAAGGCCACCAGATCGGAGCCTTCCTTCATCGCGGGGGTAATGCCCACCAGGCGCGGGTCGGCGGCGGCCATGTCGCACAGCCATTCGCCGAACACGCCGGAGTATTTCGGTCCGCTGGCTTTCTTCGGCGCGGCGGCCGGGGCGTCCAGGGGTTCGAGCTTGGTGATCGCGTGGTAACCGATCGGGTCGACTTCCGCCGGGGCGAAACCCTTGCCCTTCTTGGTCACCACATGCAGGAACTGCGGGCCCTTGAGGTCGCGCATATTGCGCAGGGTGGCGATCAGCGTCGGCAGGTCATGGCCGTCGATCGGGCCGATATAGTTCCAGCCCAGCTCTTCGAACAGGGTGCCGGGGACCAGCATGCCCTTGGCGTATTCTTCGGTACGACGGGCGATTTCCCAGGCCCCGGGCAGGCGCGACAGCACTTTCTTGCTGCCTTCGCGCATGCTCGCGTAGGTGCGGCTGGAGAGAATCTTCGCCAGGTAGTTCGACAGACCGCCGACATTGCGCGAAATCGACATGTCGTTGTCGTTGAGGATCACCAGCATGTTGGCGTCGACTTCCGGCGCGTGGTTCAGCGCCTCGAAGGCCATGCCGGCGGTCAGCGCGCCATCACCGATCACGGCGATGGCCTTGCGATCGCTGTTCTGCAGGCGAGCGGCGATGGCCATGCCCAGGGCGGCGCTGATGGAGGTGCTGGAGTGACCGACGCCAAAGGTGTCGTACTCGCTCTCCGAACGCCGTGGGAAAGCGGCCAGGCCGTCTTTCTGACGCAGGGTGTGCATGCGCTCGCGCCGACCGGTGAGGATCTTGTGCGGATACGCCTGATGACCCACGTCCCACACCAGCCGGTCGTCCGGGGTGTCGAAGACGTAGTGCAACGCGATGGTCAGTTCGATCACGCCGAGGCCGGCACCAAAGTGCCCGCCGGTCTGGCCGACCGAATAGAGCAATTCCAGGCGCAGTTCATCGGCCAGGGTTTCCAGCTCGGCTTCACCTAACCGGCGCAGGCCGGCCGGCGTTTCAGCACGGTCCAGCAGGGGCGTGGTCGGGCGCTTGCGGGGAATCTCATGGAACGTCGTGGGCATCAGGCGAATCGTTATAGGTATAGAAGAGGCGGCAGTTTACCTGATGCATCGCACGCTGCCCACGCAGAGCGTCGAAGTTGGCCGATATGCGGTCTTGAGCGCGGCGTTTGGATCAGCTGCGACGTTCGACGATATAACGGGCCAGCTCGCGCAACGGTTCGGCGCACGCGTCAAACGGTCGCAGGGCATGCAGCGCCTGGTCGCGCAGTTCCAGGGCGTAGGCCTTGGCCGCGTCCAGGCCGAGCAGGGCCGGGTAGGTCGGTTTGTCGCGGGCGATATCGGCGCCCTGGCGTTTGCCGAGGGTGGCGGTGTCGCTTTCCACGTCGAGAATATCGTCCTGCACCTGGAAAGCCAGGCCGATGGCCTGGGCGTAAGTCTGCAGCGAGCGCAATTCGTCTTTCTGCGCCTGGCCGCTGGCCAGGGCGCCGAGCTTGACGCTGGCTTCGATCAGCGCGCCGGTCTTGTGCCGGTGCATGGTTTCCAGGGCTTTCTGGTCGAGCTTGAGGCCCACCGAACCGAGGTCGATGGCCTGGCCGCCGACCATGCCGGCCGGGCCGGCGGCCTGGGCCAGGGTGGTGACCATGGTCAGGCGGATATCGGCGCTCAGGTCGCTCAGGCCCGGATCGAGCAGGGCGCTGAAGGCCAGGCTCTGCAGGCCGTCGCCGGCGAGGATCGCACAGGCTTCGTCGAATGCCTTGTGGGTGGTCGGCTGGCCGCGACGCAGGTCGTCGTCGTCCATGGCCGGCAAATCGTCGTGGACCAGCGAGTAGGCGTGGATCAGCTCCACTGCGCAGGCCGCGCCGTTGGCCTGTTCCGGCTTGCCGCCGAGGGCTTCGCAGGCGGCGTAGGCGAGCAGCGGGCGCACGCGTTTGCCGCCGTTCATCACGCTGTAGCGCATGGCCTCATAGAGGCGGGCGAGTTCGGGGCCGGGGGCGTTGAACAGGGTGTCGAGTGCGGCGTTGACCCGGGCCTGGCTGCTGGCCTGATAGGCTTTGATCATTCTGCTTGTTCCGCGTCGAAGGGCTCTTCGGCCAGTTCGCCGTCGCGCTCCAGGAGGATCTGTACTTTCTGCTCGGCCTGGGCCAGGGCGCCCTGGCAGTCACGGGTCAGGCGGATGCCTTGTTCGAAGGCGGTCAGCGAGTCTTCCAACGACAATTCGCCGTTCTCCAGGCGTTCGACCAGGGTTTGCAGGTCGGCAAGGGATTGCTCGAAGTCCAGGGAAGCTTTTTTGCGGGCCATGGCGGCGATCTCGGTAGGCGTTGAACGGGCGCGACACTAGCAGACAGCGGGTTTAGGGGCAAATGCGAGGGATTGGCAGTCAAGGGGCCGATGTAGGGCTCCGTCAACAAAATATCCGGGTGCAGACCCCGTCATCCCGGGGGCACGCGTCCACTGTAGGAGCCGGCTTGCTGGCGATGACGTCCGTACGGACGCCGCATGACTCAAGGGCCTCATCGCCAGCAAGCCGGCTCCTACAGGTTTTGCAGCGTGTTCTGAATCGCTATCGCCTGGGCGATTGTCCCGGTTTCTGGCGAGGGGCATCCCGGTTTATCCCGCTAGTCGGCACAAAGTCGTCTCTTTATAGTAGCCCATCGATCAAGGATGAATGATCGACATGGACCTCCCTCTCGTCGCCCCCGATATTCCCCTGCGCTTCTACCCATAAGGCTGTCATCCATGGCGTCTTCTTCCGCTCGTATTCCCGGTTCCGGCGTACTGCTGCTGATCATCCTGGCTTGCCAGTTGATGATCGTGCTCGACGTCACCGTGCTCTATACCGCCTTGCCGCATATTCAAAAGGCCCTGGACCTGTCGCTTCCCGACCTCACCTGGGTGCAGAACGCCTACACCCTGGCCTTCGGCGGCATGATGCTGCTCGGCGCCCGGGCCGGTGACCTGCTGGGCCGGCGCCGGGTGTTCCTGGTGGCGGTAACGGTGTTCACCCTGGCTTCGTTGCTGGGTGGCTTGGCCCAATCAGCCCATGAACTGTTGATCGCCCGGGGCGTGCAGGGCATTGCCGCGGCATTCCTCGCGCCTTCGACCCTGGCGCTGATGATGACCCACTTCCCTCCGGGCCCGCAGCGGCTGCGGGCCATCAGCTTCTACACCGCCGTGTCCGGTGGTGGCGGTGCGCTGGGGCTGGTGCTCGGTGGGGTGTTGACCGATCTGTTGTCCTGGCGCTGGGTGATGTTTATCAACCTGCCGGTGGGCATTGCCCTGCTGGCCCTGGCCTGGCGTTACCTGAAGGAGACCGAGCGACATACCGGCCACTTCGACCTGGCGGGAGCCTTGACCGTCACCTTCGGCATGAGCGCGCTGGTCTATTGCTTCGTCCGGGCCGGTGCCCAGGGGTGGGATGACGCCCTGACCCTCGGCGCACTGGCCTGCGCCCTGGTGTTGCTGAGCCTGTTCGTCTGGATCGAGCGACGCGCCGAACAGCCGATCATGCCGCTGCACCTGTTCGCCAGTGCCGAGCGCTCCGGCGCCTATGTCAGCCGCATGCTGTTGGTGGGCGGGATGGTCGGCACCTACTTCTTCCTGATCCAGTATGTGCAGGAAGTGCTGGGCTACACCGCGCTCAAGGCTGGCGAAGCGTTTCTGGCGCTGACCCTGACCCAGTTCGCCATGTCGGTGTACGGCGTGAAGTGGCTGGCGCGCCACATGAGTTCAGCGGTGATGCTGTTCTGCGGGCTGGCGACGGCGTTGGTGGGGATGGCATTGCTGACCGGGTTGGGCTCGGACGTGGCGTACTTTCCGCATCTGATGCTGCCGCTGATCATTCTCGGGATCGGTTGCGGCGCGGCGTTCGTGCCGCTGACCAGCGCCGGGATCGCCGGGGTGGAGCCACAGAATGCCGGGGCCGCGTCGGGCTTGGTCAATGTCGCGCACCAGGTCGGTGGTTCCCTGGGTACGGCGGTGATCGTGGCCATTGTCGGCATGGCGGCGCGCTTGTCGCCGGCTCCGGCGGGGCTGGATGCTGACGCCCAGGCGCGCTTTGCCTTGAGCCATGCGCTGTCCGTGGGCGCCACCAGTTCGGCGACGTTTTTCGGGTTGGCGCTGCTGGTGGTGTTCTTCACCTCGCGCCATGCCCGTCGACGGGAGCGCCTTCAGGCGGCTGACGCGGCGTCCTGAAGTCGTTCGGCGCCTGAGTCCAATTTGAGTGCCGACATGGGCTGATGCAGTCGCGATTGTAATAACACGACACAGGTGTATGATTGCCTGAAGGTACGGCATTGCCGTATTTTTTCGCCCATGCATACGATCATTGAAACTGAAGTATTCAAACGTTGCGCAGAGGCCATCTGGAATGACGGCGAACGCCATGAGTTCATTACCTGGATCGCGGGCAACCCGCTGGCAGGTGATGTTGTTCCCGGCAGTGGAGGATTGCGCAAGATTCGCTGGTCTCGTACGGGCACGGGCAAGCAAGGCGGTACGCGGGTTATCTACTACAACAGGCTTGCCGACGGTTGTATCTGGCTGTTGATTGCCTATACGAAGGCCAAATTTGACAACTTGCCTGCCGCGTTTCTGAAGCAATTGAAGGAGGAACTCAGCGATGAGTGATGAACTGGAACAATTCCAGAAGGACTTGCTGGCCTCAGTCCGGCAAATGAAGGCGGGTAAAGCGGCGCGGGTCACCCGGGTGACATTGACCGCAGCTGCCGAGGCTCGGACAAAGGTCGGTTTGTCCCAGAGTGATTTCGCCAAGCTTCTGGGCGTCAGCCTGCGGACTTTGCAGGACTGGGAGCAGGGGCGCCGACAGCCCACGGGTGCGGCGCAAACGCTGCTGCGCGTTGCGAGCCAGCACCCGGAAGCGTTGCGTGATCTTCAAACGGCATGACTCTGAAAACGCTGCTGGGTATCCGCTATAGACCGTCCACCCTGACAGAGTTATCGGAGGCATCGTCTACCTGTTTCTTGTCGCTATAAAAGCCGTGGAGCGATCAGAAAATTTTTCCAGAATAGTGGCATTGTGCCTTGTTTTTCGGCTCTTTTCGGCTCCAGAACGACGATCCAGGCTCATTTGATGAGCCACCTCACAAATACCGCTTTGTCTCCATTGTCTAACAACCTTCGAATCGCTAACCTCTGCGGCTTCCCCTACCTGTCATCGACAGGTCTTCTCTGACCGATACCGTGTCGGGAGTGCGCTGTGGATCTTGCGCAGGGTTTTATAAAGCATGGCAAGGAGGCTGTTGATGCGCCGGTTTTTTCCCATCCTGATCGCCCTTTGGGCCACGACCGCCTGGGCCGAGCCCTCGGCCGAGCTTCAGGAGCCGACTGGCGGCTGGCGTTATGCAGGTCTCCTCGACCGTAAAGATGCGCCGCAGGTGGCCTATCCCACGCCGCCCATCGACCGCGGCATCCAGCGCAGCCGCACACCCATCGAAGGCCGGATCAATCCGCCCTCCGGTCCGCGTGAGCCCCATATCCTGTCGGTCAACGGCAACCCCCTGAATCTCTATACCGACGACGCCGGTCGCTTCGTCCGGCCCTATGCCTTCGGCGCCGGCTCCAACAGCGTCGAAGTGCGCAGCTCGACGGGCAAATCCCTCAAGCGCGTGCAGTTCTACGAAGCCAACAAGCAGATCACCCCGGCGCGTATCCGCGTGGTCCTCGGCTGGGACGACCCCAAGGCCGAACTCGACCTGCACATCATCACCCCCGACGGCCAGCACGCCTTCTACGCGCATCCCGCGTTGACCAACGGCGGCGGCCTCGACCCGGACGGTGTCGACGGTCCCGGCCCGGAAATGTTCACCATGACCGCGCCGCTGCACGGCACCTACCTGATTTATGTGAACTACTGGGGCAACTACAGCGCCAGCGACGGCTATAACTTTACCGAGCGCGCCAATCAGAACGAGGTCATCACCTCGCAGATCAACCTGGTGCTCAACGAAAACACCGTCGATGAAAAGCGCGAGAGCTTCACTGTGCCCCTGCGAGCCATCGGCGACCTGCTGCTGGTCAAGACCTTCAACTATTGAACATCCCGCTCCACGGATGAATGGGCTTTGCGAACATGAGCGATAACACAGCTTCCCCGGACGCCGCTGTACCGGCTGCCCCTCAACCTGCCGGCTCGCGCCGTTGGCTGGGCCTTGTGCTCGGGCTTTGCGTGGCCGGTACGGTGGCGGGCGGCCTGGGCTGGTTTTTCCACCACAAGCCGGCCGCCCCGGCGCCGGAACTGGCCCTGGAAAAGCTCGGCGTCAGTCGCCCGGACGCGCTGCTGGAAACCGCGTCGCTGAGCCAGTTGCCCAAGGACCTGCTCAGCGTGCCGTTCCTGCGCGACACCCTGACCGAAGATTTCGTTTTCTACTACGAAACCCACGGCGACCGCCTGGGCCTGATCGGCAGCTTGCGGCGGATCATCTACGAGCATGACCTCAAGTTGCAGGACAACCTGATCGAGCAACTCTTCGACCAGCCGGCGGATATCGCCCTGTGGCGCGGTGCCGACGGTCGGCTCAAGGACTTCCTGCTGGTGATGGACCGCGGTGGCCTGGCCAAACTGCTCGAGCCCCTGGCCCATGTCGCCCTGGACGACACCCAGTTGACCAAGGTCGGCGAAGTGAAGGTCGGCGGCGACAGCGTGCCGCTCTATCGCCTGGCCTACAACGCCAGCAAAGCCCTGTTGTTCGCCTCCCGTGGCGACAAGCTGGTGGTGCTGTCCAACCCGGACAGGCTCTACGAGCAAACCAGCGACGACAGCGAAGTGGCGCCGGGCGAGGTTTCGACCCAGGCCCTGGCAGCATTGCTCAATGGCGACAAACTGTTCCCCGAAGCCTTCGGCCTCAAGCCCCGCGAAACCGTCGTGAAGCAACGCATCTCGATTGCGTCCAGCGTCCTGGCCATGGGTTATCAGCGTTTTATCCCCAATTTCGCCGGCCTGCGCCTGGATATGGACGACAAGGGCTGGCACAGCTTCCTCGCCCTGGATGAGCAGGACAAAGCCGCCGACTTCGACTTCAAGCCGATCTGGCAAGCCATGCCGGTAGGCGCCAGCGCCTGCGTTGCCCTGCCACTGGCCGCCGAGCAGCAACAACCACTGTTGGTCAAACTCGGCGCCGACGAGGCCACCGCGAAGAAACTCACCGAACACATGAGCGGTGCCGCCGGACTCTGCTGGTACGCCGACTCGCGCCTTTATACACCGTTGCTGGTGGCCAACCTGACCAAGGACAACGACAGCCTCGACGCCGACCTGGGCAAACTCTTCGGCTCCATGGTCGGGAGCAAGGAAAGCGCCGTCGACGGCGGCCTGTTTCCTATTGCTGAGCAACAGAAAGACGGCGTCCATGAGTGGAAACGCCAGGTCAGCTCGAGCTTCGGCCAGTACGCCGCCAAGGAAGCCGAGAACCCCGACGCCATCACCGGCAAGGGCTTCTTTCGCGTAAGCCTGGCGCGACACGGTTCGACCCTGTTGTTCTCCCTGGACGACAAGCTGGTGGACAAGGCCCTCGGCACACTCGACAAGCACTTCCCGCCGCTGGCCGACGTGCTGCCCAAGGACGTGCTGATGCCGGTCTACCTCGGCCCGGACTCCCTGGCGCAACTGATGCAGCAGGAAACCCTCGACAGCCTGCCCCAGGACATGGAGCCGGTGTTCCGCAACGCCGCCCAGACCCACCTGATTCCCAAACTGCAAAAGCTCGCCGGTTTCGGCAAATACGCCCTGACCCTGCCGGAAGGCAGCGAGCCGGACGGCCACTGGCAGTGGCTGCCTTTGCAATGGCGTGCAATGTGATTCCTCTGTTCAAGAGGTTGGGCTTGCTGGCGCTGCTACTGAACACCGCGTTCAGTGCGCCCGTGTTCGCCCTCGAAACACCGCCCCTGGATGTCGAGCAGTCCCAGGTGTTCCGCGCCTGGTTCGTGCGCATCGCCCAGGAGCAACTGACCCAGGGCCCGAGCCCGCGCTGGTACCAGCAGGACTGCGCCGGCCTGGTGCGCTTCGCCGCCAACGAAGCGTTGAAAACCCATGACGACAAATGGTTGCGGGCCAATGGCCTGTCCAACCGCTACCTGCCGCCCGAACTGGTCCTGAGCGAGGGCCAGCGCAACCTGGCCCAGCAATGGCAGCAGGGCGGCGGCAAGGTCGGGCCCTACGTCAATGCGATCAAGCTGATCCAGTTCAACAGCCAACTGGTCAGCCGCGACCTCAACCAGGCGCGGCCCGGTGACCTGTTGTTCTTCGACCAGGGCGACGACCAGCACCTGATGATCTGGATGGGCCGCAACATCGCCTATCACACCGGCACCACCACCCCCACCGATAACGGCATGCGCTCCGCCAGCGTGCAGCAACTCATGACATGGAAGGACACCCGATGGATACCCGATGCAACGAACCCCAACTTCATCGGCGTCTACCGGCTGAACTTCCTCTCTCGATGAACGGGTCTCCCATGAAGCGTCTGTTTTCCCGAATGGTTTTCGCCCTGGCCGTGCTGCTGCCGGTTGTCGCCGGCGCCGCCGATGACTCGGTGCCGCCGAGCAACTACACGCCGGTGGCCGGCGAGAGTTTCTTCCTGTTGGCCGACAGCAGCTTCGCCAGCGACGAGCAGGCCTTGGTCCGCCTCGAAGCACCGGGCCGCGACTATCGGCGTTTCCGCATGGAGCCCTACGGCGGCGCGGATATCCGCGTGTACCGCATCGACCAGCCGCTGGAATTCCTCAAGCGCCAGAAGAACCTGCACCGGGTGGTCAGCGACGGCCAGTTCAAGGGCGAGGGGCTGTCCAACACCCTGGCCTACCTGTGGGACAACTGGTACCGCAAATCCCGCCGCGTGATGCAGCGGGCGTTCTCCTACGAGTCGCGTAAACAAGTGACCGAGGAAGTGCCGGAACTGAAAATGGGCCAGGCCATCGCCGCGCCGACCCCGTATGACAACCACCCGCAATACGCGCCGCTGCCCGGCCTGCCGCTGGTCAGCCAGTTCCGCTACCCGCTGTGGGACGCCAAGCCGATCCAGCCACCGAAGGGCGTCGACCTGGCCGGCTCTTCCAGCCAGTTCATCAGCGTCGCGCCCGGCAACGTCTATATCCCGCTGGGCAAACTCAAGCCGGGGCTGTACCTGGTGGAAGCGCTGATCGGCAAATACCGTGCGACCACCGTGGTGTTCGTCTCCAACACCGTGGCCGTGAGCAAGATCGCTGGCGACGAGTTGGTGGTGTGGGCGGCACGCAAACATGAAGGCAGCTCGGTGCCCAAGGTCAAAGTGCTGTGGACCGACGGCCTGGGCGTGATGAGCAGTGGCGAGACCGATGCCGATGGCCTGTTGCGCCTCAAGCACGTCAGCCCGGAGCGCTCGTTCATGATCGGCGAAGACGACGAGGGCGGTGTGTTCGTCTCCGAGAACTTCTACTACGACAGCGAAATCTACGACACCAAACTCTACGCCTTCACTGACCGGCCGCTGTACCGGCCGGGGGATTGGGTGTCGATGAAGATCGTCGGTCGCGAATTCAAGAACGCCCGCGACTCGGTCAACCCGACCACCGCCCCGGTACGCGTCAGCGTGCTGGATGCCACTGGCACCACACTGCAGACCCTGGACTTGAACCTGGACGCCAAGTCCGGTACCCAGGGCCGTTTCCAGCTACCGGACAACGCCGTGGCCGGTGGTTACGAGTTGCGTTTCAACTACCGCGACCAGACCTACAGCAGCGCCTTCCGCGTTGCCGAGTACATCAAGCCGCACTTTGAAATCTCCATGGACCTGGCCAAGCAGGATTTCCGCACCGGCGAGCCGATCAAGGGAAAATTGCTGCTGCTCTACCCGGACGGCAAACCGGTGGCCGACGCCCGTGTGCAACTGAGCCTGCGTGCCCAGCAACTGTCGATGGTCGACAACGAGTTGCAATACCTCGGGCAATTCCCGGTGGAATTGACCAGCACCGAACTGACCACCGACGACAAGGGCCAGGCCGTACTCGACCTGCCGGCGGCGGAGAAACCGAGCCGCTACATGCTCACTGTGTTCGCCAGCGACGGCGCGGCGTATCGGGTCAAGACCACCAAGGAAATCCTCATCGAGCGCGGTGCGGCTCGCTATCGCCTGTCGGCGCCGCAGCGTTTCAGTGCGACCGGCGAGAAGGTCGCGTTCAGCTACGCCAGCGAATCCACCGTCGCTCAGCCAAACGCTGGCACGCCGAGCACCTACAACTGGGTCCGCCTGGAAGACCAGTCCACCGGTAACGGCAAACTCGCTGCCGGCGACAAAGGCTTCAGCGTCACCTTCGACCGTCCCGGCACCTACAACCTGTCGCTCAAGGATGACCACGAACGCATCCTCGGCGCCACCGGCCATTCGGTGACCGGCGATGGCGTGAAAGCCGTGCCCGGCACCGTGGAAATCCTTCTCGACAAACCCGAGTACCAGACCGGCGACGAAGCCCTGGCGCTGATCACCTTCCCGGAGCCCGTCACCGACGCGCTGCTGTCTCTGGAACGCGACAAGGTCGAGGCCACCGCGTTGCTGTCCAAGGGCGGCGACTGGCTGCGCCTGGAAAAAATCAGCGACACCCAATACCGTGCGCGGATTCCGGTGAAGGACAACTACGCCCCCAATCTGACCTTCTCGGTGCTCTACACCAAGGGCGGCGAATACAGCTTCCAGAACGCCGGCCTCAAGGTCACCACGCCGCAGATCGATGTGGCCATCGCCACGGACAAGGACAGCTACCAGCCGGGCGACACCGTCTCGGTGGACCTGACCACCCAGTTCGCCGGCAAGCCGATTCCGGCGCACCTGACCGTCAGCGTGGTGGATGAAATGATCTACGCGCTGCAACCGGAAGTGGCGCCGAGCATCGACCAGTTCTTCTACCACCCACGGCGCAACAACGTGCGCACCAGCGCCAGCCTGTCGTTTATCAGCTACGACGTGGCATTGCCGGGCAGCCCTGGCGCGCCGGGCAAGGCTAACCGCAGCGAGCGTGGCGTGAAAGTGCTGGAGCGGCCGCGTCGTGAAGACGTCGACACCGCTGCCTGGCAGCCGGAACTGGTGACCGACGCCAACGGCAAGGTGCGTTTCACCTTCCGCATGCCGGACTCCCTGACCCGCTGGCGCATCACCGCCCGGGCCATCGCCGATGCCGGGCAAGTGGGGCAGAAGAACCAGTTCATCCGTTCCGACAAACCGCTGTACCTGAAATGGAGCGGCCCGACCCACTTCCGCAGCGGCGATCAGCCGAAGCTTGGCCTGTTCGCTTTCAGCCAGGCCGACAAGCCGGTCAAGACCGAACTGGTGATTCGCTACGCCGGCCAGGAACAACGCCTGCCGCTGTCCCTGAACAAAGGCATCAACTACATCCCGCTGCCGGCGACCCCGTTGAGCAGTGGCGATTGGAGCGCCGAGCTGCAACAGGACGGCAAATCCCAGGACGCCCTGGCCGTGCACCTGAGTGCAGTGGGTGACGGCTGGCAAGTGACACAAAGCCAGAGCCTCAGCGTGGCCAGCGGCGACACGCCTCTGAGCCTGCCGGCAGACGCCAGCGATATTCGCCTGCGCCTTGATGACAGCCCGCAAGCGCTGTTCCGCGCCAACCTCGACGACCTGCTCAGCTACCCCTACGGCGGTGTTGAGCAGACCGCCAGCCAACTGCTGCCATTGAGCATCGCCTACCCGGCGCTGTCGGCCAACGCCCAGGTCCGCGATCGTCTGCGCCTGATCATGCAGAACAGCCGCCTGCGTCTGGTCTCGATGGCCGGGCCGGATGCCTGGTTCACCTGGTGGGGCGAAGATGTCACTCCGGATGCTTTCCTCACCGGTTACGCCTATTACGCCGACTGGCATGCCAGCAAGGCACTGGGCATCAGCCTGCCGCCGGATCACTGGCAGCGGGTGCTGGATGTCTACGGCAAACAGGCCACCGTCACGCCGTTGCTGCAACGGGCGCTGGTGCTGTCGTTCGCCAAGGAAATGCAACTGCCGGTGAACACCCTGCTGAGCGGCCTGATGGACGAACTGGCGAAAGCCGGCGAGGGCGCCGACGCCAACCTGATGGACGATGGCCAGGACAGCCTGATCATGAGCGCACCGGACTCGGCCCTGGGCCTGGCCAGTGCGCGGGTGCTGACCGCCGCCCTGGCCCGCCAGAGCAAAGTCGCCTTGCCGGATGCCTTCAGCAAACAACTGCCCGCGGCGGAACAGCGTCTCGGTGCCAGCTCGCAACCGTTCGCCAGTGCCTTGAACCTGTCGATCAAACCGTTCAACGCCGATCTGGCCCAGGACCTGTTGCAACGTCTGTTGCCGCAGCAATCCACCCTGGAACGTGCCCTGGCCCTGACCTGGCTGCAACGCAGCGTCGAGCAGACCCCGAAAATGGTCAACCTGACTCCGGGCGAAGGCTGGCAAGCGCGTCAGGGTGGGACCGGCGAAAACTACTGGCAATGGCAGGGCACGGGTGTGCCGAGCGTGCTGACCGTGACGGGGGCGCAGGAGCGTCCATTGCGGGCCAAACTGAGCTACCTCAGCCAGCAGAAAGTCCCGGACGACCTGCCGGTGCAGATCAAGCGTCGCCTGCTGGAACTGGTGCCGGGCGATGACGCCTACACCTTCAGCCTCAAGGCCGTGGGCGACAAACCGTTGTCCAGCGACAGTCTCTATCTGGACGAAGTGATCCTCACTACCAAGAGCCCTAAACCGCTGCGCTACGGCATGCTGGAAGTGCCGTTGCCGCCGGGTGCGGACGTTGAGCGCACCACCTGGGGCGTCAACCTTGCCGGGTTGGCCGGTGCTGAAGCGACGCCGCTGGAGAAGGCGCACTTCGAACCGGGGCAGATGGCCTACGGTGTGCCGGTCAACAGCCTCAATGGTGAAGTACGTCTGCGCCACCTGATCCGCTTCTCGCAGAAGGGCCAGTTCAAGCTGCCGCCGGCGCGTTTCAGCCAGATCTATGCGCCAGAGCATCAGGCCCAGGAACAGAAGCCGGCCCTTGGGCAGATCACGGTCGAATGACATGACCCGCCCACTGGCCTGGCTACTGTTGTGCATCGTTCCTCTGCTGGCGACGGCAGAGGAAGCGCCCTTGCGTCTGGCCTGGAAAACCGCCGACGGTTATGAGCTGGTGCAGTTGAACACCACCCAGGTGCTCAACCGCGAGCCGTTGCCGGCGGATCTGCAAACGCCGCTGGGAAGCCTGTGGAAACTCTTCGTCTATGCCTGGTTGGTGGACACCAACCAGCAAGAGCCGGCCTACGACTGTCACGGTCAGGATCACGAGGAAGTCTATTGTTGTACTCCGGGCGGCAGCATTGCCCGAGATGCTGCGTTGGTCCGCTCCTGTGGTTTGTACTTTGATCCCAAGCGTTTGAAGATCGATGACGG
>Ga0302157_10002334_pt1 | contig 22149 bp, 13 predicted proteins | sample I_Bog_N3_3_FD_193502 | JGI IMG/M metagenome (GOLD analysis project Ga0302157, IMG submission 193502) | Peat permafrost microbial communities from Stordalen Mire near Abisko, Sweden - I_Bog_N3_3 | ecosystem: Environmental > Terrestrial > Soil > Wetlands > Peat | place: Sweden: Abisko, Stordalen... | reverse complement strand
ATTGCTGCCGCCGGTCTCCACCTTGTCGGCCACGGCGCGGATGACGCCCGCATCCAGGAAGGGCTTCTTGTCCGCGTCGAAGAATGCGGGAATCGGCACGCCCCATGAGCGCTGGCGGCTGACGCACCAGTCCGGGCGCGACTCGACGGCGCCCCGTATGCGGGCCTCGCCCCATGCGGGTATCCATCCGCCCTCCGAGGCGATCTTCGAGATCTCGGACAGCGCGGTCTCCCGGGAGCCCGCCTTGTCGAGGGACACAAACCACTGGTCCACCGCCCTGAATATGATGGGTGTCTTGGAGCGCCAGCAATGCGGGTAGCTGTGCGTGTACTTCTGCTTCGCCAGGAGGGCGCCCGCGGCGTCGAGCTTCCTAAGGACCGCGATATTGGCGGCGGACGTCTTCTTCTTCGCCATGTCCTCGACGCTCTCAAGCGCCGACACGCCGACCATGTCCGCCGGGATGCGGCCGTCGTCGATGTAGGTGCCGTTGTCGTCGACGGGGCAGTAGATCTCTAGCCCGTACTTGAGTCCGGTCTGGTAATCCTCGGCGCCGTGGCCGGGAGCCGTGTGAACGCAGCCAGTGCCGCTGTCCACGGTCACATAGTCCGCGAGGACGATCGGCGAGGCCCGGTCGATGAAGGGATGGCGCGCGGCGAGGTGCTCGAGGGTGCGCCCCTGGAAGGTCTTCACGACCTGGGGCTGGTTCTTCTCGGCCGCGGCCGCGGCGACCTGGCCCAGGAGGGCAGCTGCGACAATGATCCGTTGCGCGCCCAGGTCGGCCACGACGTACTCGACCTCGGGGTTCAGCGCGATCGCGAGGTTGGCCGGCATTGTCCAAGGCGTCGTCGTCCAGATGACGACGAAGAGCGGCTTGTCGGTAGGCAGGCCGAACTTCTCTGCCTCGGTGACCGGCACGACGAACTTCACCCAGATGGAGGGCGATGAATGCTCCTTGTACTCGATCTCGGCCTCGGCGAGCGCCGTCTCGAAGGGAATCGACCAGTACACGGGCTTCTTGCTGCGGTAGACGACTCCCGCCTCAACGAAGGACGCGAACATGCGCAGGATGTCGGCCTCGAAAGCGGGCGCCTTCGTCTTGTACTCGTTGGCCCAGTCGGCGAGCACGCCGAGCCGCTTGAACTGGGTCTTCTGGGTCGCGATCCAGCTCTCCGAGAAGGCGTCGCAAAGCTGCCTGAGCTCGGCGGTTGAGACCTGGCGGTTCGCCTCGCGAAGCTCGCGCGTGACCTTTTGCTCGATCGGCAATCCGTGGCAGTCCCAGCCGGGCACAAAGGGGGTCCTGAACCCCCTCATCGCCTTGTAGCGGACGGTGATGTCCTTGAGCGTCTTGTTGAGCGCGGTGCCGATGTGGACGTCCCCGTTCGTGAACGGCGGACCGTCATGGAGCGTGAAGACCGGAGCTCCTGACCTTTTGTCCTGCAACGCCTTATAGAGGCCGGTCTTCTCCCAATGCGCCACCCGGGCAGGCTCACGCTGCGGCAACCCCGCCCGCATCGGGAACTCGGTCTTTGGGAGCTGCAACGTGTCTTTAAGTTCTGTCGCCAATCGGAAAAAAGGGGTCCGAGAGGGTAAAGTGGGCTACCGGTGAGTCAAGACACTCGCTTGGCGAGAGTCGTCCCGGAGACGATGCAATCCGGAAGCGAAATCCCGTCCCTCACGTTGCCTCCAATGAAGAGGCCCGCATGGGCTTTCTCGCAGGCCTCCATCGCCGCCAGGTGCCTCTCGTATCCGAGGTTGTACTGGGGGATCGACCGGGGCCAGACCGCGTGCCGGGTGAAGACCGGCTTGCCCTCCGCGCCCAGGAGGTCGCGCAGGTCCGCAAGCACCCGCTCCTCGAGCGCCTTCTGCCCCAACGTGGCGTTGCCCGGCTTCAGCGTGCCACCCGCGAATATGGAGAGCGTCACGTGGCCCTCGGGCGCCCGTCCGGGGAACAGTGTCGAGGTAAAGAGGACGCCGAGTATCGTGCGGTTCTCCGACAGGGGAATCAATGCGCCGAACCCGTCGAGCGGGTGGCGGACCTTGTCGCGCCTGAAGCCGAGCGTCATCGAGGCAATCGGCGGGTACTCTATCGCAGAAAGTCCCGCGAGCGGGCTTGTCCCGTTGATCTCGAGCCGCGCGAGGGCATCCGCAGGGAGTGCCGCGACGACGCAGTCAAAGTCGCCCTTGCCCCCGCCGCTCGGGCCGTCCCACTCGACCGTCCAGAGGGACTTCTTCCCCTGCGAGAGGCGCGTCACCGGAGAATCTGTCGACACGCTCCCGACGGGCAGGCGCGCCGCCAGAGCCTCCGGCAGCGTCTGGAGTCCCTTCTTGAAGGAGATAATCGGCGGGGGGCCGGAGATGCCCAGGTTCTTGCGTTTGCTGGCACCCTCGGCGGCCGCCCTGACGAACGACCCCACCGTCCTCTCCGCTTCCCATATCTTCGGGAACGCGTGCCTGACAGAAAGCTTCTCGGCGTCGCCGGCAAAGATGCCGCCGATAAGCGGCTGGACCAGCATTTCCAGCACCTCCCTGCCGAAGTGGTCCCTAACGATGTCCGCGACACTGACATCCTCGGTGCGGTTGACCGGCTTGCGCGTGGCCTCCGCACCGACAACGATCTTCGACCTCATGGAGAGGAGGGGCGTGGAGAGGAAGGCGGCCAACGACGTCGGGGCGGGCACGGCGACAAGCGTTCCCTTTCGCACGATGTAGCGGTTGACGGCGGCGGGTGAGGACACGACCCGCTCCGGCCCAAGGCCGAGCTCCGAGATGACACCCGCGATCTCGGAGGTGGATTCCTGGAACGACACGGGGCCCGACTCGACGAGCCATCCATCGGTGCTCTCGGAGCGCACGACGCCGCCCAGCCGGGCCGATGCCTCGAGGAGGCGCACCTTGTGGCCCGCGGACGAAAGGCGCCACGCCGCCGTCAGGCCCGTGACACCGCCACCGAGGACCGCAACCGTCATAGGAGTGTCACTTCCACGTTGTGACGGCGTCAACCAAGGCCTCGACGCAGCCGATCTTGGCCTGCGGCAGTATGCCGTGGCCGAGGTTGAAAATATGGCCCGAGGTTCCTCGCATCGACTCGAGGAGGCGCGTGGCCTCTCGCCTCGCGATGTCAGGCGTCGTGTTCAGGATGGCCGGGTCCAGGTTGCCCTGCACGGCGACGTTCGCGGGCAGCGTCCTTCGGACGACCGAGAGGTCGTTCGACCAGTCGACGCTGAGGACGCGCGCACCCGTGAAGGACTGGTCCACCAGGTGCGGTCCGGTTCCCTTGCCGAATATGATGATGGGGAATCCCTCGGGCATTGCGGCCACGATCTCGCGGATCCACCGCAGCGACGCGGCCTCATAGTCGGGGCCGGCGATCGCGCCACCCCATGAGTCGAAGATCTGGATCGCGTCTGCCCCCGAGGCGATCTGCATCTTGAAGTAGGTGATGAGGGACGCCGTCAGCTTGCCGAGCAGGAAGTCGAAGGTGGCGCGGTCCTCGTAGAAGAGCCCCTTCACGACCGCGAAGTCATCAGAGCTGCCTCCCTCAACCATGTAGGTGGCGAGTGTCCACGGTGATCCGCCGAAGCCGAGCAGAGCCCGGCTGCCCGCAAGTTCCTTCTTGAGGAGCGAGAGGGCGCCCCCGACATACGAAAGCCTCTCCGGCACCGCCTCCGGCGAGCCGAGGGCCTCGATCTTGGCCCGCGTGTCCAGGCGGTAGTCCATCGCGATGCCGCCCTCGTCGCGGAACGAGTAGCCCTGGCCCAGGGCCTCGGGGATGACGAGGATGTCCGAGAAGAGGATGACGGCGTCCAGAGCGAAACGGCGTGTCGGCTGCAGCGACACCTCCGTCGCCAGCTCCGGCGTCTTCACCATCTTCAGGAAGCCGTGCTTTGCCTTCAGCTCCCGGTACTCGGGCAGGTACCGGCCAGCCTGCCGCATGATCCAGACAGGGGGTCGCTCTAGCGGCTCGCAGGCGCAGGCGGAGAGGAATCGGATTCTTGAATTCAAGGTGTGTCGGCGAGCCAGTCGCGGGGCCTGAGGAACGTATCGACGAGCCTCTCCTCGGGCGAGCCGGGAAGGGCGGTGACTCCGTAGTCCCAGCGCACCATGGGCGGCAGGCTCATGAGGATCGACTCCGTGCGGCCGCCGCTCTGGAGGCCGAAGAGGGTGCCTCGGTCCTGGAGGAGGTTGAACTCCACGTAGCGCCCCCGGCGGCGAAGCTGGTGCTCGCGCTCACGCTCGCCGTAGGAGGTGGTCTTCCTGCGCTCCACGATCGGGATGTAGGCCTGCATGAAGGCGTCGCCCACGCTGCGCATTAGGGCGAAGCTCTGCTCGAACCCGAGCTCGTCGAAGTCGTCGAAGAAGAGCCCGCCGATTCCGCGCGACTCGCCGCGGTGCCTGAGGAAGAAGTAGTCGTCGCAGGCCTTCTTGAACCGCGCGTGGAGAGAGGCGCCGAAAGGGGTGACGGCGGCCCTCGCCGTCTTGTGCCACTGCACCGCGTCCTCCTCGAACCCGTAGAACGGCGTCAGGTCCCAGCCGCCGCCGAACCACCACGTGGGGTTCTCTGTCCCGGCGCCGGCGATGAAGAAGCGCACGTTCGCGTGGCACGTGGGGATGAAGGGGTTCCTCGGGTGGATGACGACGGAGACGCCGTGGGCCGTCCATGCCTTGCCCGCTATGTCGGGGCGCCTCGCCGAGGCCGACGGGGGAAGGGTCGTGCCTGAGACGTCTGACAGGGCCACGCCGGCCTTCTCGAAGACGGAGCCATTGGAGAGGATGCGCGTGCTCCCGCCGCCGCCCTCGGTGCGCTGCCACTTGTCGTTAATGAACTTTGAGCTGCCGTCGGCCTTCTCGAGTGCCGAGCAGATCCCCTCCTGGAGTCCCTTCAGGTAGGCCTGCACGCCTTTTGAGTCGGTGGCCATGGTCTCCTCAGTGGCCAGGAACGTGGATAATGGGCCAGGTGTCCGCGGTGGGCGTGGGCGTGGGCCGCATGGGCGAAGCCGGGACGCCCGGCAGAGCGGTGTTGGAGGGGAGGCCGCCCGCGCGAGTGAACGGGCCCTCCGCGATCGGGAACTTGATGAAGGCGTCGTCCATCAGCTCCCGGACGTTCAGGTCGCGCGTGCGCGCATCGGGGCTGTCCATCGTGACGACGATGATCCTGTGGCCGCCGCGCAGCACCGTCGCCGAGAGGCAGAACCCCGCGCCGCTCGTGAAGCCGGTCTTTAGCCCGTCGACGCCCTCGATCTTCCCGAGGAGGTGGTTGTGGTTGTTCATGATGACGGGCTTCAGCCGCACGCCCGCTCCGAACGGGCGCGTCTTCACCGAGGTGTAGCGCAGGACGTCCGTGTTGAGCACCAGGTAGCGGCAGAGGATGGCAAAGTCCCTGGGCGTCGTGAGGTCGCCCTCGGCGATGTGCCGGTTCGGAGGCGGGAACCCGTTCGGCGAGCGGAAGGTGCTGTGGTTCATCCCGAGCTCGCGCGCCTTGACGTTCATCCGGGCGACGAAGGCCGCCACGGTTCCGCCGGCCTTGTGGGCGAGGGCATACGCTGCGTCGTTCGCGGACTGGATCATAGCCGCGTAGATCAGCTCGTCCACCGTGAACACCTCGCCCTGGCGCAGCCAGACCTTGGTGCTGTCGGGGATGTCCGCCACCCTGGCGTCGTCGTGCGTCACGGTCACCGGCGTGTCCAGGCTGATCGCGCCGTCCTTGATGTAGTCGCAGAGGACGGCGTACGTCATGAGCTTCGTCATGCTGGCCGGCGGGCTGATGGCGTCCGCGTTGTCCTGCACGAGAACCGCGCCCGTCATGGCGTCTATCGCGATGGCGCCCTTGTAGGAAGGTGCCGTGCGGGCCTGGAGGGAACCCGCGGAGACTGCCAGGACAAGAAGGACTGCGGCCAGTGGAAGGCGCTTCAGAGGCATGTTGATAGGAAAACGCGGGTGACCCCCATGGCAACTTTCACTTTCCAGCGGGAACAGGCGTCGCCTGCTCGAGCGGGAGTTCGCGGAGTTTGAGGTCTGGGTTCTTCTCGACGAAGTAGCGCATCGTCCAGTCGTTCGGGAAGAGGGCGACCGGCTGGTCCAGCTTGTCGCTCCCGAAGCTGACGCCCGAGGCAACGACGAGGCCCGAGGGATTGCCGAGCGAGGGGTGGGGCTCGATCCAGCGAAGGACGGTCCACGGTGCCACCTCGAGGCGGGACTCGGCCCCGTACTCGCTCTTGAGCCGGTACTGCACGACCTCGAACTGCAGAGGGCCGACGGCCGCGAGCAGCGTCGCGCCCGGGGGCGCGCTCCTTGCGGAAAACGACTGCACGACGCCCTCCTGGAGAAGCTGGTCGAGGCCGGCCCGGAACTTCTTCGAGTCCGACGGGTTCGGGTTTGAGATGTAGGCGAAGACCTCCGGCGGGAACCTCGGGATCTCGTCGAACAGGATCGAGCGGTCCTCGGTCAGCGTGTCGCCAATGCCGAACGCGTCGTGGCCGACGAGGCCAATGATGTCGCCGGGCCAGGCCTCGTCGACGGTCTCCCTGTCCTGGCCGAAGAGCTTCTGCGAGGACGAGAGACGCACGGTGCGGCCGGCCTGCATGTGAAGGACGCCCATGTCGCGCTCAAACTTGCCCGAGCAGATCCGCATGAAGGCGATGCGGTCCCTGTGGCGCGGGTCCATGTTCGCCTGGATCTTGAAGATGAAGGCCGAGAACTTGTCGGTCGTGACCGGGATCACGCGCCTCGTTCCCCCCGCGACGGAGGTGCGGGGCTGCGGCGGGATCGAGTTCTCGAGGAAGCCGTCCAGGAGGAGCTGGATCCCGAAGTTGTTGACGGCGCTCCCGAAGAAGACCGGCGTCTGCTTGCCCGCGTGCACCGCGGCCAGGTCGAAGGGATGGCCCGCGCCGTCCAGCATGGCCAGCTGCTCCTGCACCTCGAGGAAAGTGTCGTCGTCCATCTTCGCGCGGACGGCCGCGTCCTCGAGCGAGGACACTTTCTCGGGCGCGCGGTAGGCGCCGCCCGGCACGCGCTCAAAGAGGTGCACCTGCCTGTTGCGGCGGTCGAAGACCCCGCGGAAGGAGGGCCCGTTGCCGAGCGGCCAGATGACCGGCGAGGCCTGGATCCCGAGGACCTCCTCAAGCTCGTCCAGGAGGGCGATCGGGTTCCTCGTCGGCCGGTCGCACTTGTTCATGAAGGTGAAGATCGGGATGCCGCGCCGGCGGCAGACCTCGAAGAGCTTGCGCGTCTGGGTCTCCACGCCCTTCGCGGCGTCGATCACCATCAGCACCGCGTCGACGGCGGTCAGGACACGGTAGGTGTCCTCCGAGAAGTCCTTGTGACCCGGGGTGTCCAGCAGGTTGACGACCATCCCGTTGTAGTCGAACTGCAGGACGGTCGAGCTGATCGAGATGCCGCGCTGCTTCTCCAGCTCCATCCAGTCCGACGTCGTCGCCCGCTGGTTCTTCCTGTCCTTCACGGCCCCTGCCAGGTGGATGGCGTTGCCATACAGCAGGAACTTCTCGGTCAAAGTCGTCTTTCCGGCGTCGGGGTGCGAGATGATCGCGAAGGTGCGCCGGCGGGCGATTTCAGACTGAGGAGACATCGTAATCGGTCAGTAAAATCCCCCCCGGGGCCCCTTGGAAGCCTTTTCGGGGATAGGGGCCCCGGGCGTCACTTTTGGCTTCTACGCGTGCCGCGGGCGGCAATGATCCCTGAATGTCAGCCCCCTCGTTCAAACTTAAGGCCAATGCCAACTCCCGGGTGCTCACCGGGCACCCCTGGGTGTTCGCGAACGAGGTCGAGGCACCGCTTCCGGCCGAGTGCGACGGCGAGGTCGTCGAGTGCCGGGACCGCATGGGCAGGATGCTGGGCACCGGCATCTGCAACGGCCGCTCCCAGATCGTGTGGCGCAGGCTTTCCAGGGACCGCGTGGCCCTGGACGAGGCCTACCTGGACGGAGCCATCCAGCGCGCGATCGCCCGGCGCGCGCCCGGCGACTTCAGGCGCCTCGTCTGGTCGGAGTCGGATGACCTTCCGGGCGTCGTGGCCGACCAGTACGGCGACGTGATCGTCCTGCAAATCCAGACCCTCGCCATGGAAAAGCGCTCCGCGCTCATTGGCGACCTGATCCACAGGCACCTGGGCCCCGCGGAGGTCATCTTCCGCAACGACGCCCCGATCCGCAGGCTGGAGGGCCTCGCGATGGAGGTGCACACGCGCTCCGGCAAGCCCTGGGAGCCGCGCTGGGCCTCGATCGACGGCTTCGACGTGTGGCTGGACCTGATGGGCGGCCAGAAGACCGGGTTCTACCTGGACCAGAGGGTGCAGCACCAGGTGGTCGCCAAGTACTGCGCCGGCAAGCGCGTGCTCGACGCCTTCTGCAACCAGGGCTCTTTCGGCATCCACGCCTCCCGTGCCGGCGCCTCCCAGGTCATGGCAATCGACAGCGCGGCGGACGCCATAGACGCCGCCAAGCGAAACGCCGAGCGCAACAAGGCCGACGTGGATTTCCGTGTCGCGAACGTCTTTGACTGGCTGAACGACCCCTCGAACAAGCCCGGCCCGAACTGGGACGTCATCATCCTGGACCCCCCTCCCTTCGCGAAGTCGAAGTCCGCCCTCGAGGGGGCGCTCAGGGGCTACAAGGACATCAACCTGCGCGCCATGCAGAGGCTGGCCCCGGGCGGCATCCTGGCCACCTACACCTGCTCGCACCACATGCAGGACGAGGAGCTGCGCTTCGTCCTGGCCGGGGCCGCCGCCGACGCCAAGCGCAAGGTCCGCGTGGTCGAGTTCTGCCACCAGCCGCCCGACCATCCCGTGCTTATCTCGATGCCTGAAAGCGAGTACCTGCGCGGCTACATCCTCAGGGTGGAGTAGGGTTTACGGACCGGAACGTCCTAAGCTTGCAAGATGGGACGGGCTGCGGAAACCTCCGCTCATGCCACGGCCGGTCAACGCCCTTATTGTCGATGATGAGCCGCACGTTCGCGTGCTTATAAAGATGCTGCTCAAGCAGCTCGGGATCGAGACGGTCTGGGAGGCGGGGGACGGCAACGTGGCCCTGGACCAGGCGGCGGCCCACAGGCCGGACGTCATCCTGCTCGACATCAACCTGCCGCAGATCGGCGGGCTCGAGGTCCTGGCCAAGCTCAAGGCCGCGCACCCGAAGATCCCGGTCATCATTGTCTCCTCCCAGAGCACGATGAAGACGGTCATCCAGACCCGCGAGCTGGGCGCCGAGGCCTATGTCCTGAAGCACGCCCCGAAGTCCGAGGTGCTGCAGATGCTCTCCGACGCCTTCGACAACATCGCCGAGGCCGACAGCGCGCTGCCGGGCCCGACGGATGGCGAGCTTCCCGCGGCGCCGGCCTGAGGCCGGCGCACGGGGAAAGACGTCAGAACTTGCCGCCGTAGATCGCGGAGGCTCCGAGCTCCTCCTCGATGCGCAGCAGCTGGTTGTACTTGGCGACGCGGTCCGTGCGGCAAAGTGAGCCGGTCTTGATCTGGCCCGCGTTCGTGGCAACCGCGATGTCGGCGATCGTCGTGTCCTCGGTCTCGCCGGAGCGGTGTGAGATGACGGCCGTGTAGCTGGCCTCCTTGGCCATCTCGACGGCGTCCAGCGTCTCGGTCAGGGATCCGATCTGGTTCACCTTCACGAGGATCGAGTTGGCGGTGCCGGTATCGATGCCCTTCTTCAGGAACTCGGTGTTGGTGACGAAGAGGTCGTCGCCGACCAGCTGCGTCTTGTCACCGATCGCGACCGTCAGCTTCTTCCAGGTCTCCCAGTCGTTCTCGGCGCAGCCGTCCTCGATCGAGATGATCGGGTACTTGGCGACCAGCTCCTTGTAGAAGGCGACGATCTGGTCGCCCGTCATCGAGCGGCCCGTGGACTTCTTGAGCACGTAGGCCTTCTTCTCCTTCACGTAGAACTCGGAAGCCGCGACGTCGAGCGCGAGCGCGATGTCCTTGCCAAGCTTGTAGCCGGCCTGCTTGACCGCGAAGGCGATGGCGTCCAGCGCGGCCTCGGCCGACTCGAGCTTCGGGGCGAAGCCGCCCTCGTCTCCCACCGCCGTGGCCAGGCCCTTCTCCTTGAGCACCTTCTTCAGTGAGTGGAACACCTCGCAGCCCATGCGCAGGGCCTCGGCGAACGTCTTCGCGCCAATCGGCATGATCATGAACTCCTGGAAGTCGATCGGTGCGTCGGAATGCGCGCCGCCATTCATGATGTTCATCATCGGCACCGGGAGCACCTTGGCGTTCGGGCCGCCGATGTATTTGTAGAGGGGCTGCCTGAGCTCAGCCGCCGCCGCCTTGGCCGTCGCGAGCGATACGCCGAGGATGGCGTTCGCGCCGAGCCTCGACTTGGTCTTCGTCCCGTCGAGCTTGATCATCGTCCTGTCGACGGCGACTTGGTCGCACGCGTCGAAGCCCACGAGCTCCGGGGCGATGATGGACTTCACGTTGGCGACGGCCGTCTGCACGCCCTTGCCGCCGTAGCGCTTCTTGTCGCCGTCACGCAGCTCGATGGCCTCGTGCTCGCCGGTGGAGGCGCCCGAGGGGACCGCGGCGCGGCCGAGGGTTCCGGAGGCGAGGCGGACGTCGACCTCGATGGTCGGATTGCCGCGGGAGTCGATGATCTCGCGGGCGGTGATGGAGGCGATGGATGTGTTCATGAAAAGTTGGCGGGAATGGGAGACAAAATCAGACGCGAAACGGGCTTAGGAAGAAAGTCCAAAGTAAACCCGGGAGCAGTTTCCATGCGCGAAAGGCAGGGGCTACCCGGTAAATCCCCCTTTCGGGGCCCATTTGGGCTCCTTCGAACGGGACCCGGTGCCTCAGCTGGACTTTAGCAGGCGGATCACGTCCGCCCTTGCGGCGCGGCGCGCGGGCACTGCGCATGCCGCGGTGGCCGAGGTCAGCAGTAGGATCGTTACGCAGACGTAGACGGCGGGGTCGAACGGAGACGTCTCAAAGAGCATGCCCTGCATGAAGCGGGTGAGCGCGACACCGCCTGAAACCCCAATCGCCACTCCGACCGCCGCAAATAAGATACCTCGGCCGAAGATGAGGGAGCGGATATTCTTGGGCGTGGCGCCGACGGCCATCCTGATCCCGAACTCCGTCATCCGGCTCGATACCGCGAAGGCGATGACGGAGAACAGCCCAACGATGGTGAGACCGAGTGCGATCACAGCCAGGCCCTTCATCACCTTGAAGGCGAAGTTCTCCTGCCCCATGGTCCGCTCCACATTTTCGTTGATCGAGGCGACATCCGAGATGATCAGGCGGGGATCGATCTGGTAGATCGCGCGCCTGACAGTCCCCGCGAATGCCGCCGGCGGGTCCTTGTCCATCCGCAGGATCAGCGTGTCGATGTTCGGCGGGTACATCCAATCAGGGGAGTACAGGTGCATCCCCGCGGGCGCCCGGGTGGTCTCCCTCACGTCCCGGACGACGCCCACGACCTGGAACGGTGTCCCTATGGCCACCTGGATCTTGATGAACTGGCCGATCGGGTCCTTGTCCCCGAAACGCTGCTTTGCCAACTCCTGGTTGATCACCACCTCGGTCTGGCCCCGCTTTCCGCTGAGCCAGCGACCCCGCACCATGGTTAGGCCCGCCGTGTCCGCGTAGTCTGCCGGCACGAAATTGCCGGCAACCGGACGGAAGGAACCATCTGCCATCTGCAGCTGGGCCGTGCCATAGAAGGCACCCATGAAGAGGGTGTCCTGGCCATACGAAGCTGCTTTCACACCTGGTAGGGTCACCATCCTCTCCCGCAGGCGCTCGAAGAGCTGCAGCCGAGCCTCATTGGGTGGGTTGTAGCCTGGTGGGAAGATGACCCACGCCTTCACCTTTCCCACGGGGTCGAAGCCCAGATCCAGGGAGTGCAGCCGCTCGAATGACCGGACCATGAGACCAGTCCCGGTGAGCAGGATCACGGCAAACGCCGCCTGGACGACCACGAGCACGTTGCGCGCCTTGCCGCCCCGCCGGCCCTCCGCCATGTTGGGGGCCCCATCCTTGAGCCCGGAGTTGATGTCGGCCCGCATGATGCGCAGCGCGGGGACGAGCGCCGTCACGAGGCTGGCGAAGACACCCAGGCAGCCTATGCAGGCAATCGTACGCCAGTCCCAGTAATTGTTGAACCAATAGTCGGTCGTCCCGTACAGGAAATTGAAGATGGCCGGAAATAGCCACCGGGCTGCGGCGAGGATGGTCAGGACGGAGCTTAAGGATAGCAGCAGGCTTTCAACGGCCAGCAGGAGCACGACCCGCCAGCGCGAGGCGCCGACTGCGAACCGGATGCTGATCTCGTGCCTGCGGCCCAGGAGCCGGATGAGCACCAGGTTGGCGACATTGAGGCAGGCGATGCCGAACAGGAAAGCCGCCGCGGCGAAGAGCACCCAGAAGATTTCCGGCCTGCTTGCGTCGACGATCCCGGTCAGGATTGGCTTCTCGTCCGCGAAGTAGGCGGATGCCCATTGCGGTATCTGGGGCAGCTTCACCGCGGATATCTGGGAGACCGCCACAGCCTTTGTGACTCCCGGTTTCAGGCGCGCGAGCATCGTGAGCCCGGGGTTGAACACGTCCGCGGGGTTCAGCTTGTAGATCAGCGGCCTGAAGATTCCCGAATAGAAATTCGGCGGGACCGCCTGACCGGGCGCCAGGACGCCGACGATCGTGCACGTCGTCTGGTCAATCTTCACGGACTTCCCGAGTATTTCTTTGTCCCCCGCGAAACGGCCGTGCCAGAAGAGGTCGGATATGACCACGACATCCCCGGCTCCCTCCTTGTATTCCGCGGGAAGGAAGGGCCTGCCGCGCGCGATGACGATCCCGAGATTCGAGAAGAAGCCGGGCGAAACCGCCAAGACGAGCTGTGGGTCCGGGTCGCCGCGGACGACGACGTTGGCCATCTGCGGGGACCCGGCGATGATCTCCGAGAAGGCGTCGGTCTGCTCCTGGTAGGCCTTCAGGAAAAGACCGGCCTGGTAGTAGGATTCGGTTCCTTGCTTGTCCTTGTAGCCGATGGAATACAGCTCGGCCGGCCTCGGGAAGGGCTGGTCGCGGAAAAGTATCCAATCCGTTATCTCGAAGATGACCGTCGCGACTCCTATCCCCAGGATGAGCGTGAAGAGGACCGTCAGCGAGTAACCCGGCGACTTTGCGAGTGATCTGAGCGAAAACCGGATGTCCCGCCGGAGTTGTTCAAGCCAGAAGAGAATTCGGTCAGTGGTCCTTGGGGACATGCTGATTGGGGCTGATGCCTGCAAGACCTGCAGGCGACGCAGGCAGTCTGACAGGTGCAGTGCCCCGCCTGCGAGGAAGATTCTGTCCCGGCCCTGCGCGTTGCCCGCGCACCGGTGCCCTCGATCCAGAACGTCCGTGGCCCTAGAACGGGGAGCGGGTCTGGCTCAGGCGCCTAAAGAGGCGCGCCACGGGCCCGAACGACTTGGGCCTGGCGGCCTCGGGTATCTGCGCGATGAAGCCGCGCTGCGCGCAGAGGGCCGCGACCGAGATCCCGTCGTAATTCTTGATCGAGACGCACTCGGCCGTCAGGACGCCGGCCGGAACTTGGTGCAGGTGCCCCTCATAGGCGGCGGCGTGGAGCGGCGTGTCACCGTTGTCGTTCCTGATCGAGAGGAGCTCCAGCGTCAGCTGGGCCGGCGGGACCTTGCCCAGCTGGCCGGACTCTGCGGCGGCATGGGCCGCCGTGAAGCCCGTCTTGCTCAGGATGCTGAGGTTCTCGAATACCATGAGTGACGCCGGGATCTGCTCCAGGTGGCCGGAGATCGCGGCCGCATGGAACACCGTGTCGCCTGCGGAGGTGGTCTCGCGAAGGGCCTCCGTGGTCAGCAGCGCGGCCGGAACCTGGTCCATGTGCCCGTTGAAGGCCGCGACGTGGAGCACCGTCTCTCCGCTCACGTTTCGCCTGGCCATGTTCTCCGGCGTCAGGAGCTCCTGGGGGACCTTGTCGATCGTCCCGTGCTCGGCCGCCTCGTGGTAGATCGTGTTGCCGGTGTCGCTCGAGCGAAGGAACACGTCGGTCGTCAGGAGCTCGGCCGGGATCTGGCCCAGCGTCCCGTGGGCCGCGGCCGTGTGGAAGCAGTTGTAGCCGGCGTTGCTGCGGATCGAGAGGTTCTCCGAGGTCAGGACCTCGCGCGGCACCTGGTCCAGGTGCCCCCCGATTGCGGCGTGATGAAGCGGGGTGTAGCCTGCGTCGTTCTTGATCGTCAGGTATTCGGCCGTGAGGGCCTCCGGGGGCAGCGTCCCCAGGACGCCGTAGCGCGCCGCCAAGTGGATCGGCGTGTGGCCCGCGGCGTTTCTGGCGGCAAAGCCGGCTTCTTTCTTGGGTGCGGTTTCGGTCATCAGCTGTTGGTGTTAGATAGCCTTTCGACGCAAACCTAAGCAAATCAAATGCCCCGGGCATGATTCGGCTAAAGTGTTCGCCGGATTGATCCGTGATAGTAGCGCAAAATGCACGTACCACACTCCTCCCGCGCCCTGCTCGACCGGCAAGGCCTTTCGGCCCGTCTGCGCATTGGTACTTACCCCCGGCTCGGGTGATTGGATTTGCAAACCCCTCACCTGAAAACAACCTAAGACGCAATGTATCCAGCCGATTCCAGCCCGGCGGCAGCCCAGGATAGCATCCTGATTGTCGACGACGAGGCCCCGATCCTCGAGGCCTTCGCGGCCGCTTTGTCCCCGCACTTCGACGTGTCCTCGGCTACCTCGGCCCGCGAGGCCGATTTCCTGCTCCGCAAGAAGGTCTTCAAGGTCGTCATCAGCGACCACCTGATGCCCGGCGGCAACGGCATGAGCTTCCTGGTCCGCGCCCGCGAGGAGTACCCGGAGATGCAGAGGATCCTCGTGACCGGCTACATGAAGCCCGAGATGCTGATACGCAGCGTCAACGAGGCCGCCCTTTTCAGGTACCTGCTAAAACCTGTCGCGCTCACCGAGCTCGTCAAGGTCGTGCAGGACGCGGTCCGGGCATCAGGCTGAGGACGGCACCAGCCGCGTCGCGGGCTTCCTGACGGCGCGCTTCCTTGCGGCCGCGAGGCGCGTCAGGAGGAACGGGGCCGTGGAGCTTCGCCTCGACTTGAGGAGTCCAACGAGGTCGCCCTGGTACACGAGCTCGCCGCCGGAGGGTCCGCCGCCAGGCCCCATCTCGGCGACGTAGTCGGCCTCGAGGATCAGGTCCAGGTTGTGCTCGATAACCACCACCGTGTGGCCCTGGTCAACCAGCGCGTGCAGCACGCGGATCAGCTTCTCGCAGTCGCTCAGGTGAAGCCCGATCGTCGGCTCCTCAAGGATGTAGAGGTTGCGCGGGACGGAGCCTCGGCTCCTCTCGCGGTAGGTGGCGAGGCCCTTGGAGAGCTCGGTCACGAGCTTGAGCCGCTGCGCCTCGCCCCCCGAGAGGGTTGAGGAACTCTGCCCAAGGGTCAGGTAGCCGAGCCCGCAGTCGCCCATCAGCTTGCAGACGGCGGCAAGCTCCGAGTGGAAGCTGAAGAACTCGGCGGCCTCCTCGAAAGTCAGCTGCAGGACGACCCCGATCGACTTGCCCTTCCATGTGATCTCGGAGAGCTCCGGGCCGTAGCGCAGGCCCTGGCAGTCGTCGCAGGGAAGATAGGTGTCGGGCATAAACGCCATCTCCAGGCGGATCCTGCCCGCGCCCTCGCAGGTGGGGCAGCGCCCGCCGACCGTGTTGAATGAGAAGCGCGAAGCCGTGTAGCCGCGTATCTTCGACTCGGGCAGGGACGCGAAGAACTTCCTTATGAGGTCGAAGATGCCGAGGTAGGTGGCCGGCGTGGAGCGCGGCGTCTTGCCGATCGGGGACTGGTCGACCTCGATCACGGAGCGGAAGATGTCCGCGCCCTTCAGCTCGGCGAAGGGCTCGAGCTTCGTGGACGCGAACTTGGCGTAGTCCCGCCCGCTGATCCTGGACTTCCCCAACTCGATCGAGCACTCGGCCGCGGGGCCGACCAAGTCGCGGAAGAGGGTGGACTTGCCGGCGCCGCTCGGGCCCGCGACCATAGTCAGCTTTCCCACGGGGAAACGAAGGTCCACGCCCTTCAGGTTGCGGTGTCTTGCACCCTTCAGCTCGATCCATTCCTGGCCCGAGCCGCCGAGGTCGCGGTAGGAGCCGAGGAGCGGGTGGGTGATGCCCTTGGCGAGGAAGACCCCGGTGAGGGAAGAGTCGTTGGCCTTGATCTCGGCCGGGGTGCCGAGCGCCAGGAGCTCGCCGCCATGGACGCCGGCCGCGGGCCCCAGGTCCAGGATCAGGTCGGCCTTGCCCATCAGCTCGTCGTCGTGCTCGACGACGAGGAGCGTGTTCCCCTTGTCGCGGAGCGCGAGCAGGGTCTCGATCAGCCGGTCGTTGTCGCGGGCGTGGAGCCCTATGCTCGGCTCGTCCAGCACGTACAGGACACCGGCCAGGTTCGTTCCCAGCTGCGCCGCGAGGCGTATCCTCTGGGCCTCGCCGCCGGAAAGCGTCTTGGTCGGGCGGTCGAGCGAGAGGTAGCCCAGGCCCACGTGGTCCATGAACTTCAGCCTCTCGCGGATCTGCGGGACGATGTCGCGCGTGACGAGCTCGCCGCGCTCATCCAACTCCAGCTGCTCGAGGCTCGCGATGAGCTCCGAGGGCGGGTGGGCGAGGAGGGCGGGGAGCGAGAGGGGCGGCCTTCTTCCCTTCAGGTGCAGCTTCACCGAGCGCGAGACGCGGTTCAGGCGCTCGCCGTGGCAGTCGGGGCACTCGACGCCGTCGCCTCCCTTCTCGTCGCCGGCGAGTCCGAGCTGGCGCAGGCGCAGCGCGTTCTCATCCTCGTCATCGTCGTCCTGCGCGGCCATCCAGGGATAGATCCGCCCGTATCCGCGGCAAGTCGGGCACCAGCCGCGGGACGAGTTGAACGAGAAGTCCTTCGGGTCGAGCTCCGGGAATGACTCGCCGGTCTCGATGTCGGTGCGCGTCGTCGAGAACCACGAGAGGATGTCGCCGCCCGGCAGCGCGAGGAAGCACGCACCCTTGCCGACATCGAGCGCGCGCTCGAGGGCGGTGCCCGGCTTCGGGTTCGCCTTCAGGTCCGAGACCACGACCTCGATGTCGTGCTCCTTGTAGCGGTCGAGCTTCTGGAAGGCGTCGACGCGACCCAGTTTGCCGTCGACGCGCATGAGCTCGTAGCCCTGCTTGCCGAGCCAGTCGGCCATGGGCTGGTGGTGGCCCTTCCTGCCGCGGATCAAGGGCGAGCAGAGGTAGAGGTGCTTTGCCTTCCTGGCCTTGGGCTCGGCCATCACCTTCATGAGCAGCTTGCGCAGCGCACCGGGGGAGAGCGGCTTGACCGCCCTGTCCGTGTCAGGGTGGTGCTGCACGCCGAGCCTCGCGTAGAGGAGGCGCAGGTACTGCGCGACCTCTGTGATCGTGGCGACGGTCGACTTCAGCGACCCTCGCGTCACCCGCTGCTCGATCGCGACCGCCGGCGGGATGCCGGTCAGCCGGTCGATTGCCGGCCGCGGCAGCTGCTCGACGAACTGCCGTGCGTACGGCGACATGGACTCCATGAAGCGGCGCTGGCCCTCCGCGAAGATGATGTCGAAGGCCAGGGTGGACTTTCCCGAGCCCGAGACGCCGGTCACGACCGTCAGCTGGCGAAGCGGTATCGAGACCGAGAGGTTCTTCAGGTTGTTCTCCCGGGCGCCCACGACCTCGATCGAGTTCCGGGTCACGAGGAGCGGAAGCTCGCGCGCGTGGGCGGGCTCGGCGACCTGAAGCTCGGCCCGGTTGTCCTCGTCCATCGCCGCGGCCAGGAAGCCCGACGTTGCTGTCAGCGCCCTGGCGACCGCCTCGGGCGTCCCCTCCGCCACGATCTTGCCGCCGGCGGCACCGGCCTCGGGCCCGATCTCGATGATCCAGTCCGCGCACTTGAGCACATCCAGGTTGTGCTCGATCACGATCAGGCTGTGGCCTCGGTCGACCAGGGCCTGCAGGACGGCGAGCAGCCTGCCGACATCGTGGCGGTGGAGCCCGGTGGTCGGCTCATCGAGAAGGAGGAGCGCGCCGGATTCGCCCTCGAGCGTCTCGAGGTAGCGCACGAGCTTCAGTCGCTGGGACTCGCCGCCGGAAAGCGTGTTCAGCGGCTGGCCGAGGGCCAGGTAGCCAAGGCCCACCGCGTCGAGCGCCGAGAGCCGGTGGCGGATCTTCGCGTTGTCCGAGAAGAGCTGGATCGCCTGCGTGACGCTCATCTCGAGGATGCCGGCGACCGATGTCCCGTTCCACTCGATCGCAAGCACCTCGGGCTTGAATCGGCGGCCCTCGCACACGGGGCAGGGGACGAACACGTCGGAGAGGAACTGCATCTCAACCCGCTCGTAGCCGAGGCCTAGGCAGTGGTCGCAGCGTCCGTCGCCGCTGTTGAAGGAGAAGCTCGAGGGGCCCATGCCGGCCTCCTGCGCGCGGGGGGTCGAGGCGAAGAGCTCGCGGATCAGGTCCCAGGCCTCGACGTAGAGGGCGGGGTTGGAGCGCGGCGTGCGCGACACCGGCGACTGGTCGACCAGCACGACCTCGGAGATGAGGTCGGCGCCACGGACCTCGCCCAGCTTCGCCGGGTCGTCCGTCGGCTTGCCGCGGTGCGCGAGGAGACCCTGGTAGATGACGCTGTCGAGCATCGTGGACTTGCCCGAGCCCGAGACGCCGCTCAGGCAGACGAAGCGCCTGAGCGGGATCCGCACGTCGACGCCGCGCAGGTTGTGCTTCTCGGCGCCGATGAACTCGAGGGAGGGGATCCCCTTCTGGACGGGCCTGCGGAGGGAAGGGGACTCGATCCTGCGGCGCCCCGAGAAATACGCCCCCGTGATGCTGCGCTTGTCCCTCAACATCTGCTCCACTGTGCCCTCGAAGACCAGGTGGCCGCCGTTGGCGCCCGGCTCCGGGCCGATCTCGATCACGTGCTCGGCCGCGCGGATCATCGACTCGTCGTGCTCGACGACGACGACGGTGTTCCCCGCGGCGACCAGCGAGCGGATGATGGCGACCAGGCGGTCGATGTCGCGCGGGTGAAGGCCAACGCTCGGCTCGTCCATGACGAAGAGCGTGTCGACGAGCGAGGTGCCGAGGCAGCCGGTCAGGTTCACGCGCTCGACCTCGCCGCCGGAAAGCGTTCGCGAGGGGCGGTCCGCGGTCAGGTATCCCAGGCCCACCTCGCGCAGGTAGCGCAGCCGGGTCATGATGGAGTCGTAGGCAAGCTCGGCCTGGCGCGCTCCGGGCGCCGGGCGCGCGCTTTCCATGCGCTCGAGCAGCTCGTCGACCGGCTTGCCGTAGAGCTCCGGCAGCGTGAAGCCGCTCCACCGCCAGCAGAGCGACTCGGGCTGCAGGCGCGTCCCGTTGCAGTCGGGGCAGGTGTTGTAGGAGCGGTAGCGCGACAGGAAGACGCGCACGTGCATCTTGTAGGTCGTCTTCTCGAGCCAGCGGAAGAAGCCCTTCACGCCGTACCAGTACTTCGGCCACTCCTTGCCGTTCTCCTCGCCGTACCCGGGCTCGCCGTCGACGACGAACGCTCGCTGCTCTGGAGTCAGCTGAGAGAACGGGATGTTGGTCGGGATCTTCCGCTTTGACGTGAATTTCCGAAGGTCGTCCTTCGAGCTGCTGTAGACGGCGCCCTCCCAGCACCGGATGGCGCCCTCGTCGATCGAGAGCGACGGGTCCGGGATCGCGAGGCGGTAGTCGATGTCGATGACGCGGCCGAACCCGCGGCACTTGGGGCAGGCCCCGAGCGGGGAGTTGAAGGAGAAGAGGGGAGGGGTCGGCGGGCGGAACTTCCTTCCGGTCTTCGGCGAGTGGAGTCCGCGTGAGTAGTGGCCGATCTCGGCCGGGCCGTCGGCGCCGAAGACGCGGACCTCGCCGCGCCCGAAGTGCATCGAGGTCTCGACCGCCTCGAGGAAGCGGGGCATCTGCGCCTTCGCGACCTGGATCCTGTCCTGGATGACGAAGATGCGGTGCGTGCCGGAGAGCGGGCCCGGGTCGGCCAGGAGGTCGTCGACCCGGTAGAGCGCCAGGTCAGAGTCCGTGGCGCGCGGGACGAGGACCCTCACGTAGGTCTGGTTCTTGAGGTTCGAGAGGATCTCCTTCCAGGCGAGGCTGTCGGGACGAACGACCTCGAACCCCACGAGGACGGATTTCCCGTCGCTCGCGGCCAGGGTCTTCCTCCAGATGGACTGCGGGTTGTCGTCCTCCACCTTCTGTCCCGTCTCCGGGTCGAAGCACTCCGCGGCGTGGCTGAACCACACCTTGAAGAAGTCGGTCAGCTCCGTCATCGTGCCGACGGTCGAGCGCGACGACTTCACCGTGTTTGTCTGCTCGATCGCGATCGAGGGGCGGATGTTCTCGATGGAGTCCACGCGCGGCTTGTCGAGGAGCTCCAGGAACTGCCGCGTGTAGGCGCTGAAGGTCTCTACATAGCGCCTCTGGCCCTCTGCATGCAGGGTCTCGAAGACGAGCGAGCTCTTCCCGGCGCCGCTCAGCCCGGTCACGACGACGTAGCGCCCGAGCGGTACGTCGAGGTCAAATCCCTTGAGGTTGTTCTGGCGCACACCCCTCAGGCGGATGCACTCGGGCTTCGACGGTGAGCCGCCGCTCTTTCTCGTGGACATTATTGCTTGGTAAATAGGTACCGTTCATTTGAACGGTATCAAGTAAAACTCACGGATCAGTGAGCAATTTCCCGCAAAGGAGTTATCCGACCTGGGAAAGCAACTTGAAGAGGTCGATATACGCCGTGACCTGGCGCTCCGGGTCGAACGAGGAGCGCGTGAACGAGCGAGCCTCGTCCGCGCGGGCCTTCCTCTCCTCCGGGGTGTCCGCAGCCAGGCGCGCCAGGGCCGCCCGGAAGCCCGCGTTGTCCCCCTGCTGGAGCATCCAGCCGGTCCGGCCCTCGATGAAGCATTCCTGGATGCCGAGGGCCCTGAGCGCCACGGCCGGCAGGCCATGCGACTGGGCCTCTATCAGGAAGTTGGAGAGCGCCTCCTCCTTCGACGCGTGGACGGCGATGTCCGCAGCCCGGTAGAGCGGGGCGGGATCCTGCGTGTAGCCGAGGAAGCGAACGCGGGCGGAAATGCCGAGCTTCGCTGCGAGGCTCTCGCAGGCTGCGCGCTCCGGGCCCTCGCCGGCCAGCCAGAGCATCCAGTCCCAATCCGGGGGGAACCCTGCCGCGATCTCAAGGAGCGCGCGCTGGTTCTTCTCCGGCCTGAACATTCCGACGGAGAGGAGGACAGTCGTCGTGGGGCCGGCCCCGAGCTTTGTCCTCAGCTCCTCGTTCCGCGCCTGCGACCCCTCGGGGTAGACGAGGGAGTTGTGGATCACGGTCACCTTGGGGCGCTCCATCCCGTGGAGGTTCACGAGCTCGTCCGCCGCCTCGCGGCTATTGGTCACGAGGTGCGCCGCCCGGCGCACTGACTTGTAATAGAGGGCGGGGAGAACGCCGCCGGCTCGCAAGGTCGCCACCACCTTCGTCCCAACGCCCTTGGAGCGGGCCTTGTCCTGGAGATGGCCCGCGAAGCAGTTGGCGGTCTTGCCCATGCAAAGGACGATGTTTGGGGAGTTGCTGAGGACGGTCCTGGAAAGCCCCGGGCCGAACCAGTCGATCCCGGTATCGAAGGGCTGAAGGCTCGTGAAGGGGCCCGCGGTCGGCGCCAGCTTGCCGCCGGGCCTGAAGGTCACCAGTTGCGAGTCATGGCCCTGCGCCCTGAACTCCCGGCTTAGGAGGATCGAATGGCGCTCGGTTCCGCCGCTTCGCAGCTGGTCCTGGAGGACGATGATTTTCATTGCCGACGGGGTCCGCCGGGGAAAAGTGGCATGGCCGATGAGATCAACGCTCCCCCAGCTCCTTGCACGATGGGCCATCCTTGCCCTGGGCGTCGTTATCGCGGCGCACGTGGTGTCCGGTATCCATTACACTGACTTCGGGTCCCTGGTGGTGGCCGTCCTGCTGCTGAGCTTCCTGAACGCCATCCTTAGGCCGGTCCTTGTGCTGTTCACGCTTCCGTTCATCATCGTCACGATGGGGCTTGGGCTACTCGTTATCAATGCCTTCCTCTTCTACTTTGTCGGGCACATCGTGGACGGCTTCACGGTGGCGGGATTTTGGCCGGCTCTGTGGGGATCCATTGTGC